>Ga0180430_10003564_pt1 | contig 13383 bp, 13 predicted proteins | sample SS_ome_9_FD_132999 | JGI IMG/M metagenome (GOLD analysis project Ga0180430, IMG submission 132999) | Hypersaline lake sediment archaeal communities from the Salton Sea, California, USA - SS_1_S_2 metaG | ecosystem: Environmental > Aquatic > Non-marine Saline and Alkaline > Hypersaline >... | reverse complement strand
TACACCCTCAGTAAATTACCTAATACACAACCAAACAAACGAAAAAAACCGGGGGAATCCCGGTTCTTTAAGTACTTAAACTGAAAAAGACCGTCTCATAGGACTTATGAGACGGCCTCTTTTCTTTTATACCCATGAACACTGATGGGAATATCCCTGGCACATCAATGGGTAAAAAGGGTCATGCATGCTTACAAATCAAAGGCTCTGACCAGCTGGGCCGTGGAGGATCGGCCAAGGGAGAAGGTGAAAACTAAAGGGATTCAGCACCTTTCCGATTCTGAGCTCCTGGCAATACTTCTGGGTTCAGGAACTAAAAATCAGACTGCCGTGGAACTGGCACGAACCCTCCTGCGTAGCACCGGGAATAATCTGCTCGAGCTGGGCAAACAAAGCATGGTGGATATGGTCAGAATCAAGGGGATCGGACCCGCAAAAGCCATTACACTTCTTGCCGCGATGGAGCTGGGCCGAAGACGGGCAGGGATGTTCCCCACTGAAAAGGTACAGGTCAAATCCAGTGAGACCGTGTTCAAGCTTTTTCATCCTCTGCTGGGTGACCTGGATCATGAGGAGTTCTGGCTTTTGATGTTAAATCGTGCCAACCGGGTCCTGGGAAGATATAAGGTTAGTCAGGGCGGACTCTCAGGGACAGTCATCGACACAAGAATCATTCTGAAAAAGGCCCTGGACAATCTGGCCTCTTCCATTATTGTATGTCATAATCACCCTTCGGGCAATATGCAGCCCAGTGATGCGGATGTAAAGATTACAGGGAAACTCAGAAAAGCCGCCGATATGCTGGAAATTAAACTGATTGATCATGTAATAATTGCAGATAAATCCTATTTTAGTTTTGCAGATGAAGGTTTGATCAATTAATACAGGATCAGATTTTGGTAGAAATTCTACTTACCATATTATTCAGTGCGGTCAAATTTGCCATGACCTTTCCCCTGGTCATTATGCAATTTGAATTCTCCTTCCTCGAAACCATACTTTGGACCAATGTGGGGGGAATTATCGGCATCTATTTCTTTGCCTTTCTCTCTGACAGGCTTATTGCCTGGTGGAACAGGAATTTTCGAAGGTCCCGCAAGAGCTCTGATGCAGATGGGGAGCATACAAAGAAAATTTTCACCAAAAGAAACCGGAGAATTGTCACCATCAAACAGAAGTACGGCCTGATAGGTATTGCAGTCGCCACCCCTTTTCTCTTATCTATACCTGTGGGTGTCTTCCTGGTAGTGAGGTATTACCGATCGTCCAGGAGTAAATTCCTCTACCTGATTTTATCCAATGTATTCTGGTCGCTCAGTTACTCCGCGTTTTACATATTCTGGGACGGACTGCTTTTTCAGAGAGGCTGATTTAAGGATCAAGTTTGAGGACCTTCCCTTTATCCTCACAGGCAAGAAGTAACTGTGCTACTGACTGTCCATGCAAAGGGTGTCGGAACTGTGGCGCAATTTCATTCAATGGTACCAGGACAAACCTGCGATCTGCCAGGCCAGGATGTGGAAGCACCAGCCTGGGGTGATTTACGGTCAATTGTCCGTAAAACAATATATCAATATCAATGATCCTGTCTGCATATTTTTCACCGGAGGCAGAGGCTGATCTTCTATCCCTGCCCATTTCCTTTTCAATGCGGAGAATAAGATCCAAAAGACCCATGGGATCCAGTTCAGTAAAGGCAGAAATACAGCAATTGCAGAAGCTGTTCTTACTGGAAAATCCCCAGGATCCGGATTCATAATATCCGGATGTTTTCACCGGCAAACCCACTTGCTCTTCTATATGCCCAATGGCTGTATTCAGATGATGCACCCTGTCGCCCAGATTGCTGCCCAATGATAAGTAAATCAGCTCCCTCATAGAATAAACTAAGATATTTATTATCAGACACATTTTTAGTAAATTGCTGCTTCTAAAATTCAGAGATATGAAAAACTTTTTAAGCAGTTTGCTTGCAACTCTTGTAGGTCTGATTGTAATGACCCTGCTTGTCTTTTTTATTTTTATGGGGATTATAGCCGCTTCCACATCCAAGGAAGTGCCCGAGGTGAAGGAGAACTCCATTCTTCTGGCAAAGTTTAATGCCCAGATTGCTGACAGGGCCAATGAAGATCCGTTTGCCCAATTTCTGTCAGGCAATTTCATGAGCTCAGAGATGATGGGACTGAATCAGATACTGAAAGACCTGGACAAGGCTGAAGCAGATGAAAACATAGAAGGAATCTTTATGAAACTGGGTGCTGTTTCTGCCGGTGTTTCAACCCTCAGTGAAATCAGAGAAGCTTTGCTGGATTTCAAAAAGAGCGGGAAATTCATCTATGCATATGCTGATGCCTTCAGCCAGAAATCCTATTACCTGGCCACAGCTGCAGACAGCATATTTATGACTCCTGAAGGGATGTTTCTCTTTAACGGACTTAGTGCCGAGGTGATGTTCTACAAAGAGGCCCTGGAAAAAGTCGGAGTCGAGATGCAGATTGTTCGACATGGAACCTACAAAGGGGCTGTGGAACCCTTCCTGCGGCAAGACCTCAGTGATGAGAACAGGGAGCAGATCGAAAGTTATGTAAGCGCTCTCTGGGGAAAAATAGTAGATGATATTTCCGAAAGCCGCGGCATTTCAGTGGAGGAACTGAACCAGATTGCCGACGATATGCTTACCATCGATACCGAAAAGCTGGTGGAAACAGGCATGGTGGATGGTTTAATCTATTACGACGAGATGCTGTCCCTCCTGAAAGGGGAAATGGGGGTTGAAGAGGAAGATGACCTGGAGGCCATTTCTCTGAAAAGTTATAAGAACGTACCTGCTGAGAAGAAGAAGGAATACAGCAGGGACAAGGTGGCGGTCATATATGCCATGGGAAGTGTGGTGGATGGAAACGCACCGGAAGGATTTATTGGATCTGAAAGGATTTCCAAGGCCATCCGCAAAGCAAGGAGAGACAAATCTGTCAAAGCCATTGTATTCCGTATCAATTCCGGAGGAGGAAGCGGATCGGCATCGGATGTGATTTATCGTGAAGTACTTTTAGCAGCCCAGGAGAAACCCGTGGTTGCCTCCATGGGAGATGTAGCCGCCTCGGGTGGCTATTATATAGCTGCTCCTGCAGATACTATTATTGCCGGACCTGCTACCATCACTGGTTCCATCGGCGTTTTTGGGATGTTCCCCAATATTCAGGGCTTGCTGAACGATAAGATGGGGATCACCACCGATGTGGTTAAAACCAACAAACATGCCAATATTCTAACTGCCTTCGATCCACTGGATACCGAAGAGCGTGTTATTGCCCAGACCATGATTGATAACTTCTATACCCGATTTATCAATATTGTGTCGGAAGGAAGGTCCATGAGTTACGATGAAGTGGACGCCATTGCCAGTGGCAGGGTATGGGCCGGAACAGATGCCCTGGAATTGGGCCTGATCGATATGCACGGAGGGCTCGAAAAATCCATTGAAGTAGCTGCTGAGATGGCCGGCCTGGAAGAATACCGTGTTCAATCTCTTCCCGTACTTGAAGATCCCCTCACTGCGCTTATGAATCAGCTTACCGGTAATGCCATGATGCGCACCGACAGGATCCTGAGGCGTGAACTTGGCGATGAGTATATACATTACAGAAAAATCCAGGATATCAGGAATATGCACGGGATCCAGGCTGTCATGCCCTATGAAATTGAGATCCGATAGATCCTTCGGGAAAGTTTTGTTGTTGCCTTTTTCCTGGTTGTATGGACTGGGCGTATGGATCAGAAACCGCCTTTTTGATCATGAGATTCTCGGATCCACAGCTTTCCATATTCCCCTGATTTCCGTGGGAAATATTAACGTAGGCGGAACCGGGAAAACCCCTCATGTGGAGTACCTCGCCAGCTTGCTTGGGGAGGAATTCAGCGTGGCCACACTAAGCAGAGGATATAAAAGAAGGACCCGGGATTTCAGGATTGCCTCGGAAACATCCACAGTCAGCGAAATCGGAGATGAGCCTCTGCAGATGAAACATCGCTTTCCTGACATGACTGTAGCGGTGGACAGAAAGCGCGTTAACGGAGTGAAGGCACTGATGGCCCGCAGCCCCACCGTAGAAGTGATCCTTATGGACGATGCCTACCAGCATCGTTCCATCAAAGCAGGTTTTTCAATTTTACTTATGGATTACAACCGGCCCATTCACAAAGATTCCCTGCTTCCCGCTGGCAGGCTACGCGAACCAGCAGTCAATTCCAACCGGGCAAACATCATCCTGGTAACCCGTTCTCCGGAAAGGATCAAGCCCATAGAACTACGTGAGTACGTAAACCAGATGAAACTCTCCATCGGGCAGCATCTATTTTTCACCAACATGCGCTATGGCAATCTCTCACCCGTATACCCGGGATGTAAGCAAAGAGATGCGGAGTGGTTCAAGTCGCACGTGGGGGGCGTTGTGATTGTGGCCGGGATTGCACAACCGCGTTCCCTTCGGCAGTATGCACGCAGCATCTCAACCAACATCAGTGAAGTATTCTTCTCTGATCACCACCGCTATACCCGTAAGGATCTGGAGAAGATATCCCAGGCATACCAGAAGCTGAAAAAGGACGCCATGGAGGTTCTGTTACTGACCACTGAAAAAGATGCCATGCGACTGAGGGATCACCAGCCCGATGAGCAAGTACGGGAAGCATTCCATGCGGTGCGGATCCATGTTCACTTCCTCAACGATGACAAAGAAGAATTTGACCGACAAATTTTAAATTATGTTCGAAGCAATAAACGAAGCAGTATCCTATATAAGGGAGAAGATATCTGAGACTCCTGAGAAAGCTATTATTCTGGGATCCGGTCTGGGAAAGATTGTGGATCACATGACCGTTAGCTGCGAAATTGAGTATGGTTCGATACCTCATTTCCCTGTCTCCACTGTTGAAGGCCATGCGGGAAAGCTGATCAGTGGAAAAATGGGAGAGACCCCGGTGCTGGTCATGCAGGGAAGGTTCCACTTCTACGAAGGTTATTCCATGGAGGAGGTAATATTCCCGGTACGGGTAATGAAATTTCTGGGTATCCACACCCTGTTTATCTCCAATGCAGCTGGCGGAATGAATCCTGAGTTTGAGATCGGTGATATTATGGCCATCAACGACCATATATGTTTGATGCCCAATCCGCTCATAGGCAAACACGATCCGGCCTTTGGTGCCCGGTTCCCCGATATGAGTGAGACCTACGATGCGGAACTCCTGCAAAAAGCAAGAAGCTTATCCGACAAACTGGAAATACCCATTCATGAAGGGTGCTATGTGGGTGTAACAGGTCCCACTCTTGAAACACCCAAGGAATACCAGTATATGAGGATCATCGGAGGAGATGCCGTGGGTATGTCGACCGTTCCTGAAGCCATAGCAGCCCATCAAATGGGCATACGCCTTTTTGCCGTATCGGTCATCACAGACCTGGGAGTTCCCGGTAAGATACAGAAACTGACCCATAACGATGTTATAGAAGCAGCTGAACGGACGGCACCTAAGCTGACCCGTTTGATCATAGAACTGATCACCGGCTGATGAAAAAACACAAAGACGGATTCCAGAGGGGTAAGGTGCTGACCATTTCTGCCACCCACTTTGTGCATGATTGTTACACCTCTTTCCTGGCACCTGCCCTGCCTCTGATTATCGATAAACTGGGCATAAGCTATGGAATGACTGGCTTGCTGGCCGTAATCCAGCGCATCCCATCCTTATTCAACCCTCTGATAGGCATAGTGGCTGAAAGGCCGGTGATGCGATACATGGTGATATTTTCACCGGCATTGACCGCCTTTTTCATGAGCCTGATTGGTATAGCTCCTGGATATGTGTTTCTGGCCATTCTCCTGTTTTTCTCAGGAATCAGCTCCACTCTCTGGCACATACCCACTCCGGTGATGGTGAAACAGCTCTCGGGTGAACGCACCGGCAAGGGCATGAGCTACTACATGATGGGAGGAGAGCTGGCCCGAACTGCCGGACCCATGGTTATTCTGGGAGTGATCAGCTGGTGGGGACTGGAAGGAACCTGGAAAATGATGCCTCTGGGCTTTGTGGGATCCTTCATACTGTGGTTCAATTTCCGCAATGCCACCTTCACTCCGCCTACTTCCTCCAGAAAGCACCAGGAAGGAAGCTACTGGCAGATTTTTATGCGCTATTCAGCGGCCTTTGCCTTAACAGGAGGATATACCTTTTTCCAGGCCGGGATGAAAGCATCCCTCACCTACTACCTTCCCACCTTTTTAACTTCCAGCGGTAATACTCTTCACTATTCCGAAATTGCCCTGACGGTCATCCAGCTGGCAGGAGCCATGGGAGCATTGTTTGCCGGAACCATAAGCGATAAAATCGGGCGCTACAGGACACTCCTCATCATCAGTCTGGTTACACCCGCACTCACGCTTCTGTTTCTGAAACTTGAAGGCTTTTGGATTTTCCCGGTTTTGCTTCCCCTGGGATTCTTCCTCTTTGCACCTGTTTCGGTAATGCTTGCGACGGTTCAGGACCTTAAAACCGAAAAGAAGGCCTTTGTGAATTCCATTTATATGACACTGAACTTTTTCGTAAGCGTAATGGTCTATCCCCTGGTTGGGGCCATCATTGACAGGGCAGGCTTCCTGCCCACTTTCAGGGCCATAGCCTTTGTGGGTTTCGGGGCTGTGTTCATAGTTCTGCTAACCCGGAACAGACTGGATAGAATTACCGATAAACCAGTCCCACCGCCCGCTTCCTGATCCAACGTTTCACGGTGGGAGGATGATAAGCCCAGACATGCACCACGCATATTCCCGGTGGTACCATGCTGCCATCATCTCTGGCACCGTCCCAGGTATACAGAATCTTTGGGCCACAAAGGTGGTTGTTTGCCAGAATTCGCAAGGTATTTCCCCGTAGGTCAGTAAACCTTATATTCATCACCCAGCCAGGTTCCCCGTTGGAAATGCTAATCTGAAGCAAGTCCTGGTAACCGTCATTATCCGGACTGAATACAGTGGGTTCCACTTCCAGCCTGAGTATAGATTCAGCTTCTCCCAAAGCCTGGGAATTTTGTCTGCCCGGCGTGGCAAAACCCTGAAGAGAAGCTGCCGAATGCCAGTTATGCGGATCATCCCCACTCCTGTCCGAAGAAATGCGTTCCAGGCTGACACCCTTTGTATCAGACAATATCTCTGCATGCATTTCATCGTCATAGTCTGCCTGGTCCACCACATTCCCGGCCCTGTCGGTCAGGTAGATGGTTCCACCCCCATTGGGCAAACCGGGCAGCTTTTCCAGGCCCACCCACTGACCCGACCTTTCCAGATGATAAGAATACCGCAGGTGTTCCTCGTTTCTGCATATCACCAAATAAGACCCAGGCACCATAAGCCTGGAATGATCCGAAAGGGGAAGAGGATGGCCAGCCGGATCGCCCTTATCCTCCACGTGCAGTGCCAGATCTTTCAGGTCGTAGAAACGGTTCCCGGGTAAAAAAATCTCAATAAACTCCGGCATTCCATCTTCGGGTTCATACATGATCTCATTGATCTGCAGACTACCAAACACCGGAATATCCGTCGAACCTGCCCTTGCCTCCAGCAACACTCTTTCGTTAGCCTGACAATCCACAACCCGAGGAATATTCACCCTGAAAAAGGTCCTTTCTCGAAGGTCCACCGGAAAGCGAAGCTCCAGTACCCTGAACATGGGTCCGGGTATTTTCACTTCCAGGGAGCTTAGATTACCAGGTTGTAAAACTATCTCAGGCAAATCCGATGGCGACATGCGCAAAGCTTCCGAGAAATAAAGCCTCAGGATACCGGAACTCCCCTCACCTTCATCGCCAGGATCAGCCTGGGCGAAACCCGTGTATAGCAATACCGGACTCAATTGGTCCATCAAAATTGCATCCCTGCTGTTAATTCTTCCCGGAGTGCCTCCCTGCGGATCCTCGGAATATTCCCACAGCTCAGACAGGATGCACACTTGCTCCGGATCGGGTGACTCCAGGGCCCAACCTCCCTCCTTTTTCCAGGGCATTCCGTCCCAGGGCGTTGCGTAGCTTGCCCCATGCACCAAATGTCCCTCTGTATTATATAGGCTCAGCATAGCCCCCTCATTGGGAAGGACAATATTTTTTATTAAACCGTAGGACCCAGGTTCCAGGATAGTCCCCCCGGGTATAAGATCCTCTGAAAGTTCATACCTCCGCTGATTCACAAACAAAATCCAGCCCTCCAATTCCACCGCCTTGTCCGATCGGTTGAACAATTCCAGGTACTCCTCATCCAGGCCTACAGGTGGATGGGGATCGGCCATAAGTTCATTAAATACCACCTCTCCCCAGGATGAATGCAGTAGGGGAAGTTGAGCATCCTGAGCCATCAAAGTTCTGAGCCCAAATAAAAAAAACAGCATGGTATATTTCACAAGAGAGAAATAATGCTGATTTTTGCAAACTGAGGAACCAATAAGAACGATCATGAAAGTTGCAGTAGTAGGAGTAAGTGGTGCAGTGGGACAGGAATTCCTGCGTGTGCTTGAAGAAAGAAATTTTCCCCTGGACGAACTGGTGCTTTTTGGATCTGCACGCAGTGCGGGCCAGACATATACCTTTAAGGGTGAAACTCTCACTGTTAAAGAGCTTCGGGAGAATGATGATTTCCAGGACATCGATATTGCTTTAACCTCCGCCGGGGGAGGCACATCTCTTAAGTTTGCTGAGACCATTACCAAACACGGTACCATCATGATCGACAATTCTTCTGCTTTCAGGATGGAAGACGACGTACCTCTGGTGGTCCCCGAGGTGAATGCAGCCGACCTGCATCACCTGCCCAGGAACATTGTTGCCAATCCCAATTGTACGACCATACAAATGGTTGTATGCCTGAAACCCATCAACGATCTATCCCCCATCAAACGTGTTCATGCAGCCACCTATCAGGCTGCCAGTGGTGCCGGAGCAGCAGCTATGGCCGAACTTGAAGAACAGATCCAGCAGATTGCCGCCGGCAAAGAGGTGACCGTGGAAAAATTTCAGCACCAGCTTGCTTTCAACCTGATACCACATGTTGATGTGTTCACAGAGAACGGATACACCAAGGAGGAGATGAAAATGTATAATGAGTCCCGCAAAATTATGCACTCCGATATCGAAGTAAGCTCTACCTGTGTTCGCGTTCCGGTTCTCAGAAACCATTCAGAAGCCATCTGGGTGGAAACTGAAAATGCCCTCGAACTGGAAAAAGTACGCAAGGCTATGGAAGAGGCAGAAGGTGTAACCGTTCAGGACGATCCTGCCAGCTCTGTCTACCCGATGCCCCTGGGATCGGCCAGCAAGGATGACATATTTGTAGGCAGGCTCAGAAAGGACCTCTCCAATCCTAAAGGAATCACCTTTTGGTGTGTGGGTGACCAGATCAAAAAAGGTGCTGCACTGAATGCAGTACAGATTGCCGAGTACATGATTAAGAATTCCCTGGTATAAGGCGACTGAAGAGAAGATTCTCTCAATAGAGAAGATCGTTGTAAGGATAACGTTTTACGTGTATATCCTTCACCTTCTGATAAAGCTGATCCTTCAACTCATCAATATTGTTTTTTTTGAGGGCTGAGATAAACAGAGCCTCAGGATGTGTCTTAAGCCATTCTTTTTTCCTGTCGTCCAGGCTCAGATTGTCACGCGACATGGGAGTGAGATCGTCGTCGTCTTTGTGGGTATACGTATAGGCATCGGTCTTATTGAATACAAGAAGGACCGGGATCTCTCCTCCACCCAGCTCCCTGAGTGTGGACTCCACCACCTCAATCTGCTCTTCAAAATTGGGATGTGAGATATCCACCACGTGCATCAGGACGTCTGCTTCCCGCACTTCGTCAAGTGTCGATTTAAAGGACTCCACCAGATGGGTGGGCAGTTTCCGTATAAACCCCACCGTATCAGAAAGTAAAAAGGGGAGGTTTTCCACCACCACTTTTCGTACCGTGGTATCGAGTGTGGCAAATAGCTTGTCTTCGGCAAACACCTTGGATTTGCTCAGCAGGTTCATCAGGGTCGATTTTCCTGCATTGGTATAACCTACCAGAGCCACTCTGACCATTTTACCCCGATTTTTCCGCTGAACCATCATCTGCTTATCGATCTTGATCAGCTGATCTTTTAGCTTCGAGATCCTGTCACGAATGATCCTCCGGTCTGTTTCTATCTCCGTTTCACCCGGTCCCCTGAGTCCGATACCTCCCCGTTGCCGCTCTAGGTGAGTCCACATTCGGGTCAGGCGGGGTAAGAGGTACTGGTACTGGGCCAATTCCACCTGGGTTTTGGCATGAGCAGTTTGTGCCCTGCCTGCAAAAATATCCAGTATCAGATTGGTACGATCCAGAATTCGGCAATTGAGCTCCCGTTCAATGTTACGAAGCTGGGAGGGGCTTAACTCATCATCAAAGATGACCATATCGATCTCTTCCTCCTTCACAAAATCCTTCACCTGGCTTAGCTTACCTGAGCCAATGAAGGTCTTGGGATGAGGAGCTTCCAGGCGCTGGGTATACTCAGCACGAATCTCAGCCCCGGCCGTCTCTGCCAGAAAGGCCAGTTCCTCCAGGTAATCCGAGGCCATTTCATCGCTCTGCCCCTGCTTAATCACCCCCACAAGCACTGCGGTTTCCGGATAAGGTCTATGGTCCCAATAATCTCCCATACTAGTTAATCAGGCTGCAAAAGTAAGAAATACTACGGACTTTGCATTCAGGGCTGAAAATCAATTCTGCGAATTGATTTATAGGCCCTTTCATTGCAAAGTCCTCCGCCAGGAAGCCTTTCTCAGCAGAGGCGTCTTTAAGCATTGAACGTGATGCCAGGAGTTGGATAAAAAAAAGAGAGCCCCCGCGAAAGGGCTCCCTCAATTAAACATATAAATATTCAGGCAGATTTCTATTGAATGTATTGCCGGTTGGCATAAATGGCATTACGTATGGCCGGCTTGATGGTCTCGGTACACATCAGTACCATGTCCACATCTGTGGGAAAAGGTACCTTCTCCTGCTGGGTAGTCTTCAGGGCTTCCTCTGTAAGAGCTCCCACATCGCCAATAGCTCGGGCCGAAACATGCTCAAACTGGTTCGTTGCACCAAAGGGTTCCTTCTGAATCAGTCGATCGGGATTGTAGGACATGATCTCGACCTCTCCACGTATCTCCACACTTTTAAATTGTTCCGTTTCCACCAGGGTACAGGTAATTTCTTTAAACTTCTGAAGCTTAATATCGTTGCCGGCAGTATCTTTCATGACATTCCCGTTTGCATCCAGAACATAATCAAATCCGTCCGAAATTTTCTTGGTAAAGATCTCGTCGGTATCCTTCACATTATCCGGGGAAACCATGATGGAAAGCAATTTCACATAAACCGCGTAATCGTAGCTGGCCTGATCGTCCACGTGTTTGAAATGATATTCTACCCATTCGTTGCCAAGGCCCCGCGTATCGAAGGAGATTAGATCCTCTTCCACCATGGGTGGGAGTTTCAGGGGAGTCTGGTTATTGACCTGGACGATCACCCTACTGATGCCCTTCATACGTGCATCGTAAATAAGTGCATCCATGTTCTCAAACTGTCCTCCGCTGTATTCAGAAGCCTTCATTAATTGATAGTAGGCATCGCGGAAATCCTGCTTCTGCAAAGCGTTTTCGAGCAGCCCTTTACCATTGTTGTAAAAGAAATCCGCAGCCTTCCTTTTAGCAGCGATCATTTCAGCATCATAATCCACGTACTGGTAACTGAAGGTCCTTCCATCCACAGTAAGAGGAGTTACGGTTCTAATCTTGCGCTGACGCTCCTTCAACATGTTGTAACGACTGAAAATTTCGTCGTAGTTATCCGGGTTATTTTCCATCTTCAGGAACTTGATCCGGTCAAGGTCCCTTTCATTGGCCATACGGTAAGCACGATCCATTTCGTCGGCATCATCTATGTCCGCATTCCTGATGAGTTTTTTGACATTCTTGTCAATGACAGCATCATAATTGCCCTGCTGCAGCTTCTTTGTGGTGGATCCACAACTGGAAAGCAAGAGCACTGTAACGAGAAAAGCTAAAGTCTTTTTCATGGTTAAATGGTTTTAACTCTCGCTAAATTAAAGGCTAAAGCAATAAAAAAGCCGGCTTGCGGCCGGCTTTTATTAACAAATGTCTTTGGGGGATTACTGAAGCACGAAGTTAATGGGGAAGGTAAATAGTACCTTAACGGCTTTACCGCGCTGTTTTCCAGGAGTCCATTTGGGGGAGGACATTACCACCCTGATGGCTTCCTTGTCAAGAGCTGGATCCACACTACGTACCACAACTGCATCCACTACCTGCCCTGTTTTATTAACGGCAAACTGAACAATTACACGTCCACTTACGCCATTCTCAGCAGCAATTTCGGGATACTGAAGGTTCTGAGCAATGTACTTTCTAAACTCAGTGGCAGGCTCACCGCCATTAAAAGTAGGCATATCTTCTACGATATAAAATACCTCTTCTTCTTCAATGTCTTCACCATCGTCGCTTATCATGGTGGTGAAATCATATTCGGTATCGTCTGTGGCTTCCATATCGAAATCGAAATCATCTTCGATCTCCACATCGTCATCCACGATATCGAGTACTTCGGCTACCTTGGGTTGCTCGGGCTTAGGTTCCGGCTTGGGTTCCTCCCGACGGGTGATTTGCATCATTTCATCTTCGAACTGGATCTCTGCTACGGCATCCGATCCATCGTCTTTGCTTTCACCTTTGGTCCACTCAAAGGCTACCAGTACAATTGAAAGAGCTATTACCAGTCCAATCTGGATGAACATCCCTTTCCTCTTCTCCAGGTCTGCCTTTTTTGATTTCTTTAGTTCCATGTCAATGTGAATTTGGGCAATAAAAATAGTGATTTACTAATGATAATTCAAATAGAATTTGCTCAAACATTAATTTACAAGGAAATAGCTACAAAAATTCTGCCAATCTGCTGTTTTTTACTTACAATTTTTTTAATACTTTTGCCACGCATTGGGGCATTAGCTCAGTTGGCTAGAGCGTTTGACTGGCAGTCAAGAGGTCATCGGTTCGACTCCGATATGCTCCACGATCGAACAGAAAAAGATGCACTTCCGAAAGGGAGTGCTTTTTTTATGGAGTGAATTCGCGCTGGAAGCTTGCTATTATAAGCGAAGTGTCTATTTCTATTTGCCCTCGATCTTCCCCAGATACTTTTCCATCTTAATCCTGAAAAGTTCCTTCTTAATGGGCTTGGAAATATAATCATCGCACCCAGCCTCGAGGGCTTTCTCTTTATCACCGTCCACGGCATTGGCTGTTTGGGCCAGGATGG
>Ga0180430_10003563_pt1 | contig 13383 bp, 4 predicted proteins | sample SS_ome_9_FD_132999 | JGI IMG/M metagenome (GOLD analysis project Ga0180430, IMG submission 132999) | Hypersaline lake sediment archaeal communities from the Salton Sea, California, USA - SS_1_S_2 metaG | ecosystem: Environmental > Aquatic > Non-marine Saline and Alkaline > Hypersaline > Sediment... | reverse complement strand
CGCCTCCTCCAGGGGAGCCTTGCCCACGGCCTCTAGCTCGTTGAGCCCGGCGATCAGCCGCGGGGGTGAGCCGGCTTGGAGGGACGCCATCGCCTCCACGTTCTGGCCCGAGCAAGTCCCGTCCTCCAGCGCGTGCACCCGGTGCCCGTAAGCGACCAGGCCGGTGTTGATAGAGGGATCGACGCGCTCCAAGTGGTGTGCCAGGCCGAGTTTCGCATCCCCTAGCTTGGGCTGCATGCTGTTCGACGAGTCCACGATGTAGAGCACGTAGACGTCGCTCGGTTCCGGCGTCGGAGTCGGCGTGGGTGGCGGCGCGTCGGTCGCGGGCACCACCGTCGGTCCTTCGGTCACGTCCACGTCCTCGGTCGGGGGCACCGCCGTGGCGTCAAGATCCTCAGACGCCGCCAGCCCTCCAGATCCTGAACCACCCGAGGACGCGGAGTTCGGCGGAGAGCCCGGCGGCCGCAGCAGGAAGACGAGCACCGCAATCAAGAGGGTGGCGGCGGCGCCCATCAGAATCAACGGCTTCCTTGACCGGGGGGCCTCCTCCACGACAGCGTCGTAGGGTTTCGATTCCTCTTCCTGGGCGGCCTGCTCGGCTCGCTCCGAGACCCTCGGCAGCGCGGCGACGGCTGCCGAGCCGGCAGCCTGGGCGAAAGCACGATAGAAACTCAGGGCGCCAGGGAACCGCCTGTCCCGGTCCTTCTGCAGGGCGTGGAGAACGACTCTCTCGACCGCCGGGGAGATCTGCGGATTCAGACGCCTGAGGGGCGGCGGAGGGGCGTTGAGCTGTTCCCAGCGGACGCGGTCGATCCGGCTTCCCGTCGACTGCGCCGCGTCGCCCTTGAAGGGCCGATCCAGGGTCAGCATCTCGTAAGCCGTCACCGCCAGGGCGTAGATGTCGGTTCGGCCGTCCAGCGCGACGCCGCCACGGCACTGCTCCGGCGACATGTATGCTGGCGTCCCGGGCGTGGAGAAGGTGACTGTTGCCGACTCGCTCAGACGGGCGATGCCGAAGTCTCCCAGCACGACGCGACCGGAGGTCTCCAGGAAGACGTTGGCGGGCTTGACGTCGCAGTGGTAGATGCCCATCTGGTGGGCATAATGGAGCGCACTGCAGACCGGCTGGAGGATGCGCAGCATCTCCCCTGGGCGGAAGGGGCGGCCCAACAGGCGCATATACCGGCGCAGCGTGCGGCCCTGGATGTACTCCATGACCATGAAGGCCAGGCCGCGCGCCTCCTCGAAGCCGAGGAAACGGACGATGTGGGGATGCTTCAGCCGCTCCAGCGTCTGGGCCTCCTCCGAGAAGCGGCGCATGAAGACGAAATCGTCCGCCAGATCGGCGTTGAGGAGTTTGACGGCCACCCAGACGGCCCGCGTCCGGTCCCATGCCCGGTAGACCTGGGCCATGCCCCCGGCGCCCAGGAACTCGTCCACGCGGTACCGCCCCATGATGGTCTTGCCAACCAGCTCGGTCATAAAGCGCGTCCTCCAAACAGATCCCTAACCGACCCCAAAGGTCTCAACGAGATCCTATCAAACCATGAGCTTCGGCAGCTTCAGGAAGGCTCTTTCCGCCAACGATTCGATGAAGACCTTTAGGGTCTTCACAGCGCCTCACATCCGCCTGGTCGGCGAATCGGTTGAGGGCCTGCTCGCCGCCGACTTCACGAAACGGAGCTGCGTCTCGCCGATGACGATGGTCTCGCCTCCCGCCAGCAGCGCCGGTTGCTTCAGCCGGCGGCCGTTCACGGAGGTCCCGGAGGTGGATCCTGGGTCGTGGATGATGAACCGGCCCCCTTGATGGCGGATCACGAGGTGCTGCCGGGATACCGTCGGGTCGGTCAGAACCACTTCGTTGTCCCTGCTCCGCCCCACCCGCGTGTCGCCCGGGTTCAACTTGAAGCGGCGTCCGCTCTGCTCGTGGACGAGCCATCCCACCATTCGCGAGGCGCCAGGCCGCGCCGCCTGCTGGGGCCGTTGGGGAACCTCCGTCGGCGGCTCAGCTTGATCCGGTCGCCGAGGTGTTGGCCGTTGTCCGTACGGCTGCGTACCCGTCTGTGGGTAGGGCCGGTGGGTGGCGGTCTGCCCCTGCTGTTGCCGCACGCCGGGCGGCGGAGGCTGATGCGCCGGGGGTGCCCCCGGACGCTGACCCTGTGGAACCGCTGCCGGGGGCTGTCCCGGCTGGCGCGCAGGCTGCCGCGGCGGCCCTGGGGGGCCCGGCTGCAGGGGTCGCTGGGCCGGTCCCGCACGCCGGGAGGTCTCGACGGTTCCACGAGGCCCGCTTGGCGCAGTTCCCTGCCCTGCCCCCGCCTGCCCCAGACACTCAGGGCACCCATCCAACGACGCGTCGTAGAGATGTCCCTGGGCGCACCCCTGGCGACCCCGGTGGACGATGACGAAACCTATCGCTGCTGCGGCAGGCACCAGGCCCCCGATGAGGCCCAGGTAGACCACGGTCTGCTGGAGATGGGCGATGCTCGACCGAACCGAGGGAACCAGGCTCAGCACGGCCGACGGGAGGAGCCACAGGCCGGCGACGAGCGTGCCGAGCAGCCAGCCCAGCATGGGGATCCGCCGCGACTGGCTGAGATAGATCATCCAGCCGACAGCGACCATCGCCAGCAAGAGGAAGACGGCCCAGCCGCCCACGCGGCCGGCCGTGAACCACCAATTCGCGAGTCCGTTCGTGGCATCCATGCCCCTACTCCTTGTCCCATCCCTCGGCGCAGCAGCCCACGCGTTCAAAGGTAGTCTACTACAGATTGCGGGCGGTGTCTAGGGAATCCAGCGGTTGGCGAGGCGAAGAGTGAGACAGAGAGCTCTCCGTGCTTCTCCGTGCCCCTCTGTGACTCTCTGTGTGACGCCGCTTTCCATCGCTCGATTTGACATCTCCGCCGCCTTGAGTATAATACTCATCAGCCAGCGGGTGTAGTTCAGCGGTAGAACGTCAGCTTCCCAAGCTGGATGTCAGGGGTTCGAGTCCCCTCACCCGCTCCTAAGCGAAGCCCACAAGCCGCCGCAATCAAGGAAGCCACACCAACCGTCGGTGCACGAGCCGGCGGTTTTGCTTTGCGCCTCGACGCGGACGGCCGTGTGGACTGGACTGGCAACGGAGACTCGGGGCGGCCGATCCTTGTTCTTTCTGCTCTTCATGGCCTTCGTGTCCTTTGTATCCTTCGTGGTTTCGTTTCCGGACGTAGACTGGAGCACGCACTGGAGTATGATGGATCAGACGCACATCCGAGATTTTTGCATCGTGGCGCATATCGACCACGGTAAGTCCACCCTCGCCGATCGGCTCCTTGAGCTGACCGATACCATCGGCGACCGGGACATGATGGATCAGGTCCTCGACTCCATGGATCTGGAGCGGGAGCGCGGGGTGACCATCAAGGCCTCGGCCGTCCGTATGCGCTACACGCCCGAGACTGATTCCGAGAAGAGCGACGACGAGGAGCAGGCCTACGAGCTCAACCTCATCGACACGCCCGGGCACGTCGACTTCTCCTACGAAGTCAGCCGGGCCCTGGCCGCCTGTGAGGGCGCCGTACTCGTCGTCGACGCCGCCCAGGGCATCGAGGCTCAGACACTGGCCAATCTCTACCTGGCGCTGGAGGCGGGCCTGGAGATCATCCCCGTGGTGAACAAGATCGACCTGAAGATGGCGAGGCCGGTCGACGTAACGCTGGAGCTGGCCACCATACTCGGGGTCGAGCCCGAGGAGGTGCTCCACGTCTCGGCCAAGGAGGGCTGGGACGTCGAGCAGGTGCTGGATGCCGTCGTTGAGCGCCTTCCCGCGCCGAGCGGCGACGAGGAGGGACCTCTCCGCGCCTTGATCTTCGACTCCCACTACGATCCCTACAAGGGCGTGGTAGCCTACGTGCGGGTTATGGACGGCACGCTGGAGATGGGGTCGCATTTGCGGCTCATGGCCACCGGCGTCACGACGGAGCCGATGGAGATCGGCGCCTTCGCACCCCAGATGATCGAGAGAGAAAAGCTTGAGACGGGGCAAGTGGGCTACGTGGCCACGGGACTGAAGACGGTGCGGGAGTGCCAGGTTGGCGACACGCTGACCAGCGCCTCAGAGCCCGCGTCGAAGCCGCTCCCGGGCTACCGGCCCGTCAAGCCCATGGTCTTCGCCGGGATCTACCCCGTCGACGCGGAGGATTTTCACACGCTGCGGAACGCCCTGGAAAAGCTCCAACTCAACGACGCAGCTCTGACCTTCGAGCCCGAGTCCTCCCAGGCTCTCCAGTACGGTTTCCGCTGCGGCTTTCTGGGGCTCTTCCACATGGAGATCGTGCAGGAAAGGTTGGAGCGGGAGTACGACCTTAACCTGATCGCCACAGCGCCCAGCGTCGGCTACCAGGCGCTGACCCGGGACGGTGAGGTGGTGGACGTCTCCAGCCCCTCGGACCTGCCGGAGGCGCACGAGATCGAGGAGATTCAGGAGCCCTGGGTGAAGCTCCAGGTCTTCACACCATCGGACTACATTGGCCCCGTGATGGAGCTAGTTATGAAGCGGCGCGGCGAGTACGTCACCACCGAGTATCCCGACGCCGAGCGGGTGATCATCGCCTTCGAAATGCCGCTGGCTGAGATGATCGTCGATCTCCACGACCGGCTCAAGTCCGCGACACGGGGCTACGCCTCCATGGACTATGCCTTCATCGGCTACCGGACGGAGGATCTGGTGCGGATGGACATCCTCGTGAACAAGGAGCCGGTGGACGCACTGTCGTTGATCGTGCACCGAGACAAGGCGCACGAGAAAGGGTCAGCCCTGGTGACCCGGCTGAAGGAGGTCATTCCGCAGCAGCTCTTCGCTGTCCCGATCCAGGCGGCCCTGGGCGGGCGGATCGTGGCCCGGGAGACGGTCAAGGCACGGCGTAAGGATGTCCTGGCGAAATGCTACGGCGGGGACATCACCAGGAAACGGAAGCTACTGGAGCGGCAGAAGGAGGGGCGGAAGCGCCTCAAGCAACTCGGCGACGTCGCCATCCCCCAGGAGGCGTTCCTGGCGGTGCTCCGTTTGGACGAGGACTAGCAGAAACACGAGCGACACGAAGGGACCACGAAGAACACCAGGGAAGGCTTTGTATCCTCTGTGGTCCATCCGTGGGCGGAACGGGACATCAGTTGTTCCCGTGCTGAGGGTCACGACCGTCTCTTGCCCGACCCGACATCACAAGTATAATCCAGTCAGCGGAAGGCCTGGGGCGTGCTCTTTTTTGTCGCGCTCTGACCCCGCACTTGCACAGCCTCGTCAACGTGTCTTTCGTCCGCTCCGACGAGGCCCAGAGAAATCCGACACGCCTACTGCCTAGCTTGGCGCTCCAGGGTTTGGGCCCTGGTCCAGGCGCACCGCCACGCCCGCTGCCGCTGCGAGGTGCACCAGGTGGAATCAAGAGCGCGGCTCTTCGTCGTAGCCAGTCTCTGCCTCATCATGGTCTTCCTTTCCGGAAGCCCGGGGCACGGGAGACCTTGCCACGCGCCGGGGTCGCGGACCGCTCTCAACGCTTCTACGCCCCAGGGCGCCGCATCGGTTCCCGGACAGCCGCGTGGGAGCGACCCCCGGACGATCTCCTTCCGTCACGTGACCCTGGACGATGGGCTCTCGCAGAGCTCCATCACCTGCATCGTCCAAGATGGCGACGGATTCATGTGGTTCGGTACCCAGGACGGGCTCAACCGCTACGACGGCTACGAGATCACCATCTTCAGACATGACCGCGATGACCCAAGCTCGCTGAGCTCCAATGCCGTGGTCCGCTGCAAGAGGGACCAGCGGGACCAGATCTGGTTTCTCACAGCCGACGGCACAATCCACCGCCGGGATGCCGAGACGGGCCGCTTCATCCGCTACAACCCCGATCTGGACGACCCGTTCCAGGAGGCCGGACGAGGCTTCACGTCCGTCCTGGCCGATAGCCGGGGGCGGGTCTGGATCGGGACGTACGGAAGCGGCTTGCTCCGCTACGACCCCGATGACGACGCCTTCACGACATTTCGGCACGATCCCCAGGACCCGACAAGCCTCAGTCACCGCTGCGTCTGGACGCTCCACGAGGGCCGCGGCGGAAGCGTCTGGGTAGGCACGGAGGGCGGCCTGAGCCGCTACGACGAAGACCGGGATGCCTTCGTCCGTTATCCCTATCGGGACTTCCCCCCGGGCGGCTACCAGTACGACCCGCCCGTCCACGACTATGATCCTGCCTTTCAGCCCGAGAACGAGCATGCAATGGGCAGCCCCGGCGCGACCGCCATCGCGGACGGCCCGGACGGAGACCTGTGGATAGGGACGCGCTACGGCGGACTCAACCGGCTGGACCTCGCGACCGGTCGATTCGCAGCCTACCCATACGATCCCGCACGCGAGCCCGCCGACCCGCATACCTTCTCGGGCAACTCCGTGAGGTCGATGCTTGTGGATCAGGCCGGTGCCCTGTGGGTTGCCAGCGCCCACTGGCACCTGAATGACACGCGGACGTACGAGCGGCTCGGTCTTGAGCGGCTGGATCCCGACGCGGAGATCGTGACGCGTTTCGCCGCCGACGCCGAGGACCCATGCAGCCTGCCGCACGATGCCACCCTTCACATTCACGAGGACAGCCGCGGCACACTCTGGTTCCACACCTTCGGCGGCGGCGTCGAGGTGTACGACCGGACCACTGGCTGCTTCGTCCACCACGCTCACGAGCCCAACGACCCCACGAGCCTCAGTGGTGACACCATCACCGCCTTCTACGAGGACGAAGCCGGTGGTCTGTGGCTCGGCACCGCCGTCAACGGCGTCAACCTGTACGACCCGACCTGGGCCAAATTCCCGGCCTACGCGGTTACCGCGTCGGGCGGTGAGCGCTTGAGCAACAACTCGGTCTGGGCCTTCGGCCTCTCGAAGCCGTCTCTGGATGTCCATGGCCGGGCTCATGGCCTTTGGGTTTCCACATCGGCGGGCCTCAACTACTGGGACCGGCAGCAGCACACCTTCACATACTATGAGATCGACCCGCAGCTCCCGGATGTGCAGGCCTTCGCCCTGCTGGAGGATGCCGATCGCCGGGTCCTCTGGATGGCGACGAACATGGGGCTCGAGCGCGCTGCCCTACCCAACGACCTATCCCCACCGCCGGATGGGCTGGACATCACGCGCGTTCTCACGCGTTCGAGCGCCTCGAGCGGCGTTGTGCTCGATCTTGAGCCCGCGGGCCCGGATCGCGTCTGGCTGGCTCACCACGGTGTGGGGCTATCCCTGTTTGACCTGGCCTCCGAGCAGGTTGTGACCACCTACACGGCAGACCTAGGCGAACCGTCGGCGCTCACGGACAGCAGGGTCAACAAACTCTATCCGGGACGAAACGGCCATCTGTGGATCGCCACAGCGACCGGACTGACGCTCTTCGACTCGAACGCGGAGACATTCGAGGACGTCCTGGGCGGTCCCGACGAGCCTCTGGCAACGGCCGAGCGCATCATCTCCCTCTGGGAGCAGAGCGAGGATGCCGTGTGGATGGGCACCAACGGCGAGGGACTGTGGCGCTTGGATCCAGAGACAGGGGAGGTGACGGCGCGGTACGGCGTCCGAGACGGTCTGCCGAACGGTGTCATCTACCATATCCTGCCCGACGACGGGGGGCAGTTGTGGTTGTCCACCAACCTTGGTCTGGCCCGTTTCGATCCGACGAGCGAGACCTTCGAATGCTTCACATCGGCAGAGGGCCTCCAGAGCAATGAGTTCAATCAAGGGGCCGGCCTCGCCGCGCCGGACGGTGAGATCTTCCTGGGGGGCGTCAGCGGAATCAACGCTTTCTATCCGGGGGAGATCGTGCGCAATCCGTACGTGCCCCCCGTGGTCATCACGGAGATCCGCCTTGGGCCGCCGGATCCGTCCCAGAACCCTGCGACATCAGCGGGCCTGGAATCCGACCATCTCTCACAGGCCGGCGGCGGACAGGATGCGTTGCTCGAGGCGCCGCCAGAGACCACGTCGCACATAGAGGTATCGTACCGCGACAGAGTGCTCTCCTTCGAGTTTGCCGCACTCCACTTCGCGATGCCGGAGCGGAACGAGTACGCCTACAGGATGGAGGGGTTTGACCAAGGCTGGAACTACGTGGGCAATCGACGCTTTGCCACGTACACCAACCTGCCGCCGGGCAAGTACAGATTCCAGGTCAAGGGCTCCAACAGTGACGGGATCTGGAATGAGGAGGGCGCCTCCCTGGCCGTCACCGTCACGCCGCCTTTCTGGGCCACGTGGTGGTTCCGAGGCTTGGGCGCCGCACTGGTTCTGGCCGGGGTGGCAGCCGCGTATCGCGTCCGCTCGCGCAGCATACGCGCCCGAAGCCGCGCGTTGGCCTCCGAGGTGGCCCTGCGCACGAAGGAGCTGGCCGCCATCAATACGGTCTCCAGCGTCGTCAGCCGCTCCCTTGATCTCGACGCGACGCTGGCCGATGCCCTCGATCAGACGCTGGACGTCCTGGGAATCGGGGCCGGGGGCATCTATCTCCTCGACGACGATAGGGCGACGCTGAATCTCGCCGTCTCTCGCGGGCTGAGCACCAAATTCACCACCGACATCGACGGTCTGGCGGTCGGCGAGGGCTTCTCCGGCCGCGTGGTCGAGTCCGGGGAACCGCTGATCGTCGAGGATGTGTCCAAGGATTCGCGGCTGACCCGTGCCGTGGTGCGCCGTGAGGGGATGCGTTCCCTGATCGTCGTCCCGCTCGGCGCGAAGGGCCGCGTGCTGGGCACGCTCTTCGTTGTCACAACCGGTCATCGGTCGTTCACGGATCGGAACCTGGAGCTGCTGACGTCCATTGGCCATCAGATTGGGGTGGCCGTTGAGAATGCCCGTCTCTACGAGGACACGCGCCGCAGACTGGCGCAGTTGAGCGCCCTACAGGAGACGACCACGGCCGTCGCGGGTACCCTTGAGCTCAAGAGGCTCCTGCGCTTGATCGTGGACGACGCGGTAGCGCTCCTGCGGGCCGAAGGGGGCATCCTTAACCTCGTAGACTGGGAGGCCCGCCTCGACGAGGTCGTGGCCGCCTCCGGGGTCGCCTCGAACACGATTGGACGCCGCGCCAGCCTGGATGCCGGACTCTCCGGATGGGTGGCCCTCCGAGACGAGGCCGTGGCCTCCAATGACGTGCTGGCGGATCCGCGTATCAATCGGAACGGGATGGAGTGGCTGGAGTCCGGCGGATACGGACCTGTGCGGAATGCGGCGGTCGTGCCCCTGCGCATCAAGAAGCACGTCGTCGGCACCCTGGTGATCGTGGACAAGGAGCGAGGCGAGGCCGACTTCGACGATAGCGACGTCGATCTCCTCCAGGCCTTCGCCAACCAGGCTGCCACGGCAATCGAGAACGCCCGGCTCTTCGAGGCGGAACAGCGCAGGGCCGAGCAGTTCCGCGTGATCACCGAGGTCGGCCGTCGGATCACGTCGCTCACGAACCTGGACGCCGTGCTGAGGCAGTTGGCCCAACTGATTCACAGCGCATTCGGCTACGACCACGTGGGCATCGCCGTCACCGAGGGTGACTATGCCACCTACCGGGTGGGTGCGGGCAGGCTCTGGGAGTCCGATGAGTTCGAGTTCTCGCCGTCCAGCCTGAGGATCGGGGAGGAGGGCATTACCGGGTGGGTAGCATCCACGGGTGAGCCCCTCCTCGTTCCGGACGTCCGAGAGGACCCGCGCTACGTCTGGATGCACGGGAGCGACACGCTCTCGGAGCTGGCCGTACCGATCAAACTGAAAGGGCAGGTGATCGGCGTCCTGGACGCGCAAAGCGGGCGAGTGAACGGCTTCGACGAGAGCGATCTCTCCGTTCTCCAGTCCCTGGCAGACCAGGCCGCGATCGCCATCGAAAACGCGCGCCTTTACGAACAGGCGAGCCGCGTTGCCGTCGTGGAGGAGCGCCAGAGGCTGGCCCGAGAGCTTCACGATTCGGTCACCCAGGCTCTGTACGGGACGACGCTCTACGCTGAAGCCGCCACGCGCCAGCTGGCGAACGGGCAGATGGCCCTGGTTGATGAGCACCTTCGCGAGCTCCGGGACACGGCCCAGGAGGCCCTTCGCGAGATGCGCCTCCTCATTTTCGAGCTGCGCCCGTCGGTCCTGGAGGGTGAGGGTCTCGTGCCCGCGCTCCGGGCGCGACTGGAGGCGGTGGAGGAGCGAGCTGGATTGACTGTGGCATTCCGCGTGGAGGGCGATGGCATCATCGTCCCGGCCCCAGTGGAGGAAGGGCTCTATCGCATCGCGCAGGAAGCGCTCAACAATGCTCTCAAGCATGCCTGCGCGCGGCGCGTGGAGGTTTCCCTGGAGCTGGCGCCAGACAGGGCGGTGCTGGAGATCGTCGACGACGGCTGCGGATTCGAGCCCAGTACGGCCGTCGAGGGCGGCGGCCTGGGGCTGGACGGCATGATCGAGCGAGCGGAGAAGATGGGCGGGGAGTTGATCCTCGACAGTGCGCCGGACGCTGGAACGAGGGTAAGGGTGGAGGTAACCTATGGCTGATCGGATTCGCGTGCTGGTTGTGGACGACCATGTGGTGGTCCGGCGAGGCATTAAGGCTCTGCTGGCCACGGTCGATTCCGTCGAAGTGGTCGGCGAGGCACAGGATGGGGTCGAGGCGCTGAGCAAGGCCGGCTCGCTCCAGCCCGACGTGATCCTCTTGGATCTACTGATGCCGAGGATGGACGGCATTGAGGTGACGGAACGGGTGATGGCCCGGAATCCTGAGGCACGCATCCTGGTCCTCACCAGTTTCGCGGCGGACGACAAGGTCTTCCCGGCGATCAAGGCCGGCGCTCTCGGCTATCTCCTGAAGGACACCGGACCTGAGGAGCTGGTCAGGGCTATCCATCAAGTGCACGAGGGCGAATCGTCCCTCTCCCCAGCCATCGCGCGAAAAGTACTACAGGAGCTGGCCCGGCCGTCCAACCGCCCTCCTACGCCGGAGCCACTGACGAACCGTGAGGTGGAGGTCCTGCAGGTGGTCGCCCAGGGGTTGAGCAACCAGGAGATCGCCGAGCAGTTGATGATCAGCGAGGCAACGGTGCGCACCCACGTCAGCAACATCCTCGGCAAGCTCCAGCTCGCCAGCCGCACGCAGGCCACCCTGTATGCACTGCGCGAGGGTTTGGCCTCGCTGGACGACGGCCTCCTCGGCAAACCATAGGCTGCCACTCCGGGCTCGGCTACGTCAGGGGGGAACCCAGCTCCCCGCGGATCCCCTCTCTCTCGCGCTCCCCGCGGATTCGGGCTTAGCTGCGCACGCCGGGCCGCGGGCCGCCGATGGTCGTAGGGCCTTCTACATGGAAAGTGACCCGCTGACAGGTCACGCAGCCTCCACACAACCCGCTTCCGAGGGATCGTGATTCCGAGTTGGCTCTGTCTTCGCGGCTGCCAGTGACGCCTGGCAACCCCACGGAGTCTCCCCGAAGCACTTACCGCCGCGATTGAGGCCCGCTGGATCTCGCAATCCAGCTTGAGCGCAGGCGTGGCGGCGATCGCTGCATCTCGCCTAGACGCTCTCAATCCCTCGCCGGTTCTCTCCGCGCGCCGGACTGCCGCCGCCTCCCCCCACGCTAGGAGACCTCTGAAAAACCCTTCGTGTGTCGGATTCGTGCAGTTGTTGGCGCAGACTCTGATCGAGCGAAGACTTGCGGGGAGAAGTTTGGCATCTCCCATTGCTGCGAGGAAGAGTCTCGAGCTCTTCTCTGTCTCTATCCCCTGCGATCGAGGGCCGAGCATGACCCGATGATAGCGCTAGCCGGGCGACAGCCCCGCATGACGGGTATCGAGAGCTCCGAATATCGCAGCCACGTCCAGCTTCTGCGCCTCAGCCAGCGTGAACAACCGTTTCAGATTAACGGCTGCTGCCGTCCAGAGCCGCTGCAGCTGGCGTTTTTTCTCTCCGATGTAGCGGGTGTTGCGCAGGCCATGGTAAACGAGTTCAGCGATCTTGCCTTCAACTCTACCTCTCAGTCGATACAACTCTTTGAAGGCGTCCGTTTCTTGTCGCTGGCGAGCTTCCCGCAGCAGCGTTTCATGCCGATGCGTTGTCACACTGCGCCCTGCTCTCTTACTACGGACGCAACGGTCGAACAAAGGACACTCCTCGCAGATCGACCGGTCGAAGACAAACCTGAGGACTTCTTCGCCTTCTCTGTCCTTTCTCCGCTTTCCCGTCGCGGTCTGGCCTTGAGGACAAGTAGCACGCTCGTGCTCCAAGTCAATCTCGAAAGCAGACTTATGGATCTCAGGATCATGGGGCCGCCGAATGGGGGAAACCAGGTCCACGCTGTGGCCCGCGTAGTCGGCGCACGCAGCTCGATTGTCTCCGCTCCCAAAGGCTCCGTCACCAATCACCCGTTCTACTGTTACGCCCACATGGGTCTCCACTCGCCCGATCATGGGCATCAGATGAGCCCCATCGCTGCCCGGAGCCGGGACATCCTTGATGTCCAAGATCAGCTCACTCTCCACGTCAGTGGCCACACTGTTCTTGAACCCGTCGAACCGACGAGAAGCACTCTTGCGACCATGCCGCATCTCAGGGTCCGTGACACTAATGATGCGATCGCGGGCTGTCCCCTCACCGATCTGAGGATCACCGTCTTCGTCCTTTACCACATCATCGCCCAGGATCTTGGTCAGCAGCCAGCCAAAGACGCGTACGTCCGGGTCGTCGGCGTGCTCCACAGCCAGGTCCAAGGCCGCTTCGACATCCCTCACCAACGTCTTCAGATGCTCAGCTCGAGCCTCCGGATCGGACCAGTCGATCTCTGCCTTGCGATCTTGATCCAAATACGTCTCTACCAGTCTCCGAGTCTGCTCGGACATACCTCGTCGATGCCCTGATGGCTGAAAGCCCATCTCCTTCAGCAACCGGCGTACCCCTTTCCGAAGCAGGGTGTAGGTGTCCTGTACGGCACCGGCCCCGTCCACGTTTGTACTGTCCGTCAGCAACGTCACCTTATCGGAGATCAACCCGGCCTCGCGACCCGCTTCAACAAGTCGGTCAAACGCATACCGTTCCTTGCCGTGCTCGATCAGACGATTCCGGTATTTGGTGAGGCTGGTGGGATGAAAACCACCAAAATCGAGAGGCAGATTAAGGGCCACTTTCCAACGCAAGTCGTACTTAGTCCGTTCCACAGCTTCTCCATCAGATACGTCGTCGAAAAACTGGAGGAGAAGCACTCCGTTCATCAACGACGGAGGCAAGCTCCGTCGCCCATTGTCTGGCGAGTACATATCGCCCAGATCTTCATCGGGAAACAGGCGACGGCCGAGCGATCCCATCTGACCATAGAACGAGTCTGGGGCAACCTGATGAGGCATACGCTGTGCACTGAACATAT
>Ga0180430_10003562_pt1 | contig 13384 bp, 9 predicted proteins | sample SS_ome_9_FD_132999 | JGI IMG/M metagenome (GOLD analysis project Ga0180430, IMG submission 132999) | Hypersaline lake sediment archaeal communities from the Salton Sea, California, USA - SS_1_S_2 metaG | ecosystem: Environmental > Aquatic > Non-marine Saline and Alkaline > Hypersaline > Sediment... | reverse complement strand
GAAGGCCCAGCCGGCCGCCCCGAAGCCGGCGGCACCGGCCACCGCCGAAGCGCAAGCCAAGCCGGCCGCGCCCGCCGTGGCCGCGACCCGGCCCGAGGCGAAACCGGCGACGCCGGCAACCGGCGCCGCGGCGGCGAAGGCCGAGCCGGCCGACCCGAAGCCGGCGGCACCGTCCGCCACCGAACCGCAAGCCAAACCCGCCACACCCGCACCGGCCGCGACCCGGCCCGAGGCGAAACCGGCGACGCCGGCAACCGGCGCCGCGCCTGCGAAGGTCGAGCCGGCCGCCCCGAAGCCGGCGGCTCCGGCCGCGTCCGGGACCGACACCCCGGCCAAGCCGGCCGCGGCCGCCAATGTCGCGACCGGGCCCGAGGCGAAGCCGGCGACCATCGCGCCGGCGGACAAGGCGCAGCCGGCCGCCGCGACGGAACGGCAGGCCGCGACCGCCGGCGACGCGACCGTCAAGCCGGCCGCCGCGACGGAGACGGAAGAGGCCACCAAGCGCGCCGCGCCGGATCAGCCCGGGCCCACGGCCGGACCGGACGCGGCCGCGCCCGGCAAGGTGACGGAGGCCGAGGAAGACCGCGGGCCCGACCCCTCCGGCCGCTTCGCCGGCAAGGCGGAGGTGCCGGAGGGCAAGTCGCGCCCGGTCACCATCGACGCGCCGATCGAGGGATCGACCGGCCCGGTCCTGCGCAAGGCGGATCCGCAGGCGGGCCCGAAGGACAAGGCGACATTCCACAAGCGGCTGGGGCCCGAGGATTTCGCCGGCCAGCTCAAGCAGGGGCTCGCCGCGGTGCGCCGCAACCTGCTTTTGGTCTTCACGCTGACCTGCGCGACGAACTTCCTCGTCCTCGCGATCCCGATCTACCTGTTCCAGATCTCCGACCGGGTGCTCACCAGCCGCTCGGTCGACACGCTGATCATGCTGACGGTGGTGATCGTCGGCGCGGTGGTGCTGCAATCGATCCTCGACGCGGTGCGCCGCTTCATGCTGATGCGCACCGCGGTCGAGGTCGCCGCCCGGCTCGGCGCGTCGATCCTCAGCGCGGCGGCGCATTCCTCGCTCAATGGCTCCGGGCGCGAATACCAGACGCTGGGAGACTTGCAGCAGCTGCGCAGCTTCCTCGTCTCGGGCACGCTGATCTCGTTCCTCGACGTGCCCTTCGCGCCGCTGTTCATGCTGGTGATCTTCCTGATCCATCCCGACATCGGGATGATCGTGATGGTCACCGCGGTCGTGCTGTTCGTGATCGCGCTGATCAACCAGCGGATGACGGCGCAACCCTTCGCGGACGCGACGGCCGCGCAGTCGCGCGCCAACCTTCACCTCGATTCGATGGCGCGCAACAGCCAGGTGATCAACGCGATGGCGATGATCCCCGAGGCGGTGTCGATCTGGGGCCGTGACACCGCCGCCTCGCTGACCGCGCAGGTCCGCGCGCAGGATCGCAACATCATTTCCGCCGCCGTGTCGCGCGGGATCCGGCTTCTGACCCAGGTGGGCATGCTGGGCTGGGGCGCATACCTGGCCCTTCAGGGCGAGATGACCGGCGGCATGGTGATCGCCGCCTCGATCATCGCGGGCCGCGCGTTGGCGCCGATCGAGGGCGCGATCGAGGGCTGGCACGCGTTCCTTCTCAGCCGCGCCGCCTATGGCCGGATCGTGCGGCTCCTGACCGGGTCGCGGCTGCAGTTCGAACGGCTGCGCCTGCCGCGGCCCGAGGGCCGGCTGGACGTGGAGCGGCTGCTCTACGTGCCCGGCGGCACCAAGCAGGTGATCCTGAACGGCATCAGCTTCTCGCTCAAGCCGGGCGAGACGCTGGCGGTGATCGGCAATTCCGGCGCCGGCAAGACGACGCTGGGCAAGATGCTGGTAGGCTCGATCCTGCCGACCTCGGGCAATGTCCGGCTTGACCTGATGGACCTGCGCAACTGGGATCCGCGGCAGCTGGGCGAGAATGTCGGCTACCTGCCGCAGGACGTGCAGCTGTTCCCCGGCACGATCAAGCAGAACATCGGCCGGATGCGCGCCGACGCGACCGACGAACAGATCCACGACGCCGCGGTGCTGGCCGATGTGCACGACATGATCGCGCAGCTTCCGCAGGGCTACGAGACGATGGTCGCCGCCGACGGAGCGCCGCTCTCGGGCGGGCAGAAGCAAAGGATCGCGCTGGCCCGCGCGTTCTTCGGTACCCCCCGTTTCGTGGTGCTGGACGAACCGAATTCCAACCTCGACGTGGCGGGCGACAAGGCGCTGGCGCGGGCGATCGAACATGCCCGCGACAGCGGGATCACCACCATCGTGATCACGCAAAAGCCCGCGCTGCTCAGCGTCGTGGACAAGATCATGCTGCTCAACAACGGCAATGTCGCGCTGTTCGGGCAGCGCGACCAGGTGCTGGCCAAGCTCAACGGCGGCAATACGCCGGCACCGGCCGGGCAGGTGGCACAGGCTCCGGCGGCGAGGGCGATCAATGGCTGACATGACCAATCTCACCGGCGAAACGGACTGGTATTCCGGGGTTCCGCGCTCGATCACCCGGCACGCGGTGTTCGGCCTGACGCTGATGCTTGTCGCTTTCGGCGGCTTCGGCCTGTGGGCCCTGCGGGCGCCCTTGGCCGCCGCGGTCATCGCCCAGGGCAGTTTCGTGGCCACCGGGCAGAACAAGATCGTGCAGCACCTCGAAGGCGGGATCATCTCGGATATCCTCGTGACAGAGGGTGCGGCGGTCGCCGAGGGCGAGACGATCCTGCGGCTGGACGAGACGCTGGCCGAGGCCAGCAAGCGCGAGCTTCTGGTCCGTCGCCACCGGCTGGAGGCGACGGAAGCGCGGCTGCTGGCCCAGAACAACCAAATGGACGAGCTGGTGTTCCCGGCCGCGCTGCGCGCGCTTGACGACGATCCCGAGATCGCGTCGATCCTCGATGGCCAGCGCCTGGCCTTCGACGTGGCGCAGTCGGGCTTTGCCAGCGATATCGCGCTGATCGAGCGCAACATCGACGCGATCGACGCGCGCCGGATCGGCTATGAACAGCAGCTCGCCTCGGTCCAAAGCCAGCTTGGGATCATCGAGGAGGAGCTTGCGGCGAAGGACGATCTTCTCGCCGAAGGGCTGAGCCTGCGCGACGAGGTCTCCGCGCTCCGGCGCTCGATGCTGGACGCCGGCGGCCAGATCGCCCGGCTGGAGGCCGAGATCGCCGAGATCGACAAGATGCGGCTGAAGTTCGAAACCCAGATCCAGAAAACCCGCGACGAATACGGCCGCGCCACCCTGGCCGAATTGCAGGCGATCCAGGCCGAACTGGAAAGTGTGCGCGAACAGGTGCGCCGGGCCGAGAACGTGCTGTTGCGCACCGAGGTGCATGCCCCGGTCTCGGGCATCGTCGTGCGGCTTTACTACCATACCGCCGGCGGGGTCATCGAAACCGGCCGGCCGATCGCCGAGATCCTGCCCGACGACGCGCCGCTGATCATCGAGACGCTGGTGCCGCGCAGCGATATCGACAACGTGCAGGTCGGCCAGCTGGCGACGGTGCGCCTGACCGGGCTGAACCAGCGCACCACGCCGATCCTGGAAGGGTCGGTGGATTACGTCTCGGCCGATGCCGTGACCTCGGGCGAACAGGCCTATTCGCGCGAGGTCTATGTCGTGCGCGTGACCCTGACGGGCGAGGAACTGGCCCGCGTGTCCGGCTTCTCGCCCAAGCCCGGCATGCCGGTCGAGATCATGATCAAGACCGAGGAACGGACCTTCGCGCAATACATCGCCAAGCCGATCATCGACAGCATGGCGCGGGCCTTCCGCGAACAGTAGCGCCGGGCCCCCGGCCGTCAGGCCAGAAGACCGGGCCTGAGGATCATCACCGCGCCGAGCGCCAGCAGCACGGCGCCGCCGACGAGATGCGACACCCTTGCGAAGCGGCCGGTGGTGGCGACGGCGCGCAGGCTGACCATCGCGACGACGAACAGGAGCGTGTCGTCGAGCAGGAAGATCGCGATGTAAAGCATCAGGAAGCCGTAATAGGCCGGGCCGGGCAGGTCGTGCATCGCCAGCGCCTGGGTGTAGATCGCCGGCAGCCCGGCCGAACAGGCCAGTTCCACGAGGTTCACCGCGACGGCCAGCGCCGCGATGCCCACGGCGGCGAGCGCAAGGTTCGGCTGTTCGACCATCGCGCGCAGCGATTGCGACACCGACCGCCGACGCGCGCCCGCGGTGATCCGGCACACGCCCTCGGGGTTTGTCCGGTATTCGTGCAGGTAGTAGAGCCCCGCGGCGACGGCCAGGGCCCCGATCGCGATCCGGATCCAGCCCACCGCGCCCAGCCACAGCACGACGTTGAGCCAGGCGGCCATGACGGCGAAGTACATCGCCCCGGTCATCGCCAGGAACACGCCGCCGAGAACCCACATCCGCCGCGTCTCCTGCGTGCCCAGCAGCAGCCCGATCAGCAGCGCCAGCACCCAAAGCGCGCAGGGGTTGAACCCGTCCACCGCCGCCAGCACCAGCGTCAGAAGCGGCAGCGACAGCATGCCGGTTTCCACCGCGCCGATCCCGTGCAGGGTGATCTGGCCGGGCAGCGGGCCCTGCGCGCCGTCCGCCGTTGCCGCCGCGACCGGGGCCGCGCCGGCCAGAATCGGTCCGACGACATCGACGCAGGGCACCTCGCGGCAGCGGGCGATCATCTCGCGGTAGCGCGCCTCGGTTATTCCGCTCCGGGCGAAGCCGATGGCATGGTCGCCGCCGACCACGACCAAGGGCACCGCCGCGCGGTCGATGCCGAGCCGGTCGAGCGTGGCGTCGAACACCGCGTCCTGATGCTCCGAGGCGCCCAACTCGATCTCGACGATCTGGACATCCGGGGATTGCCCGGCGATCTCCGCCAGCGCGGCCTTGGCGCGGCTGCAATGCGGGCAGCCCTCCTGCCAGAAGACGAAGACCGGGATTTCCGCGGCCCGCGCCGGGCCGGCGGACGCGGCCAGGCAGGCCAGAACCGCGGCGAGAACCGCCCAGAGCCAAAGACGAAACGATGCCCCTTGCGCCAGCATGGCCGGATCGTAGGCACGGCCCCGCCCGCCGCCTTGGTCCCGGTCAAGCCCTCAGTGCGCCGGCCGCTCCGCCCAGCCCGCGAAGATCTTCTCGAGGTAGACGACGGCGTAGTAGAGAACGATGCCCAGCGCCGCGAGCGCGATCAGCACGGCGAACATCAGCGGATAGTCGCCGTTGGTCTCGCCGGACTTGAACAGCGCGCCAAGCCCCCGGCCATGCGGCGAGACGATTTCCACCAGGTTGGTGCCGATGAAGGCCAGCGTGACGGACACCTTCAGCGCCCCGAAGAATTCCGGCAAGGTCTTGGGCAGGGCGATCTTCCAGAAGATCGTCACCCGGCTGGCGCCGAGCGAGCGCAGGATGTCGCGGTATTCCGGCTCCAGCGTCGACAGGCCGATGCCCACCGACACGGCGATCGGGAAGAACGAGATCAGGAACGCCATCAGCACCGTGTTGAAATCGTGCTGGCCGATGAAGATCAGCGCGATGACCGGCACCAGCGTCGCCTTCGGGATCGCGTTGAACCCCACCAGAAGCGGGTAGAGCGCGTCGCGCGCGATCCGTGAAAACCCCATCGCCATGCCCAAGAGCGTACCGACGATCACCGCGATTCCCAGCCCGGCGACGGTGCGCCACAAGGTCTGCCACGACATTTCGAGGAACAGCTCGCGAAACTTCCAGAACGCCGGCGGCAGGTCCGACGGCGAGGCCATCTTGTAGTTCGGCCAGTCGTTCGCCCAGACGATGAATTCCCAGAACGCGAGGAACAGCAGGATCGCGGCCACCGGCACCGCGGCGGATTTCAGCCCCTTCATGCGGCATCCTCCGTCGCGTCCTGCCGGCCCTGCGCGATCTTGATCTGGTCGCGCAGCAGGTGAAGCATGTCGGTGCACTCGGGCGTGTAGAGCCCGTCCAGTTCGCGCGGGCCGGGATAGGCCACGTCGAGCACGTATTGCGTGGTCGCCGGCCGGCCCGACAGCACGATCACCTGGTCGCCCAGGAAGACAGACTCGCGCAGGTCATGGGTGATCAGCACGCAGGTGAAGGGCTCCTGCCGGCGCAGGGCGTGCATCGTCATCCACAGGTCTTCGCGGGTGAAGGCATCCAGCGCGCCGAAGGGTTCGTCCATGATCAGCACTTCGGGCTTGTGCACGATCGCGCGGCACAGCGAGGCGCGCTGCCGCATCCCGCCCGACAGTTCCGAGGGCCGCTTGTGCTCGAATCCCTCCAGCCCGACAAGCGCCAGCAGTTCCGCCGCGCGGGCCTCCTTCTGCGCCTTCGGCATCGTCGGCGCGACGATCTCCAGCGGCAGGATGACGTTTTGCAGGATCGTGCGCCATTCCAGCATGACCGGGTTCTGGAACGCCATGCCGACGGTCTTCTTCGGCCCCTTCACAAGTTCGCCGTGCAGCCAGACCTCGCCGCGGTCGGGCTTCATCAGCCCGGCGATCAGCCGGGTCAGGGTGGACTTGCCGCAGCCCGACGGGCCGACGACCGCGCAGAACTCGCCCTCGGGCACCGCGACGTCGAGGTTATCCAGCACCGGCAGCGGGCCATGCGCGGTTCTGTAGGCGTGGGTCACGCCCTTGATCTCGATGAGATTGGTCATGGCTGTCCTGGCGTCTGAAGGCGCCGGCCCCGGCATTGCCGGGGCCGGGCCGGCATCACTGCAGCATCCGGGCGTCGGCCGCGGGCAGGAAGCTCGCGTCGAAATAGAGGCCCGCGTCGGGCTCCGCTTGGAATTCGTAGACCGATCTGGTCTGCTCGATCGCGGTGGCCATGCGGCCCGCGTCGATCCCGCCGATGCCGTTTGCCTTGACGTAGTCGGTCAGCACGTTGGCGTCGATCGCCATCTGCAGCCGCTCGGTCTCCAGCGCCGGATCGGCGGCCGGGTTGCGCTTGATCAGCGAGTCGATGGCCGCGGCCGGGTCGCCGATCGCGTCCTTCCAGCCCATCGCGACGGCGGTGAGGAAGCCGGTCACCGCCTCGGGGTTCTCGGCGGCGAAATCGGTGTTGACGATGATCGCGTTGCCGTAAAGCGCAACGCCGTGATCGGCCATCAGGATCACCGAGATGTCGTCTTCCGGCACGCCGAGGCGCTTGAGGTTCAGCGTCGAGGAGAACGAGAACCCGGTGACCGAGGCGACCTTGCCTTCGGCGAGCATCGGTTCACGCGTCGGGAAACCGACCGGTTCGACCGTGATCGCGGCCATGTCCAGCCCGTTCTCGGCGGCGAAGATCGGGAACTGCGCCCAGGCGCCGTCGGGCGGCGGCGCGCCCAGCACCGTGCCGGGCAGGTCGGCGGGGCCCGACACGCCCAGCGACTTGCGGCCCACCACCGCGAAGGGCGGCTTGTCGTAGATCATCATCACCGCCGTCACCGGCGCGCCGGGGTTCTGGTCGAGGAACCGCATCAGGCTGTTGATGTCGGCAAAGCCGATCGGGAAGGCGCCGGTGGCGACCTTCGGAATCGCGTCGAGCGAGCCCGCGCCCTCGGAGATTTCGACGGCAAGCCCCTGCGCGGCGAAATGGCCGTTGTCGATCGCGGCGAAATACGGGGCCGAGGGGCCCTCGAACTTCCAGTCGAGTGCGAAGGGCATGCTGTTTTCTGCCGCGGCGGGCAGCGCGAAGGCCACGGCTGCGGCGACGGCGGCGATGGTACGATGGAACACGTGTCAGTCTCCCTGTCTGGTGAGTCGCGTCTACCGGCATGCGATCACGGGGGGCGGCCCGGTGCGATCCACCGCACCGGCAGCCCGCCCGCACCGGCGGCACTCTGCCCAAATCGTAAGCGGCATTGACCCTGCCGCACAAGTGTTGTGCAGCGACCGGCGGGCACCTGTCACAAATTGATGCGAAAGCGCAGGAACCCTTCGAGCGTCTCGCCCAGCGGTTCGATGGCGAGCCCGCCAAGCCGGCCGGCATGGCCGGCGCCGCGCGGCCCGGTCTCGAACAGGACCGAAGTGCCGGGCAGCGGCCGGAACCGCCAGGCCGGCGGGCCCGGCGCATCGACCTCGTCGCGCTCCGACACGTAGCGCAACAGCACGTCGCGGTTGGTGTCGGGGCCTTCGAGGATCACCGCCTCGGTGCCGGTGCCGGGAAAGTTGCCGCCGCCGCCCGCGCGGTAGCTGTTGGTGGCGACCGCGAAGACGTCGTCATCGGCGACCGGGCGGCCGGCATGGGTCAGCGCGGTGATCCGGTGCGCCGCCGGATCGGCCAGCTCGCCGGCCGGGCCAAACTTCGCCGGTTGCGACAGGTCGATCTCGTAGCTGACGCCGGCGATCACGTCGAAATTGTAGCTGGCGAACTCGGGGTCGATCAGCGGCTGGTCGGCGCGGCCCGGTTCGACGCGCCGGAACACGCCGGCCGCGCGTTCGAGCCAGTCGCGCAGTTCCGCCCCGGTCACGCGCACCGCGCGGATCTTGTTGGGATAGATGTAGAGATCGGCGACATTGCGGATCGCCAGCGGCCCGGCGGCGACGTCGGTGTAGTTCTCGGGCCCGCCACGGCCGCCGGTCTTGAACGGCGCGGCGGAGGACAGCACGGGCAGGCCGGCATGTTCGGTTCCCGCCAGCATCCGCGCGACGTAGTCGCGCTGCGCCTCGGCCACGATGCGGACCGAGGGATCGTCGCCCACCAGCGCGAAATAGGAATGCAGCGGCACCCGTGTGCGGCCCACCGCGCGGCGGACATAGGCCAGCGCGGCCTCGTGATCGTCGCGCGCGGCGTCGAGCACCTCGGCCACCGTGTCGGCCGGCGGCCCGGCATGGCTGCCCGGCGGCCCGCTGGCGATCGGCCGCGCCGCGGCGCCCTGCGCGATCACCCGCCAGCCGCCGGCCCCGCGTTCCAGCATCAGGTCGATCACGCCCAGGTGCGAGCCCCAGAAGCCCGGCATCACGGCGGGCTTGCCGCAGATCGTGCCGGCCACCGGATCGACCGCCCCGGTCGCGTCGAAGCCGGGGCCGGGAAAGACGAGATGACTGTGGCCCAGCACGATGGCGTCGATCCCCGGCAGCCGCGCCAGCGGGATCGCGGCATGTTCCATCCCCTCGCGATGCTCGGCTTCGCCGATCCCGCAATGCGCCAGCGCGACGACGATCTCGGCGCCCGCCTCGCGCATCTGCGGCACCCAGGCGGCGGCCGCCTCGACCATGTCGCGGGCGGTCAGCCTGCCGTCGAGGTGGTGCCGGTCCCAGACCGTGACCTGCGGCGGGGCAAGGCCGATCACCCCGATCTTCAGCGCATGGTGCCGGCCCGCCCCGTCGGTGACCTGCCGGTCGAGGATCGCGTAGGGCGGCACCAGCAGCCGGTCGGCCCGGGGATCGGCCCCGCGCCGGGTGACCAGGTTGGCCGACACGACCGGGAACGCCGCGCCCGCCAGCGCGCCGGTCAGGAAATCCAGCCCGTAGTTGAACTCGTGGTTGCCGATCGTCGCGGCCTCGATGCCGGCCGCGTTCATCGCCGCGATCACCGGATGCGGCGCGCCGTCCTCCAGCCCGCGCTCGTAGGCGATGAAATCGCCCAACGGGTTGCCTTGCAGGAAATCGCCGTTGTCGACGAAGACCGCGTTCGCGGCCTCGGCCCGCGCCGCCCGCGCCAGCGCCGCGGTGCGCGCCAGCCCGACCGTCTCGCAGGGCCGGTCGGCATAGTAATCCCAGGAATAGACGTGAACGTGCAGGTCGGTCGTGGCCATGATCCGCAAATGCGCCTGGCCCGGCGCCGCCCGGGTCGTGAAGGGATGCAAACCGGCCACCCTTGTCCTGCCTCAATCTCCACCCTTGCGGTGGCATTCTCTATCCTGCCCGGACGCGCGGGCAAAGCCCGCGGCGCGGCCGAAGGCTGCCCGTCGCGCCGAGTTATCCACATCGCCGCGGCGGGGCCAAGCGGCCCGGCCCGAAGTTTCGCGACACGGCCGCCGGGGGTTGCCCATCCGCCACGGCCGGCCCTTTGCAAGGCCGCGCCGGCGTGGCACAGGGGGCGGCGTGGCGCGGCGGGAGGCGAGGATGCGGGACGGCGAACGGGTGACCTTCGGGGGGTCGGGGCTTGACCGCGCGGCCGAGTTGCGCGGCGATCCGGCGCGGCTGGCCGCGCTGCTGGCCGACGATCGGGCGCGGGTGCTGCCGCTGTGGCGCGGCAAGCCGCTGCTTGGCCCCGGCGCGGCGCCGGGCTGGCTTGCGCCCGGCCATGCGGTTCTGGCCGAGGCGGCGGAGGCGCCGATCCTTCTGGGCCGCGACGCCGAGGGGCCGCGGTTTTGCGCCGATGTCTCCGCCTTCGAGCCGCCGGCGGCGGACCTGCCGCCGCCCGGCGTGTTCTTCGACCCGTCCGAACAGCGGCACCCGGCACTGGCCGAGGGCTGGCGATTTGCCGAGTTGCGCGGGGTGATGGCCGAGCTTTCGCCGCGCGACGCGGAATTCGCGGCGACCGCCCGCGCGCTGCTGTCGTGGCATCGCAGCCACCGGTTCTGCGCGGCCTGCGGCGCGCCGTCGGACCCGGTCGGGGGCGGCTGGCAGCGCCATTGCGCGGCCTGCGGCACCAGCCATTTCCCGCGCACCGATCCGGTGGTGATCATGCTGGTGGTGCGCGGCAACCGGCTGCTTCTGGGCCGCTCGCCGGGCTGGCCGGAGGGCATGTTCTCGGCGCTTGCGGGCTTCGTGGAACCGGGCGAGACGGTCGAGGCGGCGGTGCGCCGCGAGGTCGCGGAAGAGGCCGGCATCGTCGTCGGCCGGGTGCGCTACCTCGCCAGCCAGCCATGGCCGTTTCCGGCCTCGCTGATGCTGGGCTGTCTGGGCGAGGCGGAAACCGACGAGATCATCCTCGACCCCGCGGAACTTGACGATGCGCGCTGGTTCACCCGCGAGGAGGTGGCCGAGATCGTGGCCGGCGCCCATCCCGAGGTGCGCCCGCCGCGCCGCGGCGCGATCGCGGCCTTCCTGGTCGATGCGTGGCTGGCCGACCGGCTGGACTGACCGGGGCGGGGCCGCTACCGACGCTGCGGATCGGCGGGATAGACCCCCAGAAGCGACATCTGCGAGGTGAAATAGGCCAGTTCCTCCAGCGCGAGCTGGACGTTGCGATCGTCGGGGTGGCCCTCGATATCGGCGTAGAACTGGGTGGCCGAGAACGAACCGTCGACCATGTAGCTTTCCAGCTTGGTCATGTTCACGCCGTTCGTGGCGAAGCCGCCCATCGCCTTGTAGAGCGCGGCGGGGATGTTGCGCACCCGGAACACGAAGGTCGTCATCATCGGGCCGGGGCCGCGGCGTGTCAGGTCCGCCTCGCGCGACATGATCAGGAACCGGGTGGTGTTGTTCGACTTGTCCTCGATATGCCGGGCCAGCACGTCGAGCCCGTAGATCTCCCCCGCCAGTTCCGAGGCCAGCGCCGCCAGCGCCGGCTCGCCGTGTTCGGCCACGTGCCGGGCCGAGCCGGCGGTATCGGCCCCGGTGACCGGCTGGATCGCGTGTTCGCGCAGGAATCCGCGGCACTGGCCCAGCAGCACGGTATGGCTCATCGCGCGTTCGACGCTCTTGAGCGGGGTTCCCGGCACCGCGAGCAGGTTGATATGGACCCGGACGAAGGCCTCGTCGACGATGTGCAGCCCGCTTTCGGGCAGCAGGTGGTGGATGTCGGCGACCCGGCCGTAGGTCGAGTTTTCCACCGGCAGCATCGCGTAATCGGCCTCGCCGCGGCGCACCGCCTCGATCGCGTCCTCGAAGGTGCGGCAGGGCAGCGCCTCCAGGTCCGGGCGCGCCTCGTGGCAGGCCTGATGCGAATAGGCGCCCGGTTCCCCCTGGAAGGCGATCCGTCCGGTCATGGTTCCTCCGCCGATCGGGGCCCGCAAAATGCCGCAGGCCATTTCGCCGCGCTAACTATACCTTGAAAACGGGTAGTGGAAGCGGATAGATACCGCGCGAATGGGAATGCCAGGTTCGGGACGCGACATGTTCGACACGATGACCATCACGAAGGCCGGCGGCGCGCTGTGCGGGTCGCTGCTGATCTTTCTCTTGGCCAAGTGGGCCGGCGAGGGCCTCTATCACGTCTCGGCCGGCGGCTACGGTGACGAGGTGGTGCAGGCCTACGTGATCGACACCGGCGAGGACGACGCGGTCGAGGAGGTGGTGGAGGAAGGCCCGACCTTCGAAGAGGTCTTCGCCGCCGCCGATGCCGGCAAGGGCGAGCGGGTCTGGGGCAAGTGCCGCGCCTGCCACAAGCTGGACGGTGGCAACGGCACCGGGCCCTACCTCAACGGCGTCGTCGGGCGCGCGATCGGCGGGGCGGAGGGCTTTGGCTATTCGAACGCCGTGGCCGAACATGGCGGCGACTGGACGCCCGAGGCGCTGAACGCCTTCCTCGAAGATCCCAAGGGCTGGATGCCGGGCAACAAGATGAGCTTTGCCGGCCTGCCCGATATCGAGGACCGGGCGAACCTGATCGCCTATCTCGAAACCACCGGCGGCTGATCGGGCCGTCACGGTTGCAGGGGGCGCCTTCGGGCGCCCTTTTCATGCGCAGCGTCGCCGGATCACGAAATCTTTTTGCGCCCTGCGCCTTGATGGGCGGACTTGCCGCGCTTTAGCTTAGTTCATTGCAACCAGCTTTCGGGTGGAGGACGGGATGGCGCATCGGCGGGCGACGGCACGGGCAGGGGCGATCGCGGCACGGGGGCCGGATATCCGTGGCATGGGCCTTGGGATACTGGCCGCGGCGGCGCTGGCGCTGGCGGCACCGGTCGCGCGCGGGCAGGACGACGTGATCACCGCGCATGGCATCTCCACCTTCGGGGATCTGAAATACCCCGCCGATTTCGCCCATCTCGACTACGTCAACCCGGACGCGCCGAAGGGCGGCGAGATCTCGCAATGGGCCTTCGGCGGGTTCGACAGCCTCAATCCCTACACGATCAAGGGCCGGGCGGGCGCGCTGTCGACGGTGATGCTGGAAAGCCTGATGGAGGGCACCGCGGACGAGGTCGACGCGGTCTATTGCCTGCTGTGCTCGACCATCGAATACCCCGAAAGCCGGGACTGGGTGATCTTCAACATCCGGCCCGAGGCGCGGTTTTCCGACGGCACGCCGCTCACGGCCGAGGACGTTCTGTTCACCTACGAGACCTTCCTGGAAAAGGGGCTGACCAGCTTCCGCGCCGTTCTCGCCCAGCAGGTCGAAACCGCCGAGGTGCTGGATCCGCAGCGGATCAGGTTCACCTTCAGGGCGGAATATCCCAAGCGCGACCTGATCCAGTCGGTCGGGGGCTTGCCGATCTTCTCGAAGGCGGATTTCGAATCCACCGGCCGCGACCTCGAGGAAACCAGCAACGAGCCGTTCCT
>Ga0180430_10003560_pt1 | contig 13387 bp, 12 predicted proteins | sample SS_ome_9_FD_132999 | JGI IMG/M metagenome (GOLD analysis project Ga0180430, IMG submission 132999) | Hypersaline lake sediment archaeal communities from the Salton Sea, California, USA - SS_1_S_2 metaG | ecosystem: Environmental > Aquatic > Non-marine Saline and Alkaline > Hypersaline >... | reverse complement strand
TGCGGATGAAAGGCTTCATGCCCAAGCATCGAAGGACCTCGCGAGTCGCCTCGCTATCGTAGCCAGCATCCGCATAGACCTCCGCAGGCTTGGTGAGGGGACGCCCGGGTTTGCCACCAACTGCTGGAAATTGTTCTTGGATAATAGGAAGAATCTCGCGTTGATCGCTTCGATTGGCGCCGGCAAGTCGAATTGCCAAAGGAATGCCATTTCGGTCTACCATCAGCGTATATTTCGTACCTTGCTTACGTCGATCGACTGGACTCGGTCCCGTCTCGTCACCGCCGCCAAAAGCCCTCACCTGAGCGCTGTCGACGATCGCCGTGTCGTGTTCCAATTCTCCGTCGCGACGCAAAAGTCGGAGGAACTCCAGATGGATGTGATCCCAGATCCCCGCCTCCTCCCAGTCGCGAAGTCGAGTTCTTGCCGTTTCACCGGAGCAACCCATTTCCGGTGGCACGTCACGCCACCGGATACTGGTCGAGAGTACGTACCAGATCACCCGAAGCACCGTGTGGTTGTCAATTGGAGGACGACCTCCCGCAGGTCCAACCGGATCAACCGGGGGTAAGTGATGTACCACGACATCGTAAAACTCTTGTGGCATTTGCGCTTCCGACATACTAACCTCCTTGTAACTGAAGTTAGTACCTCCTGGCGCAAATTCCGTGCCAAACTCGTTTGAGGTTGTTTGTCCGGTTCTTAGCCTCGATCCTGGCGTGGTTGGCGATATGCAACCCCTCCCGTTCCGTGCAAATGCTTTCGACGTCGCTTGTGCCTTTCAAGTGTTGGAGCACGTGCCTTACCCTAGCGCGGTTGCGGCGTTTTCGGAAATGGCCAGAGTTGCGTCCCACGCAGTGGTTCTCAGCATGCCGGACGCTCGCCCGGCGTGGGTGTATTCGTTACACATCCCTACCAAGGGTGATTGGAAGTTCTACATACTGCGCCCCTGGTGCGGGCCACGGCCCCACAAATTCGACGGCCAGCATTACTGGGAACTCAACAAGAGCGGGTACCGCTTGACTAGTTTGACTGTAGCCACTACTTGCGTTGCTTGAACCTTCGGGGAGCCAATCGGTTACGTGATTTCCAGTGGTACGCATAGGCGCTCTCGTTTCGCTGCATCACTCGTGTGTTTCGACGCTCGATATGGGCCGGGGAACCGCAGTCGAGGGCGCGGTAGAGCAACGACGCAATGATGGTGCGAACCCTTGGAACCGTTAACGCCGGAGTGTATTTTTTTTCCCCGCCGACCTTCTTGCGTCAGGAACCACGCCGCCAACAAGGAAAGCGTTTGATGATGATGCCATCCACGCCAGTTGCGAACCTGATACTGGGCAAGGCCGGCCTCGCCCTTGGCGCGTTCCAAACACTCCTCGATGCGATGTTCCGCCTTGGCCACGCGGGCGAACTCTGCCAGAGGCGTTTCGGCCGAAGCGTTGGAGAGGTAATAGTCGTGCTTCGTCGTCCCGTCCCCCTGTTCTTCGCGAAGGACTACCAGCGTTTCTTCGGGCCCGTTGCGACGTCGGTCAGTCTTGGCCTGCACCCGAACCTTCACCGCCTCAACGATCAGCGGACCTCGGGCGCCATCGCGAACGTCGACCGTCGTCCAGGCTCTCTTGGGCAACGCCGCGCACCAACGATCGACTCGAGTAAAGGGAACCCGGGGACGACGGCCGCGGCCGATGTAGGGCGGCGGGTCGGCGTCCATGTCACGCACCAAAGTATTCGAGGGCACGGCCAGCAGGTACCGTTCTCCCAGACCCCGCAAATCCCGGCGAAATGCCGAACTGCGCCCCATTTCGTCGTCGCCGGCAATCCAGGCGTGGGGCAACACCTGCCCATGCTCGGCGAGCATCTCCAGGGCCAAGGCGTGTCGCGTCCGGAAGCGAACCCCTGCGGGAACGCCGCATTTTTTCCGCCGCTTCTTGTCCTTCGCCCACTCTTGATTCAAATACAGCCGCACGTCCACCAAGGCGTGCTCTTCTCGCGAAACGTACCCCAAGTACACGCCCACCTGGCAGTTGTCGACCTTTCCCAAACGTCCGCACCATTGCCGCGCGACGCCGACCGAATTCTTCCCCTGCTTGGGGAACGCCGAGGGGTCGAAGACGATCACCCCATCGGGCTCGCCCAGCTCCCTGCCGACCTGCTCCGCAAGTTCCCCGATCAGCGGGCGATCTTCCCACGCCGATTGGCCCATGAACTTCTGCATCGCCTGACGGTCCTGATCGTACAAGTAGGCGATCGCCTCCGAGTTCTTCCGCTTCACGTCAGAAAAAAGCCCGGCGATGTACTCCCGGGCGTGTTGCCGCTGCTCGCCGCTTGTCAAGCGAGCCGCGAAGGGCTCGACAAATCGTTCCAGGCGGTCCAGCATCCCTTCCGGTATCCGGGAGTCCAGCACCGCATCCTCCAAAAGCTCCTCCATGCGAACTTCAAATCGCCGTTCCATCGGCTCCTCCTTTCCTTGAAACCACAACCAAGGAAAGGGTTACTAACAAAGGACTTAGATCGTGTCAATGGCAAGCTACAGTCAAACTAGAGTAAGGCAAGATTTCGAGCAAGCGGGAGTTGCAACACTCACAAAGACTTATCGAGTCCCGGAAAATCCCTACCACCGGTTCTTAGTATTCGAAACCCGAGGGCAAAGCGCACGCTAGTTTACGCCTTGTCCCTTCGCACCAGAAGTATGCTCAACAGCACCACTCGTACACTCTTTATTTATAGCCAACTTCTCGGCAATGCAACGTTTTCCGAACTTCTGCGAACTGTTCTTCGGGACTGCGGCTGCGCCCCTTTACACACGATCGCGATTACCCCGGAGGACTACTCAGGGCACTATGTGACGAGCGGGCCAAGAATGTTTGGGTCAACAGTTCAATCTTTGGGCATCATTCGAAGGAAGCTAGAACACGTGCATTTTGGCGATTATCGGCTTGTGGTTGTTGAAGCGTGTGAGAGTGGCTGGGCTGTAAACAACAGGGTCGGCGACATTCCGTGTGTCATGTTTCACGATTCGACGCCAGTCGCAACCCATAGCATGATACTGAAGCACCCCCATTATGGGCGCGTGGCAAGGCTGCGATCGCGTATCTTGATGGAAGTCTATCGCAAGATATTCCACGGCATGTTTTCCAACATCGACTGGTTTTTTCCACGCACCGGATGGTGCGGGAGATCCTTAGTAAACGACTTCGGAGTGCCATCGGAGAAGATTAGTCCAGCTACAGTCGGCATTGACCTAGACGAATGGCGGCCAAGAGAAAGGACTGCCGAGCAGGACCTTCAGTTGCTCTTTGTTGGCAACGACTTCCGGCGTAAGGGAGGAGAATTCCTGTTGCAGGTGATGGCGGCATTACCGATGACCGTCAGGCTGAGGATTGTCTCTAGTGATCCCTTATTGGACAGCGTGGAGCTTCCCGCGAATACTGAGCTCAGAAGGGGCATTCCTAGAGAGCAAATGCCGGTGCATTATCAGGAGAGCGATCTGTTCGTATTTCCGACATACAAGACCGACTATCCATAGTCAACCCCCGGTGAATGATTTGTTGTGATTGGACTGTAACATGTTGCTTCAACCTGCCTTGCGGCGTCGGCTTTGGGAGCGTTTTTGTTTTAGGCGTGGGTTGGATTTGATGGGTGGGCGTTTGGTGAAGGGGCGGTTGTCGGTCAGTAGTCGCCAGATGACGCGAGCCGTGTGGTGCGCGACGATGACCAGGGCGTTGCGGTGAGTTTTGCCGCGGGCACGGTGCTTGCGGTAGATACGCTGGAAGTAGGCATGTTTTCGACAGACGACGAACGCAGCAAGGTACAAGGCATGGCGCAACGTCGGCGAGCCGCGTTTGCTGATCTTGCCCTGGCGGTGGATCGTATCGCCCGACTCGCGGAGGCTCGGGTCGAGGCCCGTGTACGCGACGTATTGGTCGGGCGTGCGGAAGTCGGCGATCGGGTCGCTCTCGGCATGGATCGTTGCGGCCAGCGTGGTCGAGATGCCCAGCGAGAGCAGCGGCGAGTTGATCCGCTCGATCCGCTCGGCCAGATCGTCCTCGATCGCGGCGATCTGCCCGCGGAGCAGCTTGAGGTGCTCGAAGATCGACACCAGTTGCCCTTCGGCCACCTGCTCGGTCTGCCGGGTGCCGATCGAATTGCGGGCGGCGTCGAGCAGCCGGTCGATGGTCTCCGGGGCGATCCGTCCGCGACTGGCGGCATGGAGCACCTGGCGGGCTTCCTTCGGCCGGGCGGCCAGGTTGTCCGGGGCCAGACCGAGCTGGCCGATCAGCTTCTGCCCGGAGGGCAGGAATGGCTTCGAGAGGATGTCGGCGTACTCCGGGAAGATGCGATCGACCAGCGTATGGGCGTAACGTTCGGTGGCCATGACGGCGCGGAGCAACCGCTGCCGATGGCGGGCGATCATTCGCAGTTCGGCCGTGTCGGCGTCGGGCACGCGGGTGGCGTGGGCCTTGCCACTTTGGGCCACTCGTGCGATATCTTCCGAGCAGATCCGATCATTAGACGTCTTGCGGATGCGGGTCCGGCCTTGGGCATGCGTTTGGACCGGGTTGAGTACAGCGCACTCGTAGCCGCGTCGCCGCAATTCGTGATAGACGCACATCCAGTAGTGGCCGGTTGCTTCCATGGCCACGAGGACCTTGCCGGGCCCGCCGGCCTTGCGGAGCACGTCACGTTCGAGCCGGTCGATGCCCTCGCGTGTATTGGGGAAGGAAGCGAGTTGGGCGATGATTTCGCCCTGGGGCGAGAGGGCGGTGGCGGCATGTTTGCGTTTGCCAATGTCGATGCCGACCACCGCCCGGCCCTTGGCGAGCACGGGCTGGCCGCGGTTGATGCGTTTCACGGCAGCGGTTTTTTTCATGATGGAGGTCCTTTCGTTCGAGTGGACTTCGGGGCGGGCTCAAGGAGCGGGCCCGACGGCGAGGGAAACGGGCGGATAAAACACCTGATCCAAAACCTCGTGGGTGATGCGGGGCGTCCGACCCGGGGCCGGTCCCAACCGACTCATTCATGGCGTTCAGGCGATCCATGGTACAACGCGCGGGTCACATTCTTTCATTCGAAACAAGCTCCAAGGAGGATGGCGTGGCGTCCCGCGCTGGGCGGTAAGGGTTCACGGTTGACTGGAAGCACGAGCGGGCGCGCCGTCCGGACTTCGGAAGAGGCCGGCGATCATGCCCTGCAGCTGCGGCCGAATCGACTCGCGGCCACGCCCGACCGAGAGCACCTGGTAGGAGCCGTCAGGCTCGTCGCGATGCCACGGGCGGAACGCGATCAAGTCCAGTTCGGCCAGCCGTGTTCGGGCATTCCAGAGGGCGTGACGATCGAAGCACGGCATGGCGCGCTCGATGCGGTCGAGCCGCCAGCAGGACAGGCCATGGCGATCGGCCGCCAAGGCCAGGAACAAATACAAGCCCAAGTCCTGCGGCCCCAAGCGTTCGAGGAACCCTTCGCTCCGCAAGCGATGATCGATCCAAGCGAACGACCGCGGGACGCGACGGACGCGCTGCGGCACGAGGATCGGCAACGGTTTTTTCAACGGCATATCGTGGTCTCCCAATGGCCGGGTTGTGTGGCGAACGTGGCACGACCTCCGGTGATCGTGCCCCAGTGCCCAGTTCGATCCAATCCGACCCGCCGCTTGACCGCCGCCGGCCACGTTCGCCCTGCACGCACCAGGGCGACTCCAAGGCCCGTTGAAACTTGCCCAACAAGCAAACCCGCGCACTTCCGCGCCCGGCGACGTAATCCCACGGAAGAACATTCAGCCCGCGGAAGTACAAGACAACTGATATGCGCGCTTGCGCAAGAAGAAAGATGCACGTGCATCTTCGCGCTAAGCGCCTGAGAACTCTTTATACGAGGAGCATTTTGGTCTAGCTCAATTGGAGGCCCTCGCTTCAGGCTTGCCATTGATTTCTCGCGACGTAGGTGGCGTATCAGAGGCCATTCAGGATGGCGAGAACGGTTTCTTGATGCCATATACTAGCCAGGAAAAGGACTGGGTTGAGCGAATTCTGCACTTTATGGAGCATCCTGAAGAGAGGGTGCAAATGGGACGTGAGTCGCGAAGGCTCGCAGAACGGAAGTTCAGCTTAGAGCAGTTCAAGACTCGCATTGTGCATCGGCTCCGAAGCCTTGGATTATGAAGGACTGGATGATACGCGCAGGTATGCGTTGCTTAGACGACTTTGATATCCGCCCCCACATCGCCATTCTCGATCCTTCGGCGTTTACCGTTCCATACGACGACCATTTGTGTCGGGCGTTGGACGCGGCGGGCGTGCGGGTTTCGCTCTGGATGCGGCCCGCGCGGCGCGTCGACTACTTCGTCGGCGGCGGAAACGGGCATCCGAGGGCCTATGAAACCGTCGAGCACTTCTACCGGATGACCGAACGGAGTGATTGGCTGGCCGGACGGCCCCGCTTGAAAGGTGGCCTGAAGGCGGGCGAGCACGTCTGGAACATGGTCGGACTTTGCCGGCGCTTGCGGCGATGGCGTCCCCAGGCCATTCACTTCCAATGGTCGGTCCTGCCCGCGGTCGATCGCCGTTTCCTCAACCGGCTGCGGCGGGTCGCCCCATGCCTGCTCACCGTCCACGACGCGAACGCCTTCCTCGCCCCGTCGTCGCGGCTGCAGTCGACCGGCTGGCGGACCATCCTCGGGCAGTTCGACCACCTGATCGTCCACACCCGGTCCGGACGCGACGCGCTGCTTGCCAAGGGCATCGACGCCGATCGGGTATCGGTCGTCCCGCACGGCGTGTTCGACTTGCCCGAGCGTGCCCATACCAGGCAGCCGGCCCCCAAGCCCGACGGTCGCCTCCGGTTGCTGTCGTTCGGCTCGATCAAGCCGTACAAGGGACTCGACGTCGTCATCCGCGCTCTCGCCGCGTTGCCCGAGGCGATGCGCGATCGGGTGCGTCTGACCATCGCCGGCAGCGCGGGCGAACTGGCCGAGCCCCTGCAACGGCTGGCCGAGCAACTCCAGGTCGATGCTATGATTGAGTGGCGGCTGGGGTTCATCCCGGAGGACGACGTACCCAGGCTGTTCCACGACGCCGATGCGGCGGTCTTCCCCTATCGGGAAATCGACGCGAGCGGCGCGCTGATGACCGCGCTGCCCTACGGACGGGCGATCATAGCCAGCCGGCTTGGGCTCTTCGCCGAACTGCTCGAGGACGGCTACAGCGCGATGCTGGTCGAGCCGGAGAACCCGATCGCCCTGGCCGATGCTATCCGTCACCTGATCGAGGACCCCGACCTGTGTCGCGACATGGGCGCCCGGGCCGCCGCTACCGCCAAGGATGTGTACAGCTGGGACCGGATCGCCCGCATGACGTTGGATGCCTACCGCGCGGCCGGCTGCCGCATCCCACCAGTCGAAGAACTGACCCCCGCCCTGGGAACTACTGCCCGATGATCTGCTCTTTTGCAGACAACCGACCGGTCGTCTTGCAGGTCCGCAGCTCGAACGCCACCGGCGGTGGAGCCGAACCACTCGTGCTCGACGCCTTGGGCTACAGGGCACTGTGTGCTTATATGCACCCGCCGGGCGACGGTGAGGTTTGGGCCCTGCACGCCTCTCCCGCCGGTGGGTCGTTCGCCTCGATGCCTTGCGCGACGCGACCGACAATCACCTGCGGGTGCGTGATTGCACGGCCCAAAAGCCCGGGGGGCGTTTGTCGTGCGGCACGGCGGTGCTCCGGACAGCCCGCATTACGCTGGAGAGCCAATAAGGCGCTCCCATGATTCGATCGACCTCGCATTGCAAGCCAACAGTATGCCACCTTCTGTTCAGTATGGAAGTGGGCGGCGCCGAGATGTTGGCAAAGGAAATCGCTGAAGCAGGGCGCGGCCGCTTCAGATTCGTTTTCGCCTGCCTCGACTCGATCGGCGCCTTGGAAAAAGAGCTCTCTGAGTCACGAATCCCCGTAGAAGTTCTTAACCGACGGCCGGGAGTTGATTTTAGATGCGTGGTTCGGCTGAGGCACTTCCTCAATAGTCACAACGTTGACGTTATTCACGCGCACCAGTGCGGGCCGTACCGATATGCGGCGCTCGCCAGAGTGATTGGGCGCCGAATTCCCATTATTCTTACGGACCATGGTCGGCCCCAGAACGATGGGACAAGTTGGAGGCGTCGATTTGCTAATCGTCTGCTACTTCGAACCTGTGATCAAATCGTCGCCGTCGGGAGATGCTTGGTTTCCCCTCTTGTCGAGCACGAAGGTTTCCCTCAAGAACAAATTGAAATCCTCTATAATGGCCGGGATTTGATGAGATATAGGAGCGCGGCATCTGATCGGACAACTGTACGACACGAGTTAGGCTTGAAGCATGACGACTTCGTTACAATGCAAGTTGCGAGGCTGTCCGAAGAAAAGGATCATTCAACTTGTATTCGCGCGATCCGACGAGTGACGAATTCCCAGCCACAAATTCGACACGTCATAGTCGGAGACGGTCCTCTGAAGGATGAACTTTCACGGCAAGTAATGCAAGCAGGGCTGCCCGAGCAGGTCATCCTTCTCGGCGCGCGCCATGACGTTCCGCGCTTGTTGTCTGCGGCTGATGCTTTCATTCTCACTAGCGTCACCGAAGCGATTCCCTTAACTGTAATCGAAGCAATGGGAGCATCTTTACCATGCATAGCGTCAGAAGTGGGAGGTGTCCCAGAAGTAATCGTTCCCGATGTGTCCGGTTTACTCGTGGCTCCACGCGACGACGCGGGATTCGCCCAAGCGATTAAGAACTTGATGGACAACCCCACCTTACGCTGCAGCATGGGGAAAGCGGCAAGGCAACGCGCCGAACAGCTATTCACTCATCGCACAATGATCGACTCCTACTTTCGCTTGTACGACGACGCGATGCACGCACGTGAGAAGCATGCCTCTGTTAGATGGTCGCGTTGACTGTTCCCCACTTTAGTCGCGAAGTATAGATAGGATAGTGCGACAATCACTTAAAGCGGTCGCAAACACTATATGCATCGTGGTCACGGTGCCACTGTGGGCTGCCTCTGTTCTCTATTCTGTTGTTGTTCGTAGTGAGGGCTTGTTCACCTTTTTTGCGCAGATAGTTGCAATGTTGCCAGGCGGGCTGGGCGTTTATCTTCGTCGTGCCTACTACCGTCTTACATTGGGTCGCTGTGGCCGCTACCTCGTGGTGGGCTTTGGAAGTCTATTCACCTCTCGCAGGGCTGAGGTGGGCGACCGCGTGTGGATCGGTCAGTATTCACTTATTGGTAAAGCCAATATTGGCCCACGTGTCTTGATTAGCGACCATGTCTCAGTCTTGAGTGGAGGCCGTCAGCACATGAGAGACGACGATAGGATCCTACGTGTCAACGAGAACGAGCAGAATGGTGTTGTTATCGGGCATGACTCTTGGATAGGAGCCCACGTGGTTGTAATGGCCAGAATTGGTCCGTACTGTACGATCGGCGCAGGTGCAGTTGTAGCCCGACCCATTGAGGCGAATGTGACCGCCGTAGGGGTGCCTGCTCGCAAGATGCACGTATAGCGAAATGCAAAGACGTGCACTGGCACCGCGCACCGTGAACATGCCTAGCGCGTGCTCAGAAGAGTGGATTAAGTAGAACGACTTTGGGGGCACTGCCTGATGAACAGCTACCAGACTCTCGTTGCAGAATACTTCGATCGCGACGCAGGTCGCTATGAAGCAGATCGCTACACTTCTGACTTCAAGGATTGCCATCAGTTTTCTTATCTGGCTAGACGAGATAAGGTGCTGCAACTTCTCCCGCGTGAGGCAGTCAATGCGTTGGATATTGGCTGTGGCCCAGGAATCTTTCTGCCCACTCTGCTCGAACGCTCGCGTCGCGTGTGCGCGTGCGATATCTCGCCTAACATGATACTTAAGGCTAGGGAGCGATTCGCTTCATCGGAGGCCGAAGGACGCCTAACTTTCAAAGTCGGAACAATCGATGAATTGGGATGCCGCGCTGCGGAGTACGACTTGGCGCTTTGTGTTGGAGTTATATCGTATATCACAGATATTGCCCAATTCCTCGATGATCTGACGCAGATCATTACGCCAGGCGGCGTGGTGCTCGTACAATTCTCGAAGAGATTATCTCTCAAGGCTTTCGATGAGAACATTGTGCGGCCGGCACTCAGGACTGTGGCTCGTGGGCTTTTCAGCCGGACCGAGAAAAGCACACCAGGCTTTCCCTTAAGACGGTATGGGGTGGGTGAATTTAACAGTCTCTGCATGAAGGCTGGATTGGCATATGAACGGTCGCTGCATTTTGATTTCACATGGCCGTTCATAAGTAGAATGGCTCCACGGGTGAATTTGGCGCTAGCACGTCGATTGGAGCAATCCGAACGATGGAACAACCTGTTTGCACCACTGGCGGGTGACTATCTCGCAAGGTACCGCAAGGTTGGGTTAGCTTGATCCTTTCGCTTCATCCCAAAGGACCACAATGAGAGAGATGCTCAGACGGCGCGAGAAGAGTGACAATGACGCGGTGTCACCGCACGTCCTTCATATCCGGAGTGCCACTGGTCACGGGGGCGGTCCTGAACGGACAATTCTCAATGCCCCCCGGTATTTAGGGCCGCTGGGATATACATCGACTTGCGTTTATCTACACCATCGAAATGGGGACCAATTCCTGCGCGAACGAGCTGCTGCTGCAGGTGCAGATTTTATCTCGGTGGTGGACCATGGCCCTTTGGATGTCAGCCTCCCCAGGAAGATCGGCTCAATCTGTCGAAGCACCAACGCAACGATCTTGCATTCGCACGACTACAAGACTGATGTGCTGGGTTTGATGGTGAGGCGGCTTGTTCCTGTCAAGCTTGTTGCAACCGTGCATGGTTGGGGGGTGCAAAACTGGAAGACCCCGCTCTACCATAGACTCGACAAGCTTAGTCTTCGTCAGTTCGATGCCGTCATATGCGTGTCGAAAGATCTTTACGAAGAATGTCTTCGGTGTGGGATACATGCGTCGCGGTGCCACCAAATTGACAACGGGGTCGATACCAAGATATTCCAGAGGACCCTTCCAGGGAACGAGGCGAAGCGCCGGCTCGGCGTCCCGCGCGACTGCATGCTATTAGGCGCCTTGGGGCGTCTTTCCCCAGAGAAAGGGTTCGATCTGCTCATCGCGGCGGTCGACCGGCTCATCGGCCAGGGGCGCGACGTGTCGCTGTGGATCGCCGGCGAAGGTCCCCAACGGGCCAAGCTGCGGGAGCAGATCGACCGGCTGGGCCACGGCGAGCGGATCCGGCTGGTCGGTCACCTCGACGACGTCACCGGGCTGCTCGGCGCGCTCGACGGTTACGTGCTCAGCAGCCTGCGCGAGGGCCTGCCGATGGTCGTGTTGGAGGCGATGGCGATGGAGGTGCCGGTCGTGGCGACGCGTACCGCGGGCGTGCCGACGCTGATCCGCGACGGTGAGAACGGCCTTCTGGTCGACAGCGGCAGCGTCGACGAACTGGTCACCGGCATCACCCGGCTGCTCGACAATCCGGCCGAAGCCACCCAACTAGCCCAAGCCGGCCGAACCACAATCGAACAATCCTACAGCTTCGAACAACGAATGAAACGCGTGGCGGAGGTGTATGAGGAGTGCCGAGGCGCAGAATAGCGCAAATTTCATGGGCTCAGTACTTAGAGGCCCTAACAAAACGTGCTATCACGGTCGTGCGCGGGCCGGGGGCAGTTGGCGGTAGTAGATGAGGCACTCGGCCAGGGTGACGAAGGCTTGATGGATATCGGCACGGCGGTCGTAACGGGTGCGAAGGCGGCGGAAGCCGTGAAGCCAGGCCAGCGCCCGCTCCGAGACCCAGCGATAGACGCCGAGGCCGCTGCCATGGTCTTCGTTCCGCCGGGCCAGATGGGGTTGGATATGACGATCGCGGAGTTCATGCCGATGGGGATCGCTGTCATAGGCACGATCGGCGTAGAGTTCGTCGGGTCGCTTTCGAGGGCGGCCGGGTTTTCCCGCCACCGGCGGAATCGCGTCGACCAGGCGGAGCAGTTGGGTCGAGTCATGTCGATTGGCTCCGGTGACTTCGGTCGCCAGCGGGATACCTCCGGCGTCGGTGATCACATGATGCTTTGTCCCGGGCTTACGGCGATCGGTGGGATTCGGCCCTGTTTTTTCGCCACCTCCGAAGCTTCGGACCGACGCACTATCGACCGCCGCGCGCGAGAAATCCACCTTGTCCACCCCGCGAAGATGATCCAGCAGGACTTGCTTCACCGTTTCCCAGACGCCGGCCTGTTGCCAATCGCGCAGTCGTCGCCAACAGGTCATCCCCGAGCCGCAGCCCATCTCCTGCGGCAGCATCTCCCAGGGGATGCTCGATTTGAGCACGAAGATAATCCCCGTCAGGGCTTTTCGATCCGACACCGGCGGGCGTCCACCCCACGTGGGGGCCATGTGGCCGGGCAAGTGTGGCTTGATCAATTCCCAAAGTTCGTCGGGAAGCAGTGGTGCAGCCATGATGTGACCTCTTGCATCGGTGAGATTCAGACACGGAAAGGATCCAACCCGATTCAACTGCAAGCCGCGTTCCAGACAGGCACAAATCGCCCATGCCACCGACAACTGATAGCAATGCTACTGCGTTTTGTTAGGGGTTCTTACTTCGTGCGACGTCATAAATGCGAATCGCCTTCATCCTTAATCGTCTTGCATTGCCCCCTCAGGTTGGGGCTGCGCTACATGCGACGCAGATGGCTATTGGGGATACGCATGCATGCCGCAGTGTTTGGTTCCTGCTGCCAAGTGCCGGTGGTCGTTCTCCCTTACGCTGAAAAGTGTTTTGAGTGGGCAACCAGGATTGGACATCCCGGACAAGCCGTCATTAGTGTAGACGGCCTCGGGCCGGGGCGTTTGACTGACGCGGTTGAGAGTTTTTGAGTGAGCACTGCTACGGTTCACAGCTTCAAATGAGGGACGCGCAACAAATGACTCTTGAAAACTAGAGTTGGGCTTCCGGATGACACAACACAGAGAAATTCCACACTACGATTGTGACGTCAGCAAGAGTCGACTTGGCAAAGTGTGGGATTCAGTACCTCTATCAGAAGGGCTAGGGCTTGTCTCAGCTGCCGTTGTGGTTGTGACGAGTGCCATCACGCTCACCCTCCTCGCCGCCGGGGGGCAGGAGGGGTTGGTTGTTAATCCTTCGTTCGAGCAGGTGCAGGCACCGGACCGGTTTGGGCTTGTGTTTCCCGGGTGGGGTGGGTGGAAATACGAAGGGGAATGCTCGTTCCAGGTCGGGCGCGTGGCGCGGTCGGGCGAGGCGTCGTGTCTGTTGGTCGGGGAGAGCGCCCAGCCGAAAATCCGCATCGCCCAGAAACGCGAGCTACCGCCCGGGCGGTATCGGAT
>Ga0180430_10003559_pt1 | contig 13388 bp, 8 predicted proteins | sample SS_ome_9_FD_132999 | JGI IMG/M metagenome (GOLD analysis project Ga0180430, IMG submission 132999) | Hypersaline lake sediment archaeal communities from the Salton Sea, California, USA - SS_1_S_2 metaG | ecosystem: Environmental > Aquatic > Non-marine Saline and Alkaline > Hypersaline > Sediment... | reverse complement strand
TGCCATAGCCGACATCCTGCAAATACTTCCTTGGCTAGCCTTTTACAAACCTGTCGCCGGGCTGCACGTGCCGCCCACGGGCAAATGCTTCGTAGCTCATGAGTTTGCCCCCCTCCGGCTTTACGTGCCCCAGGCGCAGCCGCCCTGAACCGCACGCAATGGAAAGGTCCTCCAGAACCGTACCCGGCCGGCGTCCTTGGCCCGTGGTCTCCTCAGGCGTCCGCATGACCACCTCGGCACTCTTGATTGTCACACGCTCTTGAGATGGCTTTCCCTGCTGCTCGAAGTGGCTATGCGCCCCAGGCCAGGGCCACATACCCCGCACCAGATTGCCAATGGTCTCGGCCGACTTAGCCCAGTCAATCGCCCCGTCGCTCTTGCGTAATTTAGGGGCGCGTGTCGCCTCGGTCTCTTCCTGGATCACCTTTGTCGCTGCGCCGCTCTCAAGGTCATTGAGTACGTGCTCCACCACAGCAGGCCCCAAAGCGGCCAGCCGGTCGTGCAACGCTCCGGCGGTTTCGTCAGGTTTGATTTCCAATCGTGCCTGGCCCAGAACCGCACCGGCATCCCAGCGCTCGTTCAGGGTGATCACACTGACCCCGGTTTCCGTCTCCCCATTAATAATCGCCCAGTTGATGGGGGCCGCCCCGCGGTACTTCGGCAACAGGGAGCCGTGCAAATTGATGACATGGCAGTTCTTCAGGTTCAGCAGGTCCGAGCCGATCTTCTGCCCAAAGGCAATCACTACGATGGCCTCCGGCCTCAACTCACGAATATAACCCACTCCCTCAGAGCTGTTTACATCGGCCACTGGCAAGCAGTCCAGCCCCAGCTCTGCAGAGACCTCTGCGATCGGTGTTGCCTGGAGCTTGCGACCACGCCCTGCCTGCCGAGCCGGCTGCGTCACCACCCCCAACACCTCGTGGGCGGAGGTTGTCAGCCACCGCAGTGTCGGCTCCCCGAATGAGCCACTCCCACAAAATACAACACGCATCTGGCCTTCCTTTCGCTGGCTCCAACGTCGCCACTGCCCTCTTCACCGTAGTCGCCCCAACCGGGCTCGTCAATTGGCGCCCCAAAGGAACCGTGGCGCGAAATGCCCCCTGTTACGCGTTGACAGGTAGGCCTTTGGCCGAGGCCCCCTGTGATTGCCTCGTCGCCTTCCCGCCGGCTACTTCATCTGTTCGGTAATCAACCGGCTGATGGTCGCGCTGGGAAGGTTGAGGGCCCCGTAGGCTTCGGCCGCCCCGCGTCGCAACAGAGGATCCTGCTCCGGTGAACTGACGATCTGGTAAATCGCTTCGATATGCTCGGCCACGAGCGAATTGCCATGAAGCTTGGCGGAACGGGCGAGGTTGTCAAAGGCCATCAAGCGTGTCTCCGCGGGTAGTTGACTCTCCAGAGCCAGGGCGGCAATGGCACGCTGCGCCTTGCTTGAGGTCATCTGTGCCAACGCCTCAGTCGCCAACACCTGTATCGTCGCGCGTTGGTCCTGTGTGGCCCCGATCAATGCCGGTTCCGCCACCGTCAAATCCAACGCCTGATTGCCCGTCACTGCCAGGGACCGAAGCACCTCTGCCGCCGCCGTCGCATACGTATCCGCCAGCGTCGCATCGAAGAGACTGGCCTGGTTTCGCTGGAGGATTTCCTGGCCGGCGTCGAGCAACGCGTCCGCAGCCGCCCCTTTCGAGAGGACTGCCACGAAGTCGTAGTCCTGGGCAAGCTTTTCAGCTTCCGCATTGTCCTGCGCGGCGGCGATCACCAGAGTCGGACAGAACGCGAGCCGATAGTCCACCTTCATCAAATCCAGCGCTTCCCGCATGCTCGGCTGCTTCATTCCGTAGGCCAGCACGACCAGATCGAAGCTCTCCAATCCCTTGGCCTGATCCAGCGTCATCCCCAGTGTTTCGCCTGCAACCACTTTGGCAAACGCGCCCGAATCGCGTAAAGCGGACGTGATGGCATTACGGCCGTCCTGGTCCGGGTCTACCGTCAAGGCGTAAAGTTGCCCCTTCTGGCGTAATGCTTCGGCCAGAATCGGCACGACCAGCTCGCTTTGGGTGAACGCACGCTTGGGCAGGGCACCGCCGAGGGTCAAGGCCGCATTGTAACGCACCTGTCGGTCGGGAAAGCTCAATGCCCGCACCAAAGGCTGATCCGCCCCCAGTTGATACAGCAGCGAGGCCTGGCCCGAATTACGCCGCAGCGTCGTGATGGCGGCCAGCGCCACCGGTCGATTCCGATTGTCCAGTGCCCGCGCCAGAGACCGATGGAGGTACTCGGGACCTGCCGTCAACGCATACGTAGCCGCATCGGCGTGCTCCGCGTCGAAATACGACGGCTGAGAATGTCCTTCTGCTTCCAAACGGAAGTAGCCCGAGAGCCAAAGCGAAATTGCGCTCGCCAGTTTAGGCTCGAGCTTCACCGCCTGCTCGCAGCAGCGCATCGACATCAGCTCGTCAAACGCCTCACGTGGCACCGCCACCGCCACCAGCCCCGCTTGTGCATCCCAGAACCACACGTTTCCAAAATCCTGGTTGGCGGGCACTGCCAGCGACGAGACATGGTTATAGTAATCCAACGCTAATTGATTGAATGCCTGCGCCGCCCCAAGGTTTGCCGCCGCCTGGCCCGGATAGATCTTTTCCAGCGCCGCCAAGGCCACCGTCTTCAATTCCGAACTGGCATCGCCGGCCTGAATCGCTTGGAGAAGGTAAGGCACCGCGCTGCCATAGCCAATGTCGCCCAAGGCCTTGGCCGCCGTGACACGCACGGTTGCGTCCTTACTGCGCTGGAGCGCCACTACCAGCGGATTGACCGCGGGCAGGCCGATCTTGGGCAACACCGACCGGATAACGGCGAACTCGTCGGACCGGCTCCCGTCACGGAGCACCTCGACCATGACCGGCACCGCCCACTCGCCCGAGTCTTTGAGACGCATCGTCGCCATCATGCGAGCGCGTGTCGTGCTCGAAAGGCGTTTGACCTCACGGGCGATTCGCTCTCGGTCCGTACGCTGCAAGAACCGCCCCCGCTCGATCAGCTCGCCCACCTGCTTGGCAACATCGCCGACCGGAGTATTCGCCCGCATCTGGTCCAGCTTACGATAGCTCTCCCGGTATCGGCCGCTCTCTGCCAGGTTCAGCACCATGACGGGATCGGGATCCGAAGCGATGAGCTTCTGCCCATAGTCCTTAGCCAGATCCCAACGCGCAATCAGCGCATAGTGCATGAACTCCCGCCAGTACTGGCGCGTCTGAGCGTCCTGGGCCTGTTGCTCGGGCGTTCGCGACGCCAGGTCCGTACGCCCGACCGCGTCGGCCGGCAGCGGCGATTCAGCAAGAGACTGTGGCTCGCCAGATTCCTGGCCTAAAGCCACTGCTGAACCGGCCAGCAACGCCACCGCAATACACCATACCCATAACGCACTTGCTCTTGCGCTCATCTTGAGCCTCCGCACGATTCGCTTGCCCCGTCTGCTTGTTTGATCGTCTCTGGCTGGTGCGACCCTGCCCGCGTCATTCGTAAGCGGGTCGCTCTTTTGGCAGGAAGTTCGCCGCTGCCCGTAAAACCTTAGAAGCCAACCGGTTACACGGCTTGCCCTGGACCCACATTATAAGGTCACGCTCCCGCCTGTCAACCCCAAAAAACGCCATTCCCCCCCGGCTCTCGCTGGGAGCAGGGCCCGTTGCCGCGTGGTAGCCACCGCGTCAACTGGGCTGTTCCTGGGCTCGCCGCTCCAGGACCCCGAGCTTCTCGCGAACCTCTTGTGCCATGCGGCTGCGTGGAAACTCCCGCATAATGTCACGGCCCACCTGCAAGGCCTTGCTCCACTGCTTTTCGGTGACAAACATGGAAAACTGTATCCCCATGTTCTGCAGCTTGCCCTTGAAGACGCCCCGGACCGATTCCCGCAACGCCGCCGCCTCCGTCGGCGTCAGATACTGGTCCAGAAGCTTGAGCACTTCCACCCCCTGCTCGTAATCATGGCTGCTCACCGCCCGGTTCCAACGCTCCAGGAGCTCCTTTTTGTGGTCCAGCCGGCGTTTTTCTGTCTGCCCGCGCAGCTGGCCCACCTTTGCGTTCTGCGGGTACAACTGCAACAAGGCCTCCACCTCTCGCTCGGCATCCTCGTAATGATGTATCATCCACAAAGATTCGATGTGCTCAATCGTGGCGTCGATCTTCTCCTCGATTGTTGCCTTTTTGTACTGTTCCAACTGGACCCGGAGCCGCTCGGCCTCGGCACGTCGACCGAAGCGCTCCGCCAATTCCTTAATCAACGCCACCGCCGAATCCCACCGCTCTCGACGCATATCCTGTCCAATCGCGTCTTGAAGCACATGAAGATCCTTCTCACGAAAGGCAATGGCCTTGATCGCGTCGCAGAGCAGTATGTTCTCACTTACCTGCGTCAGGATGGCCTGGTTTTGAGTCTGGCCCGACAACAGTCGGCGAAGGTCCTGCGTCATCGAGCCGCTCTCTTCTACGACCCGCCGGAGGTAGTGCAGACACCCCAGCAGAAACACCCCCACGCCGACCAGCAACAGCACCGTCCCACCCGCGACAAGCACCCCTGCCAACGGATCTACCGCAGAGGTCTCCTGCCCCCCCAGCCAACACCTGACACACACCACTGCCCCCGCCACCAGACAACCCAACCCTAACACCCACAGCAATCCCACGATCCATAAGGTCCCAGGGGTCGTCAACTTGGTTCTGCTCGCTTGCTGCCGCTTGCCCATTGTGTCACTGCCTCTCTTGTCTGCCAGCCACGATATTGCACGGGATTGGGGCCTTATGTCCACAAATCCCATGTTGGAAGCAACTTATCATCCTTACCAGAGTTGGGGACACTTAACAGACCGTTCTGGCGAGAGTTTCTGGTTGGCTGCCAGACCACAGGCTCCGTCTATCACGGCCATACAGTTGTGTATACACCTATATAGCTACGGAATGAACCACGAACGTCGCAGCCGGCCAAAAAGGCCGCTAGAAAACAAAAAAGACCTAACCTTTACGGGCTAAGGGCCCCATGCCTCTACCCTTATTCTAAGGGCCCGTCCCGAGGCCCGTCAAGAATCACTTTGGCCGGTTCTGCCAGGTGTGACACCGTTTGCCCCGCCAGCTCTTGTATCTTATAGTGTACATGCTTGACACGTACTCACCCATGAGCGTCCTGCTGCTTGCCAACCCCAATGCCAAGGAGTTTCCCATGAAGCTAATCCGTGTATCCGACGAACTTTACGACCAGCTCAAAACCTTCGTCGTGGATCCTTTCGACGATACCCCGGAAATCGTTATCGGTCGTTTGGCCGACATCGTCAACAAAGCCAAAACTCGCTGGTCCCCCCTCGAGCACCAGGATACCAGTGAAAACGTCGAGAGTGCCCAACAGACCGACAGTGAGCCACTTGGCGTCCACCACGAACCTGTCCAGAACTCCGATGAACGGGTTGTCGCCCTGTAGCGACCTGCGCTGACCAGAAACATCCGACAATTCACACTCAAAAGGTCTTTTCTGGCGAGGTTTTCTTGTTGGTGCCGTCCGCTCGCTACCCTGTCTTCCACACGCCTGCAAGTCTGCTTTGGACAAGCAGTGTGAGACACGAACGCAGCCGTAGGCCAGAAAGAACACGCCACACAACGAAAACGTGAGACATCGCCGGGCCAGGCCCTCAGTCCTGCGGATAGATGATCAGGCGATCGTGGACCAAAACGATAAGATCGTTCTTGCCGTCCCCTGTCACGTCCGCAATTCGTGCCGCCCGAGGCTCGCCCCCGCCCTGTGACACTCGAGACATCTCACTCGTACCCCGCGGCTGCTCAAACACCTTAAAACGGGTCGCTTCCACCAACTGGGCCTCTTCGTCAAACGCCAGCACTTGAATATGATGCTTTCCATGCTCGCACAAGGTCACCTCCGCCACTCCGTCCCCGTTGAGATCCCCCACCGCCAACCAACCAAAACGCCCCTTCTTGATGGTGGGCTCAAACACCGTAAGCTGCCGCAAACGGTACGCTCGCTCAATCAGGGCCACCCGGACAAACTGATCCGGGCCACAAATGACCAACCCCGTCCCCGCAGCGCCCCCGAAATTGCCGGCCAGTATCTTACGCGCCCGTAACGCCCCCATGTCCAGCTTGCGTGCTGTTCGATACGTCCCATCCGCCTGAGGTGACAAAATCGCCAGCTTGCCCCGCGCGTTGTCATACGCGGCAATCAGTAAAGCCTCGTCCGAGGTCCTCCGATAGGTCGTCGCCGTTGTCAGACTGCTCTGGGGATGATCCGCCTGGTACTGATCCAAGACCTGCCAGCCACGCTCCGCATCAAAACTCAGCGACCGTGCAAAATTCTTACGCACCACCAGCAACGCAGTCCCTCCGTCCGTTGCCAACGGTGCCAACGACAGATTCTCGCTGCGCACTTGCGCCACCAGCCCCGCGTTAATCTGCTCGCCCGTCTCCTGCTCGAAAACACCCTGGCTCTTTTGACGCACCAGCAGCAATGGCTGGTAAGGCCTTACCACCAGGACGTCGAGCCTGCCGTCGTGATCAAAGTCCCCTGCCAGCATGTCTCCCGGCGGGTCCTTCAGCTCGCTCAGCTCCAGCTCCGGCCCGGCCTCAGCCCCTTCGGCCCCCAGCTTCAAAAGGCTCTGCAGCACGAACGTGTCCTTGCCCCCATCGGCGTGCTTTTTCTTCGCGACGTAGAGCAGGTCGGCCTGGCCATCGCCATCGACGTCGCCCACGTCCATCGCCTGGGGCTCACCCGCCACGGCCACGTTCGCGGGAAACGTCAGCCTACCCTTTTCGAACCGCGAGCACCCAATGAGCTTTTCCTCGCGGCTCAAGACCACAATCGCCTCCGCCTTATCGGACCCCAGCCGTACCGCCGCCAGCTTGGACATGCTCTTAAGGCCCGGAAACGACTCCGCCGTCGTCAAAGACGTCCCCTCTTTCGCACGAAACAACAAGAACTCCGCCCGGAAGGGATCCGACGCCACCACGTCCAACAGGCCATCTCCGTCCACGTCCGCTGCCACGATATCTCGCTGCTCCGAATTTTCCGTCGCCGGCAATGGATACGCAAACACCGGATAGTCGTGCGACTCCGGCTCCGTAGGCAACGACGAAACCACCACCCGGCCGCCCTGTTGCGATACACTCAAAAAGAAACTGCACCCCGCTTTGCCCAGTTTCGCTACCTCTAACATCGCCGGCGCCGGCAGTGCCAAACGCTGCTCGGGCCCCAACTGCCCATTCGCCATCTGCAGCCGCACCCGCACCGGATACTCCTGCCGCCCACTCGCCAGCATAATCACATCGTCTCGCCCATCCCCGTTGACGTCCCCAATCTCCTGGCCCGCAAGATTTCCCGACGCACTGTAATAACGCTGCGGCTCGCCCAGCTTGCCCTGCTCGTCCTGCAGAAAGATATACACGCTCTTCTGTGCCAGAAGCGCCAGATCCATCCGGCCGTCACCGTTCAAATCGCCCGCTCGCAAAGAGCCATCGCGACTCTGCCCCTCCCGCACATCCACCTTGGTCGTCGGCGACCACACCGGCGCCGCCGGCTCGTTCTCGGCCCCGTCTGTCGTTGCCTCCTCGGTAGCCTCCTGCACTACCACGTGAACCCCCTCCTTACTGTAAAACGCCATATCCAGCAGTTCGTCGGCGTTTAAGTGCCCCACCACGAGGCTCTGCGCCTCCACATCCAGAGGAAAACTCACCCGTCGGTAACGCCACGTCCGCTCCCGGCCGAACAGGTCGTTGATGTCCTCCCCCTCCGGCTCGGGCGGCTCCACCGCGTTCGGATCAAAATCAGGCTTCTGCAGCAACAGCTCAATCCGAGCCTTACGATTATTGATCACCAGAAGGTCTGTCAGGCCGTCCCCATTAATGTCGGCTGCCACGGGCGTGTTGAGCCCCCAGTCCAGCTTGATGATCTCCATCGGACCGAACCCGTAGTAAGGCGAAAGTCGCTCACCTGCCCCCTCGGCTGCCACGGCCCTCTGCCCCGACGCCCCCAAGAAGAACAAAAACAACCCCAAAACCGAGACTCTGGCGATATTACTCCACATTTCCATGTTTCTTACCCCGAAAAGGCGTGAAAATTGTCCCTGCACTTAAAGACCCTCCGCCTATGACTGATCATGCCGCCGCCGCGATAAGGCCGGCTATCCAAACCGTCGCAGCATGGCGGCAAACGTCGCTTCCGTCGTCACCGGCCATGCCCGCGTCTCAGATGCCGCCCTTTGATACTCCCGCTGACACTGCCTATATAATAAGCGCTTGCCCTCGCCCACGCAAATATATACTATAACCTATGGAAAGTCGGCACGGTCGCCGGCCCGGCCCGCCCCAGGGGCCGATAGACCGCCCGTAGTTCTAGGGAAAGGTTACATATCATGCACCGCACCCGAAAACTCCTGTTCATGACACTGTCATTGACGCTTGCCATGCCGGCCTTTGCCGCTCAACGCGTCATCCTCAAGGATGGCTACGAAGTCTGCGGTGACGTCCTCAAGTCAGACGAACAGGTCGTCATCGTCGATATCGGCGCCACCGTCCTGCGTCTGCCCCGGGCTCAAGTGGCACGTATCCAACGTGCCGAGCCCAACGACATTGAAGCTCCCCTCGATGTCGCCGACGCAAGCACCTCCGAACACGCCTGGCAAATCTACCGCACCGCCAGCCTCTCACCCACCACCATCGAACGCAACGTCGATCGATTCGGCGAGGCGGTCGTCATGGTCACCAGCCCCGGAGGCCAGGGCTCGGGATTTATCGTCTCTCCCGACGGCTTCCTCATCACCAACTACCACGTCATCGCTCGCGAAACGCGCATCAAGGTCACCGTCTTCGAACGGACCCCCACCGGCTTCGAACAAAAACATTATAAGAAAGTCCGCATCATCGCCCTTAACCCCTTTGTCGACCTGGCCTTGCTCAAAATCGAAGAACCCGGCAAGACCTTTAAATACGCCTACCTCGGCGACATGAAGGTCCTCGAAGCCGGTCAGCAGGTCTTTGCCATCGGCAACCCACTGGGCCTCACCCGCACCGTCAGCCAAGGCATCATCTCCACCACCAACCGCAACATGGACGGACGCCTCTACATCCAGACCACCACCGACATCAACCCCGGCAACTCCGGCGGCCCCCTCTTCAATCTACGCGGCGAGGTCATCGGCGTTACCTCTATGGGCTATCTCTTTCTGGGCGGACTCAACTTTGCCATCCCCGTCGACGTCGTCAAACGCTTTGTCCAAAACCGTGACGCGTTTGCCTACGACGAAGACAACCCCAACATGGGCTTTCGCTACCTCCAACCCGGGCCCCGTACCAAACGCGACGCACCACCGCCCGCTCGCCCGCCGGTCCAGCCCGACGCCTAAACTGACGCTGACATCTCAACCGTAATCGTGCAACCGTCGCCACAGAGAGCACATTTTTCGTGTTTTGTATTTAAAATCTCTTTGGTCTGGGCCTTCGCCAAATGAAAGGAACCCTGATGAAAACCTCCACCACCTCCACCCTCGCTCTGTTCGCCGCTATTGGCATCCTTTTAACCACCGCCCTCGAACCGACGCCCGCCTGCGCCGCCGATGCCCCGGCCAGCTGGGTCCCCGCCGACGCCATTTTCTTTCTGACCGTGCCCAGCGTTAACCAGCTGCGTGACAACTTCAAGAAGACCTCCTCTTTTGGCCTCTACAAGGACCCGGACATGCAGGCCTTCATCCAGCCGGCCGAAAAGCAGCTCCGCGCCAAAATCGACAAAATGCTCACCGAGCTCTGGAAAGAAACCCACGTCCAGCAGCCTCCCGACAAGCTGCCCATGCCCCAAGGCCAACTGGTATTTATCGCCTTTGCCCAGCTGCGCACCGTGATGCAGCCCGACTACGAGAACATCCCCCAGGACGCCTATCAAGAGGACGGCGACATCGATTGGGAAAAGATTCCCGAAAAAGAAGTCGAGGTCCCTGACTTCCAGATCGTTGCTTTGGCCGACATGGGCGACCAACTCGAAAAAGCCAAAGAACTCACCGAACAGCTCCGACGCGGCGCTCTCGAAAGCGGTGCGGTCCCCGACCGGACCGACATCCGTTCTGTCCAGATCAATTCCTTCAAAACCGACCCCGAACAGGACGTCGATTTTGATGTCCTCTCCTTCGGCTTCAAAGACCGATACCTCGTCGTCGGCTCCAGTCTCAAGTACATCAAGGCCGTTCTTATAAACATGGACCAGCCCGCCGGGGCCACCCTTGCCGACGACCCTGCTTTTCGCCAAGCGCACCGCCGTGTAGGCACTGGCCAACTCTTTGCCTACCTCAACGTGCCCGCCCTCATCGCCGTTCAACAACTTGCCGCCCCCTCCAAACACCGTCAGCAAGCCAGTAGAACCATTGACGCCCTCGGCCTCAACGCCCTCCGCGGTGTCGCCCTGGGCCTCGACCTTGCCCCGGACCAGCAACACGAAGCTCGCCTGCAAGTGTTTGCACCCATTCAAGGCCAGCCCAAAGGTCTATTAGCCATCTTCACCCCACTGCTCGGCGATACCCAACCGGGCCCGTTGCTCACCAACGGACTCGCTCAATTCACCGTCGCCAACTACGACCTCGCCAAGGTCTACGCCCACATTGTCAAGCTCGCCTATAACATCAGCAACGTCAATCTGGACATGATGCTCGAATCCGCCATGGAGGGAATGGCCGGCCCCAATGGCGACGCCATGCCCCCCGTTAACGTGCGACAGGACATCATCGAGCAACTCCGCTCGCCTATCATCGTGACCAAGTCAGCCCAAAAACCGTACACCGACCCCCGCAATTCCCGCTCCCTCTTGGCCATTGCCGTTCGCGATGCCTCGACCCTCAACAACGCGATCGGAAGCATCCACACCGCTACGATCGCCAAGGCCAAGCCAGACATGCAGCGAGAAATCCTCAACACCACCCTCTATCTCCTGCCTCCCATGCCCCTGCCCTTCATGATGAACCCCCTCCAGGACTCAGGTCAGGCCCCACCCTCCCAACTCGCCTTCGCCGTTGCCGCCGACCAGTTCCTCTTCGGACGTGTCGAAACCGTCGAGCAGGCCATTCGCGACCTTCAACGCGAGCAGATCGAAAGCATCAAGACCGACCCCGTCTATCAACACGCCGGCCGCTCCCTGCCCGACCAGGCCGGTCTCTACTACTACAGCAACGGCCAGATCGAAGGCGAGATCCTCTGGGCTACGCTCAAAGAAGCCGCGCGTCAGGCTGCTGCCGACCCCGACAATTCCGACAACGCCATGGCCTCGATGTTCGGCCCAGCCATGATGATGGGCCCCGCTCCTATCGCGTTTCTGGTCGAGGAATTTAGCGACGTGATAGACTTCACCACCCTGCCCGACTTCGCCCTGGTCAAACAACACTTTGGTCCCTCCGTCGGACATATGAAAGGAACCGAACAAGGCCTCTACCTTGAATTCGTCACCCTCAAAGCCCCACCAATGGCACCCTGAACAAGAATCCCGTATCGTGATGTGCCGGCTACGCCCGCGCGCCCTCTATTAAAACCCTGTTATTATCGGACTGACTGCCCATGCAACGCTCTCTACTACTGGTCGTACTGATGCTCCACCCTCTCGCCCTCTTGGCCGGCGATTGGCCCCAATGGCGTGGCCCCACCTTTAACGGCGCCAACGACGAACCGAACCTCCCGGCCGATCTTGCTCCCGACCGCCACGTTCGCTGGACCGCCAAGCTCCCCGGACCTTCGGCAGCCACCCCCGTCGTCACCGGCCGATACGTCCTCGTCAGCTCCACCGACGCCCAAGACCCCCAGAAACTCTACGCCCTCTGCTTGGACCTCACCACCGGCCAATCGCTCTGGACCCACCCCCTGCCCGCCATCGGAACCACCAAGTTCGGAAACGGCAACGATCAGGCCTCTCCTTCACCCGTTACTGACGGTCAATCGGCCTACTTCTTCTACGGCGCGGGCCAACTCGTCGCCCTCGACCTGCAAGGCAAACCTGAATGGTCCCGCCAGATCGCCCATGACCACGGCAATTTCGCCGTCCAGTTCGGCTACAGCGCCAGCCCCATCCTCTACCAAAACAGACTTTTCATCAGCGTCCTCCGCCGCAACAAAACCTACCGCAACGAACCTGCCGGTGCCGAATCCCTCTCCTCCTTTCTGCTCGCGATCGACCCGAAAACCGGCGCCGACCTCTTCCGCCACGATCGCCCCACCGACGCCACCGGCGAATGCATGGAATCCTACGCCACCCCCATTCCCGCCACCGTCAATCAACAACCCGCCCTCATCCTCGCTGGTGGCGATTATGTCACCGCCCACCGAGCCTCTGACGGCCGCGAACTCTGGCGCTTCCCCCTCAACCCCACGCACCGCCCCATGCGACGACTCATCCCCAGCCCCGTCACCACTGGCAACCTCACCTACGTCGCCTCCCCACGAGGCGGCAAGAACCCCTTGCTCGCCCTCGAAACCAACCCAGCCAAACCCAACCCCACCAAGGCGCAATGGACCTTTGCCCCCTCGGTCCCCGACGTCTGCACACCTCTGCTCTACCGCGACCGACTCTACGTACTCAACGGTGCCGGCTATGTCATGACCTGCCTCAACCCCAAAACGGGCGAAAAAATATGGCAAGCCAAACTACCCGTCACCCACCGTGACGTCTTCCGCGCCTCCCCCACCGGCGCCGACGGAAAAATCTACTGCATCAACCGCGCCGGCGACCTCGTCGTCCTTGCCGCTGGCGATCAATTCAGACTGCTCGCCACAGCACACTTCCCAGCCCGCCCCGTACAGTCCACCATCGTGGTCGCCAATGGCGCCATCCTCATTCGCACCGCCGACCAGCTCTACTGCCTGGGCAAGTAATCAGCCATCCTGGCATAGGACGCCCCCCTCCCGTCCTCTTATCATCTCGGCTCTATCAGCTCTAATGCCCCATTGATGCGGACCGCCGATGATGACTGGAAAGGAATGGTCACCCTTGTATCGTTATATCGAATCGCACAGTTCTTCTTATACTTGGAATGGATTGTCGCCTGCTTAAGTTGTCCATCCTGCCATGTCATATCGATTTCAAAGCCGCCACGGGCCCGCAAGCCCTTTACCTGGCCGTCTGGCCACGCCTTTGGCAATGCAGGCAATAGAACCACTTCGCCGGTGTGACTCTGGAGTAGCATCTCAGCCAGTCCGGCCGCCCATCCTTGAATAGCCTGGTTGCCTTCCATGGAGGGAACCCGATTGCTGTCTTCCTCGAAAGCATGCAAGCTTACGTCGGTCATCATTTTCGTTAAGATTTTGTGGGCACGCTCGGCCTCGCCAAAACGGGCCCAAAGGTTCACCTTCCACGAGCCCGACCAGCC
>Ga0180430_10003558_pt1 | contig 13392 bp, 10 predicted proteins | sample SS_ome_9_FD_132999 | JGI IMG/M metagenome (GOLD analysis project Ga0180430, IMG submission 132999) | Hypersaline lake sediment archaeal communities from the Salton Sea, California, USA - SS_1_S_2 metaG | ecosystem: Environmental > Aquatic > Non-marine Saline and Alkaline > Hypersaline >... | reverse complement strand
CTGCTGCCATGCCTGCATCTTTACTGCTTTCAGTTCATCGCCAAAGATAGCACTGAAGTGCAATGCTTCCCTTAAAAGGTGCCAGGTGGAGAGTACACGATCTTCAAAGGGCTTGAACATATGGGTCTCCACGGTAAAGGCGATGGTATTGAAAAGGCTCACATATCCAGAGGTATAACGGGGATAGTCCATAAAGGCCATAATCCCCTGGTCCGGGCTCTGCCCCATGCTCCAGACATAGGGACTCATCAAATAGGGAGAATTCTCCATCTCCATAAACATAAAGGGCAGCAGGGTTGAGTCGAGGAAGCGGGACTGAGAAGGTTCGTGGCGTTGAGAGTGGCTGTTGATCAGGGTGATGGTATATGGATAATCAGCACCATTTGAGGTATGGGTGTCAATGAAAATGTCCGGGTCCCAGCTCCTTAAGAGTGGCACCATGGACCTGGTATTTTTCGAGTCCAGCTTGATAAAATCACGATTCAGGTCAAGGTTGCGTGCATTTCCCCTGAAGCCATGCTCCACCGGCCCGTTCTGGTTGGCACGATGGAAAGATCCGCGATTCAGGGAGCCTCCAACATTAAATATCGGGACTATTACTATCACGGTTTGATCGAGATATTGTGCGTAACTATCTTTTCCCGAAAGCAGATCGCCGGCGAGTTTGAGGCTGGCATCCACACCACAGGGCTCACCGGGATGAATTCCGTTATTGATAAAGAGGATGCTTTTTCCGGATTCACGTATTGGTTCCGGCTCGAAATGCCCTCCCCTGTCAATTACAAAGAGGTGAAGAGCTCTGCCGGCATCGGTCCATCCCACCTCCAGCAGTCTGGCTTCTTCGTACTGTTCATCCAGCCATTGGTACATATCAATGGCCTCCTGCCATGTGACTGTCTCATTGTCAGCGTATCTCAGCTCGACCTGTCCTCTCAGGGGATGGATAAGTGCAGAAAAAAGGATAATACCTGCTATTAATCTATGGCAGATGCTTCTATATTCGGGTTTGGTCCAGTTCATAGTCCAGTTGTCTAAAGTAGTCACTTACTTCTTTGCCGGCCAGGTCCATATCGCTTTTCCTCCGCCCTGGTATGCGAATATAGTTAATCACTCCCAGGGGACCCGAACTTACCCTGTCGGCCTGTGAGACTGAAAGTAACTGATGATTATATTTCTCATAAAAAATACGAAGTACATCATATTTCTGGCCAATGCTTTCTCTAACCCGGTCACAGAGAAGGCAGGCTCTGGAAAGATAGGCAAACCTGGCGGAGGCATTTTCAAGAATGCGCTCTCCCAGTTCTTCCAGGCTGATGTCCCGCCTCAGGTAGATTTCGGCATAGCGGTAAATTCCAATAATACCCATGGCTTCCATATCATCTGCCACTGAAAGAAAGGTCAGGATCTCCGGAGTAGTTTCCCTTTGGAAGGAGCCATGGATCTGTTCGCCTTTCCTGTCGTGCAGTTCAATAGCTCGCAGAATCTCATCAAAGTTCTCCGGCTCTTCCCTGGCACTGCTCCTGAACCACTTAAGGCATAGTTCAACTCCAAGGTGACCATGGTCTACACGTGTCGAATAAACCATTCCCAGATCATGGAAGAACGTCGCAATCAATAAACCCTCTACAAGGGCCTGGTCGATGGCCGCATTAAATGAACCGACCTCATAAAGCAGTGTTTTGCAAAGATTCCAAACCCTTAAATGGTGGGTATGATCGTGGGAGGGAAGTGAACTGTTCCTGAAAAGATTCTCTGCATTGGAATACAGCTCGTTCAACCAGGAGGCTTCCGCCCGGTCAATCCATATTTCAAGCCCGGATTCCAAAGCTTCTCAGCTTACCCTTGTCAGTTTTAACATATTGGTTTTCCCCTTTTCCATGATAGGGATGCTACCTACATGGACCACCAGGTCTCCTTTCTTAAGCACATTCTGACTGACCAGGTACTCTTCTGTGTAATCGATGTAGTCATTTATGTGGCTGCATTCTCCAAAGTAGAATGCCCGGATACCCCATACCAGAGAAAGATCATTTATCAGGTCCTCGTTCATGGTAAAGGTAAGAATTGGAGCTTTCGGCCGGTGTGAACTTATTCTGATGGCCGTAAATCCAGAGTAGGTAAGGGTAATAATGGCTGCGGCATTTACCTGCTCGGCAAGCTGAACTGCGCTGAGACATATGGAATCTGCCAGGAAGTTTTTTGCCCCGGGAGGTGATACATGCCCCTTGTTATAAATGTATTCTTCGGTTTCAGTCGAATCGATGATCATTTGCATATTTCTGACTGTCTCAACCGGATATTTTCCTATGGAAGTTTCCCCGCTCAACATCACCGAATCGGCACCATCCAGTACGGCATTGGCTACATCATTTGCTTCAGCCCTGGTGGGAGTGGGATTGGTGATCATACTCTCCATCATTTGTGTGGCCACAACTACGGGTTTCGACTTCCTGTGACATCTTTTTATTATATCCTTCTGAATCAAAGGGACTTTATGAAAATCGACTTCCACACCCAGATCACCACGTGCCACCATAACTGCATCGGAAGCACTGACGATGCCCTCAATCTCTACCAGGGCTTCCGGTTTTTCAATTTTTGCGATGATCCTTGCATTACTGGGATGTGCATCAATGATTTTCCGGAGGTCCAGGATATCCTTTTCCATTCTGACAAATGATAGGGCAATCCAGTCCACCTTGTGATCAAGTATGAACTTTGCATCCCTGATATCTTTTTCGGTCAGACTTGGTTGGGAGATTTTTGTATGTGGCAGGTTCACCCCTTTCTTGCTGGAAAGCGGACCGCCTGCAATTACTTTGCATCTAACTGTATCAGTTTTATTGGATCCCGTAACTTCAAAAACCAGTTTCCCATCATCCACCAGGATTTTTTCACCAATGCTTACATCGGCAGCCAGTTTATCATAACTCAGGTAGGCTTTTTCACTGGTGCCTGTACAGGGAGTACTAATAAAGGAAAACTCCTGGCCGTCTTCCAGCATGACCATATCATTTTCCATATCACCCACGCGCAGCTTGGGGCCCTGGAGATCTCCCAGGATGGCCACATGGGAACCAAGTTCTTCATTGAGTTCATTGATATACCTGATGGTTTTCAGGTGCTCCTCATGCGTATCGTGAGAGAGATTGATCCTGAAAACATCCACACCCTCATGGATCAGTTTTTCAAGTATCGCTTTATTCCTGGTTACAGGGCCAATGGTGGCAATAACTTTCGTGTGTGATCTTTCTTGTCGCATTGTTTTATGTTTACGGCCACAAAGGTATTCTTAATGCCTTGAATCCGAAAATTAATCAGAAAAAAAGGTGCCCTTTTGAGGCACCTCTTTTCAATTTCCAAACTATCTACCTAACTAACTATCTTTCTACTTAACTCCCTGCTCCTTCCCCAAGAAGAAGTTCATCAATCATCTGCTTAAACATGGCTTTTGTTTCCTCATCGGTTTGTGCAATGCCATTGCTCATGGTTGGCTTGCCATTCTGGGGAACGAAAAGGAAGGCCGGTATACTTCTGATCCCGAAAACAGATGCCAGTTCCTGCTCTTTCTCAGTATCTATTTTATAGATATGAATTCTTCCCTCATACTCTTTTGCTAGTTCTTCCAGAATCGGGGCTGCCTTTCTACATGGTCCGCACCAGTCAGCATAGAAATCTATCATGGCAGGCATGTCACCTTCATAAACCCATTCTGACTGATTCTTTTCATAGTTCATTACCTTCTCAAGGAAATCCTGCTTGGTCAGGTATACCGGTTTTCCGGACACCTTAGTCTGATTGTCATCCTCCTTATCATTAACCGCAGATGCTACTGCAGTTAATTCCTGGTCAGAATTCTCCAGTGAACTGGCCGAACCATTGGTACAGGAAAGTGAAAGGAGTGCTACTGCTGATATACTGAATAGTATCTTTTTCATCTTGTTCTTAATTTATCGCTTAGAGCGATGGTTGAATATTATTCGCTAACGCTTAAAACCTCAGAGATAGCCTGCTTAAAAGTTTCTTTTGGCAAGGCTCCCATAGCCATTTGAGGCTGACCCTCTTTGGGAATAAAAAGAAGGGAAGGGATACTCTGAATCCCGAATACAGAAGAAAGTTCTTTTTGCTCTTCAGTATTTACTTTAAAAATATCCAGTTTATCGCCATATTCTTCCTTTAGCTCTTCAAGGATGGGCGCAATAGTTTTACACGGACCACACCAGTCGGCATAGAAATCGATAATGGCAGGAGTTTTCCCCTCGAATTTCCAATCTTTATTGGTTTCGTAATTAAAAATCTTCTCTTTAAAGGTCTCGTTTGTTAAATGTTCCAGTTTCATGATATATGTCTTTTTGTTTGTTTCTGTCGCAAAAATAGCTTGAATCTTACACCCCCACTGTAACTTTAGTCACATTTACTCATTTCCGGTGAAGGACATGGCCTGGTTCAGATAATCGACTATGGGATACAGCCCCTTATAATCTTTTACCACACCGCTGGCAAAACCAGCATTCTGTATGGCGGAATCACTGTAGGATCTTGACCAAATGTAATGTTTGTACTTGATTTCCTCCATGTACTTAAAGTCTTTCGGAAAACCAGCAGGACCTTTTTTCAGCATATCCTCTTTTCCACCCCTCTCATAGTTATTTTTCATGGCGGTAGTATTTATAAGCTCCAAATATGGATTGGGTTGGAACAAAATTTCCTGTCTGATCAGTTTAAGCTGCTCTTTTGGAGGCATCCATACTCCTGCTGCCATAAAGCTTTTTCCCGGCTCCAGGTGAAAATAGTAACCTGCATCGGTAGATTTTCTGCCCCCTTTGGCCAGCCAGCATCCGAAATGCGTCTTATAGGGCAGTTTGTCTTTAGAGAAACGGACATCCTTGTAAATCCGAAAGATGCTATCCTTGGATTCCAGATTAGCAATGGACGGATCAAATGTTGAAATTCCGGCTATAAGATCACCTGCAAATCCCCGGAATATCTCCAGTGAATCCTGGTAGCGTGCTTTGTTGGTATTGAACCAGTCCCGGTTGTTATTTTCAGTGAGTTCATTGATGAACTCAAGTACTGTATGCATTACAAGAAAGTTTGTAAGTACAAACAGTCTCCGCATAAGAAAGTTCATGAAGGCATCACAGGCATCCTGCTCTTTTCAACAGATTATACTATCTTTAAATTACATAGCTCTTATTTTAATAATGTCACCAATACTATCAGGCGTACCCGGGGAGCTTCAATTTCCCTCCCGGCAGTTTCAGAATTCTTCCGACAGGATTGGTCTGCAGTGGTGGCATTGGGAGAAGTCAAACAGGAAGGTCATGATGAGCGATGGTTTGGCGAAACTTCTGGGACTGAAAGTGGATGTGGGAGGCTATTCTCCAACTTCAATCTATAAAAATATCCATCCCGAAGATATTGAGCGAAACAAGCATCTTTTAGAGAGGCTCTACCTTGGAGAGGATGAGCTTTACGAACTTGAGTACAGAATAAAAGATCCAAATGGAGCCTGGCAATGGTATTATAACAGGGGAGTTGTTCTTCACAAAGATGAGGCAGGCAAGCCTGCTGTAATAGGTGGAATAGCGATGGATATTTCGGCCCCTTTTACAAAGTTGCTGGCCATGGTCCAGGAGAAGGACAAGTTTGAGTTCATTGTCAGGAATACCAACGAAGCAATTATTGTTATCGAATTGCTGGAAGACAGGGCGGGAAATATCCTCGATGCCAATAAGGCGGCCATGGATTTATTTAATAAAGGTCCTGAGGTTTTCGGTAAGCCCCTTCCCAGTAACATCCTTCAGGATGATGTGATCGGCAAGGGTGGTGTTCTCATGAATGAAGTTTTTGAAAAGGGATTTGGCCGGGTGGAACAGAAGGTTAGGATAGACTCCGGGGAGGAACTGTGGCTTGAATTCACACTACACGCTTTTACCTTAACTGGTGAAAACCTCATGATCGCCATTGTCAAAGACAAGACCCCCGAAAGGATGTCTGAAGCTGCACTTCGTGAGACAGAGCGGCTCTACCAGACAGTAGTCGAGGCAGCCAGTGACAGGATTGGGCTCTTTACTCTGGATGGAAAGGCCCTCTTGATGAATTCGGCTTATTATGAGACTGTTGGTTATACCAGGGAAGAGTATAAGACTATCGGGCAGGATGAACTAACCCACCCTGATGATCTGAAGCGACAGGGAGAAGTTGCAAAGGAGCTTTATGATAAGGGTTTTGCATCTGCGGAATACAGAGTGAGACATAAGCAGGGTCACTACCTGGATATGTCTTCTAAGCTTGTTCTTATCAGAGGAGAGGAGGGGGAAGAGGATCAGGTCCTGTTTGTCATGCGTGATATATCTGAACAAAACAGGACCATCAAGGAATTGGAGGAAGCCAAAGAGCGGGCGGAGGAGAGTGATCAGCTGAAATCGGCCTTCCTTGCCAATATGTCACATGAGATCAGGACTCCCATGAACTCCATTATTGGGTTTTCCAACCTCCTGGACAATGCAGATTTGGATGAGCATCTGAGAGAACTTTATGTGAGTCGCATTATTAATAATTCGGAGTTATTGCTGACCCTGATTTCAGATATCATTGACCTGGCAAAAATAGAGAGTGGGCAACTGTCTATCATATATGGAAGGATCAAAATCTCGGATTTGATTAATAACATGAGGCAGTATGCCATCGAAGAAAGCCTTCGTTTGCATAAGGAGGGGATCGAAATTACCACTTCAATTGGGCTCAAGAACCGTGAGATAGAGACTGATGTGATTCGTATAGCCCAGGTAATGAAAAACCTGATTAATAATGCCATCAAGTTTACTGAAAAAGGGAAGGTTGAAATCGGATGCTCAAAAGGGGAAACGAAGCAGTCGCTTCGCTTCTATGTGAAGGATACGGGTATTGGTATTTCGCCTGACCACTTTGAAGTAATTTTTGAACAGTTCAGACAAATAGACGGGTCCAACACCAGGAAATTTGGAGGTACGGGGCTTGGGCTGACCATATGTAAAAATCTTGTTCGCCTGATGGGTGGCAAAATCTGGGTGGAGTCGGAGGCTGGCAGCGGTGCCTTTTTCCAGGTGGAACTTCCTGTGAAAGCCACCGACTCGGATATTCTTATAATGGAAGAAGTTTCCAGGCTTCCTGCAGGGAAGCGGGCCGGGCAGAAGATTTCCATTCTGGCGGTGGACGATGAGCCGGATACCCTTGAGCTCTACAGTGCCATGCTCACACAAATGGGTCATTATGTTACCGTGGCAGAAACAGGCTATGAGGCTCTCAGGATACTGGAGCAGTTTCCCTTGCCCGATCTGATCCTGATGGATATCCAGATGCCGGTGATGAGTGGAACAGACACCCTGAGAATTATCAGGGAGCGCTATCCCGGGATAAAGGTTGTAGCACAGTCGGCTCACGCTTTAACGGGCGATAAAAAACGCTTTCTTGGAGAGGGCTATGACGACTATCTTCCCAAACCTTTTACGGGTGCTGAGCTTGAACAGGTCATCAGCAAACTAATTGCCAGTTAAGCTTCCCGGAGCAGCTTTCCCCCTTTGCAAATAATTCTTACTTTTATCCCTTCCAAAATTGTATTGATCTAATCTCTATGGCATGCAAAGAGTCAACGAATTTCTTCTCTTCCTGAACGACTACCTGGGCGGACACCAGTGGTTTGTTTTTTTTCTGCTGGGAACCGGCATCTTTTTCACCCTCTATCTGGGGCTACCACAAATACGGTATTTCGGTCATGCCATAAGGATAGTGAAAGGGAGATTCGACAAGGCGGAGGATATCGGCGATACATCTCACTTTCAGGCACTGACAACCGCCCTGTCGGGTACAGTGGGTACAGGAAACATAGCCGGGGTTGCCCTGGCCATTCACCTGGGTGGACCTGCCGCCCTGTTCTGGATGCTGGTTACTGCCCTCCTGGGTATGACAACCAAATTTGTTGAGGTTACCATTTCGCATAAATACAGGGACATTCTACCTGATGGTTCCATTTCGGGTGGTCCCATGTACTATATGAAGAAGCGGATGAATATTACCACCCGGAAGGGTAAGATTATTAAAACCGGTGCGATACTGGGAGCTTTTTTCGCTTTTGCCACCATACTGTCCTCATTTGGAACAGGCAGTCTGCCTCAGATTAACAGCATTTCCGAATCCATGTTTACCTCTTTTGGAATCAACCACACTCTTACAGGAGGTGTGCTGGCTGTATTGCTGGGGCTGGTAATACTGGGGGGGATAAAGCGAATAGCTAAAGTGACCTCCACCCTGGTCCCCATGATGGCATTAATTTATGTACTTGGCGCCATCCTTGTGATCGCGACTAACTATCAGAATATTTTACCATCACTTGGATCCATCTTCACCGATGCCTTTACCGGGAGTGCTGCTGTGGGAGGATTCCTGGGAGCAGGCTTTGCCTTTACCTTCAATAAAGGAGTAAACAGGGGGCTTTTCTCCAATGAAGCGGGACAGGGTTCCGCACCAATTGCGCACAGTGCTGCCAAAGCACAGGAACCCGTCTCGGAAGGCATGGTTGCCATACTGGAGCCCTTTATTGACACCATCATTATCTGTTCGATCACCGGGCTGGTATTGCTTTCATCAGGAGTATGGAATGAAAAAATTGAGAATCGCTTTCAACAGGCCGACCTGCAAATTATTGAGGGGAACTATCTGGAAGAGAATGAACAGGACCGTTCACTGATGGCCAGGGCCTTCAGTAATGATACCACCCTGGCACTGTTTACAGGTTCACTGCAGGTTGAAGATGGTAAGGTGAATAGCGATGGACTTACCATTATCCATGCGGAATCTTTTGCCGATGATGTTGTGGTGACTCAGGGGAAGAAGAAATACACCGGTCCAATTCCCGTGAAGGATGGAGTGGTGCAGTTTAGCGAACTTACCAGTGAAAATGAAGCAGTTTACTTTACCGGCAGCTCACTGATTCATAGCGCTGCACTTACCACCGAAGCCTTTAAGCGAAGTATACTGGGCGACTGGGGTCAGTATATTGTTTCCATTGGCTTGCTGCTTTTTGCTTTCTCAACGGCCATTTCGTGGTCCTACTATGGAGGAAGGGCGGTAACCTATCTTTTTGGTACCAGGTATGTAATTGTATACAGGATGATCTATGTTGTTGGCTTCTTCCTGGCCTCGTTTACCGATACCACTATTGTATGGAACCTCTCTTACATCACGATTGCCATTATGACCATTCCCAACCTGTTCGGGCTGCTGGTATTAAGGAAGGATATTAAACAAACCATAGGTTCCTACTGGACAGACTTTAGAAAAGAATGGCCCGGGGAGAAATTGCCCATGGGGACCGGCCGGAGCTAAATAGCTTCCAGCAGTGCCACATTTTCCACATGGTGAGTATGGGGGAACATGTCCACCGGCTGGATTCTTGTGACCTTATAAGCTCTGCCCAAAAGCTCCACATCCCTGGCCTGGGTAGCCGGATTGCAGGAGACATACACTATCCGTTTTGGGGCGATTTTCAGGATCTGCTCCACCACTTTGGTATGCATACCCGCCCGGGGAGGATCAGTAATTATCACATCAGGCCTGCCATTTTCCATGATGAAGCTGTCGCTGAAAATATCCTTCATATCGCCGGCAAAAAAACTTGTGTTCCCGATTCCGTTTATTCCTGAATTCACCTTTGCATCTTCGATAGATTCAGGTACAGATTCGATTCCTACCACCGAACTGGCCTTGCCAGCCATAAAATTGGCTATCGTTCCGGTTCCGGTGTACAGGTCATACAGAACCTCATTTCCACTTAAGCCGGCAAACTCCCTGGCTACCTGGTAGAGTCTTAGTGCCTGGTATGAATTAGTCTGGAAAAATGATTTAGGTCCGATCTTGAATTTTAGCTCCTCCAGCTGTTCAAAAATATGATCCCTGCCATGCCAGGTAATAATATCCTGATCGTACAGGGTTTCATTCTTCTTTGGATTGATCACATACATCAGGCTGGTGAGTTCCGGAAACCTTTCTTTGATGGCATCAAGAACTTCATATACTTCAGGTACATCAAATTGTACAGAAAGGATCACCATCACTTCTCCCAGGGTGGAGGTCCGGATAATCAGGTTGCGCAACAGGCCCTCATTGCTGCGGTGGTCGTAAAAAGTGAGCTTCTTCTCCAGGGCGATCTCCCTGAGAAAGTTTCGCAGGGCATTGGTAGGCTCGCCCTGCAGATAACAGGTTTGTATATCAACCACCTTATCGAACCTGCCCGGCACATGCAGCCCCACGGCATTTGTATGCTCAAAGGGAGTTTCCGAGGCTGCCTCGTGTTCCAGGAGCCAACGATGGTTGGAGAAAGTGTATTCCAGTTTATTTCTGTAATGTTTAATTGGGTCAGAAGCCAGAATGGGCATAGATTCTGGTATTTCTACCCCGGCAATATGCCGGAAGGCATCCACAACCTGCTGCTCCTTATAATGCAATTGTCGATCGTATGGAAGATGTTGCCATTTGCATCCTCCACATACACCAAAGTGCTCACAAAAAGGCTCTGTTCTCTGTTCAGAGAAACTATGGTATTTTACTACACGGGCTTCCATAAACCGCCCTTTTTTCCTGAATACCTGGAGGTCAACCACATCCCCGGGGACCGCCTCCTTTACAAATACTACCACGCCATCAACCCTTGCAATGGATTTGCCTTCAGCACCGATATTTTCAATCATTACCTCTTCAAGGAGAGGTAATTTCTTTCTTCTTCCCATTCTGTTAATTTGGGATCAAAAGTATCATTCCTGCATTACTTCTGCAATGATCTCCTCCACATCGGCTGCGGCGGCTGACATTGTTTTGCGGATGACAGGCGACATGGGTTTGGCCAGAAAGCCTGAGTTCATCCTGGAGATCCAGACAGAACCATCCTCTTTTTCATACACAGAGATCCTGCAGGGCATCATGCTGGATACAATTTTCTCCTCACTGCGACTCAGGATTTCATAGGAGAAGTCGGGATGACAGATTTCCAAAACCTTAACGCTTCTGACGTCCTTTCCAAATTTAAGCATTGTGGCCTGGAGGTCATGAATTACTGGTGTTTTCCAGCCCCGGTTTTCGATAACTTTTTCCAGTTTCGCTACAGTTGTATCAAAATCTTTACTGTGCTTGTCTTCGCGGAACATCAGGGAAGGTGAGATAAAGAATGCTAAAAGCAATCCCAGAAGCAATCCTGAGATGATTCCAATTAAAATTCCAGTTAACATACGATTCATTTAATAAGTCAGATTATAAGTTTGTATAGTCTAAATATACAACTGACTCGCTGATTTGTTCTATTTTTGCCCGCAGAATGATATCAATTGATAACGTAACTATCCGTTTTGGGGCATTTGTGCTCCTGGATAAGGTAAGCTTCCAGGTGAATCCGGGCGACCGCATCGGACTGGTAGGCCGCAATGGTGCGGGTAAAACTACCATCCTGAATCTCATTGATGGCCGGCAGGAACCCGATGAAGGAAGAGTAGTTAAAAGTGCGGGTAATGAGGTAGGCTATCTTCCTCAGCAGATGAAGCACAACAAGGGGAAGTCGCTCTACAGAGAGGCCCTGAATGCATTTGAATCGGTGATAGCCCTGAAAAAACGGATCGAGGCCATAAATACTGAATTGGGAGAGAGAAGTGATTTTGAATCGAAAGCCTACCTGGACCTGATCCAGGAGCTGACCAATGCCAATGAGCAGTTTGAGATGGAGGGTGGACATACCATTCACGCCGATGTGGAGCAGACCTTAATCGGACTTGGCTTTAAACCTTCCGATATGGAGCGCCCGGTTCATGAATTTAGTGGCGGATGGCGCATGCGGATTGAACTGGCCAAGATTCTTCTGCGAAGACCAGATTATATCCTGTTGGATGAGCCAACCAACCACCTGGATATTGAATCCATCCAGTGGCTGGAAGAATTTCTTGGATCTTACCCGGGGGGTGTCCTGATCATTTCGCACGACAGGGCTTTCCTTGACAACGTAACAAACCGGACCGTTGAACTTTCCCTTGGAAAGATTTTTGACTACCGTGTTTCATATTCAAAATATGTAGTGCTGAAAGAGGAGCGTATCGCGGTGCAGCATGCTTCCTACGAGAATCAGCAGAAAATGATCCAGGATACCGAAGAGTTCATAAACCGGTTCAGGTATAAGGCTACCAAGGCTGTGCAGGTGCAGTCGCGTATTAAGCAACTGGAAAAGCTTGATCGCATTGAAGTAGAGAAGGAAGATGACCTGGCTATGAACCTCAAGTTTCCTCCGGCGCCCAGGTCCGGAACCATTGTGGTGGAAACAGCCGGTCTGAAGAAGCATTTCGGGGAAATCAAGGTGCTCGATGGTGTGGATATGACTATCGAACGGGGCGAAAAGGTGGCCTTTGTGGGGAGGAATGGTGAAGGAAAAACCACCCTGTCAAGGATTCTGGTCGGGGAGCTGGATTACAGCGGTATGCTGAAGATGGGACATAATGTACAATTAGGATATTTTGCCCAGAATCAGGATGAGATCATGGATGCCAGTCTCACCGTTCTGGAGACTGTCGATCATGCTGCAATAGGGGATATCCGGACCAGGATCCGGGACATTCTTGGAGCATTTCTTTTCAGGGGAGAGGATGTGGATAAGAAGGTGAGTGTGCTTTCGGGAGGGGAACGTTCCCGGCTTGCCATGGCAAGGATGTTGTTGCAACCTTTCAATCTGTTGATTCTTGATGAGCCTACCAACCATCTGGATATGCGTTCCAAGGATATATTAAAAAAAGCCTTACTTGCTTTTGATGGTACACTTATTGTGGTTTCTCACGATAGGGAGTTTTTGGACGGACTGGTGGATAAGGTTTTTGAGTTCAGGGACAATAAAGTTAAGGAGCACCTGGGTGGAATCTATGATTTTCTGCGGAGAAGGAAACTCAACTCTCTTCAGGAGATTGAAAGAAAAGATAAGCCATCGAAGGGAGGAAGTACAAAAGTCTCTTCCCCTGCTGCTAAATCAGGTGAGCCTGCACAGAATGTTCAGGAAGCGGCAAAAGCTTCCAACAAGCTGGAGTATGAAGAAAAGAAAGTACAGGAGAAGAAAATCAGGAAGATTGCAAACCGTGTGAAGGCTCTGGAGCACGAAATAGAGCAGATTGAGAATGAAATCTCTAAAATGGATGAGATGTTAATGAATCCTGACAATATTGAAGGAATGCATGTTTATGAAGCTTACGAACAACTTAAGCTAAAACTCGATGAAGCGCTGTCTTCATGGGAAAAACAGACAGTATTGCTGGAAAAGCTGTCTGCAAAAAGAAAATAATTAATTTTAGGAGCATGGGACGGAAGCTGATATGGTTAATTATTTGTTGTTTG
>Ga0180430_10003555_pt1 | contig 13395 bp, 18 predicted proteins | sample SS_ome_9_FD_132999 | JGI IMG/M metagenome (GOLD analysis project Ga0180430, IMG submission 132999) | Hypersaline lake sediment archaeal communities from the Salton Sea, California, USA - SS_1_S_2 metaG | ecosystem: Environmental > Aquatic > Non-marine Saline and Alkaline > Hypersaline >... | reverse complement strand
GTTGTCTGGTCCGTTTTTTGGTTGCGATTCGGGGACCACTTTCCGGGCCCTCTTTTATGTTCGGTCTTCGTCGCGTTTCGTGGACCATTTTCTAGGCCTCGTTTTGGGTTTCGCGTATCGACCCGTTCTGCGGACCACTTTCTGGGCCTTATTTGGGGCCCTCCGGTTTGTTCTCTCAGCCTCTTTGTTGTCGCAGACGCCATCTTCAGCTCATGGGTGGGACATCCCAGCGCGAGATTAGGTGCGCCGTGATGGAGCGCCGAGAAGCGGCCCAGGCGAGCTCCTGGGAGGATGCCCCTGCGTCGCTGTTGCTGAAAGGGTTCGAGCCCCGTCACCATAGCTCACTGGTGCTTGGCAGACCTGTGCAGGCGCAGCTTACTAATACTAGCATCTCAGGCTACCCCCGTAAGTGCCATCACAAGAATGTTCTTGTTATATTGTGGGGATGTTGAGTTTGTTGCAAACATCCTGGAGTAAATGTTGCCCAGCTGTTTCACGCTTATTACATTCCGGCCTGGTGATTGCTTGGCTGAGCCAATTGGCGCCTGGTGAGCCTGTCGCCCCATGCTCTTGTTGGGCATTCTGTGTGTATAGATATCACAGGTGTTGATCGTCACTCACTCGATGACAGATCACAGCAGCTGGTTGCCTGGGATGGAGCAGTGGTTGCGACCATGTCGGCCCATGGTGCTGTACGGCCGCAAAGCCAAGCTGGAGCCACGCTGCACCAAGAAGCACAGCGTCTGGTATGCCTGGAGGGACCGCCGTTTATACGATCTCGTCCAGCATACTTATCAATATTCATTTCTCCCGCCGACCTGTTTTTGGTGTTCGCCTGAGAGTAGGCCTTTGATTCTGTCTCTGAGCTCGTGGCCGGGACCATTTCCTGGGCCTTGTTTTGGCCCCTCCTATTTGGTCAGTATGTTTCAAGACTCGTTGTTCTGCGGAGTGCTCGTTTTGCATTGGTTGTCATGTGTTTACAATCTTTCCACACACATGGCCTGGTCAGTTTTACCTGATCAATTCACTCTGTGTTTGAGTCAATCTTGAGGGCCATCCTGAGTAGGCAGGATATCACATGACACTGTCACTAGTTGACCACTACATGCTGTAAATCGCAGGGTGCCATACATGAGTTGTTCACAGGATTCGATAACGGTGAGCCTGTCGCCCCAATCAAACAGCCAGAAGCCAGTTAGTAGTAGTCAGACTGTGCAATGCCAGCGCACGCATTCATTTAACACATCGCAGGGGCAATTGATACATATGCATCGCGTGGTGTGACTTGATGCTTTACGAGCCAACACAAAGTTGTAATAGGAAGCAGTGTGAAATGATATCTCAGAGGTACCGCCACATTCCCCCGGGGTACAAGTTATTAGCTATGTATGGCGGCGTCCCCACAGCGGACATCATGACGTGTGGATCAGATGTTGCATTTGGGGTCATGTTAATAGTTTGCAGCAGCCACAGAAGCTGTGATGAATTTTGGTCATTACCATGTCTTCCTTTAGCGACTTCCAGATACTGTTAACATCACAGGTACTGTGGCTATGTAATTGCTCTCGAGGCTGCGCCCCACAACATTGTAGGCACAAGATTGGTCCTAGGATGATTTGGTTTTCTGTCGCCATTACCAGCTTCGGGGTTGCCCGTCCCAGCTCGATATTAGAAGCAATGGGCAAGCGCAAGGGTGCTACTCAGGACGCGTCTTGGGTGGATGCCCAAAATGAGCGCCTCGAGGCGGCCAGCAAGGCCATGCCGCGACGCCCGACGGGCCCGACGCTGGAGCAGTTTGAAGATGCTCTGACATCACCAGTGGGGGAATTTCCTCGTGGTGAGCCTGTCGCCCCCGAGGCAGCCCATGTACGAAGCCCTGATGCGGCTGCTCAGTTGATTCATCGCAGAAGCGGCCAGGCGTTGCTGAAGTCAGGGTTCGAGCCCCAGCGCCACAGTGTCGTCGTGCTTGGCAGACCCGTGCAGGCTCCTTTTGTTCATACAAGCGCATGATGCCACCCCCCTGGTTGTAGCATGAGTAATGTTCTTCATACAGTTTGGGATGATGGTATTGTTTCAGACATCTTCATGTATCTGCGTCCAGTTCATGCACTAGTGCGTCAATCTTGTCATGTGAATCTAAGTGTGTCCAAGTTGCAGCATGGTGAGCCAGTCGCCCCATGCCCGTGACTTGCCATTCTTGTGTGCATGTCACAGGTTCTTGTCCTGACCCACGAGCTGGCCGACGAGCGCAGCTGGATGCCAGCTATGGAGCAGTGGGTGCGACCATGCCGACCCTTGTTGCTGTACGGCCGCGCGGCGGGGATGGGGCCAGTCTGCACGAAGCAGCACAGCGTGTGGTATGGTTGGAGGGACCGTTTCCACAGCATGCCTTCCAGCATAATTATTGATCCTTGCCTTTCTTGCCGACCCGCCTTGTATGGATTATTTCAGATATGGGGCCTGCTAGGTTGTCTCTGAGCTCGTCGCCGGGATTGGTATTACTAGGGTCTTTGCATTCGATACGCATGAAGTTTCCCCAGGTTGGGTGGTGGGTGTTCCGATGTGTGGCACCCAGTGTTTGCTACGCTCGACGTGTACCGAAACAGTTTGGCCTGACATATCAGGGAAGCGAGGGGCCTAGGTTGCCAGGACCTGATGATCAAGGAACGCACCGGAGGAAGACAACTTGGGTTGTGCATCAAGTGGTGTGCATGAGCTCGAGTTAACCTCCAAATGCATCCACACCGAGTGTGAGCATATCTATTACTTGGCATTTCTTGTGTTTGCTATGGTGTGGACCTGATTTCAGCACATGCTATCTGGCCATGTGCTAGAAGTCGAAACTGCTGCTCGCAGTAATGCCGACCCACGCTGGTATCTGGACATAGTGTATGGGGGCGAGTCAGTGCTATATCAGCTGTTTTGCTACTGAGCTTGTCGCCCTAGCAAGCTTCATGCATGGTGCTGTTTTAACTTGTGACTCGAGGGTCGGCTGTCTCCGATCGTGGATGCAGACTCCAGACGATGTCTCGGAGATAACAGATGTTACTAACACACCCGACATGGAACGCCTTGCTTCGTTCCTATAACAGAAGTGTGCTGCGATGTTGAGATGTGTTCACCGCACGAAAGGAAACCTACATGTTGTGGAGACGGCGCGAACAGGACAGACCAGTGAGTTTGTAGCCTTGGCAAACACGAATCTTATCGAAGTTATTGTGTTGACATGTTCTTTCGTCTTGATGATGTTTCGGACATCGTTGTCTTGAGTTAATAATCTAACCCGCCGGTTGTACAGTTTTCCACAAGGGGTGCGCATGGTACTTCAGCCTCTATGCCTTAGATCTAGCGTCATTTGTAAAATATGTGACCCCAAGGACCACATCATACCCTACATGTGCGATTCCCGGCACGCTCCAGACACGCTCTTTCTGATTGCTGAAGAAGACTGGAGACTTTACCCAGACCCGGAACCCGATGAAAAGGCCGGGCTGAGCCCGTCGCCGCCCGAGCCAGATTCCCCATGCGATGACTCAGTGCCAGACTGGGGGGGCCCGAGCCTGTCGCCGGCCCCAGACGAACCAGAGCCTTCCCGCTTTAATGTAAGGGGTGAGTGGTTGGGTCGGTTTAGCCCGAATTTGGAGAGTTGGGAAGAGGAGCCATCGGATCACTCCAAAGCGACGATGGCGGGCAAAGGGTATTCGCATGTGGCAGATAGATGGTATGTCAGAACGTACAAGCCAAACAGGGAGGAGTTCGGTGAGCCGACGGAAACTCTCTGCGATCTGGTCAGGCTTGCAACGGCGGCCCATCGCTGCCAGCGCGGTGACATCATCTGGATGGCGTACGAGTGTGACAGCAGTCAACAGCGGGGAGGGACCTGTAACCAGCCAGTGTTTGGAACCCAGCTGCTAGGAATATCGCAGCGAGGGGCTAAGTGGCTCCAGTCCGAGTGGCCCACATGGCGGACAGGCCACTTCGACAACGTGTTGCGGGAGCAGATCCAGGAGAAGTGCAACTTTGTCCGTGCGAGCTATGTCTTCCCTTCGATTGGCCATTTCGCCACACACGCGAGCGGCATCCTGAAGAACGACGCGGACAGAGGGACCAGTTGGCACGAAGCTTGGGTCCAAGCTGGTGTGCGTCCGAAGCAGAAGGGTGATAGGGTCCGCAGCATCCATGAGTGGGTGATGGGGAAGACGGTGCACAAGCTCAGGGATGTCATCCTGGGAGACGAAGGGGAGGACCTTCGCTGGAAGACTCTCTGGAAGGGCACAGGTTCGCCACCTGAGCCTGTCGCCGGTGGCAATAAAAAAGAGAAGTCTGCCAGCTCCTCGTCGAGCGCAAATATCCAGAGTGCGGAGCAAACGGAGTTGGCAGGTTCCTTTGATGTGACAAATGTGGGGCATGACGTGCCACTGACAGAGCGGCAGAAAAGGGCGAGGCGTGCGCAGCTCAGAGACTACGCCAAGCGCATTTTCGTGACGAAATCTCATCAGGCATGTTTAGACTGGTACACAGATCACCCCACCATTCTTTTTAGGCAGAGTCCCATTCTATATTTAAAGATGTGAGCTTGTCGCCCATCCATATGCAGTCACAACCCGAGGCGGACGTCGGCGCTGAGCAGCACCAGGTATTGGGGGACCCAACCCCGAAGGAGTCGGTCATGCAGAAGCACTGGGGGTTCCGGATGGCGCAGAGCGATGAGCAGGAGCATCGCGAGTTGGTGTTGCGGCCAGACAGGGCGGATGCGGATCCTCCCCCTGTTGCTGAGCCTGTCGCCGCAACTCAAGGGGGAGGTAAAGGCAAAAAGGGCTGGCCGAAGAGAACGGGATGGAGTGCTCGACCTGCATCATCTTGGAGCTGGGACGCTGGATGGCAGCATACATCATGGTGGGGCAGCGCGTCATGGCAGCCAAATTACTGGGCAGCATCAGCCGAGACTCCATGGGTATGGGGCACGCATGGTTGGGTGCCCCGCGACCGCAGCTGGTGGTGGTGATGGAGGAATGCCAAGCCGTGAGCCTGTCGCCCGGTGTGAAATGTACAGTAGGCCTCTATTTCAGCAGACGACGACGTCATCCTGGATTCGTCCTTTCGCAACTGTGACTCCGAGGCAAGCGTGAGGAGACACAGCAGCGCGACATTCATGTCTGTTGCAAGTTTGAGAGATGCACGTTGCAAGCAGACGCATTGACTATGACTTCATGGCCCAGTCATGCGCTGACCCAGTGAAGTAGATTCCTAATTACATGTCATTGTGTCTGTTATGGATTTGCATTGTTTTTTCACATCGAAGGTTCAGGGTGTGCATCGATGAAGTATACCTTAGGATTATTTTACAGTGAGCCTGTCGCCCTGGCAACACATCTCTACAGCGGCACATACTGTTGCCACCCACATTTTGGACGTGTAGATGTTGACATGTTAAGGTTTCATGTATACGCTCCTACCGGCGTCGTCCCAACAAAAATCCGAGTTTCCCGGTAGAAGCAGGAGGTATGTGGAACCCGTTCCACCTGGAGCCCCAGGGTGGCGATCTTCCTAGCTCTGGATAGAGCCATGGCTTTCAGCCAACACCTTTCTTAGGGGATAGTCTGTATTGCCTTTGGATGATTTCAGTCGAACTCATTGCACGACCCCGTACTAGTTGAAAACGTGTGTTTGTGTATGTCAATGTGTGTTCGGGGTCCCCTAAGTTCATTGTTTTCACATTGGCGATGTTTTGTCTTGTCCTCGTGGACGCTCTCCCAAGAATAGTACTTCTACCTCTTGTGGTGTAATGTTGTCGGACTGGCCGTGAGCCTGTCGCCCGCCAGAGGTCTTTGTGCATGAGCATTCGGGTCCCTGCCCAGACATATGAATAGAGCTCAATTCGCCCCCATCAGCCTTTACTCTCATGCATTGTTGATCAGTGGTCTGCATCAGTGGGGTTTCTTTTTCCAGCGAGAGTTCAGATTTCATCATCTGTAGCCCATCCGGAAGCATTCCAGACATTGCTACACTTCCCTGGCTCGGGCAGCGGTCCTCATATAACGCCAGAAACGCCAAACACTTGATCATATCTATTTGTTACTTGATGAGATCTCAACGACCGAACCCATATCTAGTTGTGGAGCAAAGATTGTATATATACCGCCTGTGCCTGTTTTCACAAACTCAGTGGATCTTCTGCCAGCAGCAATTTGGGACCCAGCGCAGATCAATGATTGGCACCCGCAGGCGCTGCCATGTCTCGACCACGGCAGAAACCAGAGACGCTGAGCCAGTCGCCGCTGCAAGCCCAGATGGATCTGGTGAATGAGCAAGAGCGGCTGTTGAGGGCAATGGTAAAAAACAAGAAGAGACAACTCAAACACGCAACCAGTCGGGAAACGAGACGGATGGCACAAGTTCGAGCAGTCGGGCTTCGAGTGATCGCACTCGCTGACGATGCTAGTGGCGCATTGTACAGATACCTCGCTCAGCACGTGGGGCCAGGCCAGCAGCAGCTCGAAGATGAGCATGGCCAGTTGCTTGATCGCTTCCTAGACCTGGACGGACCCAGTGTTCTTCAGCTCTGTGAGCCTGTAGCCCAGAGAGATAAATACGCTTTACGAGACGCGATCGACTTCATGGTGCGGTGGGACCTGGTGTCTTGGCTTTCCCTGCAGAATATCAGTAAAGGGATCGCGCCATCAGTGTCCCTGGTGTTGCAGCAGCGCGAAACAATAATGGGAAGGCTAGGACGGCGATGCGACTCAATGGCCCGCACACCGAACTCTCAGGCAGGTTCTTATAAATGGTTGAGTCGCTGGCGCAAGCAGTGGCGACTCCCCAAGGGCCAGTTCGGCCACAAGGATGTGCCAACCGTGGAGGAGATGCGCGAAAAGGCTCAATGGATGCGAAATGCCTAGCCAAGACTCCGAGTGAACCCCTTTTTGAAGCTCTCAGCACAGAGCTCAGTCGGGACCCGAAATGGGACCACATTTGGGGCCACTTTTGTTTAAAGTGGGGGGCGGAAAATGGGCCCGTTTTTGGGCCCGTCTAGTATAAAACAAGAAAGAGAGGGGGACATTTTTCGGCCCCCATTTTGAAAAATACGTCGCGTTGTTTTCCAAATCTTGGCGCTGGTATTTGCCGACAAGGCTGTAGCGACTTGGCAGTGGCTTAATTGGACCCGGGAGCAAGTGGCGCCAGGCAAAAAAGTCCTGATGCTCAACATGGATGAGACAGCCTGCCGCTTGTTCTACGAATGTGGTGAGGGTGTACTGGCTAGTGAGCACGTCGCCCTAGCTGCGCGCGGAGGCCTGCTGTCGCAGCGAGTGACGCGAGGGCAGACGCGGAGCGCGGTTTCGCTCATCGCGTTGTTGTGCGATGACACTGGCATTCAAGCTAAGTTGCCACAATATGTTTTGGGTAATGAGAACGTCCTCCCTCAAAGCATTCGCTCCGAGCTTGTCGCCGAGGGAGTGTTGCTGCCCAATGTTGAATTGGTTCGGCGGAAAAGCGCGTGGGTCGACGACGCGATCCTAGCGCTGATCGCAGGTCACTGGGGTCGTGTTCTGTGGCCAGAACGCGGCAGGTACCAGCCAATTCTGTTGGTGGACGCATGCCCTGCCCACATGGGGCGACGCTTTCTCCGCGCACTGGCTCGGTGGGGAATATGGGTCGTGTTCCTGCCCGCTAGATTAACGTGGCTTCTGCAGCCAGCAGACACGCATTGTTTTGCGTCCTTCAAGAGAGCACTGCGAACTTGGTACCACGAAGCATTGGTGGCAAACAACAGCGGAACTGTAGGCGTGAAGGAAGTGCTCCTCCACGTAAACCGCGCAATCCGCATCATCATGCAGGGCACTCGGTGGAGCTCCGCTTTCCAGGGGAATGGCTTCGGAAGCCATCAGCGTGGCGTCCGGGCAAGAATCCTTGAGCACTTGAAATGGACAGCGCTTCAGGATATAGGGTCTGAGCTTCCCGTGTTGAGGCAGTTCGAATCAATCTTTCCCCGGAACAGAGACATGCCTTTAGCCGATATCCTGATGTGTCACCGACACCCACGGGCAAAAAGCACAGGTGAGCCTGTCGCCCCTGTTGACGACGACGGGGACCCGCCAGTCGCTTCCGCTGGTGTCTGGCATAAGCGATTGCGAAGTAATAGCAATGTGTGCACAGATGTATCTGCAGGCAGTGGGCTCCCAGCGTCGAGTAGTGCTCCCGCACCCCTCCCGCCACCACTCCCGCCGCCGCCATGCCCCCCAAGGCCCGCCGCGCCTCAGGCGGCGCCCTGGCCATGGGCTCAGGTGCCCGTGGGGCGGCCTCTTCTGTCTCGGCGATCCCGATCGAGCATCGAAGCGTCGACGAACTCGCAGCCGCCGGAGCCTCCCGGGCAGACAAGGTGACCAGCGACATCGCGCAGCTCCTGGAAGCACAGAAGCAAGCTCGCCTTGCCAAGCGGAAAATTCAGGCGGATTTGAAGAACGCCCGCCGGAAGCGCACACGCTTGACAAAGCGCGCGAGGCTGCTGTCAACAGAGGAGCTGCTCACAGTGGTGGCACTGCGTGGCAAAGCAGATAAGACAGGGGCGTCGAGTGCCAGTGCTGCGCATGGCACGGATGCCGCTCACCCAATCGATGGTGAGCCTGTCGCCCCATCTGCACAGCTCGCGGACGCAGGCACGGACAATGGGTCGGAGCACGACGTCGCGGAGCGCGAGCACAGCGAGTGAGACTGTCGCCCCGCAGATGCTTCGCCAAAGTAAGCGCTGCCTGAATTGGGTTTTCAAAGAAGGTCAGCACTATCAAAGGAGCTGATTTCATTTCTTCACAGGGCGCCCGCTGCGCGGTCCCATGTACACTATGCTGGTGAGTTGAGAGATCGTTTGACATCTTCTCTTACCGCAACCACTGAGACCTGTCTTATCTTCGAAGGATGCGCATGTTCATAGTGTTCAGGATCTCAGGAGCGCGTCCGAAGTTCAAAAGAGCACATGCGGCGAGCAATTTCAGTTACAGTCAGACATCCCATGGGTTCCCAAAGTGTGAATTGTGATTTGTGAATGAACGCTAATAGTGTTTGTGAGCTTGTCGCCCAGTCCCTTATCGAATGTTTGTGTGCGTCTTGAGCGTGACTTCATGGCCCATTCATGCGCTGACCCGTGGATGTAGATTCCTAGGTACATGTCATTGTGTGATTGTGAGGCAATCGCATTGTTGTTTCGGTTTGAAAGGTGCAGGGTGTGCATCGATGAAGTGCACCTTAGGATTATTTTACAGTGAGCCTGTCGCCCTGGCGGGACACTTCCACAGAGCTCACGAGGTTGTCGTTCACAGTTTGGACATGGAGATGTAGACATGTGTTCATGTATCTATTCCTATGGGCGTCATCCCTACACAGGCAGGAGCGTTGTGGTGGAATCAGGAGATACGCGGAACATCGGCCAGACGGAACCCAGAGCGGCGATCTTCTCAGCTTTGGATACGGTTAGGTTTTCCGCCTGAGCCTGTCGCCGGGAGATAATCACGAACCAGACTCAGACAGCAGGACAGCAGTCCGAACAATCTCATATATATGCATTTTTTTCACAGAAAAACGTTGGAAAGGGTATAAAAACACCTCTCGACATAAAGTGACGGAATTTCCTTGTCGAGTATTCCGTCGCCACTTTTTGTGCATTTTTTACAGTAAAAACGTAAATTTTGCATAAAAACACGCTACTCGAAAAAGGCCCGAAAATGAATTTTTTTTTGCGTTTTTCCCAAGAGGTTTTGCGAAAAGTGCAAAACTTCAGGATTTCACGACATTTTGCGTATTTATTATTTACTAATAGTGACGCGAAATTCCGTCAACCCAAATTTGCAGCAAAACATAAGGAAAACCGCACAGGACGGAAAATTCAGTATTTGCCGGGCCGCCCCGTCACAGAGCAAAAACACGCCCAAGGAAGCCCTGCACGCCATTGAAGGGTGCCCGTTGCAAATTGCCTTCTCGCGGTGCGTGGCGACATGCTCGACAGCACTCGCGGCTTGTTTTTTAGCGTCCGCAACCTCCGAAGTGTAGGGTTCTAGCCAAGATGCTGATGCTTGTACGTATTCTGGAGGTATTCAAAGGTGGTGCTACTCTTGAGGTGATGATGGCGATGGTGTAAACGGTGATGATGCTGATGAGTGTAGTGGTGTGGACACTTCGGGTGGCGCCATTGCCAGTGCCAGTGATTGCTTTGGTGGTGGCCATGATGGTGGGTGTGTATCAGGGATGGCGCGTGGAGGTCTTCTTGTTTTTGGGAGTATCTCATACATCGTGTAGCCTTTGTGACGTTGTTCACACTTTTACTTATGGCTATTCTGGAACGAAGCCTTCGATTTGCCTGTGAGCCTGTCGCCCGGTAGAAGTCGCCTGTACATGAGCATCTAGGTTTGTGTGCATACTAGCAATTACCGTTTTGTAAGTTCTTTGATTGTGTCTTCTCCGGTACAGCTTTTGGCTCCATACTTGTAGCTGTGGTCTGGTGTGTCTAGGCTGTCCTGGCTCGCGTGCGATGGACGAGTTCGATGGGCTCGACTTTGATGACAGGCTCGAACAGGAGGAGGACGCTTGTCTACCAGATCTGCATGGGGATGTCATGGGGACCTCACTTGCGGAGGACATGTTTGGGGGTGGGCTTGATGAGCCTTTCGCCGGTTCAGATGAAGAAATCACCGCATGCCCACCTCTCCCGATAGCACAGGACGAGTCAGCTGAGCCTGTCGCCGCTGACGTAAGCTCCTCGAACCCAGGACCGCGCCGACGAATGAGAGCTAAGACCGTCATTTCTCCAGGCAGTGCTTGGTTTGTGAGCCAGTCGCCCTCTCCAGATGCGTGTACTGCCAATCAAGGGCCACCGGTACCACAGGAGCCTTGGTGGGCGGAGAAATCGCATAAGCAGAAATATGACTATATCTACAATCTGGTGCGGAGACATGGTTGGCGTGAGTTTCGCAAACACATGGCCGCGGAACCTGGGCCGCAACCCGAGATGCCTGAGTTTTTCAGCAGGTGCAGCAAAGCGGACAAAGCGAAGGTGGTGGTCCACTGGTTGCTGAGAGGCCGTGGCCAGAAACAGCCTCTGTGTGTCATGCATTGGGTTCGACAGCATTTCTGCATGACCGGCCCGGGAAGACCGCAAACTCAGTACGGTCAGCGCTTCCGCAGTAAGCAGTTCCTCTTCACTTGTAATGGGGACTGGGGGCTCGCGACGCTCCCCGGGGACCTGAGCCTGTCGCCGGACCCCGGCACAGCAGCCATGCAGTTGCGAGAGTTAGAGGATGTCCAGAAGATCTGGCTGCGAGTTCAGGAGGAGACTGCTCGACTGGTGGTGCGCATCTCGGCGGACGACTACGCAGTCTGTCTCGAGCTCTGCGGTAAGACGCTCAAAGCTACCGGGACGATTCGCTTGCACTGCCACATCGCGTGCATGTCGGCTCGGTCCATGAGCATCTGGGTGAATGATGAGAGAGCTACCTCTTTCTTAGACGGTAAGTTCATGATCACCACAGAAGACTCCAGGAGAAAGAGAAGCCCGGGCTGGCAGACGTTCTACTACGTCCTTGCGCCGAAAGTTGGGCAGCTCTATCAGTATACCACGAAGGCACCCTACGATGATTTTGCAGTGGACGCCAATTGGATTTGGAACCTCGTGCAGTCGCAAAAGCTCGGGGTATCTGAGGCAAGGAAGGAGCTAGTACGGAGCTGCAAATGTCTCACACGACACCTGCCCAATGTCGACAGAGTACGGAGTGAGCTTGTCGCCCTCCATCTCCATGAGACAATAGCAGCCAAGGAAGTGGAGTTCGCCAAGGCCCGAAAGCCTTTCAAGGCACTCAAGCAGGTGGATGAGCTCCTCCAAGCTCTCGCAAAGCCTGCAGAGAGGCGGAAGTTCCTCGTCTTAGACGGCCCATCCAGGATGGGAAAGACGCAGTACGCGATGAGCTTGTTTGGTCGCTTGGCGACCTTAGAGGTCAACGCGGCAGAGGAGGAGACACCGAATCTGCAAGATTTTGATCCTCAGAAGCACAGATGTGTGCTGTTGGATGAGGCGCCACCAGTGATGGTGCTAAGGAACCGCAAGCTTTTTCAGTGCCCGAACGCACTGGTGCAGTTAGGCCAGTCGAAGACGAACTGCCACAGCTACTCAGTGTACCTCAATGACACGCTGCTCATCATTTGCTCCAACTCGTGGGCATGCGGCGTGAGCCGGTCGCCCGCCGCAGAGGCAGACTGGATCAGAGCGAACCAGGTACTGATCACGATCACTGAGCCAATGTGGCAGACAACTGATTAAAACGCATGTGTCAAGCTGAGCCTGTCGCCGCTTGTTAGTCGGCAGTTGCTTCGTCCTGTGATGTCCTAGAATTTGTTAGGAGCGGAGTGCGCGCTGAGGTTCGGTCTAAGGGGTGTGAGAGGAAGGTGGCGTGGTGAATGCGAGTCAGGGGTATGGCTCCCATCACGGGGCATGCGCCGCCAGTTCCGGTAGTAGGCGACCAGCGACAGCGTAGCTTCCTGTTCATAGCGCATGGGGTTGCGCGCAAACTTCTTCTTCATTGTTTTGCGATTGAAAAGACACAGAGCATCATTTATCACAACACAACTCAGAAGGGGTGGGTGGGCTACATCCCGCTCTGTGCTCATTTCTGAGGCTGAAAGCATTGTCGCCGAGTGATCTGAATCATGTTTTCCGTGTCGTGTTGTCGGTGAGCCTGTCGCCCCCAGAAGTGTCATGAACATTGTATGGCAGCAGAGTCAGGGTTTGGACAGGGGGGTCATGTCTGTCAGTGCGGGGCCACTTAAAACTGAAGACAGATATCGAGCCCCAGGGAAGGTTGCTTCAAGTCGCTATGTACATGGCGCGCCTGTTATGGCCTTGTCCAGACTACCTATTAATCCTTGTCTATCTCGCCGACCCAAGTGTTGCAGGATGCAACCTAGTCCGATACATCAGATAACGTCTCTGAGCTCGTCGCCGAGACATGAGACGTTGAGCATGACCCATGTGGCTGCACTCGCTGACCAGATATTTATGCAGAGCCCTGAATCCACTCAAGTAGCCACACGGCAGGCGGAAGACGCACGGATGCTGCCAGCGGAATCGAGTTACCACACTGAAGCTCTTATGGGTGGGCTCAACATGCCTCTCCACATGACTTGAACATATTGCAAACACACAAGCAGGAGTTGACAGCTGAAACAGAAACACGGGCCCGAAACAGGGCCCAAAAACTGGTCCCGAAAGTGTGACCAAGCATGTGTCCACTGACAGTTGTCTGGTCCGTTTTTTGGTTGCGATTCGGGGACCACTTTCCGGGCCCTCTTTTATGTTCGGTCTTCGTCGCGTTTCGTGGACCATTTTCTAGGCCTCGTTTTGGGTTTCGCGTATCGACC
>Ga0180430_10003554_pt1 | contig 13398 bp, 7 predicted proteins | sample SS_ome_9_FD_132999 | JGI IMG/M metagenome (GOLD analysis project Ga0180430, IMG submission 132999) | Hypersaline lake sediment archaeal communities from the Salton Sea, California, USA - SS_1_S_2 metaG | ecosystem: Environmental > Aquatic > Non-marine Saline and Alkaline > Hypersaline > Sediment... | reverse complement strand
TCTGCGGACCGCAGCCACAACGCCGCATCCAGTAGCCCTTACCCTGAGTGCAACCGTCATAGATTTCTTCTTCCTTGAGGGCGGCATCGACTCCGGCCACATCCTCGCCCGGAAGAAGCGTCAGACAGTCTGTCATGCCGTTCTTGGGCAAGTCGATCGTGTACCCCTCGGGAACATCAAAACCCACGCGATAATCGCTGGCTTTCAACGAGTCAAATCCGTAGACACCATCCCCGTCGGTTGTCGCTGTCGCCAGCAACGAGTCAGAACAGTCGTACAGATTGACCGTCACCCCTGCCACACCGGGGTAGATGTCCGAAAGACCGTTGTCCGAAGTCTTTTCAAAGACTCTCCCCCCGATCGAGGAGTACTGGACCACCACCGGCAGGTCGAACTTGATCAGGGCCCCGAGAGTGGAGTTTTCACCGGGAACGCCGCCCACTTTTAGGTCGGGATACATGCCGAAGACTCGGTTCGGCTCCGACTGGGATATCGTGGCGTCATCGGTGGGGCGGATTCTCTCGCACGATGATCCACCGGCATCGGAGTAGCAGACCAGGAGATGCAGGCCCGAAATGCCGCCCCCGGCCAACATACGCGTGAAAGCGGCCTCGGCACCGCCGTACTTGACATACAATCCGAAGTTGTCGAGTTCGCCGGACATCCAGTCGTTCACGACTTCGTCGGCGTTCAAGGCATACCAGCCCGGACGACTGAAAGTGAAGGTGCCGACAGTGTCTCCGTCATCGAAGGCATCGGCGAAACTGTTCCAGGTGACCGAAGTCTGGCTCCAATCGGAAGTAACCGGATGGATCGAGACCTGGTGGGGGTCGGTCTGATTGACAAAGACCATCATCCTCGCCGAATCGATCACGGCACCGGTCGGAATTAGGCTGATCGCCTCTACCGGCGGCGCTTCGGTCGGATCGGAAGAAATCGGAGAATGACTGTTGCTACACCCTACCACTCCCAGCAGGAGCAATCCCAATGCTCCCAGGATTGTGACTTCTTTCAGTCTCATTCGGGCCTCCTAGTCCAGAGTTTGTCGCTCTCAATTGGTAGAATCGGCAATTGAATCGGCCGAATTCAATGCAATCCCGAAACGGGCGCCTAATGTGGAAAAAGCCTACAAACACAGGGTATTGGCCCGATTTTGTGCTCATGATTTGGTCAGGGCAATCAGGTGGTGCTCAGATCTTGATAAAGGCTGGGATATCGGTGCAAAAGGTGGGCCGGCGAGGTCGGATTTTGGGAAAATCCCGGGGTGGCCCGAGGCTAGACGGTGGATTCTCGGCCACTATCCTCTCACCCAATCAGATGTAGGTCGGGACCCTTGCCCGAAGGGTCGCGAAGCGAGGTCCCGACAAGGCGCGGGGTGTCGGGATGGCAAGCATCCCGACCTACGGACTCGTTACTTTCCGGGTAGTAGGATCGGGGTCCGTGGAATACAATAGAGAAGGCGGGACCGAAGACGGACCCGCCCTACGAAATATCGGTTCCTGCTTTCGCAGGAATGAATCAGATTGAATGACTACTCGTCGTCGTCTCCCTCGTCGTCGTCATCATCGTCATCATCGTCATCGTCGTCGTCGCAGTCATCGCAATCGTCGTCGCAGTCTTCGCAATCGTCGTCGCAATCGCAGTCGTCACAATGACCGGGGCCACATTCGCCCTCGTTGTAACCCTCCAGCTTGCCCTTCCACTGGTTGACCATCTTCTTCTGGTCCTTGTCGAGCATATCCCAATCCTCAAAGTCGTACTCGGCAAGGAAGGCGTCGACTTCGTCGACCAGATCGGCGACATCAGCCGGATCGGCCATGACGCCGAAATTGAGCTTCGCAGTCAGGAAATGGGCGTACAGTTTGGTGATACCGTTGCTGGGGTGACCGTACGCATGTTGCTGCAAAATGTCGTAAGCAATCTGGGCGTCGGTTACGGCAATGCTCTTTTCGCCATCAGCGGTCCCTAACCATATCGGAAGCAGTTCTTCTACTTCACCGAGGTGGTTTTTCCAGTAGCCTTTGCCGCGAGTGCAACCATCGAGAGCGACCAGGATAGCATCGGCATCGAGGTATTCCATTCCCGGAAGAAGGGTCAGGCATTCGGTCATGCCGCTGTCGGGGTAGCTCAACAGATACCCGTCAGGTACTTCGAACCCGACCACAAACTCGGTGGTGCCAAGGACTTCGAACAGGTACATGCCGGTGCTGTCGGTAGTCGTTGAAGCCAGAAGCAAACCCTGGCAGTCGTAGAGATTGACAGTCACTCCGCCTACTCCCATATCGCCCTCGCCGTAGACACCATCCTCGTCGACATCGACAAAGACCATGTCACCAATTGTCGCGAACCGCTCAAATGTCTCGAACTCAAACTCTACAAGTGCACCGTAGGTAGAGTCGGTCGCGAAGTAGCCGCCTACCATCAACTCGGATTCGGCGCCGTAGTTCGCGTCGGCCTCGTCCAAAAAGATGGTCGCGTCGCCAACGACTTCCAGCACTTCGCATGAATTGCCGTCATGAACGGTGTAACAGATTTCCATGTACGGACGGTTGGTGTCGGCATCGTTGGACACAAACGAAGTCATGGCTGTGCTGTCGCTTCCAAAGAGGAAGAAGACACCGAAGTTGTCGAACGACCCGTTGAACCAACCGGCAGCAACGTCGGTGGCGTCGATAGCGTACCAGCCGGGACCTTCGAACAGGACCGTCGCTAGCGTGTCATTGGAGCGATAGCCGTCGGCAAAGCTATTCCAGGTTACGGTCGATTCATCCCAGTCCGATGTCACCAGGTGGATCGTAACCGTCTGCGTATCGGTTGCGGTCACATACACATACACCTTAGCCGAGTCGATCAGAGCATCGGTCGGGATCGGGCTCACCGGAAGTACCGGCACATAGTCATTTGACTCGGAAGTTGTCGGGGTGGTCGGTCCGTTGCCGGAATCACAGCCAAATCCGACGAGCACGGTAAGTAGGATTACTCCCAGAATTGAGAGATTTCGGAGATACATTATCAGGCCTCCTAGCCCAGTTAGTTTGTCATTTTCATAGAAGTAGTACAGTGGAAGAGTAGATCGTCGGTCTCATGTTCGGCGTACAGAACCCATAATGCAAGAAAAAAGCCCATAGTTCCGGCTTTTTTCGCTGATCAGCGGATACGACCGGACACATTCTCGTATCCGGATGTTTGCCGATGTCATGGAGCCAAATAACCCACAATATCCGAAAATTGTTCTTGTACTAGTATGATCAAGTTAGTAATATTAACCGACAAGAATGACAATTGGATGACAATTGAGATGGCATCCAAAGTCAAAGGGGTAACCCGGATCTTCCCGGGGACAGCGAGGTGAGAATGAAGCGAGTATTCCTGATAATCATCCTTGTACTAACCACAGGGGTTGCTGCAAGTAACTGGCCGGCGCAGGCCCAATCGTCCGAAGTTGACGACGAAACCTGTCTCGCCTGCCACGACGGCTATGATACGGAGCTATCAAACACAGCTCATCGACTCATGACCGAGGGCACGGCCAGCCCGGTGCAGTGCGTCAGTTGTCACAGTGGAGCTGCCATTCATGTCGAAGATCCGACAACCGAGAACATCGGCAATCCGGCCAGCGCTCTGCCCCACGTGACCGAAGGCACCTGTACCTCGTGCCATCAAGGGCACGTGATGGCTCGGACGGCAGGATACGATCCGCACTTTGGCCAGGACATAAGCTGTACCGACTGCCATCAGGTGCACACAACGCATGAGCACCAGTTGCTCGACGAGGAAGCCGGATTTTGTGCCGATTGCCACACCGGAATCGTTAGCCAGTTCGAACGTCGGTCCAACCATCCGCTCACCCAGGAGGCGGTCAGCTGCATCAGCTGCCATGACTTCAGCGGTAACCTGAATATCGCGGTCGGCCACGGCGCCGGAGCCAACTGCTACAGCTGTCACGCTGAGCAGGCAGGTCCCTATCTCTACGAGCACGAGGCCACGAGCACTTTCAGTACTCACGGCGATGGCTGCCTTTCCTGCCACAACGCTCACGGGAGCCCCAACGAAGGTCTGCTGACGCAACATACGCAGGGGCTCTGTCGCCAGTGTCATGGAGTGCCGCCGATGCATCTTACTCAGCACGGCGGGATCGGCAATCAACACGATTGCATCGTCTGCCACAGCGAAGTCCACGGCTCCTACACCAGCCGGTCCTTCCTCGATCCAGACATGGGCATCAAGGTTGGCGACGACCCTGACGGCTGCTACTGCCACTCTCTAAACGGGTTTACAGGGAGGTGAAGCAGATGAAACAGTTTAGTACGATATTGCTAACCGGCATCGTCCTCCTCGCCCTGGCAGTCTCTGCCGGACAGGCCAGGGAAATGGAAGGTGTAGTGAAAGCCGGGTACACCTCGACCGATTTGGAGGGGAATCAGAGCCTCTACGAACCGACCTACAATCTCGAGGAAGGCTTTGCCTTCTCGCTCGACCGTTTCCGCTATCAAATGGAGAACGGTCTGAAGCTGTCGGCCGATCTACATAATCCGTTCCTGGACAATCGCCGCCTGAAGTTCGGAGTTGTCAAGTCGGGCCACGGGGGCGTGAATTTCAAGCACAACGCCTACAAGCGACCTTACGACTTCGACGGTAAAGAATTCACTCGCCGCTATAGCTCTTCCGGCTCGATCTGGATGCGCCCGGTCAAACAGGTGAAGCTGTTTGGGGGCTTTGGTTATGTCGAGAAGAACGGCACCAGTATCAACTTCGCTGATCCGTCGCCGGTTGCGGAGATGCACGAGGTCGATTTTGCCCGGCAATCCTACTACGGCGGCGTCGAACTCAAGCACGAGCGCAGTTACGGCCGGTTCGAGTACCGCACCACCGACTTCAACAACGACCGCGACACTTCGACCGACCGCAAGGCCATGAGACTACGCGCAACTTTCTACACACCCATCCCACAGTATGAGAAGGTGGTCGTGTCCGGTGGTTTCCAACATTTCCAGAATCGTCTGGAGAACAGGTTCGATACTCTCCAGGCCAACAGTTTCTGGGGAGCCGCCCAGTACTCGCATCGCTGGGGCTACAGCCTGCGCTACAGCTTCATGTTCGATCGGGCCCGTCGTACCGGTGATCCGGTCGACACCGACAACCTGATTCACGCCGTGCACCTCGGAAAGGCCTGGCCGCGTAAGGGTGGCGTGACGGTCGGTTACAGCCGGCGTCTCAACGATGACCTCGCGGTCAAGCGTTCGGCCGATGAATACTCCCTGTCCGGTTGGGTTAGGCCGATCGATCGCCTGACTGTACGCGCCTCGATGAATATGCTGAGCGACGTGATCGATTCCGGTCGCACCCTGACCGGCGCCTATGATCGCAGTCGCCATTCGGTCTCAGCCAAATACTCACTCAAAGATGCCTACGTGAAGATTAGCGTCTCCGACCGCCGTCGCGAGAACGATGATATCGGCAGCAAGGTTGAGTTCATGCGGACTGTCGGCGAACTCTCGTACACCAACCGGCTGTATGGCCGGATAGCCGGCTCGATCGCCTACGGTGACGGAAAGTACGAAAACACCGCCGGGATGTTCGAATATGAAGAGCTTTCTCTGACCGGCCAGTTCTGGTCGGCTGAATACAAAAAGATGCAGGGAGGTATCCGAGGGATTTACTATCGGGCTAAGCAAGACATCGATATCGAGTCCTTCTCGGTAGAGTTCTCGGGACGTATCCGGACCCAGGATCGTATTGGCGTGGAACTGGTCTATTCGGTTCACAACTACGATGACCTGGACGCCCCGATAGTCATGTACGACCAGTATTACACTGCCAACGTGATAACCGCACTGGTCACATACGATTTGTAGAAAACGGAGTTGTAAGTTTGGACATAAGGAATACTAGGAGATACGCTATGAAACACCCACTAATGTTGGCCGTGGCCTTGCTGGCAGTGCTCTGCTTTGTCGGGTGCGAACGGACAATCACCGGCGATGTCGTGGAAGATGACGCCGATCAGACGGTCGGATGCTTCGACTGTCACGGGGATGACGACGAGTTGTCGCTGAGGGCGATTTCGGCCCAGTTCGAGAGCTCAATCCACGGCTCGGGCAACAACACCAACCGCAACCGCCTCAACAACACGCGTTACGCGGGTTGCGAGAAATGTCACACCAGCGAAGGCTTCATTGCTGAAGTGACGGGCGTTCCGGCCGATGGCGATCATTTCACATCGTTTGACTGTTTCACCTGTCATGCCCCGCATACCGACGGTGACTTCGGTGTTCGCGGTGCTGCCGCCGCGACCCTTGAAAACGGAACAGTATATGATCGCGGCATGTCGAACTTGTGCGCAAACTGCCACATGAGTCGCCGCGACGTGACTACTACCGTGGTGGCCGGAGTCGAACTAAGCGGCCACTGGGGCCCGCACCACAGCAACCAGGCCGACATGCTGATCGGCGCCAATGCCTACGAGTTTGCAGGTTATGACTACGACAACTCCTGGCACGCGACCGGCGTCACTGACGGCTGTGTTGAGTGTCACATGAGCAGCGCCGTGCACCAGACCATTGGTGGTCACAGCTGGAACATGAAAAACGATGATCGTGGTTTCGAAAACATAACCGGATGTAACGTCGACGGCTGCCACAGTGCTGATCCGGTCGGTTCGGTCGACCGCGAGAATGTCGGCGATCTCAACGGCGACGGCACCACCGAAGGTGTCCAGACCGAACTGCATCATTTACTCGATAGTCTCGGAGGACTACTGGTTTCTGCCGGTCTGCTTGAAGATGGCCATCCCGTTGCGGACCTGGTTGTTTCGACCGCCGACAGTGCCGGTGCGCTGTACAACTTCCTGTTTGTGGAAGAAGATCGTTCGTTCGGCGTCCACAACACCGATTACGCCTACGATCTACTGATCTCCTCGATCAACTTCCTCAATACCGGCGATCCCAACGGTGTCGCTGGTCAGGCACAGGGTCCGGACAGAGTCACCCGCAGACCAAAGGTTGCGATGCTCACGAGCCATTAAGCTCTAGAACCTCCAGGCCTGCGCCAGGCTTGGACTGATACGAAAGGGAGCCCCTTTTCGCAGGGCTCCCTTTTTCTATAGTATCGTTGAATTTGAGCTAGTAGCCGGATTCGGAGTCGTGGCACTCGGTGCAGTTCATTTCCTTCCAGGCCTCATCGATATCCTCAGGGTGAATGAACTCCATGCCCGACAGGTTGGCCTCGAGGCCGTCGATTGACTCTGCCGGTCCCTGAGCAACGATCATGTGGCAGGTTTTGCAGTCGGTGGCCATAGTCTTGCCTTCAGGCGTTTTCATAGCCTCCTGATGGCACCGGTAGCAACCGTCGTTGACGAAATGGCTCAGGTTGTTCTCGCGAACACGATAGTCGGTCTTCATCGTCGGGAAGAAGTTCTCACGATAGATTCGCTGCAACTCCACAACAGCTTTGGCAATGTCGTGTGAACGGCTTTCTGCGAGTTCGGGATAATCCTCGGCATAGAACCCGGCCAGACCGTTCTCGATGGCCCTCAGAGCCTCCTCTTTGGTCTCGTAGGTGGCATTCAGTAGTTCGATACCCTCATATCGCAGGTAAGGCAAATCGCGGGCAATTCTCCCCGTACCTATGGCCAAGTTTATCGCTACCGCAGGGGGATTGAAAGCATGACTGGGCCGGTTGTGGCAGTCCATGCAATCAAAGGTACGCACATTGCCGTCGGGCCCTTCAACGATTTCCGGGACTTCCTCATACTCGTTGGTGTAGATCACGGTATCGCCGTTGGGGTAGGCCACTCTGACCCAGGGGATGGTCTGTCGCTTGGGATCCGAGGCGACATAGTCGATCTTGTTCTGGGTGAGCATGTGCCAGTGAATCCCCTCCAGTTTGCCCTGATGTGGGTTACCGCCTCCTATGTGCAGCCTCATTCCGATAGTCCAAGGGGAGTTTTCCTCGTCCGCACGATAGTATGTCCGGGTCAGGAATTTGTCGCCATAGAATTGCTGTGGCCAATGACACTCCTCGCACGTTTCCTGGGCCGGTCGAAGATTGGCTACCGGCGTTTCAATGGGGCGATTGTATGAATCGAGTATGGTGGCAACCACCTGACGGACACCATCGACCTTCGATTTCACCCAGAAGGAAGCGCCCGGACCGATATGGCAGTCGGCGCAGGGAACTTTGGCGTGCGGAGAGTTGTGGTAAGTTACGAACTGCGGTTCCATAACTTCGTGACAGGTCTCGCCGCAAAACGCCACGGCTTCGGTCTCCTCGTAGGCCCGCGTGCCACCGTACGCCACCACCACACCGAGGACTGCCAGTAGAACCAGGAACAACCAGAGGTTGCGTATGTATCGAGGATCGCTGGTGTCGAGAGCCAGACTGAATCGAATGTTCTGTCCTTGCCGGCGGGCTCTTCTTATCTGCAGGAAGATCGACAGGACAAACATCAAAGCGCCGAGCGTGAGTATTGCCGGAACTACCACGAACGTGACCAGACCCCGATAGGGGTTTTCGGTTGCACTCGACAAGTCGTACATGAGCAGGATGAGAAACAAGAAAAGACCAGCTATAAACAGCGCACCGCCCAGTGCAGCGAGAGGGGTGCGGAAGACAGTTCTCCGCAACTCTTTTGGATGGTCAGGATCCTTAATCACTTACGACCTCGCTAGATTAACGATAAAACTAATGACCCGTGTACTTTATGAATAGCCAATCACAAGCGATTTGACAAGATATAGCTGCAAGCAGTAATCCTCGATCTCGACTATCGAGATTAACCGCTGCGAGGTAATTCGCGCAGAAATCTCAACCTTGCGCCCGGATTGAATCATCCCTAGAATTATCCTGGATCACGGATGATCAAATCGGAGAGAAACATGCGCAGCAAAGTTGTTCGGGCTTCTTCGTTCGTCGCGAGTCTCAGTCGTTCCCTTACCAAACTGATCGTTCTGCTTAAGACGACCGCCGTTTTGGCGATCGTGGCCATCATCATTTCGGCCATAGCAATCGCTCTGGTACTGACGTCTTGTTCGACCCGGGAAGACCACCGGGATAGATACCTCGGCCAGGTTCTGCCCGACGAGGTCCAGGTTGATTTGCCGCAAATCCGGGAGCGCGACACCCTCAAGGCGATTACCACCTACAGCGCCACGTCCTACTTTATTTATCGTGGCGAGCCAATGGGCTGGGAATATGAGCTACTGACGCGCCTTGCCGAGCATCTCGATCTCGAGTTGCAGATTGTCGTCGCCAGGAATCTGGACAGCATGCTGGTCATGCTTCGCCGCGGCGATGGCGACATAATCGCTCACGGACTGACCGTAACCAAAGAGCGACAGGAAGTGATGGCTTTTGCCGAAGACCACACTACCACTCACCAGGTGCTGGTGCAGCGCAAGCCGGACAACTGGCGTCAGATGAAAAAGCACGAGATCGAGCGGGAGCTGATCCGTGTGCCGGCTGAGCTGATCGGCAAACCGGTCCATGTACGCAAGGGGTCTTCCTACTACACCCGCCTGCTCGCCCTCTCGAACGAAATCGGGGGCGACATCGATATTCAGATCGCTCCGGGGAATCTCGTAACCGAGGACTTGATTGCTCAGGTGGCGGCCGGCGAAATGGAATACACGGTTGCCGATGAGAACATCGCCGCCATCACCAGGACGTATCACCAGAATCTGGACATCACAACTGCGGTGAGTCTCCCCCAGCGGATCGCCTGGGGACTTCGCCTCTCGTCCCCTACCCTAATCGACACCGTCAGCGCCTGGATATCGGCCATGAAAGGCGGGGCCGATTTCAATGTTATCTACAACAAGTACTTTGAGAACCGACGGGCGTTCGTTCGCCGGCTCAAGAGCGAGTTCTTCTCCAAGACCGGCAATCGCATCTCCGAGTACGATTCGTTGATCGCCGCCCACGCCGAGCGACTGGGATGGGACTGGCGATTGTTGGCCTCGATGATCTATCAGGAGTCAGGATTTGATCCGACATCCGAAAGCTGGGCGGGCGCCAAAGGGCTCATGCAGCTGATGGACAAAACCGCCAAGCAGTACGGCATCGAGAATCGGGTCGACCCGGAGCAGTCACTTCAGGCCGGTACCGACTACCTGGATTACCTATACAACTACTACTGGTCGGAGATCTCCGACAGCCTGACACGAATCAAGTTCGCGATGGCTTCCTATAACGTGGGCGAGAACCACGTGCGCGATGCCCGCCGCCTGGCGGAGAAGTACGATTCGCAGCCCGATCGATGGGAAGACGGCGTTGCAGAGTTTCTTCTCAAGAAGATGCAGAAAGAGTACTATCAGGACGAGGTTGTCCAGTACGGCTACTGTCGCGGTTCGGAGCCGGTGGCTTATGTCGATGCCATCTTCTATCGCTACAATCACTATCGCAAGGTGATTCCGAAATAGAACCTGGCCGGTCAGAAGCACCCGGTTCTTGCAAAATCGCCCGTTGTGACTATATTGAAGGATATACCCCAAACGAGTCACCCTTAACGTTGACACGGACCAAACATTGAGAAAATCGATATCTTTCGCAGTACTGGCTGGCCTTACCCTGCTTCTCGCAGTCACGCCCGCCAATCTCCTTGCCCAACCAGAACGCCAGGACGGAAGCCAAATCGCCAGACTGCAATGGCACGGCCCTCCGGGAGTCCTCCCGGGCACCTATGCCGATTATCTGGCCGAGAATCCCTTGAGACCGGCCTCTTTCACCCAAGCCATAGAATCGGCGGACAAGTCACCTTCAGATCTTGCGATCCTGGTCGACGCTACGCTGTACCCTCAGATCGACAGCGCGATCACCGCCTACATTGCCGATATCGATGCCGAAGGTGTCAAAGCCGAAGTCCACACTGTGTCGGGCGGCACCCCCCAGGAGATCAAGGACTGGGTAATTGCACGCTACGGCGAAGGTTGCGAGGGATTTCTTTTCATTGGCAATATCACGGCAGCCTGGGCCGAGGTCTCGGGTTCACAGTTCCCCAGCGATCTCTTCTACATGGACCTCGACGGCGGCTGGTACGACACCAACTCGGATGGCATCTACGACCTTCACACCGTCGGCACCGGAGATCAAGCGCCCGAAGTTTACATCGGCCGCATGTATGCCTCCTCCCTGCCCTATGATAGCGAAGCCAACCTGGTGAACAACTACTTCGCCAAGGCCCACGAGTATCGGGAATACACTCTGGCAGAGCCGTGGCACTCGATGGAGTATGTCGAAGAGGATTGGTGGGACATGGCCGTCAACATGGATCTCGTCTACGACGACAGCGTGACGCGCCACGACTATGGTTTTCACACCACTGCTGCAGATTACCTGAATCAGATGGACCTGGGACATCATTTTGTCACGGTCTGTGTCCACAGCTGGACTGAGGGCCACCATTTTGGAACCCGTCCCACCGAGTCGGCTGCTTATGCTCACACCTATGTATTCAGTCCCTCGACACGTTCAGCTAGACTACTGGTTGGGGCTGATGATGGCGCTCGTGTCTGGGTCAACGGCGTCCTGGCTCTCCATAACGAGGGCTACGGTCATTGGATGGCCGACAATTGGGTGGCCGACGTAACGCTCGACTCCGGCTGGAATCAACTCCTGTGCAAGGGCAGTCAGGCGGGCGGTACGTTCAAGATCTCCGCCCGACTGGCGGATGCTTCTTATCAGTCGTTCGACGACCTGAAGTACCAGTGCAACGATCCGTCCGCTTATCCCGAAGAAGCGCCCTTCGTGCGCGGCTGGCTGCTCAACGGGTTCCACCAGGACGTTGACGGTAACTTCTGGGGATTCCTGACAACAAACTATCTCGGAGTATCTGAGAGCGGTCTCAATCCGATCGCCGGCCAGGTGGACGGCGGCCAGATGTGGACCGAGTCCAGTTCGGGTTGTCCCTATGTCGACATGTGCGCTCACGACTCGAGCGATTACGGAGTGTGCTATGCGTTCGTGACCGTCAACTCGCCGACCACGCAACCTTGCCAGCTGTGGTTAGGTTACGACGACGGCGCCCGGGCCTGGCTAAACGGCTCCCAGATTCTCAACGACAACACCTACGGCGGTTTCGTGGCCGATGAAACCAAAGTGAGCGTCATCCTCAACGCCGGCGACAACCGTCTGCTGGTGAAGATTTCACAGTGGATGGGCACTCACGGTTTCAGCGCCCGGTTCTGTCACTCCGATGGCAGCGCCGTCCAGGGGTTGACTTACGGCCCCGAGCCTGACCCGATTGCCCATATTGGTACCTGGCTGGTCAACGGTCCGTACGCAAACCCCAACCCTTCGACCCGTCTCACCGAGGACTATCTCGGTGGCGAAACCACCGTCCTTCCGGTTGAAGGTATGCCGGCTCCGGTCGGAGAATGGGAACTGTCCCTGGGCAAAGGCCTTCCCTTCGATTTTGGCAGCTTCTACGATCGCGGTGGCGACTACGTTTACTCCTCGACCGTGCAGGATCGTGATCCTCCGGTGCTGTTCTTCAACCTGTTCTCATGCGGTCCCGGACGGTTCACGGACAACAACTACCTGGCCGGATCATATATTTTCAACACATCCACTGCCCTAATCACCGTGGCCTCAGCCAAGAGTGGCAGTATGCTCAACTTCCAGGATTTTTATGGGCCGCTGTCGGAACCGACCAAGACGGTAGGGCAGGCCTTCCTGGAGTGGTTCCAGACTCAGGCTCCATTTCAACTGTGGGAACAAGAATGGTATTACGGAATGGTGCTCAACGGCGACCCGACGCTGCAGATGATGTTCTGTGTCGACAACGACGGCGATGGCTACGGCGACCCTACCTACAGTTTCTCGACTTGTCAGCCGGACAACTGCCCCGACACGCCCAATCCCGATCAGTCGGACACCAACGGCGACGGCGTGGGTGATGCCTGTTGCTGTGTCGAGCGTGGGGATATCGACGGAAACGGATCCGGACCGGACATAGCCGATCTGGTCTATCTAGTGGCTTACATGTTCGCTTCCGGACCAGCACCGGCATGCATGGAGGCGTGTGATGTCGACGGCAGTGGTGCCGATCCCGACATCGCCGACGTAGTCTACCTGGTCGCCTACATGTTCAACGGTGGCTTCCCACCGGTGGACTGTCAGTAGCTAGTGCAGTTCTAAAGCGGGCCGCCCTGGTCCGCCATAGTGATAACGCCTTAAGCCACAACGCTTAAGGCTTTCGCTTTTTGTCGCACATACCCATACATAGTGGCGTGCGACTCAGCCTTCTAAGGTGGCCCTTTGAAAGTGACCATGGACAAAAAAAAACTGGTATCGGCCGAAATAGTCGTAGGTTTCTGGCTGATGAACCGATATACTCAGTACTTGATAACAATTTGAGCTCAATCTTTATCGCAGTCTTGTTCTAACACTTCAATCCTCCGC
>Ga0180430_10003552_pt1 | contig 13402 bp, 10 predicted proteins | sample SS_ome_9_FD_132999 | JGI IMG/M metagenome (GOLD analysis project Ga0180430, IMG submission 132999) | Hypersaline lake sediment archaeal communities from the Salton Sea, California, USA - SS_1_S_2 metaG | ecosystem: Environmental > Aquatic > Non-marine Saline and Alkaline > Hypersaline >... | reverse complement strand
GCGATGATACCGCCGAAGGTATCGATATCGGCCTTGATGGGCCGGGTAAAGGGTCAAACGGCAATGAAGGTGTTCCGGCAGTTTCGAGAATTGCGCCGGAAGCCCTATTATGTGGAAAACATCATTTTTAACGGAAAATGTAAATTCGAGACATTTTTGACGATATTTAAACATTCGCCCGCCTGCTCGTCAATACCCACCTTAAATCAATTTCTTCGGCAATAAAATCCATTCATTGCAGAATTAAATTTGCGCGCATTCTGCATCTTTACACGCTTATTAGCGCTATTATGGTGCGCACCATAATAACGAAAAAATAATTATTTTGGGACATTTAAGCCTAAAAGGCCGATAAGGGCAAATCAAAAATTAGTAACGCTTTAATTTGAAAGCCATATTGTTCACAGAAGCAAGCCGTCAGGGAAACCAGAGAAGACTTCCAACAGTGGAGATATCTTAAAGGTCGGCCTCCTGCATGGTTACGACAATGAGATAGGTTTCAATCACTTCCGTCGTCACTTTTGTAGAATTCGGGATAAAGTGTCTGCATACAGTTGGGACAGATACTGTGAGAAAACTTTACCTCGGTGTGTCTGGCGATGTAGGCTTCCACTTGGCTCCAGTATCCTTTGTCATCTCTTATTTGTTTGCATTGAGCGCAGATTGGCACGATGCCGCGCAGCGTTTTGATTTCCGCCAAGGCGTTGTGGAGCTCGTGGATGGTCTTTTGACGTTCCGCTTCTGCTTTTTTACGCTCCGTTATATCGAGCATTACCGTCAGGAAATACTTGCTGCCCTGATTTTCAATGATGTCGCCGGAGAAAAGACCGTAGCGGACGTCCCCATGCTTTGTTTTGACTTTAAGCTCAGCATCTATGATCCGTCCATATTCCGCAAGCATATCGGCCACGCGTTGTTGCTCTTCCCTATCCACAAAGAGACCCAGTTCGGCGCTGGTTCTGCCGAGAATTTCATCTTCGGTATAGCCGAGAGCGTTCAGAAAGGCATCGTTGACATTAACAAAAGTGTACTCGGGCATCTTGTTTACCGCCATCAGTGCCGGGTTTGTCCGGAAGAACCTGTCAAACTTCTGTAATGCTTCCTGTTCCTTGCTGAGATCTTTCGAGAGGCCAAAAACGCAGTCCATATCGTTCCATTTGCCGAACCATACACGCGTTTCCACCGGTATGATGGCGTGATCTTTACTGATCAGGGGCAGAGGGCATGTATCACGCTTACCGCTCAGCATGGCGGAAAAAATCGAAGCGGCTTCTTTTCGCATAAATTCAGGATGCAGGTCAATGATCCGCATGGCGCGAAATTCATCGATGCTGAAGCCCAACTTTGCCGAGGCCGCAGGGTTCGAGTATATAATCTGGCCGTCGGGATTGCCCACCAGAACGATATCCGCAAGCGCTTCGATATAGGAACGAAAATTGACTTCACTTTGGGCGAGTAGGACTTCTTCTTTTCGCTGATTCGTTATGTCGATTCCAAAACATACGATATATTCAATTTCGCCATGCTGATCCAATCGCGGTGTTTTCGATATTTTGATCAATCTTCGATCACCATTTATATCGCAAAGCCACTCCTCGGAATCAACTGTTTCCTTGGTGTTGAAGACCTCCTGGTTGGATTGAATGCACGCATTGGCGATATCGAGAGGGAGAAATTCATCGAGCTTTTTGAATTCGATGTCTTTTTTGGGCAGCCCCATGAAATCCGCGTGATGCTGATTAACGCGACCGTATGTGGTAGTATCCGTAAGAAACCACATTTGAACCGGCACCGTATCAATCATTAGCGCCTGTTGCTCTGCCAGCTTTTGAAGTTTCATAATATTTTCATCAATCATCGTCTTTTTTTTCTTTCTGCTGAACCGATACCGCGGTTGATTTTATTAGACTATCGACAGTGGAGATATACTCAAGGTTGGCCTCAAGTGCAAATCGATCTTCAACGAGACCGGTGATGTCGTTGCGGTCGATCAATTTAAACTGGACCATGAGATCGGCCAGCAACTGGATTTCGGAAGATTGCGGGACGGAGCGCTGATAGTCGATGCGGGCCGTGGGGGTGGTCAGGGCATAGCGAATCAGGTCCGGCGGCTGGTTCCAATAGCGGGCGGCGATGTCGGCGGCTTCGTCGGGGTGTTGTTCAGCCCAGAGGCCCGAGCGCATGGCGGACTGCACCAACTGCTTAACAGCTTCGGGACGCTTGTCGATGAGATCCTGTTTGACGATGACCAGGTTGCAGATGAAGCGGGGCCAGAGGTCTTCGACATAGTTGACCACCCGGGCATCACGCGACAGGACCGTCTGGGCGGCAAAGGGTTCCCCCACGAAGTAGGCATCCAGCGCGCCCGAAGACAGGGCGGAGGCCATGTCCGGGGGGTTCATTTCGACGATGTTGATGGCTCCCGACATGCCCCGGGCTTCCATTGCTCGCAAAATCCCCAGGTGATGTCCGGAATAACGCATGGGAACCGCCAGGGTCTTGCCGGCCAGGTCGTCGATGGTGCGGATGGCGAGATCCTTGCGGGCCACCAGGGTGCTTTCATGGCGGTTGCCGATATAGACGATGCGCACGTTTTCTTTTTGCTGGCGGAGAACAATGGCGAGGGGGGCAATCATGAAGGCCGCATCGATGTGGCCGTTGCGCAAGGACTCCGCCATTTCAGCGAAGCTGGCGAACTTGATAGCCTGGAAACGATAGGGACCTTTGTCCCGGGAGACAAAATCCAGGAGCGGGGCGGCCAGGTTGGTGACGACGGGCATGTAGCCCATGCGCACGACCTCGCGGTCTTCCCGGTGGATATTCAGGCTGCAATGCAGGACCGTGATCACGATCAGCCAGGTCGCGGCCAGGAGGATATACCGCCCGGCGACGGTCAGCCGCCATCCTCGTATCCAGGCAGGGTTAAACCGCATAGGGGACTCCCAGCATCAAAAAGATTTCGTTGCGCAGCTGGTTCAATGCCGGTTCCTTCTGGAAATCGCGGGGACGGTCGAAATCAAGTTTGCGATCCAGTTTGATGCCCGAGGGCTGCCCGCTCATGACGACAATGCGGTCGCCCATGATCAGGGCGTCATCGATGTCGTGGGTCACGACAATGGTGGTCTTGCGGATGAATTCATGCATGTTGACCACTTCTTCCCGCATTTTCATGTGGGTCAAAAAGTCCAGCCCGCTGAAGGGTTCATCCATGATCAGGAGTTCCGGATTGACCGCCAGGGCCCGGGCCAATTCCGCCCGCCGCTGCATACCCCCGGACAATTGATGGGGGTAGTGGTGTTCGAAGTTGTCCAGTTCCACCATCTCGATGTATTCCGCAATCCGTTCGGCCTTGGCCGGTGCATCGGTCATGTGGCGCAGGCCCAGCCCGACGTTCTCCCAGACTGTCATCCACGGCAGGAGGCCGTTGTGTTGAAATACGAAAATATGGTCCGAACCCGGCCGGGTGACGGCGCGGCCGTCGATGACAATGCGTCCGTCGTTGGGCTGGTCGAAACCGGCGATGATTTTCAGCAGGGTCGATTTGCCGCAGCCGGACGGGCCCAGGATGCAGACCATTTCACCGTCCTGGAATTCCAGCTGGATATGATCCAGCACCAGGATCTGGTCGCCATAGCGCAATTCGGGATCATCCCCGGCACGCTGCTGCCGCCGTCGGTTGCGATAGGCTTTGCTGATATTGTCGATAACGATGTGGCCCATGCCTGCGCTCCGTTGGGTCAGTTATGCCAGCCGGCTGATTCGATCCGGCCCAGCCGCCGCATGAAGTAATCCAGCAGGAGCCCGATAAGTCCGATGACGATCATGCCGTCCATGACGTAATCCATTCGCAGGGCATTGCGTGAATCGAGGATCAGGTATCCCAGGCCGGACTGGACGGCGATCATTTCCGCCGCGACGACCACCAGCCAGGCGATGGTCACGGAAATCCGCAAGGCGGTGATGGTGCCGGGGATCATGGCGGGCACGATCACGCGGGTGATCATCTCCCAGCGGGTAAAATTGAAGTTGGCGCCGACCTGGAAGTAGATCGGGTTGATGGCGCTCACCGTGGCGGTGGTTGAGACCACGATGGGGAAAAAGCTTGAAAGAAAGATGAGGAAGACGGCAGGCTTGTCGCCGATACCGAACCACAGCATAGCCAGCGGAATCCAGGCCAGGGGCGAAATGGGACGCAGGAACTGAATCATGGGATTGATCAGCAGGCGCGCGTTTTGCCAGCGGCCCAGCATGATGCCCAGAGGGATGCCCCCCAGAACGGCCAGGTAGAAGCCCACCGTGACCCTGAAAAGACTGGCGACGGTGTGTTTCATCAGCGTACCGTTCGCAATAAGTTCGCCCATGCTGGCGAACACCTTCAGTGGTCCGGGAAAAACATCGGTGCTCCACCCGGCAAAACGGGCCAGGAACTCCCACGCCAGTAGCAGCAGGCCAAACGCGACGCACGGCAGCGCCAGGCGCGTTTTCCACGGTCGGGGCATGAGGGGTGTGTCGCTTGGCATCAGGTCGGGTCCTGTCTCGGGTTTAGAACGCGTTATAAATCAAATGAATGCCGATCAGCGTCAGCAAGAAAATAAACATGTCCTTGAGTTTCCGCTCATTGATGTGCTCCGCCAGGCGGGGACCGATCTGGCCGCCGATCAATACCCCGGGCACCGCCCACAAAATGACCGCCCACTGGGGGCGATTCCCCAGGATGGCATGGCTGGCAGCCCCGATAAGGCACGTCCCGAAGATGGTGGTGATGCTCGTGGCCACGGCAGCACTCATGCGCAAGGCCATTTTACTGCGCATGATCGGGATCAGCCATTCGCCGATACTGACGCTGAGAAGCCCGCTGACGATCGACAGAAGGGAGATGAACCCCAGGTAGGGTTTGGCTTCCCGCGGCCGGGCCCGCATCTCTCCGACGTCGTGGTACTGCTGGTTGGCGGAAACGAACAGAAAGGCCGTGGTCAGGGTCAACAGGCCCAGGATCAATTCCATGTGGGCCGGGCTGGTCACGCGAGCCGCGTAAGCCCCGAGGGCGATGCCGGGGGCTGTGATCAACAACAGGAGCCCGGCCAGCCGGTAATCGATCCGGTCTTTGCGGTTATAGGCGACTGCGCCGGAGCCCATGCCGGCGCTTTGAATGATGAGCGATGTGAGCACAGCGGTTTCCGGTTTCAAGCGCAGCATAATGATTAAAAACGGCATCCAGAGAATGCCGCCGCCGATCCCCACGGCCGAGGCCACGGTGGCAATGCCGATGCCGGTGGGCAGGGCCAGCCAGATCTCGTTCATGGGTCCGCCTTCGGGATGGTGTAGAATTTAAAACAGTCCAGGGCTTGGCCCAGCAAGTCCAGTTCCGAACGGAAACCATCCATTTCCCGCTGCAGGCGGGGAAGATCGCCTGCGTCCGGTCCTGCCGGGTCGAGCGCGCCCGCCATGGCGGACAAAAACGCTTCGCCGGATGCCCGGGTGTTCCGGGAGATGTGGATGATTTCCTGCAGGTTGCTGGACATCTCGTTGATGACCCCGCCCAGTTCGGCCAGTTCGTTATCCCCCTCGATCCGGATGGTTTGGCTGAGATCGCCGCCGGATATTTTGCGCGAGGCTGCGATCATATGCTGCAGCGGTTCGGTGATATGCTTCATGAACATGGTCATGACGATCAGGATGACGACCATGATGATGGCGATTACCAGAACGGCCTTGTTGCGCAGGTGGGTCAGCGGCTGCAGCAATGCGTCATCTTCCAGGGGTGTGGCGGCCTGGTCTGCACCCCTGCTGTGAAACGCCTGCCGCATGTCATCGCCCTGGGTTTCGGCGATAAATTCGACCCCCACCAGCAAAGCGGCGAACCCGATGAGCAGAAAATAAACCACCATGGTGCGCTGCAGCGAATATTTGGATTTCGGTTTCATGAATAAGGCCTGCCTGAAAAACCGCTTGCCGTCGTTGCCTCCATCAGTACGGGGAAGACTTCAGGGGCGCCCATCCCGGCGCCGCGACGGGTGTGAATCGTACCGCCGGCTCCGGCCGGATGTGCAGGATGCCCGGATCCTTCTTAAGGACATAATATGCCGTCAGATCTGTTTTCATGACGCCCCACAGCACGTCATAGCGGCCCTCGGGCGCCCGGGCCGGGACGGCGAAAGATCGCGTGAAACGATGTCGGCCGGGTTTGACGGTGACCTTCAGATCGTGGGTGGAACTGTGGATATGGTGATCCGGATCACTGAAAATGGAGGCACCCAGAATGACGGCGTGGTCATAATTGTTTAAGTTGTCGATAACGTACGTCAGAGAAAAACGGCTTCCCGGGCCAAGTGTCGTGGGGTCCAGATGCCTGTCCGACAAAACGAGATGCTCGCTGATGTCCTCTTGCTGAAAGGGCTGAAAGTCGACGGGGGGGTTGACGGCATCGCCGTTTCCCGGGCCGGCTCCGGAAGGCCCGTCGGCCGCCCCCCAATAGTTGTTCGGCACCCGCAGAACGTCTCTGCCTTCGCGGTAGACCGCATAGTAGCTGTTGGCATGGAAGTCATTTCCGCTAATGGTGGGGCGGCTATTCTTGCCGACCGTAATGCCGCTGCCGTTCGGGTTGGAGATGGCATTGCGCGTGATGGCCGCCTGGTCGGTGCGAACTTGCAGTTCGAGATTTTGAATGACACAGGCGGTCAGCCGCCCCCGGCTTCCCGGATGGAAAAGAAGCGTTTCCCGGTTGTGCATCTCTTCCAATCCATCGAAAAGGGCTTCGTCCGCGCTGAAGGATCCCTTGACTTCGAGGCAGCTGCCCTTGTCGAAACGCACGACAATGGTGGGGGGCAGGCTTACGGTAACCCCTTTGCCGATGGTGACCGTTCCCGTCAGGCGGTAGGGACTTTTTTCTTCTTCCCAGACCTGGTTCTGCCGGATGACGCCCTCAAGACGGGTTTCGGCCATGGCAACGGGCCGCCACGGCGTCGCCACCAGGACCAGTCCCGCGGCAAACCATAGCCAGATCCGTCGAAAGCGCTCTATCGGGTGCCTACTGCGCATGCCCCGCTCCGTCAGGGACAGCGAGTTGGAGGACTTCCTGCGCCAGATCCATATACTGCTGACCGGAACGGCTGTCCTTGTCATAGTGGATGACGGGCATGCTCATGATCTGGGCCTCGCGCAGCTTGTCGTCGGTGTTGATCAGGGCCTGGAAAGTCTGGTCGCGGTAGATCTGTTGCAGCTTGCTGTAGATGACCTGCGAGGCCGTGGCCCGCTGGTCGTAGAGGGTGATCAGCACCCGGGCGGTGACGGCCGGATTGGTCTTCTGGCGAACCAGGTCGATGAGCTTCAGGATCTGATCGACGCCGTGGGTGGACAGATAGTCGCACTGGGTCGGAATGATGACCAGGTCCGAGGTGGTCAGCGCATTCAGGGTGAAAAATTCGATGGACGGCGGCGTGTCGATCAGAATGTAGTCGAATTGATCCAGAAGGGGCCGCAGTCGGTCCCGCAGGATATATTCGTAATGAGGGGCGCCGAAATACTGCTTGTTCAGTAAGACCATGTTTTTGTTGGACGGCAGGAGGCAAAGTCCGTCATAGGCGGTTTCGATCAGGTAGCGCTCCGGGGGCGCCTGGGGAGCGGCCTTGAGCATATCGTAAAACGATAGCTTGTTTTGGTAACCCAGTGAAATGGTGAGGTTCGACTGGACATCGAAGTCGATCAGCAGAACGCGTTTGCCCAGCAGTGCCAGGGAAATCCCTAGATTCAAACAGGTGGTGGTCTTGGCCACGCCACCTTTCTGGTTGCTGATCGAAATCACCTTGGCCGGCGGTCGTGTCTCGGTCGGGGAGGGAGCATCCGCCATGGGAATCGCCTGGGCCGGAACCGGTTTGGTCGCCGTGAAAACATGATGACAGCGGGAGCAGCGGGCTTTGAAGCGCTCCGTCTTGATCCGGCTTTCGTCCAGCTTGAATCGGCTTTGGCATTTTTCGCAAACGATAATCATGGGGACTCCTTTTGAACGCTTTCAGGCGTTTGGGCGCAGAAGGCAAGCGCGTTTTCGCCATCCTTCGATCAGGTCATGATCGACGCAATGGCCTGGGGCAGCTTCAGTTCATCCAGGACGATATCGACGGTTCCCTGCTGGATGGCGTTATGCGTCAGGTTGGGATAGACGCAACACTGGGTGTCCTGCGCCAGGGTGACGCCTTCCGCTTCCCTGATATGGGCAAAGCCGCGGGCACCGTCTTCGCCGATACCGGTCAATAATACGCCGATAGTATTTCGGTGGAACACGTCGGCGGCCGAAGAAAAGAGCAGATCCAGCGGCGTGGCGACGTCACCGGCTCGTTTCAAGCAGGCGGCGCCGTCGGCGGTCGTCTGGATGCGGAACGCATTTTCATACGAACTGAGGTAGCAGGTTCCCTGCTCGATCGCCATGTCGTCTTCGGCGACCCGAACGCGCCAGGGGACGCTGGCGTCGAATTGTTCGGCAAACGTCGTGATGATCTTGGGGGATATTTCCTGAACCACCACCACGGCGGCGGGCAGCCGCGGCGGCAGGTTGGATAGCAGGCGGATGACGGTGTTGGGGCCGCTCAAGGTTGTGCCGAGGGTCAGAAGGTAATCCAATTGCTGATAGCCATAGCGGGCGGACAGGCGTTCATTGATGTCAAAGTTGAGCAGGCGTACCCGGCGGATATTGTCGAGATTGACCGAACTGGCGATCTTGATGCGGTCGATCAGCTGGCGCTGCGATTTTTCAATATCCGTGGATACGGCGCCGGAGGGTTTGGGAATAAAATCCACCACACCGAGGCGCAGGGCATCGAAGGTGATGGCGCCGTCGGTGAACAGGGAGCTGAGGACGACGATCGGCACGGGGGACTCGATCATGATATGCCGAATGCCGGTCAGGCCATCCATGACCGGCATGTCGATATCCAGCGTGATCACGTCCGGTTGCAAGGCCTTGATGGCCGACAGGCCTTCCAGCCCGTTGCGGGCCGTCCCGACCACTTCAAGCTCGGGGTCGTGGCTGAGAACCTCGGCAATGGCTTTGCGCATGAAGGCGGCATCGTCGACGATCAGGACTTTTATTTTTTCTCCCATAGGGTCTCCCAACATTTCATCGAACCCATCACGTCACCACTGACGCAGGATCGGCGATTCGGCAAGGCCGATACCGGTCTGTCGCGGGCGGGTTTGTCATTCCAAAATCGTTTCTTGCCCCCAGGTGAGGATTTGATCGGCCAGGGCTTCCGGGGCGACGATCGTTTCCGTCAATTGGGCATCGAGAACCGAGACCAGCGGCCCCGGTATCATGCACGACGCAGGGTCCTGCACGACAATCCGGGCACCCTGCTTCCGGACATACCGCAGTCCCTCTAAATTACCCGTATCCGCCCCGGACAGGAGAACCACCAGCAGGCTGCCGGGGAAGCAATCGGCGGCCGAGCAAAGAAAGAGATCGAAATAGCTGGCGGCGTGGCGGGGGCCGGTCGGGTGGGCCGGCAATTCCACCGCCATTTCACGCGTGGTGGCCACCGTCCGCAGGGCATGGCCGGGTGTCCCCAGATAACAGTATCCGGTTCGCAGCGGCGCCCCGTTGGTCAGCGGTGCCACCTGAAAAGCGCTGGTGCCGGCAAGATGGCGGGCCAAGGCCGGGATAAAGGCAGGCGGGATCGTTTTCAAGGCGATCATTGCCACATTGCCTTCATCCGGCAGCTGCGACAGCAATTGGGTCAATTCGCCATGGCCGCTGCATCCCGATGCGATGACCACCAGTTGGTCGGATGGCGAAGGGCCGTGAGCCGGGTGGGCCTGCAACAACCCAGGCGCCGCTGGCGGCCGGTAACGCCGGAAATTTTTAATGGCCGCCGTGGCGGCCTGGGTGATCCGCCCTACAATTTTTTGTTGCTGCAGCAGCAGGTCCTTGTTTTTTACGGGTTTGGCCATGAAGTCCACCGCACCCAGGTCCAGAAAATGGATCACGGTTTCCGGTGATCCGCTGCCCACGTTGCTCATCACCACGACCGGGCAGGGGGTCCTGATCATGATGTGTTTCAGGGCGGTGCTGCCGTCCATGACCGGCATATTCACATCCAGCAGAATCAAGTCCGGGAAGAGGTTTTGGGCCATTTCAATGGCATCCTGCCCGTTCTGGGCGATTCCCACCACCTCGATGTCGCCGGTGGCCGTGAGCATGCTGGACAGTATTTTAGCCATGAGGGTGGAGTCATCCACCAGCAGCACTTTCAGCCGTTCCGGCAGCAGTAAGCTGTCGGTTACCGGTGAATCGTCTCCGGCCTCTTCCTCTTCCGCTTCATCGGCGCGCCGGGCTGCTTCCATGAGGAGAAATTCATAGCTCTTGTTGACGGTGTTTTCCCCATCGTAGGTGTCGTCCAGGGTTTCGAAGTGCCCGCTGGCCCATCCCAGAATGTTGTAAAAGGCGTCTTCACCGCCGGCGTCGCCGCAGGTGGCATGGACCACGTCACCATCCTTGATGTAGATAATGCCCTGGCGGTCATTTTTGGAAACGCGGATGGATAGGGTGGCCATGGAAAGGCAGCACATCTGAATCAAGTCGTTGATCTGGATGTTCTTCAACGTGCCGGCAAATCCCTGGTTATGCCGACCGACCTGTTCGGTCAGTTGTCGGCAGAGCGCTTCGGAATCGACGGGGTGGTAGAGCGCCCGTACGTTCAGATCGACTGGGATTTGCGGTTCCAGGGTGGTGTTGCCTTCCGGCAGCAGCGCGACAAGGTCGATGTGGGGATAACCGGCGCGGATTTCCCGGAGCAGATGGTCGCCAACCGTCTCGGCGGTTTCCACCCCGATGAGAACGATGAATATATCATCCTGTGTCAGCACGGTTAGGGCTTCCTGAAGGTTGCCGGCGGTGCGCACGCCATAGGGCATGGTTTCACCGCTCGCCGAAACCGTCAGTGACGTGCGAAGACGGGCAGGAAGATTGACAAACAGCGCTTTGGGGGTTCCGGCGGTCATGATGGTATCGTTTCGGTTCGCTCCTGTCGGGTCAATGGTGCTGGCGCACGTCGCTGCATGGCCAAAACCGTTTTTGATGCGTCGTTCACCATGGATTTTCTATACCGGCGTTCCAACATGCCTGCGCTGGGCCTGGCGGTCGATGGACAGATTGACCAGTTCATAAATATCCAGAATCAGCGATATGCGACCGTCTCCGAGGATGGTCGCCCCGGAAAAACCGCTTTTTTCCTGAAGATAGTCTTCCAGCGGTTTGATCACCACTTCTTCCTGGCCCAATAAAACGTCCACCACCAGGCCTACCCGTTTCATACCGGTGCTGACCACCACCACAAACGCCCGGCCGTCGCCGGCTGGATCGGTCGGCATATTGAACAGATCGGCCAGGCGCACCAGTGGCAGCGTGCTTTCCCGCAGCTGCATGACTTCCACGCCCTCGATGGTGGAAAGGTCTTCGGGTGAAATTCGAATCGTTTCTTCCACGGTGGAAAGGGGGATCGTAAATAATTCGCCGCGGACCTGTACCAGCAGGGCCGGAATAATGGCCAAGGTGAGCGGAATTTTGATCCGGAAGCGCGTCTCGATGCCCAGTTTGCTGTCAATCTCGATCGTTCCGTTCAGTTTTTCGATATTCTTCTTGACGACGTCCATGCCCACGCCGCGTCCGGACGTATGGGTGACTGCCGCGGCCGTAGAGAATCCGGGCTGCATGATTAAACTGGTCAGCTCCTTGCGGGACATGCGTTCGAGTTCATCCGCCGATGCGAATTCCCCGGCGATGGCTTTGGCTTTGATGCGATCGATGTCAAGGCCCTGGCCGTCGTCGGTGATTTCGATGACAACGTGGTTTCCTTCGTGATAGGCCTCGAGGCAAATGGTGCCGGATTCGGGTTTGCCGCGTTTTTTGCGTTCGGCCGCGGTTTCGATGCCGTGATCGACGGCATTGCGAATGATGTGGATCAGCGGGTCCGAAATAGCCTCGATGACCATCTTGTCGAGTTCGGTCTCTTCGCCCTTGATGTCGAGGTGTACCTTTTTCCGGCCGTCGCGCACCAGATCAAATACCAGCCGGGGATAGCGGTTGAACAACTGGGCGATGGGCAGCATGCGCACTTTCATCACCCCTTCCTGCAGTTCGTTGGCCACCCGCCCCAGGGCCACGGTAGCTTCACTCAGGCGAAACGTCAGGCCTTTGACTTGCTTCATTTCCCGGGATTCCAGACGGGCCCTGTGCTGCAGGTTCTGCTGGAGATCCCGCATCTCGTGGAACAGCTGTGAAAACCAGGCACGGCTGACCACCAGTTCGCCGACCTGATTCATCAGATCGTCAATCTTGCCGGCATCGACACGAATACTCTGCTTCAACAGGCGCTCGTTGATGCGGTCTGACTTGCGTCGCCCCCGTCGGACCGAATCGCGTCGGTCTCCCATGCGTTGTTCATCTTTGGCTGGAAGCGTTTCATCGGAAACCGGCAGCGCCGGTGGTTTGGTCGTTTGACGGTCATCAGACGGCAGTGCCGCTGTGTCCGGATCTTCGATGAGCTTTTCCGGGATCGGTTCCGGTTCCTGAACCGGCCGGTCCGCGGGCGTCCATGATTCTTCCGGCGCCATGGCGGGGATTTCCCCGGACGCCTTCTCCCCGAACAGGTCCGTCGAAAGCGTGTGGTCGATTGGAGCGCTATCCGCCGGGGAAGAAGATTCCGGCACTTCCGCCTGGTCTGTGGATGGGCTTTCAGCGGCCGGTGTTTCAGGCGCATCCACATAGGCCGTCAAGGGATCTTCGACGTCGCCGGCATCCGTCGTGGGCGGCACGGTTCCATGGTCCCTGTCGTTCTGCGGTGGGTCTTCCGAAAACAGCTCGAACGCCATGCCAGATGAGAAAGTGTCGGGTGCGGGGGCCTGGTGTTCCGCCATGCGATGGTCGAAAGAACGACTCAGGCGATCGAAAAGGTCATCGCCTTCCAGAACGGGGACGGCCGGCATTGGATCGCTCTCATGGTCCGGGGCGATATCGGGCGCTTCCGCGTAAGCATCGAGCAGATCCGGTGGTGCGAGGGCTGTTGCCTCAGCGGTGGTCTGAGAGTCAGGGTGGGTCTCTTCGTCGGCCATTGCATGCGCCGCGGCTACCGGGTGTTCCAGACGCGGAAAACAGCGGCTGATGTCATCGATAGTGGCCTGCATGCAGCCGGCGATAAAGGCGGGCAGGAAATGATCTTCGGCATTCCCGAGGCGTTCCCGGGCGGTCTGGATGGCTTCGTTCCAGCGGTCATAGAGCGCGGTAAGGTTGCGATAGCCCATGTAGTTGGCGGACGAGCGCAGGGGATCGATCTGCCCGAGGCAGCGCCCCATGAGTTCGATCCGGTCGCCGTGCTCGGCACCGGGCAGGGCATCGGTCCAGGACTGCAGGGCTTCG
>Ga0180430_10003551_pt1 | contig 13409 bp, 11 predicted proteins | sample SS_ome_9_FD_132999 | JGI IMG/M metagenome (GOLD analysis project Ga0180430, IMG submission 132999) | Hypersaline lake sediment archaeal communities from the Salton Sea, California, USA - SS_1_S_2 metaG | ecosystem: Environmental > Aquatic > Non-marine Saline and Alkaline > Hypersaline >... | reverse complement strand
ATTCCCGGTTTCAAGGAAGATTTCTTTGAAAGGTCTACTCCCGGTGCATATGCATGGGGAGGCTCATATTACCTATATGATATGTTGTGCCTGATTCCATGTTACCTTCATGGGGCAAAAGGATGTCTGGATGTAATGATAGAAAGGACCCTGCTTGAACTTAGAACGGGTGGAACGACCCATGAGCATATAAATACACTAACCGGTGAGCCGGGAAAAGCAAACCAGGGATGGAATGCAGCTGTCATTGGTATATGGCTAACATTGACTGAAAAAGGAAAGACAGACAAACGATTCATAAATGAAATAAACAATGCCATGGAAGATATTTGCTAAGTCAACTCGGTAAACAGAGTTAGAATGGTATAAAAAGCTCTTTGTGCAAAGGACTTTTCCGAGTATATCCTTGTTCATTAAGTATGTATATGTGTATATTAGTTCTTTTATAAACGAACTAAACCGTAAATACTGTATATAATTCTTTTATAAAAGAACTAAGCGATGAAATTTATAAATAGTTCTTCTATACAAGAATTAGAGGTTGTTATGCTATATAAAAGAGATTTAATTTTAGATAAGCTTGTTCAGTCCATAGATACACCAGTTATCAAAGTAATAACAGGGATAAGAAGATGTGGTAAATCATATGTACTTAAATTGCTTATGAATGAGATAAGAGAGAAAAAGGGAGATTCATGCAACATTATTTATATGGATTTTGAAAGCCTTAAATATGAAGAATACAAAAATTATAGTTCTCTATATTCATATGTTATCGGAAGTATAGATAAAGACAAAAAAACATATATTTTGCTGGATGAAATACAAGAGGTCAGCGGATGGGAAAATGCAGTCAGGTCTTTTTTGGTTGATGTCGATTGTGACATTTATATAACAGGATCAAATGCAAATCTTCTTTCAGGTGAACTTTCGACATATTTGACCGGTCGATATATGGAGTATTCACTTTATCCGCTTTCGTTCAGGGAATATATTGAGTTTAATCAGATTGAAGATTCTTTCGACGAAAGTTTTACGGAATACATTAAATATGGGGGCTTTCCGGCACTGCATGCAATGCCGGATGAAGATGACATTAAGGTACAGTATCTGAAAGGTATCTATAATTCTGTAATCCTCAGGGATGTAGTTGAAAGAAATAACATCAGGGACATTGAATTACTTGAAAGAATCCTCAGATACATAATGGATAATATCGGGCAGATTTTCAGTGCCAAACGGATTGCAGATTATCTGAAAAGCCAGGGGAGAAAGCTGGGAATTGAATCTGTATATAACTATATTCGTGCACTTGAAGGTGCAATGATTATCTATGCAGCAAAAAGATATGATGTCAAAGGGAAAAAAGTCCTTGATAGAATGGAAAAATATTTTCTGGCTGACCTGGGGTTGCGATATGGAACAATCGGGTACCGGGAAAATGATATGTCACAGATTCTTGAGAACATTATATATATAGAACTACTGAGAAGAGGATATTCAGTAATGGTAGGAAAAGAAGATGAATCTGAAATAGATTTTATTGCAGTCAAAGCAAATGAAAAAATGTATATTCAGGTCACATATATGCTGGCAACAGAGAGTGTCATTAAAAGAGAATATGGCCCGCTGAAAAGGATTAAGGATTCTTATACAAAGCTGGTTCTTTCAATGGATAAATTTCCAATCGGTGTAACAGATGGAATACAGTGGAAGAATATTATAGATTTTCTTATGGGTTAGTATCAGGGAGACAGTGTACTTCGCATAAAAATTAACAGTTCCAATGTAGGATTTATTTGATATATCTAAAGAATTTACTTAGTATAAAGCAGACAAAATATAAACATTTAAACAAATCTATCCATTTGCATAAATATTTATTTGGAGTATTACAGGCCTTTTCAATAGGTTCATTTAGATGCAAATAAGTTCATATAAGTTCTTTGTTTAAAGGCTTTTCAGGGCATGGCTTTGTTCAGTAAGTACATTTAAGTATATATAGGTTAACCGAAGAGCTGTAACCAAAGTGTAACCACAAACCAAATACCTCATCCATCCTATATACTATACTTTCTTTTGTAAGGAGAAAATCTTTGCGGTTCCCTGTATGGGTATAAATGTAAATGTAAATGTAAATGTTTTATGAACAATACCTGTAATCCATTCTTTTTAAAAATGATAAGAATATAATAAATATATCTTTGGTATATTTAGCACCACATTGTAGTTGCTTATCAAATAGTTGGGAGAGAGATGTGTTTATGAAAAAAAGCCGGACTGTATTATTGTTGATTGTTCTTATTATTCCTATTCTTTTGGTTGCGTGCAATAAAAAAGAAACAAAACCATCATACACATCGGAAATTGATGGTATGTCTTCATCGGAAAGAGTAAGCCTATCTGAAGCTAAATCGGATAATGCCCTTGATTCAGATTGGATTCCAAGTGAGTATGGCGTTTTTGAGTATTTGGAATATATTCCATCTGGGAATAAAAAACCATACTTCGTTCACTATAGTGTTTTCAGAGAAAATACTGTTGACTGTTCATTCCCAGAAAACAAGTTCATTTATGAGGAGGTTGTTGATGGAAAAACCATGTATGGATATATGGACGAAGAGTTCAAGATTCTGACAGAGCCAATTTCCACTGAGCCATACATATTTCAATTCGGTTATGCAAGAATTCAAGAAGATGATGAATCCTATATTGTAAACAGTAATTTTGAAGTAATAACTGAATATTATCCAGGTTTTATATATGATAATGACACTTTTATAGAAGTAACATGGAAGTATAAACCTGAAACTGAACCAAACATACTAAGTGGATCCAAGCTTGATGATTACTTGGTTCCGGTAAGAATATTTAATGACACAGGGACAACAGAAGGGACTGGCTCATATAAAGTGGGATATGCTCCTGTCAAGGTGGTGGTATCAAAGGAAGTTACCGCAAATGATTGTACTATACAACCGATTTTTGATGATGCCAGGATGTTTAACAGCGGACTAGCAGCAGTCTGTATGGATGGTTATTGGGGATATATAAATGAAGAAGGTCTAATAATAATAAAGTGCCAATACTATGAAGTTAATGACTTCTATGATGGTATAGCAGGAGTGAAAACACAGTTTTATAATTCAAAACTCTGGAGATTAATCAATGATAGAGGAGATAACATTAGTTATACATATTTTGATTACATAAATGAATTTCATGATGGTTATGCATGGGCAAAACCAATTAATACATCTGGAATAAAAATGATTAACACTGAAGGTGAAATAATCAATGATTTTAGAGTCTCGGAAGGATTCTATGGTAAAACTGGTTTCAGTAATGGTCTTTATTTCAAAGGAGGATCTGAAGGTAGGTTTTATAATGAACAGGGTGAACTGGGATTTAACATAATTTTTGAAGATGCTTTGTCTTTTAGTGAAGGTTTGGCTGCCGCCATACCTGAAGGAAAAAACAAGTGGGGTTTTATAAATGATACTGGAGAGTTTGTAATTGCCCCGAAATATGAGTATGCACAGTCATTTGACCATGGTTTTGCTCTGGTCAATTTAAAAGCATATGAACAGGGATGTCTAATTGATATTGCAGAAAATAAGTACTTGGAAGAGTTGAATATATATATGATAACTAAGTTTAATGAAGAGGGATATGCTCTTGCATATGCTTTCCAAGGAGAAAGAGGCGAAATTGATATCCATTTTTATACTGACACAACGATGTATCTAGGAGATAATGCAAAATATTATATGGTGAAGTTATTGAACCAACCATAATTTAGGGTTCGATTTGATAGCATAACCTATATAGGCTATATCTGGTATGAAGTGTACCCGGCACACAGAATCCACTGTTTATCGGAAAAGTGTATTATTAAAGGCTAAATATGTATATTTAAAAAGAATAGAACTAAAAAAGATAGAGAAAACAATATAATTTAATTACAAAAAGTCTATAGGTGGTCATATTATGAAGTATGATATTAAATCAAATATAATAATTACATTTTCCGTAGTTCTGTTATTGTTAGTAAGCTTATGTAGCTGTCAGCAACAGAACGTTGAATATGTCATGCTTGATAAATCTGCTAGAAGTACGTTAAACAATGAAAAAGTTAATAGCGATTGGCAAACAGATGAATCTGGTTTTTTCGAATATATGCCCTTTAAACCTCAGGGAGACAATTTTCCGTATATAGATAAAGAAGAAAGCTTTAAAAAAAATACTTATTTATATACTGATGGGATTAAGTATGGCTTCATGGATTCAGAGTTTAAAGTTTTAACAGACTTAATTTCTGATGAACCACCTTTATTTATAAATGGAATTGCCCAAATCTATAACGGGGAAAAACATTACTTCATATCCTCAGATTACTTGATGCTACCTGTATATTATCCAGGTTTTGTAATTAATGACGATAAAATCATTGAGATAGAAAATGATGGAACAATAAAATCATACTCATTTACCATTGGGGGAATTGAAAGCAACAAGTACCTTGTTCCAGCAAAGTTATATGCTTCAAAACTCAGCGATGATAATTACAAAGTCGGTTTCACGACTCTTGGCAAAGCAATATCAGAAAACGAACTGACTATAGATGATTTTCTCTTACCTCCTGAATTTGAAGATGCAAGGTTGTTTCACGATGGATTAGCAGCGGTAAAAAAAGATGGAAAATGGGGTTTTATAAACAGTGAGGGTGATATTCTAATCAATTGTGAATATACTGAGGTCAATGATTTTGGGAGTGGTTATGCTGCTGTATTCAAGGATGAACTACCTGGATACAGAGAAATGGAAAAAAACATTTACTGGGGTGTTATTAATAATGAAGGGGACCTTGTTCTAAATTATACTTATCCCAAAATAGGAAGATTCATTAATGGAATGGCTGTTGCTGAAATAGATGATTATGGATTAATATCAAGAACATATATTGATCCAGAGGGTAATGATATGCTAAACAGAATTCCTAGTATCGATGAACTTGGATATTTCACAGATGGGATTGGTCTGATAGATACAGGTACTGGATTCTATTTTGTCAATGACAAGTGTAATAGACTCTTTGATGCTTCCTTTTCCAAAGCAAAAGTCTTTAGTGAGGGTCTGGCAGCTGTAGTGATTTCAGACCGTGGGCCCTGGAGTTATATTGACATCAATGGTACTAGTATTATTGAAGGTGATTATCTGTTCGCAGGTAGTTTTGGCAGCGGTTATGCATATGTTTTTGATAAGGATACTAAATCTGGATATGTAATTGATAAATATAGTGAGACTTACCTGGAGGAATTGGATATTTTAGGTATGACAATCGTCAATGAAGATGGCTATGCTCTTGCATATTCCAAGGATAAATCAACTGAAGATTCTGACAATCTGATATATTACATGATCCGAATAGTGAATCAATAGTAGCATTCACATTGGAGGTAGTTGTGAAAAATACAATCTTGTATATTTTAATGATTCTTTTAATTCTATTAGTTGGGTGTCGTGGTGGTATAACTGAATTTGAAAACAAGGAAACAAATACCCCATCAAATACAATTGATATTACAAAAGAGGAACCTGTTGATGTTTCCATTTTTTACCCACGGGATTCCGCTGTATGGCTTGACACGGATTTCATTTCAGAATGGCAGGACTATATTTATGATAAGTATGGTCTCAGAATTAAATTAGTATATACAAAAAACGACTGGGCGGGTAAGGACAGCACTGAAGAAAACAGTAACACAGGGCTCAATGTTAATGATTTATGGGAAAAAGGAAAGGATGGAGGTCTGGTTTATATAAGGGATTTCTATACTTTCGGAAGCTTGGTCAGGAGCGGTTTGATTGAACCTGTTGGAGAATACATCAATGATATACCTGAATTTGCAGTTTTGGATAAAAGGATGCTGGAGCAATTTTCGTGGGATGGTTCAATTTGGGCATTTCCTTTTTATCATGATTTTTCTTTGAATGTAAGGGCATATAACAAGGATTGGTTGGATAAGTACGATAAAGGAGTTCCAGAGACACTGGATGATTTCTTGGATTATGCTTATTTTGTAAGAGATAGTGACCCAGATGAAAATCAAATTGCAGATACATATGTTCAGGTATATAGATATACTAGAATTTTTAGTGAGTTCTATGACGTATTCAGTGCCTATGGCTGCTATCCTTTAGCCGGAAGTTTTCCTATAAGCTACAACCCAAACACAGAAAAACTCGAGGTCTGTGTTTTCTCTGATGGGTATATACAGGCAATGAATTATATAAAAAGTCTTACTGACGAAGGCTGTGCCATAACCTCAGATATCAACGTGTCCAGCAGTGATAAACTGAAAATCAAGTGTGCAACTTCATATAACTATGATTTTGGCGAGTTGGGTGATTGTATGAATATGGAGCCAGGTTATTACTTGTTGGGTGACAACGACAGGAATTTAGTAAGAGTGCTGTTCTATCCTCAATCTTTCGCTGTTTTGAAAAATACTGATGATCCTGCGGCAATGATACAGAAGTTGCTGAAGCCGTTAACAGAAAACCCTGACAGCTATATAGATTTTTACTGTGGTATCGAAGGGGAATCATATCTTACTAAAGATGACTATTTTGTATACTCATTTCAAAGGCCAAACATAGGTATTAGAACAGGTATCAATATTCGTGATGTTTCCCGAAAACCCATCGCCTTTGAAGAAAGTTTGTATAATGCAAAATCAACAATTCTTTATGGTGAAATTACAAAAGAATTTCGCGAAGAAGCAAGAAATCTGATTGATACTGATTTGATGTATACAGTCAACAACGCTTTGTTTTCAGCTGAACTCAGAAGATTGAATGACCGTATATTGACTCTTACAGTAAAGCTGAACAGGAGTATTCTTACAGGTGAAAAGACTATACCAGAAGCTTTAACTGAATACAGAGCTAAATTGGAGGAGTACGGAATTTTTGATGAAGTTCAGGAGCTGAATAGGAAACTTGGTTTTGAATAATAGGATTGTACATGGCATAAAAACCAGACCGCTGTAATACAATTTATATAGTTTCAATCCATTTGCATAAAATTTTATTTGGAGTATAATCATAAAAGTGTGAAAACGGGGGACCCTATGGACATTACTCTTATAATAGGACTTTCAATAATATTCGTTGCCTATGCAGTTACGTGGGCATTCATAATACGTGCAAACAGAATAATAAACAAGATAGATGAAACGGGCATAAGGGATTCCCGGGACATTGAAAAAGCACTTGATTTATAACAGGAAGACAAATGACTGAAGAAGTAAAGACCGTAAAAAGCAAATCAAACGATGTACAGCCTGAGTTATCAAGGGAGCTTTCGCTGTTCCATCTGACCATGATGGGTGCCGGCATGATGATAGGAGCCGGCGTTTTTGTTGCAACGGGAATTTCTATTGGAATATCCGGTTCCGGAGGAATTCTTATAACATTTGCACTCAACGGTCTTATTGCAATATGCTCAGCAATGTCATTTGCAGAACTTTCATCAGCCTTGCCTGCAGCCGGTGGTGCATATACATATATAAAGCAGTCCTTCGGTGGAGTAATCGGGTTCATATCAGGATGGATTAACTGGTTTGCCCTGGCAGTGGCCGGAAGTCTTTACGCCATAACTTTTTCTACATACACGATACATCTGCTTAAAAGCTGGGAGCTCTTTGCCTTCCTTGAACAGGGTGCAGGTTGGTATGAAAAAATCCTTGCTGTAGCAGTTGCAATAATATTCATACTCATTAATTTCAGGGGAGTTTCGGAAACAGGAAACTCCGCTTCCATGATAGCCCTGGGGCAAACTGTCACACTGGGCATAATAGGCATAATAGGTGTTTTTGTTGCCCTTAGGGATCCCTCAAGGCTTGTGAATTTTGAACCCTTCATCGGGTCAGGTTGGAGCAAGATACTTGTAACCATGGGATTTACATATGTAGGATTCGAGGGATTTGAGGTAATAGGGCATGCAGGTGAAGAAGCAATTAATCCCAAGAAGAACATCCCGAAGGCAATTCTATATGCAGTAATAATCGTTGTAACAACTTATCTTCTTGTGGCATTTGCTGCAGTGGTTGGTGCAAAACCCGAAGGCCAGACCATCATGCAGTGGTTTGCTGCAAGAGGTGCTACCGGATTTGCCGATGCAATAAAGAGTCTGTTCCCTTTCGGTGGAATACTCGTTACCCTTGCTGCAATTTTCTCAAGTACATCGGCATTGAATGCAACGATATATTCATCAGCAAGGGTATCCTTTGCCATGGGAAGGGACGGTGCACTGCCTCCCAAAATGGCTGAAATATCAAAAAAGAGAAGAGTTCCTGCATTTGCCCTCGCAATGTCATCGATTATAATCATATTTGTTGCTGCTGCATTGCCTGTTGAGGATGTAGCCGCAAGTGCGGATATAATGTTCCTGCTCATATTCCTCCTTATAAATGTATCTGTTATCAAGATAAGAAGGGAAATGGGAGATGATCTGGAATATGGATTCATGATGCCGTTTTTCCCGCTGATTCCAATAATTGCACTGGCAGCACAGCTCATTCTTTCAATATGGCTATTTGACATGAGCGCAACGGCCTGGATTGCCACCGGGCTTTGGATTGTATCCGGTTTCATCATTTATTTCACTTATTCCAAATCACGGATCAAGGAAGAAGAACCTATCCCCATATTCAAGGAAAGAAAAGCAGTATCCGACGAGTACCAGATCATGGTGCCTGTAGGTAATCCCGACAATGCCGGAATAATCTCATCATATGCTTGCTCAGTTGCGAAAGCCAGAAAGGCAGATGTGGTGTTCATGAGTGTCGTACAGGTTCCTGACCAGATTCCACTTTCACAGGGACGAAGGTTCGGAGCTGAAAAAAATGAAATGCTTAACAAACTTCGGAATAATTGTGAGCATGATATAAACATAAGCAACATCATAAGATACAGCCATAACATCATACGTGGAATCATAACCGCCACCAAGGAAAGAAGAACGGACCTGGTAGTCCTCGGATGGAAGGGATATGCCAAGAAAAGAGGCTTTGAACTCGGCCGCAAGATGGATCGTGTAATTGAAAGACTTACATGTGACCTGATGGTAGTTAAACCCGGCAAGGATGAAAGGCCAGGAAGAAAGATAAACAGCATACTGATACCATCAAATGCTGGATATCACAGCATAATGGCAACGGAAATTGCCAAAAACCTTATAAAAGACAATGATGCCACGGTAACTGTATTTACAGTAAAAAGAAAAAGTGAAAGTTACGACAGGATAAGAAGACGGCTGCGCACCATAATTAACCAATTCCCCGAAGACAGGGCAAGATTGAAGATAGTCAGCAGCGATGATGTGGTGGATGAAATACTATATGAATCCCACAAACACGACATTCTGATTCTAGGCGCAACACAGGAAGGTTTCCTGCAGCAGATGCTCCTTGGAAAGATTTCCGAAAGAATAGCCATGAAATGTGACAAAACGGTCATTCTCACAAAGAAGGACATGGGCGTAAAATCATGGATAAAAAGATGGATAGGCAAGAGGGAATACTGATTTTTCGTGATACTTTTCCATATTTCTGCCAATCATAGTCAAATAGACACTAAAATAGCGTTGTGATAGAATTGTTACGGGAAACAAGCCTGTTTTTCAATATATATCCGGGGGTGGAAAATGGACAGCAAACATACGATTGATGCCCTTTTGAGGACAACCATGGAACTCGGTGCTACCGACCTGCATCTTTGTGCCGGAACTCGGCCGCTTGTAAGGATAAGTTCCCGGCTGATACCCCTTGATAAAACCCAAAAGCTTACTCCTGACGACATAAACCTTATAATAAGCGAATATCTGGATGAACAAAGCAGGATAAAGCTATTTCAGAACAAGGTAATTGACTTCTCATACTCCATAGCAAACTTAGGAAGATTCAGATGCAACATATATAAACAAAGGGGAACATATGCAATTGCAATAAGGGCTCTTCCAATTGATATACCGGAGTTTGATACCCTGGGACTTCCCGATGTCATAAAGAAGTTCACAAAGAAGACAAAGGGACTTGTGCTTGTGGCCGGAGCTACAGGAAGCGGTAAATCGACAACCCTTGCAAGTCTTATTGATATAATCAACAGGAACAATCATTATCATGTCATAACCATCGAGGATCCCCTTGAATATCTTCATTCACATAATAAGAGCATGGTCACCCAAAGGGAAATAGGTGAGGATGCCGATGACTTTTCCACGGCACTGAGATCATCCCTGAGGGAAGACCCGGATGTAATAATGGTTGGTGAGATGAGGGACCTTGAGACCATATCCATAGCACTTTCTGCAGCAGAAACAGGCCATCTTGTACTGTCCACACTGCATACCATAGGTGCTGTGAAATCAATTGACAGGATACTCGATTCATTCCCGACGAATCAGCAGAATCAGGCAAGAAGCCAGCTTTCAACGGTTCTTGAGGGAGTCATATCACAGCAGCTTATTCCAAGGAAAGACGGAAGCGGTCTTGTTGCGGCATCAGAGGTAATGGTTGCGACTCCTGCAGTCAGGAATCTCATCAGGGAAAACAAGATATATCAGATAAACAATCTGATTCAGTCAGGCGATGCTGACGGAATGAGATCCCTTGAAAGAAATCTGGCAAAACTTTGCAATGACGGAGTAATAGCAGAGGAAGCTGCAAGAATCAAGGCACAGGACATCCAGCTGTTCAACAGATACATGGCTATTGGATGAACCAAAGGAGTAACTGATGGCATTATTTAATAAAACACTGCCCATGGAGGAAATCGCACTTTTTGCTAGACAGCTGTCTCTTGTTGCTGATTCGGATGTCCCCATGCAGCAGGGACTTGGTATCATAAGCGAAAGAAGCAAGAATAAGAAGATCCGGGTTATCTGCAGGGATGTTACCGAAAGGCTGAACAACGGAATATCCTTCCATGAAGCGATTTTGGATCACGTGGAAGTGCTGGGGTCGCTTTTTGTGGAAATGACGAAGGTAGGGGAATTAAGCGGGAACCTGCCCGTGATGCTTGAAAGGACTGCAGACTCCCTGGATAAGCAGACGGAAACCAGACAGAAAATCCGTTCTGCCGTTTCCTACCCGCTTATTCTGGGAACCCTTATGCTTGCGGTAATAATACTGCTGCTGGTCTATGTGCTTCCCATGTTCAACGAAATACTCACATCCCTCGGGGGAACAATGAATCCCATGACCAGAGGTCTAATGAACTTCGGAATGTTTGTATCCAATAACTTCATATGGATTATGCTTGCCATATTGATTGTAGTTCTGATTTTCATTTTCGCAGGATTGACAAAGGCAGGCAGAAAGGCAAAGGATTTTCTGAAACTTTACTTACCATGGTTCGGAAGCATAAACCGCTCAGATATTGCATCGGTGTTTTCAAGGAACCTGGCAATGCTGATTAAAAGCGGAATAAACGTTACGATAGCCGTAGGAATGCTAAGAGGTATTGTAGGAAACATGATTATTGCAGAAAAACTGGGTGAAACTGAAGAAGAGCTGGGAAAAGGTGAAAGGATTGAGAAATCATTCGGAAAACTTAGATTGTTCCCGGAACTTCTCATCAAGCTTTTCTCAGTGGCCATGGAGACCGGCGGACTCGATAAAACCCTTGAAAAAGCTGCGGAAATAATGGAAAAGGAAACAGATGAGAAACTTGAGAGGATGACATCGATAATTGAACCCATAATGATTATCCTGCTGTCATTGCTGGTCGGATTCATATTGGTTTCCGTCATACTTCCCGTTACCGGGATACTTAATTCAATCGGATGACCTGTTATGTTTGAAAAAAGCAAGAAAAACCATATGAGCCTTGTCCTGAGGATGATTTCACTCATCCTCATACTGGCGTTTGCTGTTTCAATCATTGCAATGATACCTTCCCTTAGAAAAACAAGCGGAAGGGTCAGGGAAGAATCCATAGAGGAAACAATAAGGGACTATGCCGTAAGATGCTATGCAACGGAAGGCAGCTACCCTCCATCACTTCAATATCTTGCGGATAATTACGGACTAATAATTGATGAAGATAACTATGTATACTATTTTGATGCCTTTGCGGCAAACTACATGCCGGACATTGAAGTATACAGCAGAAGAAAGAGAAAATGAAAAGAAGAACCAACAAAAGCATTGAATCATTCATTGTCATCATACTGATGATAATTGTTCTTGCGGCTGTGGTAATTCTGATGAACTCCGGAAGAATAGCATATTCCAGGATTGTGGACAATTCAAACGGTATACAGAATGCCAGAACAGCTCTTTCCTATCTGAGCATGAAGGTGCGCCAGAATGATATGGAATGTTCAATGGAATACCGTGAAGGATATTTCAACGGAACCGATGCACTTGTAATTAAGCACGGCGGTGCCGAAGAGGGCATGATTACATATATTTTCCATGACGGAACATCACTTAGGGAAGCATATGTAATGGCTGACCGGGAGGCTGATCCTGAGGATGCCATAAAAATAGTAGATATTGATGACTTTGTAATGGTCCTTGAAGAGGACAAGGGAATGATAAGGGCAAAAGCAGTATTTCAATTGGACGGAGCTTTGGAGATAATGGAAAGGACAATTGGTATAAGGTCTTGGGGAGATTGAAAAAAAACACTTCAATATCAGGCAACAGAGGTTTCACCTTGGTAGAAGTCATCATTTCCGTTGCTGTCCTTTGCCTTGTGTGCGGGATAATACTGAGGCTTTTCGTTTCTGCCGATGACCTGCGAAAAACCAATGTGGATATTGAGAAGGCACAGGTCCTTGCCCTCAATAAAATGGAGGAATTGAAGACAGCAGATGAACCTCTTCCAAAGGATATACTGACAGAACCTGATTTTGACGGCTCATTTACGCTGGTTGAATATTTTGATGAAGACTGGAACCGGGTGCATTCAGGGGATGAACCCACGTATTTACTCAAAACAATTATCAAACCAAGCGGATACGGATTGTACACGGAAGGTTCATTTGGAAACGGTGAAGTTTCTTCAGGTTTAACATCCGATTTGTTTGAGCTGAAGGTTATTGTAACAGACAGGGAAACAAACAAAGAACTGGCTGTACTTGAATCAGCAAAATACTATTGCTGTATGGGGGTGGGAGAATGATGAAACTTCTTTCATCCCATGACGGTAAAAAAGGGGCATCATCAGTTCTTGTTATTCTGATGATGGTAGTGCTGGCGCTTTTCGGACTTTCTGCACTTACCGCATCCCTTGCTTCGGTAAGGCTTACGGAGAAATCCGGGGAATGGTCTGAGGAATTCTATATTCTTGAGGCAAAGGCAGAGAAAATGACTGCCGGCATTGATTCAATACTT
>Ga0180430_10003550_pt1 | contig 13409 bp, 9 predicted proteins | sample SS_ome_9_FD_132999 | JGI IMG/M metagenome (GOLD analysis project Ga0180430, IMG submission 132999) | Hypersaline lake sediment archaeal communities from the Salton Sea, California, USA - SS_1_S_2 metaG | ecosystem: Environmental > Aquatic > Non-marine Saline and Alkaline > Hypersaline > Sediment... | reverse complement strand
ATATCAACCCTCCCAACTTCTCTTTCAATATCTTGTATGGCATTATTGACTTCCTCACTTTTTGTCACGTCAAACATAGATGTGTAGGTCCTAAATCCTTCTTGGCGTAATTTCTCAACCTGGCGATTTAATTTGTCCTGTTTTCTCCCATTCAGGATTAGTATGGCTCCATGTTTAGCCAGACCAAGGGCAAAGGCATTTCCAAGCACTCCGGTTGATCCGGTTATCAGAGCAATTTTCCCTTCAATGTCGAATAGATTAATCATTCCAATTCTGGTTGTTTACCCAAAGATAAAAGATTGAATCGTCTATTAAACAAGAACTAATACTGCATTAGGCATTGAAAAATCTTTGGGTTTAGAGAACTCAAATCTACCATTTTCGTAACTTTTCACTTCCAAGCAACAACCTACTTCTTGAAGGACAGTGACAATCATATGATCAAAGGCCTGCGAGAGGGTCGTGAGAGTACATATGAACAGCTTTTTAAAGAGTTCTACCAACCCTTATCAGTTTTTGCATGCTCATACCTGGAGGATCTTGAATCTGGAAAGGAGCTTGTACAGGAACTGTTCGTCCATCTGTATGAAAAAAGAAAGACTCTTGTAATCACAACTTCTTTAAAATCCTACCTCTATCAATCGGTTAGAAACCGTTGCCTGAATCATATAAAACATCAGCAGGTAAAAAAGGCCCACCAGGATAACATGAAATCTCAGTTTGAGACTGCTGACAGTCTTGAAGACATAATCAGAGAGTCTGAACTGGAACACATGATATTCAAGGTCGTTGAGCAATTACCGCCCCAATGCAGGAAGATTTTCACCATGAGCAGAGTAAACGGATTAAGTAACGGAGAAATAGCCGAACAACTGGAATTATCAAAACGAACGGTTGAAACCCAGATCTCCAATGCACTAAAAGTTCTCAGAGAGAAAATTAAATTCTGATCCTCTCTACGTGCATTTTCCACGTCGATTGTCCTGTAAGCAGAAACCACAGGACCATGAAACCTAAAGAAAACTTTGAAGAACACAGATTCAGGAACCTCGGAAAGTTCCAGTCCATCGACACAGAGGAAGACTGGAAAAAGGTACGAAGCAAAATCGGGTTCCAAAAGAGACGCAGCCAGGGCTCCTACTGGAGGATTGCTGCATCTGTCATTTTGATTCTGGGAGTCGGATATCTTGCACAGAGATATCTGACTCCATCACCCGAAATGATTTCTGTAACATCGGGCGACCAGTTAAGGGAACTTTCGCTTCCAGATGGTTCCCTGGTCACATTGAATAAACAGGCCGAGCTGGTATACCCCGAAAAATTCGATCGCAGGCACAGAGAGCTAAAATTGTTTGGAGAAGCATTCTTCAAGGTGGTTAGCGATCCGTCCTCGCCATTTCAAGTGGAAGTGGATAAAAAAGCCAGGGTAAGAGTGCTGGGGACTTCATTCAGTGTTAAACCCGACCAAAACAGTTTATCCGTATCAGTTCAGGTTACAGAAGGCAAGGTCGCTTTTTCGTCCCTTGATGGAAATAGCGAAATACTGTTGGAAAAGGATCAGCAGGCGACCCTCGGCGAAGAAGGAATGATCAGAGATGATACGGTCGACAGGAATTTTCTAAGCTGGCGAACAGGAAAGCTCTTTTTTCACCTGGATGGCATCGAGGATGTCCTCAATCAGGTTCAGGAACACTATGGCATTGAAATTGTGCTACATAGCAGTGTTCCCAGAGATATATTTTTCACATCAACTATGGATAACCAGGATTTAGAAAGTGTGCTTGACGAAATTGCAATGGTGTTGGGCCTGGAGTATCGTTACCTAGATGAAAAGGTGATTTTCACTCAACAAGAATAAATAAAATGAAACGGTGTATCTCCATAGTTTTTGGACTCCTGTTTGCACTTATGTCTCAACCTGCCTGGACTCAGACCAGTATTCTGGATTCAGAAGTGAATTTTGAAGAGCAAACCGTGACCATTCATTTTATGCTGACTGCCATGGAGACTGCCGGTGCTTTTACATTTAGCTATGGTAGCTATGTACCTGTGCAGAGAGCCTATCATGTCCGGGAAGGAAAAAGAAGCGTTAGGGCTCACCTGGAAGAAATGTTTCGTGACGATTCATTGACTTTTGCAGTAAAAGGGAGAAAAATTCTGATAATGCCAGCCCCTAAGCCAGTCAAAGAAAAACCTAAACAGACAGTTCGAGGCAGGATTCTGGACAAGGATACAAAGCAGCCTTTATTGGGAGTTAATGTGGTTCTTGGATCTGAAGGGCCACAGAAAGGGACCATTACTGATGAGGCTGGCAACTTCAGGTTTGATAATGTTCCTGTGGGCAGACATACTCTACAGTGTTCTTATGTAGGATATGAATCCAGAGCCTTGAATAATTTCCAGCTGAATTCCGGAAAGGAATATATAGTCGATTTGGAGATGGAGGAATCGGCCTATGCCATCTCGGAGGTGAAAATTACTTCAAGAAAAGAGAGATCACTTCCTATCAACGAACTGGCAGTGGTAAGCGGAAGAAGCTTTTCTGCCTATGATGTGGAAAATTATCCTGGCTCGATTTCTGATATTTCACGTGCAGCAGTATCATTCCCTGGAGTGGTATCTACCTTTGACGGACAGAACCATATAGTAATCCGGGGCAATAGTCCCAAAGGGCTGCAATGGCGAATGGAAGGAATAGAGATACCAAACCTAAACCACTTTTCAGACATTGGGGCTTCAGGTGGAGGGGTCAATGTGGTCAGCAACAACATGCTTGGTGGATCCGACTTTCTAACCAGCGCTTTCCCTTCAGAATATGGCAATGCCCTTTCGGGAGTATTTGACCTGCGCCTGAGAACAGGAAACAACGAAAAACACGAGCAAACTTTCCAGGTAAGCATGCTTGGCACCGAAGCCATGGTGGAAGGACCCATCAGCAAAAAATCCAATACAACCTACATTGCCCAGATGAGATATAGCACGCTGAAAATTGTAGAAAAGATGGGCGTCAATCTCGAAAGTGTACCAGATTTTCAAGACCTTTCATTTAAGATCTACCATCCTACGAAAAAGCTGGGAGTGTTCACACTGTTTGGAATCGGCGGATTAAGTCATGAGACCGGTTCCAGTGGCTATGAACAAGGCTCTGATATGGCCACCATAGGAATCACCAATAGCCTTACCCTGGATTCAAAAACTCATCTCAGGTCGGTGCTTGCATTCTCAGGCAGAACGTATTTTTGGGATAGCGATGTAAACATTGGAACTACCGAGATGCCCATCAACAGGACCTGGAAAACCGATATACTGGATTACACTGCAAAGGGATCTTTCATAGTAAACAGGAAAATAAATAACAAGCATAAACTCAAGGCCGGGCTTATCTATGAAATGGCGTGGAACCAATCCCATATGAGCTGGTTTTCCGATACATTGTTTAACTGGTTTTCGGATCCGGCTCATCCAGGTTACCAGACCCAGAACTACGAGCATATCTATGTAGATGGAAAGGAACAAGCCGGCACATTGCAAACCTTTGCCAACTGGAGATACCGGATCGGGGAGAACTTCACCATGAATACCGGCATGCATTTCATCCAGTTCTACCTGAATAATAACTATTCACTGGAGCCCAGATTGGGATTGGCATGGAATATCAATCCCCGACATAGCCTGAGTGCCGGATTCGGGATACACAGCAGGAAAGAATCCCTGACCTTATACACCGGCGATTTCACCACTCACGATGGGGCAGTGATCAATCCCAATATGGATCTGGAACTATCAAAAGCCAGACACTATGTTCTGGCATATAATTACCGTATAGGTCAGCATATGCACCTGAAAAGCGAAGCCTATTACCAGGACCTATATGACATCCCTGCCTACCCATTTCCGCCTTACTTTACGACTCTGAACTTCGATTACGGATTTGAAGGGAATATACTCACCAATTACGGTACGGGCTACAATGCAGGAATAGAACTTTCCTTGCAACGATATATGATCAATGGATTCCACTTCATAGTCAATGGCACCATCTTCGACTCCAAATACAAGAACAAACTGGGAGAACTGCTAAATACCAAGTACAATGGCGGATACGCTTCTAATGGCCTAATAGGAAAGGAGTTTAAAGTAGGACGTGGAAAGCAGCATACTCTGGGAATTAGCGGCAGGTATATACTGGCCGGTGGAATGCGTAATCTGCCCATCGATCGTGAAGCATCCATAGCCAACAGGACTACAGTCAGAATCTACGACAATGGTTACTCAGAAAGAGCATCCGAGTATTTTCGCATCGACCTTTTACTTAAATTCCGCAGGAACCGTTCCCGCTACTCGGGTGAATGGAGTGTGGATATTTTGAACGTTCTAAACCGTCAAAATATTCGTACCGAGTATTGGGACAATGATATCCAGGATTTTTATACGGAATACCAGAATCCAATTATATTGATATTGAGTTACCGCATACAATTATAGGCCATGATAAGTATAAAACAATTTACCCTTATATGGGCAGCATTTCTGGTGCTAGGTATTTTTACCGCTTGCGAAAATTACGATGACGATCCCGTATTCCCTGCGTCAGATTTTATAGCCAAGGGCAGTTATGAGGGAGCTTATTGGCCAACAGAGGGCTGGAGAAGCTGTGCTCCGGAAGAGGTGGGCATGGATCCCAAGCAATTGAAAGAACTCAATGCAGAAATCCGCTTGCTCCTGGAAATGAATATCGACTTTCAAAGCTTAGTGATTATAAAAGATGGATACATTGTTGCTGAACAATACTATTCGGACGATTACGGGCAGGACGATCTGCATCGAATCTATTCCTGTACAAAAAGTCTGGCCTCAGCCATGGTAGGGATTGCACTGGAAAGAGGATTAATCGGAAGTGTGGACGAGCTTATGGTGGATTTTTTCCCTGATCATGAATTCCAAAACCTGACAACGGATAAACAGAACATTAACCTTCATCACCTTCTTACCATGAGCGCAGGTCTGGAATGGTACGAACTGGAATTCCCCTACAGTGACGATAGAAATACCTTCAGACAATGGGCCGATGGCGGATATGGTATTCCCTTTGTCCTGGATCTGCCCACCGTAGCCGCTCCGGGAGAAGAATATTCCTACAACTCGGGCATTTCGCATGTATTAAATGGAATTGTACAAAATGTAAGTGGTGTCCGGGCCGATTCTTTTGCCCTGGAGAACCTGTTTAGCCCATTGGGTATTGATGATTACTACTGGCCTGTGGATGATAACGGGATTGCATTTGGGGGATCGGGGGTACGCCTGACTCCGCGTGACATGGCCAGATTTGGATACCTCTACCTGATGAATGGACTATGGGACGGAGAACAACTGGTACCTGAAAGCTGGGTCGAGCTTTCAAAAACTCAGCATATAGCCAGAAAATATATTTCAAATAACTACTATGGTTACCAATTCTGGGTGAGCATTAAAGGACATTATTCGGCAGTGGGTTATGGTGGCCAGTGGATCATGATCGTTCCGGATTATGATCTGGTGGTGGTTTTTAATAACCGTTTTGAGGAAGGGGACAATCTGCAATGGAATACCCCGGAGCGACTTCTTGAAACTTATATCATCCCGGCTATTGATTAGCAACATCTATCTGATTCAGTCCTTGCAGCTTTCCTTCCGGGATACTGGAATATTCCTTACATTTATAACTGAAACACCTTAACGTTAAGGCTTTACATTGCCCGGCAAAAAAATGTCAGGTGAATGCCGCCCTTTTGCCGTGGAAATGACGAAGCTTTTGCTTGCTCAGGTTTTTAGTTAATCATAATCTTGCTGTAAGTTCCCATGAAGATGAAACAACCCCACTTAGGTCGAAAGATTGCAGATCTGCGCAAATCCAAAGGGTTTACCCAGGAAGAGCTTGTGGAGAAATGCAAACTAAATGTACGTACACTCCAACGCATCGAAGCTGGAGAGGTTTCACCAAGGAGTTATACCCAGCGCCTGATATTTAAAGCTCTGGAATATGACATCCATGAATCGGATGGGACGCTCTCGATAAACATCGAGAAACCCATTTCCGTACTGGTTAAAATGCTCGGGCGCCTGTACAGAAATGTCCTTGATTTATTTAACCTAAAAACCCACACCATGAGAAAAGTATCTATTCTGGCAGTCACGGCCATTCTGATAGGATTAGGGCTCACTGCCATAACTACCAAGAGCAATGCACAAACCATTGAGGAGGTCACTGAGATCATTGCCTCGCACAACTCCAATTACATACGCTGGTTTAATAACGGACAGGTAGACTCCCTGTTGACCATTTACCGGGATGATGCTTGTATGATGCCTTTTGCCTGCGGGAAAGCAGAATTGCGGATTCTTATCCAATCCGATATGAGAAGTGGATTTGTATTTAAAGATATTGAAATAATATCCGTGAGTGTCTGTGATACCATTGCCGTGGAAAAGGGCAGATTTACGATATTCACAGGTGGTGGAGATTTATCCGGTATGTATTTGTCCGAATGGCGTTATTCCAACAAGAAATGGCAATCGGTAAATGATATTGCCAGATTTGAGCAATAAAATGACCCGAATCATTAATCCGTATTAACCTGAGGTAGCCTTATAACAAAAGTGCTACCTCTACCTTCCTGGCTCCTTGCGTGAATATTTCCACCGTGCATATGTATGATTTTTCTTACAATACTCAGACCGATGCCGTTACCCTTAGGTTTTGTGGTGAAAAAAGGAATAAAGACCTGCTCAAGGATTTCCGGGGACATTCCATATCCGTTATCAGAAATTTCCATGTAGATTTCTAACTTTTCACCCGGACGTGCAAGAAGAACAATACTGCCATTTTCCCGGTCAGAAACCGCGTTTAGGGCATTTCTCACCAGATTTATCAGGGCCTGTTCCATCAGATTTGGATCAACGAGCAAAAACTGGGATTTTTCAGAGACTTCAATAGTCAGGGTGCTTCCTGTTTGCGTAAGCTCCTCCTCAAAGTATCTGGATACATTCTCAAACAGATGTTTCAATTCGACGCGAACCAAAACAGGATCGGCCAGTCTGGTAAAGCTCTTGTAGTTTTCGACAAAATCCACCAGGGCATTTCCTCTCTGTACAATCAATTCTGAACTGCGAAGCAGGTCTGGTGCAGCCTGACCTGATATATGCAGATCTTCATCTTTCCTGGATTTCGCCTGAATAAGCTTTCGGTTAATCCCTTCAGCCAGGGTGGAAATGGGCGTTACTGAATTGGAAATCTCATGGGCCAGTACCCTGGTCATCTGCTGCCAGGATTCAATTTCTTTTGCTTCCAGCTCCGTTTTAATACTCTGTAGCGAGAACAACCTGAGCCTTTTATCCTCAAGTGTGAATACCGAGACCCTGACGAGGATGGGAAATGTGGCTCCATCATTCTGCTGTAAATGAATAACATTTCCTGAATCATAGCGAAGATTTGAAAGCTCATTCGCCAGACCTTTCTGATATTCATCCAGGTCGGAGAGCAAATGAAAACGGTCGACATTGAATATCTTAAGCGCTTCGTCATTGACCATTTCCACCCAACCATCATCTGTAATGGCAAATATTCCGGTACCCATATGGTCAATTACATTTTGTAAAAGAATGGATCCTTTCTCTTTCTCCAGACGGATGCGATTGATTTCATCATTCACTTTCTTGAAACTGTGGTGAAGTCCGTGAAAGGTCTTTTCTACCTTGTCTTTCCATTGGATCACCGATGTATCCTCCTGGGTAAGAAGCAAAAGGAAGCGGGCCAGGTTCTTATTGGTTTTATTCAGATAGACAAACAAAAGTATGATCTGAAGCAGGACCAGAAGGACCAGGCTAAGCAATGTAAAAAACCGTTCCTGACTCACATACAGGAAAGCCAGGGTGGTAATACTAACAACCAGGAGTGCAATCCGGGTTAGGATGTTTGCTTGAAAGCTATTATAGACCATATTTTCTTATTTTATGGTACAGGGTTGTGCGTGAAATTCCGAGTTCAGCCGCAATACTTGCATAATTGCCACTGTATTTGCTGAGGGCTTTACCTATGGTATTCTTTTCAACGGTTTCCAGGTTCAGGCTGGATTCATCACGGGGCAGGGAGGTGCTCAACTGGATATCTTCTGGCTGAACGGTATCAGTTTCGCACATTATGACCACATTTTCCATAGTGTGCTGCAGCTCCCTGACATTTCCCGGCCATTGATGTCTGTAGAGCTTATCCAGTGCTTTTTTACTTAGCTTAATGCCCGTCTTTCTGTATTTGACCGAAAACTTTTCCAGAAATCTGTCGGCAAGCAGTCCAATGTCCTGATCCCTTTCTCTGAGGCTTGGGGATTCAATGCGTATGGTGTTTATCCGGTAAAACAGGTCTTCCCGGAACAGACCCTTACTGACCAACTGATTCAGGTCCATGTTGGTGGCAGTGATAATCCTCACATCCACGGAGATCGGAGAATTTGAACCCAGAGGGCTTACCTCCTTGTTTTGAAGAGCGGACAACAACTTGGATTGTAGGTGAAGGGGAACGTTTCCAATTTCGTCCAGGAAAAGAGTGCCGCCATGAGCTGCTTCAAAGCGGCCGATACGATCGTTACTGGCATCGGTAAATGCCCCTTTTTTATGCCCGAAAAGTTCGCTTTCGAAAAGGGTAGCGCTGAGCGATCCCAGATCCACTGTGATAAACAGCTGGTTCTTTCGTTTCGATTGCTTGTGAATCTCCCGGGCGATCAATTCCTTTCCGGTACCATTCTCTCCCTGAATCAAAACCGAAGTATCAGTCCTGGCCACCTTTCTAATGGTGCGGTGAACTTCCTGTATGCGCTGCGACTGGCCCAGGATTTCAGGGAATTGTCTTTCAATTTCCTCTTGCAGAAGCGTTTCTCTGCCTTCCATCTGCTTGACTTTCCTCCGGGAAAGGGTGAGTTGACAGGCAGCGCTCAGTGTGGATATGAGTTTTTCACTTTTCCAGGGTTTCTGAATAAAATCAAAGGCCCCGATTTTCATTGCCCCTACCGCGAGATCAACATCTCCAAACGCCGTGATCAATATCACTGAAATAAAAGGATCAATTTTCAGGATTTCCTTTAACCAGTGCATACCTTCCTTCCCGGTATTAAGTCCGGTTGTGAAATTCATATCGAGAAGGACTGCATCGAAGGTGTTACTTTCAAATAAAGAAGAAAGCCTGTTTGGATCCCACAAACTAAGTACATTTTCAGACTCACCCCGAATAAGGAGTTCCAGGGATTCCAGCACCGCCCGGTCGTCATCAATGATCAATATTCTCCCAAGTACCGCCATACTTTCTTAGATCGATTATGTTTAATTTTGAAACATCTCGTGTTCACTTTTGAAACAAATATACATCAATTTTCAACTACACACAAGCATATTCGTCTGTTAATCAATCAATAAGTAAATATGGCACATGAGTTGAATATAATTGAAGTAAATATAATGCTATGTGGAGAAGCTTCATAAAATCTTCGTTTCGGGTTCTGATAAGACATCGGGCCTTCTCAGCAGTTAATATACTGGGATTGGCACTGGCAATTTCGGTGTTCATAGCCTTGGCCTTATATGTACAGTTCGAACTCAGTTTCGATAAGTTCCATGCAAATGCCGATAGAATTTATCGTATTGAACAACTGATGGATGAGGGGAATAGAATGGAAAGAATGAATGGGACACCCGAACCTCTGTGGCAGGTTCTTGAAGAAGACTTCCCCGAAGTAGAGGCTTCCATGAGACTGGTTGAACAGGAATTGGAATTGATTCCTGAAGAGGGGGAAGCTTTTGTGACAGAATCCTTTTTCGTGGAGGACAATTTCCTGACTTCCTTCAGCTTTCCAATGCTTTACGGTGAGGCCGCTTCAGCCTTAAGTGAGCCCATGACTATGGTCCTGACGGAAAGTACCGCAGAAAAACTGTTTGGTGAAACTGATGTGATGGGAAGGGATTACCAACTTGGAAACAACCTGTTCAAGATTACCGGAGTCCTGGAAGACGTTCCGCCAAACTCCCACATCCAATTTGATCTATTGATGTCGGTGGAATCATTAGATATCGTTTATGGGGGTGGACAAAACGTATTTAACTCCTGGTGGAACAACTGGGTGAGATGTTATGTGATGCTGGAAAAGGGTCATGATATTAACTCCTTCAATGAGAAGATTCGTTTCTTGCTGAAAAAGCACTTCCGGGAAGATACCAAGAATGAATTGCTAACCAGGCCCCTATTAGAAATTCATTTATACTCTGAACTGGCCAATGAATATGCCATAACCGGCAGTATGAAAAACATCTATATCCTCATTACGCTGGCCATCTTCATTTTATTTATGGCCGGTATCAATTTCACCAACCTGGCCATAGCCTATACTACCGTAAGGGCCAGTGAGGTGTGCCTGAGAAAGATGAACGGAGCAAGCAAACGAATCCTGCTCACTCAGTATATATCAGAGTCCCTGGTGATGACCCTGATTGCCATTCTTCTCGGTTTTGTGATTTTTGAATCCTTCCTTCCCGGTTTTAACAGACTGATTGATAGCTCGCTTGATTTTGAATACTTATCCAATTACCCCTTATTGTTAGTAATCCTTGGAGCAGGCCTGATCACGGGTATTCTATCAGGCAGCTACCCGGCCTGGTTGATTGCCAGGTCCCAACCCAGTGAATTTTTACACCAACAGATATCCAGGGGAAATAAAAACCCCCGTTTAAGGAAAACCCTGATTGGGATACAATTCTTCATTTCCACCGCCCTTATCATTGGCACCCTGGGGATTGTGAGACAGGCAAACTTTATGATGAACAAAGACCTCGGGTACAATCCTGATGGAGTACTGAGGGTAGAATTTGCCGATTCTTCCATGGTGCGAATTGAACACCTGCAGGAAGTATTGTCCGGACATCCGGATATACTTGGCACTTCCGTTCACGATTATGAGGTGAATGCTTCCACCAATTGGACAAGAGTATCCTGGGATGGAGCCCAGGAGGATGAAATTATCCGGATGAATGTAAACTACACGGATCACCACTACCTGGAAGTTTATCAGATGAGGCTGATTGAAGGAAATGGATTTACAACCAAACAAAAAGGCACTGAAGCTGAAGGTAACCGTGTGATACTTAATTTATCGGCCCTGGAACGCATAGGAATGGAAGATCCTCTGGGAAAAAAATTGCGCTACGGAGGCGATTACCGGGGTGGAGTGGAAGGAAACCAGGCCACCATCGTCGGGATCATAGATGACTTTCATTTCTTATCGGTTCACAACACCATCACTCCGCTAATGCTTCGGCTATTCAATGAAGCCCAGACCGGGCGGAGCCTTTCGGTGCGATATAATACATCGGATATCTCCGGCATCAGAGATTTCATCCAGGAAGAATTTCTGGCCTTATTTCCCAATCAGGCTTTTGATTACGAATTTGTGGATGAATTCCACAGGGAGATGTATGCTCAGGAAAGGCTAATGTCACGGATTGTATTATACATAGCCATAATTATAAACCTGATTGCAGCCCTGGGTATATATGGGCTCATTGCCTATACTACCTCTTTGAGGACACGTGAAGTGGGGCTCAGGAAAGTCCTTGGAGCCAATTTTGTGTTGATCTCAAAACTGTTCTCCAGGGAATTTATTCTGCTGGTAATCATTGCCAACCTGGCTTCCTGGCCAGCTATTTACTTCGTTAATCAGAGATGGCTAATGTCCTTTCCTTACAAAGTAAATAATGCCTTCTGGCCCTACCTTGCCGCTTTTGTTGCGACCATAGCCATTGCTTATGGCAGTATGTTGTATCATACCTACCGGGCTTCACAAATTAATCCTGCAGAAAGTCTGAGACACGAATAAGGCCTGCTTTTCACAGTAGAAAAAATAGCTTGCAAGGTGAATATTGCTATCTTGAACTCTTAGCAATATTTACCTTCCTGACATGCGTTATTTAGTAATTCTGCTTCTGGTTGTAGCTTTCAGTTCATGCAATCGTAAAGACTATCCGCCCAACATTTTGCTAATTGTTGTAGATGACCTGGGTTACTCGGATCTGGCATGCTATGGAAACCAGCTTGTAGAAACCCCAAATATCGATCAACTGGCCCTGAATGGGGTGAGATTTACTTCTGCCTATGCTTCCTGTACCGTCTGTTCCCCTACCCGCGCTGCTTTAATGACCGGAAAAAATCCGGTGGCCGTAAATATTACTGACTGGATTCCGGGTCACCAGGATGCCCGCGGTGGTCCGAGGCCAGGTGAAAAATTTATAGTCCCAAGGATCTATCAGGAGTTGAAACTGCAGGAAATTACCCTGGCCGAGATCCTCTCAGAGGCTGGCTATGAAAGCGCATCCATTGGAAAATGGCATCTGGGAAGTGAAGGCTTTCTGCCCACCGATCAGGGATTTGACCTGAATGTGGCAGGCTATCGCAAAGGCAGTCCTCCCTCATACTACTACCCATATACCAGGGAAGGAAGAGAGGACACAATCAGCCCGCTGACACTCACAGGCGACAGCCTATATCTCACCGACAGGCTTACCAATGAGGCCATCTCATTTATCTCTGAAGAAAGGGATGCACCCTTCTTTCTTTATCTCCCTTTTTACAACGTACATACTCCGCTGGAGGGCAGGCCCGACCTGGTCAGGAAGTACGAGGCGAAACTGGCAAAACACCAGAATGATTCCATCCGTAGAAATCCGCATTTCCTGGCAATGACCGAAGCAGTGGATGAGAATGTAGGACGGATATTTCAAACCCTCGAAGACCTGGAGGTAAAAGAAAACACCCTGGTAATTTTTACTTCAGATAACGGGGGACTACAAATACGTAGCAGGCAGGACGAGAATTTCATAAGAGCTTCATGGAATCATCCCTTACGTGAAGGCAAGGGCACCCTTTATGAAGGCGGTTTGCGTATTCCTGCCATCATAAGCTGGCCGGGTCATATTCAGGAAGGCCGGCTTTCACAGGAGCTCATCATCAGCACCGACCTCTATCCTACCCTGGCCGAATTAGCGGGTTTAGTGGTGGGGCATTCAATCGAAGGGCTGAGCCTCCTGAATCATTTGCTATCGGGTGAAGAAGTGGACAGGGAAAGTCTATACTGGCATTATCCGCATTACCACATTGGCATGCCCGGGGGTGTGATCAGGGAGGGCAAGTACAAACTGATCGAATATTTTGAAAACGGAGAGTTGGAACTTTATGACCTCTCTGTGGACCTGGGCGAAAGTAACAACCTGGCAGCGCAGCTACCGGAGAAGGCAGCGGAATTGCAGAAAAAACTGGAGAATTGGAGAAAATCGAACCGGGCGCAAATGCCATCACCCAACCCCGGATATCAGGCAGAATAAAAATCAGAACCAGAAGT
>Ga0180430_10003549_pt1 | contig 13411 bp, 9 predicted proteins | sample SS_ome_9_FD_132999 | JGI IMG/M metagenome (GOLD analysis project Ga0180430, IMG submission 132999) | Hypersaline lake sediment archaeal communities from the Salton Sea, California, USA - SS_1_S_2 metaG | ecosystem: Environmental > Aquatic > Non-marine Saline and Alkaline > Hypersaline > Sediment... | reverse complement strand
TCCCCCGGGTGCGGTGACGCTCGCATTCAGCCATTTCGCACAGGAATACGCTGCCAGGCCTATCCTGCGGCGAAGATGAAACGCCTTCTCCGCAATTTACGGCACACTGTCTGCCAGGTTTTTCCCAAACACATGAATCGTATGATCTCTGGCTGATACCGGTTGTTGCGTCAACGGGCGACTTTTCCCCCAGCGCGGCAAGGTGCTGGAATGGGTCAGCACGAAGACGGGGCTGGCGGTTCGGAGACCCATCTTTTCAACGGTGCTGCCGGCATACCATTTGCCTTGGTTTTCTTTGGTATGCGATCCGATCACGATGGCATCCGTCTGACAGTTAGCCGCACACTTGCACAACTCCTGATAGGGAATGGCGCCACCCCAGCAGTGGAAGCTGTGAGACACGCCGTCCAGATAGGGCCGGCTGAACAAGGCCATCTTGTCCAGGGCGCTATCCCGGTCGGCATCGTAATCATCCCGCGTGTACTTGGGATAGGGGGGTATAGGAAGCATGTGAAAGAGGTCGATGTGCGCTTGGTAGAACCGGGCTAAATCCCCGGCGAAACCCAGGGCGGATTCACAGGACGCGGAGAAATCCAACCCCACCATGAGGCGTTTAAAGACCGGTTTGGGGCGGCACGGATGCTGATTTATCATGAGAACAGGACAGCGCTGGCGGGTGATCACACCCTTGACCGTGCTGCCGATGCGACCCCGTACCGGCAAGGGTCCGCGCTTGTCGCGGTCGTCGGCATGGGGCCCCATGATGATCAGATCGGCCGCCAGCAGGGAGGCCTGGCGATCGATTTCTTTCCAGGGGATCCCCGTGGCGATTCGGATTTCACAAGGCGTCGACCAGGCAAACAGGTCGCTGTAGGCATACCGCAGCTGGCGGCGTATTTCCGAACGATAGCGGGCGGTGGCGTCCAGGGCCTGGCCGGTGCGGAAATGCAGCACGCGCTCGTGATTGTCGGGGGAGGCGGACGCCAGGACATGCACGATTGACCAGGACGCCTCGAGGGCACTGGCCATGCGGGCCGCGCTGATGATGACAGGGTCGCGACCGGTGACACGGTCTGTTGCGGCAAGGATCAATGTGAACATGGCAGCCCCCTTTCTTTCAATTGAGCACTCTTTGTTCCAGAGATGAAATCATACAGGCGGTTGAGACGCGTTGGTCTTCGGCCAGGATGCGCCGCACGCATTCATCCGGCAAGCAGGTGGTGTCAATCACGATATGGGCGGTCATCCCCGCCCCGCCCAGGGGAACGAAGCCTTGCCGGAACGATTCGAAATCCTGCAGGCGCGCCTGGGACAAGGACGGGTGCTGTTCCCGTTCGCGCAGACGCGATTTGATGACCTTTAATGGGGCCCGGCATTCGACGAAGGTCAGCCGGACGTGGCGATCCCGCGCCAGGCGCTTGAGCTCGCGTCGGTATTCAGGACGGCTGAAGGTGGCATCCACGATGACCGATCGCCCGCCGTCGACGGTGGCCTTCGTTTGGTCAAGCAGCTTGCCATAGGTCAGGCGCTTGGGGATCTGGCCGTAAATCCCGGTGTTGAAGGACGGCGCCGGCGGGTCGGACGGCTGAGAGCGAAAGAGCGCATGCCGAATGGCATCGGAACGAAGATGCGGGGCTTCGATGGTGCGGGCCATGGCCCGGGCCACCGTGCTTTTTCCGGAAGCCGGCATTCCGCTGAAGGCCCATATCTTGGGGCGTGAAAACGATATGGCATAGCGATAGGCGAGGGCGAGATAGCGCCGGGCATCATCGATGATCCCCTGGCGCTGGCGGGCATTGCTGGTTGTCTGGAGAAGCAGACAGCTGACCTTGCAGCGCACCATGGCCCGGTAACATTTATAGAAGGGAAGCATTAAGAACACCCCCGGATCCGGTGTCAGCCGTGAATAGAGATCCATCAGCTGGCTGCCGAGGTGGGGGCTGTCCTCAAAGTCCAGATCCATCGATAGAAACGCCAGGTCGGATACGACGTCGATTCGCCGCAAGCGGTCGTCAAACTCGATGCAGTCGATGATCTGGATGTCGTCCTGCGGGAGGGCATAGATGTGGCAGGTGCGCAGGTCGCCATGGCCGTCCCGGATCCAACCGTCCTTGGCGCGATTTTCAAAAAGCGTGCTTCGGCGATTCAGGAAAGAACGCGTCGCCGAACGCACGATGGCGAATACGTGCTTGTCGAGAAAAGGACCGACAAAGGGAAGGGTTTGGTGAAAATTGTTTTCACATGCCGAGCGCAGGTTTTTGAAAGCGGCCATGGACTGATTGGGCTTGCAGGCACCCTGGCGGGTATAAAATGTGGTCAGGCGACTGACCAGTTTCAGCATGACATCAGACGACAGGCCGGTTCCATGCAGGCGCTGCTGAAGGGAGTGGCTTTCCGGTAACTGACGCATGCGCACAGCATATTCCACGGCAGGGCCCGGACCATCCGGATGGAAACGGCCGTTGCGATGGGTAATCGGGATGACCCCGTCATAGACGTTCGTGGTCAGGCGACGATTGAGGTCGCACTCGCGATGACAAAACCGGCGGCGTTTTTCGGTGGTGGAAAAATCGAGAAACCCGAAATCCACGGCTTTCTTGACTTTGTAAACCCAGTCACCGGTAAGAAATACCGTGGATATATGGGTTTCACGTTTCTGGACGTGGTGGACCGGATGCGGATAGAAGGCCGGGGATGCCATCGCGCGGTAGAGATCTTCCTGCCGGTAGGCTTTCATCGGAGCGCCCTCCTTTTCCCACGTTGATCCGGCCTGCTTGGCCCCACATCGGGCGTCGCGGTGGAGAAGGAAGACGCGCGTGCTGTCAGATCCGTTCGGCCGGACCGATGTATATGATAGCGCTCGCAGGACCGTGACGGTCGGTGGCCTGACGGGGTGGGATCAGCCTTAGAAGGGGGTGCGCGGTCAAAACGCCACGGTGTCAGCAACAGCGCCTTCCCCGGGAAAACCGCCCCCGTTGCGGTACGACGGGAGAACAAAAAGGTCAGCCAACGATCATTGTTTATGGTATTGGCCTTCATCGTAAAATAAGGCTATATGGACGAAATACAAGCTGGGGAAACCCGGCGGATGGCGCTGGATCGGCAAATAACCGCGGTATTTACAAAAAAAGACGAATCTGGTACGGCTCTGCGGCGTCAGGACAGCACCACGGATTGCAGCGTGAGGCGTGCTTGCTGACGGAGGCCATCGATCGATTCATCCTGCCGCGCGACAGGACCATGGATAGTGCCCATCCATAAATGACCAATTTGCCCGACCCGCCGGCGGCGGATAAATATCGGCGTTGCGCGAAAAACTGAATCCTCGGAATACACCCATATGTCTGCGGTTCTATTTTTCGCGCGCCTTGATCTCAACCAAATTTACCGATTTCTGGATGGGCACGATATAGCAAAAGAAGGCAGAGGCATGCGCGTTCTTACCGTATCGGACATCGTTGTTTCACCACTCTATCCGGTGTCCGACCGCGACGCCTTCGGCGCTATCGATCTTGTCGTGGCATGCGGCGACCTGCCGCCCGAGTATCTGGGCTATCTGGCCCACGTTTTCAATGTGCCGCTGTTTTTTGTCAAAGGCAATCATGATATCCGCTTCAACAAGAATCCACCGGGCGGATGCACGGATTTGCATGGCCGGATCATCTCCTTCCGAGGGGTGCGGTTTTTGGGCCTGGAAGGGTCTATGTGGTACAACGGCGGTCCCTACCAGTATAATGAAAAACAGATGAAAACCCATCTCCGGCGCCTGCGGCCGGCCCTCTGGTGGCGCAAGGGGGTCGATGTCGTGGTCACTCACGCGCCCCCGCGGGGCATTCACGACGGGGATGATCTCTGTCATCAGGGGTTCGCCTGCTTTCGCTGGCTTATCGATAAATACCGGCCGCGGCTTTTTCTGCACGGCCACATTCACGCCTTTTTTCAGGATGACACGGAAAGGACAACCCACATCGGTACCACCCGGGTCACCAATACCTATGGCTATCATGTCCTTGAAATCTAGAGTGCAGCAGATTGTCGCCAAGTTGCGGAGACGACCGCTGGGCAGCCTCGCTGCCGAAGTGAAAAGTTTCAAGCACGACCAGGAGAAAGAAGCCGCCTATGACAGCCGGATTCGGGGCGTGCGGACCGTTCCCTTGAACCAGATCGTCGGCAGCGTGGGACGCTATCAGGATTTTGACACCCGTTTCCGGATGAAGCAGACGGTTCCCTCGGAACGCTTGCAGCGCATCAAAATGGCCATGCGTGAAGGGCACCCCCTGCCGCCGGTGAAGCTCTACCAGATCAAAGACGGGTTCTACATCCTGGATGGCAATCACCGGATCGCGGCGGCCAAGGAACTGGGGCACGATGAAATTCTGGCCCACATTGTCGAATTTATCCCATCGGAGAACACGCTGCCGAATTACCTCTATCGCGAACGGGCGGATTTTGCCGATCGCGCTCAGCTTCCGCGGGAGATCAAGCTGACCGAGATCGGCCAATATGCGTTCCTGACCGATCAAATTCTGGAACACCAGGCCCATCTGAAAACGACGCAGGCCACGGACGTCTCTTTTGAAGGGGCGGCCCAGGACTGGTACAAGACGATTTATCGACCCTTGTGCGCCATTATTAAACGAGGCCGGTTGATCGACTCTTTTCCCGAGCGAACCATTGCCGATCTCTACCTCTACATTTCACAGCACCAGTGGCAGAGCCGGCGCCAACGGCAGTACGGCATCGGGATCGATCAGCTGATTCCTAAAAACATGGAGGAATTTCGAAATAAAATGGCGGATATGAAAGAATGCGGCTACCCGGAAATGCAGCGGGGCATTACAGCCTTTATCCTGATGAATGTTCAGGCCAAAAGGGAGTTCAAAATTGTAGAAAAATTGTTTGAACTGGACGAGGTGCGTGAGATCCATTCCGTTCACGGGGATGTCGATCTGCTGGTCAAGATCGAACTTACCCGGGACCTGTTGAGTTCCGATGCGGAAATGATCTCGCAGTTCGTGCACGATGATGTCCGGCAGCTCTCAGGGGTGATCAGCACCAAGACGCTGATTCCGGGCTTCTCGAAAAGCAAGGGATAGACGTACGTCGGCCATCGCAACTTTTAGGGCACATTCGGGATACGCTTTCAGAAAGCGAAATGGGCTGTCGTCATTGCGGTGCCTGCGGCGATGATGTGAAAGATGATGGGGGGGATGATGCTCTGAGAGCGTTCTCGTACCAGGCCCAGGACCAGCCCCAGAAGAAATGCTCCCAAAACCGGTTGCAGGTGTGACAGGGGGTGCGCCAGAATGCTCGCCGGCGAAACGCCGGACGTATTCTGCCACAGGGGATAACCGGCAAATAGAAGCGCCGTGCCAACCAGGGGCCATGAGAGAAAAAAGCGGCTCTTGGGGCGTCCGATGCGAGCGGACTGGGCCAGCAGGCCATGCACCAGACTGCGAAAAAGGAGCTCGAGGGATACCGGAACCAACAGAAGGCCCAAAAGCAATAGTCCCCACAGCGGCTCGATCGCGGGCGTCAGGGGCAAGGAGATGTTGCCGCCAACCAGACCGCCCAGGGCCGCCAGCGGTAGAAACGCCCACCAAATTTTGCCCACCGGCCAGGCCAGGCCAAATTGCCACGGACGACGAAAAGCCACCGGTAACAAGGCAACCACCGTGGCCAGCAGAAAGCCTATATGCATGCCAAAAGCGGGCTCGGCGATGATGTGACCGCGTTGGAGGCCGGACAACCAGGCGGTCGGCGGCCAGAAATAGCGTCCGGCGACTGCGACCGCGGTGATCAGCGCCACCAGACCGGCAGTCCCAAGGAAACGCACCATTTGGCGGAAAAAACCCGTATCTTGAACGGCATCACGACAGGCGTTGACGATTTCGGCCGGGGTCAGTCGTGTGCCGGATTCCCGCGGTGATCCGCCGATTTCCACGGAACCGCCCCACTGATTTTGTTGATCGCGGTATTTGACGGCGCCATCGATGAAATTGAGTCGGTCGTAGACGCGCTCCAGCGTGACAGGCATGAAAATATCCATTTGCCGAAGCGTATAGGTGTTTTGGCCCCGCTTCAAGATGACCCAGCCCAGTCGCTCGCCGTAGATGTTCTTGAGGAGCGGCTCGATTTCATAGATTCCCATATCGGCTTCCACGGCAATGACGATGCGCTTGCCATTGATGTCGGCGCGCGCCAGCTCCTTGACTTCCTGGAAATCGGAGAAATCGCTCGGCCGATAAATCATTCGATCGATCCGGTGGAGGAGGTCGGCCGTGTAATCGAGAAAGCCGATGTCATCCCACAAGCCATCTTTTTTAAGACGAATTTCCTCCCGCCGCAGGTGGTCGATCAGGCGTTGCATGGCCGCGCTTAATTCGGGCGGCAGGCCGCTGAGTTCCTTCAACTCCAGCCCCAGGGCATCGATGGTGCCCTCCAGCCGGACGAGGGTCAGCAGGCGCTGACGGTTGGTAAACTCCCGGTTTTGGATGCGGCGGTGATTCAGGAGGATCCAAATGGCCAGCACGGTATCGAGATCCGGTTCGTTGGCCAGGATGTTCCATTCCCGCTCGCGCAGATCCAGGCCTTTCATACTCAGGACAAGCGCCTGTTCACAGGCCGCGAGGGTAAACGACCGCACACAGCCTTCATGATGGTCCAGATTGTAGATTTGCTTTTCATGGTCCATGAAGGGTTCGCAACGGGCCACCCCATCCAGAAAAATGGTTCCGGGGGCGGCCTTGCGGGCGGCGGAGGCGGATATGGAAAGATCGCGGTTGACGGAGACCTTGAGGTTCGGGGCGTCCGTGCATTGAATTACCCGGCCGTTGCTGGTTTCCTGAATGCGGTAGCGATCGGGTAATTGCCGGGCCAGCCCCAAGGGATCATGGCCCGACATAACATCGGTGCCGGACAATGTGCTGGTAGCGGATTGGGGCTGGTGATTTGGCATATTCGTGGCGCGTAATTGTTGGGTTATTTTCGTCAATCTTAGCAGTTGGCCCGTGGGGGGTCAACCGCAAGACCGACGGCGAGCGAAAACAGGGGAATATCTGCCGGATTCCAAAAGGCGGGTCATCGCGGGAAAAGGAAAGATTGTTAAATGTGGTTGCCTCCGGGTGTGTTTGACGCTATGGTGCGGTCGAATCGCGTCAGCTGGGTAGTTTTGCGGGTGCAGTCCGCGTTACCGCAGTACAAGCCATATCGTCAACCGACCAGACGGTCTCCTGCAATGATGCCGGCCTACCTTGTCTTTCGTTTCACCACACACAAACGTTAACGCAAACGCGTCACGCGTTTATTCATGAGGAGAAAGCGATCTATGAAAACCATTGCACGGTCCGTTGTCGTCATTGCGTTGGTTGGTTTTGTACTGGCCCCGATAGGGGCTTGGGCCGCGGAAAAGGCCGTAACCGAAACGGCGGCGGCGGTCGTCAACGGGACCACGATTACCCAGGAAGCACTGGCGTTTGAAACCCAGCGCATGATTGAGCAGATGGCGCGTCAGCGCCCGGGGCAAGTGCCTGATGAAGCGAGCATGCCCCAGGTGCGGGAAGACGTATTGAATCGGATGATCGAGGAAGAACTGCTTTACCAGGACAGTCAGTCGAAGGACATCAAGGTGCCGGAAACGCGGGTTACCGAGGAATTGGCCTCTATCAAACAGCGGTTCCCCAGCGAAAAAGAATACCAGGACGCCTTGGCGGGGATCGAGATGAGCGAAGCGGATCTGACCCGCAAAATTACACGCGGCATGGCGATCGAACAATTGATCAAAGAGCATGTCATCCAGGGCACGGCGGTGAGTGAGGCGGAAAGCCGTGCTTTCTACGACCAGAATGCGAGCATGTTCGAGAAGCCGGAGCAGATTCAGGCCCGTCACATTCTGATCAAAATGGAAGGCGACGTCACGGAAGCCCAAAAAGCGGAAGCATTAAAAAAGATCGAAATGATTCGCAAGAAAGCGCTGGAAGGAGAGGATTTCGCGGCCCTGGCCAGCGAATATTCCGAAGGACCCAGCAGCGCCAAGGGGGGCGATTTGGGCCATTTCAGTCGGGGCCAGATGGTCAAGCCGTTTGAAGATGCGGCCTTTGCGCTCAAGACCGGCGAGATCAGCGAGGTGGTCGAAACCCAGTTCGGCTACCACATAATCGAGGTCACCGATCAGCAGCCGGCTTCGGTGGTCAGTTATGAAACCGTGCAGGCTCAGATTGTCGAGCGCTTGAAGCAGGAAAAAAGCCGTCGCGAAATCCAGCAGTACATCGAAACCTTGCGGTCCCAAGCCGACATTAAACGCAACTGACCGGTGGCACGGCCAACTGCCTTGCACGAGGCGGTTGGCCGGGGACACCCGCCATCCACCGGAAGAACGTCCCGGCGATTCCCATCGGGCCGGGACGCGAATTTTCCTCTATCGTCACTCACAACCCACGGGCGTGCCTCTGGATAAGCGCATGCAAGGCCTGAGGTACGCCGCCCAGTTCTTGATCGCCTTGACGACGCTTTGGCCGAGGGGATTCCTATATTACCACCCCCGCTTGTCCCATGACGCTCGTGGGGGAGAGCGCTACGCGATTAAATCGGTAGAAAATTCCAGAAATAGACCGCCACCAACCCTACCAAAAGCTGAATGCCAATGAAGGCCTGCAGAACGGGAGGCTTCTTTTTTTGTTTGCGGCGGACAATGTTTCGGATACGTGCCGGGTTCTGGTCAAAAATGGATGCAACGCGTGGCGACATATTACGGCCCTCCTGTTCGGGTCTCAAATAGGGTTAACCGGTTTTCCGGTCTGACGATACCATCCATAACAATTCCTATGCCAGGATGCGCGGCGAGGATTTAAAATTTATCAACATGCAGTAATTGATGCGTTCGCAAAAAAGTCGCTGAGGTAATTCTTTCGTCATCCCCGCGCAGGCGGGGATCCATTTATTTCAATGGTTTATGGACTCCTGCCTTCGCGGGCGTGACGGTTTAATGACTTTTTACGACGCCATCAAAGACGAAGGGAAAAATAATTTTGGTGTGAATCAGGAGGTCATGAGACCTGGGGTGAGATAGCCGAAATACGACAAAAATGGCATGGTGAAATTTCAAATAAGTTTTTAATATGCTGAATAAATTATATTAATATAATAGCGACAACATTGGCGTGCTATACGACAATGATGGCGTGTCTACTCAATTCCCAAGGCTTTCATTTTGCGCTGCAGCGTCCGCAGCCCGATTCCCAGTGCCCTGGCGGTGTGGGTCCGATTCCAGCGGCAGCGGGCCAGGCAGGCGGTAATCAGCTGTTTTTCAACCTGCGCAAGCGCTTCCGGCAGGGGGGCCGGCGTCGGGATCCCTTGCGGATCGTCCATTGCGACCGGGGGTGACGGGAAGCCGGGATCAGGCAAGGTTTCGCCTGTCAGGTCGAGCCGTTTCAGGGTCACAAAGCGATAGAGCACGTTTTGCAGCTCACGAACATTCCCGGGCCAATCGTAGGCCAGCAGCGTTTGCATGACCTGCTTGGTGAACTGGGGGCGCATGTTGCGGTCGTAAGCTTTGAGAAAATGGTCGATCAGGAGCGGGATGTCGTCTTTTCGTTTTCGCAGCGGCGGGAGGTGAATCGGAATGACATGCACCCGATAGAAAAAATCGCTGCGCATCAATCCTTTTTGCACCAATTCCGCCAGATTGCGACTGGTGGCGGCAATGATCCGGAAGTCGGGCTTCTTGACATCGTTGCTGCCGATCGGCGTGTAGCCCCCGCCCTCGATGGCGCGCAAGAGCTTCACCTGCAGATCCGGTTTGATTTCACCGATTTCATCCAGAAACAGGCAACCGCCATCGGCCTCATCCAGATAGCCGGGCTTGTCGCTGACGGCGCCGGTGAAAGCCCCCTTGCGGTGCCCGAAAAATTCTCTTTCCAGCAGGGTTTCAGGAATCGCTCCACAGTTCACCGGCACGAAACGACCGTTCCGGCGGTCGCTCATGTTGTGAATGGCGTTGGCCACCAGTTCTTTGCCCGTGCCGGATTCTCCGTAGAGAATGATATTGGCGTCCGAGGCGGCCGCCATGAGCATCAGTTCGTAGATTTCCTGCATGGCGGCACTGGACCCGACGATATCCCCGAATTTATTGCGCTGCTGGATCGTCGACCGGAGTCGCAAGTTTTCACGCCGCAAATGGGCCTCGCTGTCCCGTAAGGCTTCTTCCAAGCGCTTGCGCTGATCGATATCGGAAATCATGGCCTGACAAAAGACGGTGCCGTCCGCCATGCGGATGGGTACATTGACGCTGTAATACCATTTTTTGTCGTTGGGGTTTTTCATTTCAAAACGGATGCATTCCCCTTCGAAGACCTGCTCACTGGCGCACCACAGGCATTTCGACGGCCGGTTATGCAGCGCTTCATAACAGCGTTCGCCGGTGGCGTTGCGCCCGATGAAATGCACCAGGTTTTCATTCATAAATTCGATACGGTAATCTTTGGAGATAATATACAAAAGCCCCTCATACCCCTCCAGCATGGCACTGTATAGGGCCTCACGTTCGCGGAGATGTTTTTCCGTTTCCTTGAGGGACGTAATATCGATGAGCGAGGCAATACTGCGCCCGGGTTTGGGGAGCATGCCGACCTTGATGAAGATATCTTTGATGTTGCCGTCGCGGTCTTTGATCCGGCATTCGTATTCTGAAGGCGCCTGGCCGCCGTCGCTGCGCCGGGCATAATGGTATTGCTTTACCCGTTCGCGATCATCACGGGTAATGAAGTCGATCCAGCGCATACGGCCTTCGATATCGGCCTGCCGGTAGCCGGTCAGTTCTTCGAACTTCGGGTTGGCCATGGATATGGTGAAATCCTGGTCGACGATAATGGACGGTGACCCCGAGTGGTTGAAAATCCGCCGGTATTTTTTTTCGGCGTGATAGAGTTCGGTGGTGCGTTCCCGCACCAGGGCTTCCAGATTTTCGTGATAACGGCGGAGTTCGGCTTCGGTCTCTTTGTTGTGGGTAACGTTGCGCACAATCGCAAGCGCTTCATTTTCGCTGCATTGAATCATGCGGGATTCATAGGCGCGGCGGGCACCGTCGAAACGCAGGCTGTATTCGAGGTATTGGACCTGACGGGTTTGAAAGGCCTGGTCGATCCGGGTCAGAAACAGGGCGGCGGTGTCGGGAGGCAGGACGTCCCGCAGATTTTTGCCGATATAGGCCTCGGCCGGCCAGACCAATTCGTCGGTGGCGCCCTCGAAACTCTGAAAAACGCCGTCACGGCTGATGCGGATGATCATGTCGGGGATGGCATCGACAATCGCCTGATACACGCGATGATCGATCCCCTCCCCGGTATCCTTGAAAAGGGCCTTGCCGCGGGCCCGGGTGTCGCGGTTATCGGAGATATCCACCATGGCGTATCGCTCCCCGTGGTCCTGGTGACAGCGTGAGGCTGCGCACCATGAAAATCGGCCTTCTATCACACGTGCGGTGAGGCTGTCCAGGCTGTCGCCGGGCTTTCCCGGGGGGGCCGCCGGCCATCAATTATCCGGCGTATCCGGCTGGGTTTCAAAAAGGTGGCGGTATTCCCCGTAGCCCTCGCGTTCAAGCGCGTCGAGCGGAACAAACCGCAGGGAGGCGGAGTTAATGCAGTAGCGTTGGCCGGTGGGGGGCGGTCCATCTGGGAACACATGCCCGAGATGGGAGCCGCCATGACGGCTGCGCACTTCGGTGCGTGAAACAAACAGGCGCCGATCGTTGTGCTCGACGATGTGGTGCGTTTCCAGCGGGCGCGTAAAACTGGGCCAACCGGTACCGGAATCGAATTTGTCGAGGGAACTGAACAGGGGTTCCCCGGAGACAATATCCACATAGATCCCGGGCGATTTGTTGTCCCAATAGATATTGTCAAAGGGCGGTTCCGTGCCCTCCTGTTGCGTCACTTGGTATTGCAGGGCACTCAATTCCCGGCGCAAAACAGCATCGTCCGGTTTGGTGTAGCGGGGAGTGCGGACGGGTGCTGCCGGAGGTGCCGGAACATCCCGCCAGATGTGGGCCAGCACCTGGTCACGCCCCGAATGGGTGCGATAGGCGTGATAGCGCTCCGGGCTTTTTTTATCATAATCCTGGTGATATTCCTCCGCCGGGTAGAAGTCGGTCAGAGGAACAATAGTTGTGGCCACCGGTTTCGCGAAGTACTTGGACCGGTTGAGCCGTGCCAGGGATTTTTCGGCCAACCGCTTTTGTTCGTCGTCGTGATAGAAAATAGCGGTACGGTATTGGGAACCCCGGTCGACGAACTGCCCCCCGGCATCGGTTGGGTCGATCATGCGCCAGAAGTGGTCCAGAAGGGTCGCATAGCTCACCTGATCGGGATCGTAGTGGACCTGCACGGCTTCGGCATGTCCGGTTTTTCCCGAGCATACCTGGTGATAGGTCGGATGGGCCTGGAGGCCGCCGGTGTAGCCGGAGACCACCGCCAGGACACCGGGCAGGCTTTTGAAGTCAGATTCAGTGCACCAAAAGCATCCGCCGGCAAAAGTGGCGGTCTGGGTAGTGGCAGGTAAATTCAACATGGGTTTCCGCCTTTCGGTTTTTCTACCAAGGTAATTCCAATCGAGGCGGGGGCAAGTCTGAAGACGATGGTGATTTGAGTGGCGCCATCCCGGGGCATGGGAATCGGCCGTTCGTGGGTTAAAAGGTAATGTCCTGGCGGGTGCCGGACATGATCGACAACCGGTCGAATACGGCCACGGTATCGGCCCGGGCCCACATGCCGACCTGGCCGGCGAGGGGGCGGTCGCCGGTATAGGCCATCACCGGGACGCCATTGATGTGAACCTGCAGGGACAGGCCGGATAGGCGGAGACGAAGGTCGTGCCAGCGGTCCCTATCGACAGGGTAGCGTTTGCGCAGACGCTTGAAGCGTCGACCGTGTATGAATTCATACAGTATGATGCACTTGTGATGGGCGTCCAGACCGAACAAGAAACAGTGGCCGGGATCACGGTATCCGAATGCCAGTCCGCCCGCACAAGCCTGGCAGCCTGTCAGCAGATTGAAGGTAAGCTCGATTTGGCCTTCGTTGACGGGAGGCGCGGTGGCAATTGCCAGGGGAAAAAAATGGTCCTGGTAAAGCTGTTTGAGGAAGGTCTGGTAAGCGCCTCTCCGGTTGCCGGCCAGTTGCTGCAGCGGTGGCAGGGGTGTGTCGGCCACTGCAGCCCCGTCCTGAACGACGACCGAGCGCCGGTTCAGGGTGGCCTGCCGCCAATGACCCCAAAGCGGGCGGAACGAGGGCGGCAGATCCCCGGTTGCAGGTGGGCGGGGGGCACTCGTTGACATAAAGGTGGCGCGCAAATCCTGGAGGACCCAGGGGCCGACAAGCATCGGGTCGATTTTACAACCATAGGTCAGCAGACGTCCCGT
>Ga0180430_10003548_pt1 | contig 13417 bp, 4 predicted proteins | sample SS_ome_9_FD_132999 | JGI IMG/M metagenome (GOLD analysis project Ga0180430, IMG submission 132999) | Hypersaline lake sediment archaeal communities from the Salton Sea, California, USA - SS_1_S_2 metaG | ecosystem: Environmental > Aquatic > Non-marine Saline and Alkaline > Hypersaline > Sediment... | reverse complement strand
TCGGCTACTCCCGAAGTAAAATTACCTTGGATGCAGATGAACTGCCTCAAGGCATTTATTCGTCACCTGTCTTTCTGTTGAAGAATAATAGCTGTCAGAAGAATCCTTGATTAATGCTGTCTTCATGACCCGCCCCTGTACGAAAGATCGATTACACGTTAATTATTGAGAATAGATCTCAAGATAAGCGTCACTTTCTCCCTGATTTATCCATGTATCATCATCCCAAACTTGCAGTCCTTTGAACCTATTTTGAAGTAACTTGATATTATGATATGCTTGCCCGCCAACACGAGACATCATACCACCATACGCGCCGAACCTGTACGTTGTGGCATAACCCGTAAGGTAGTTGCCATACTCACCGGCAGATAGTATTCTCCCGTTCACAGTATATTTCACAGATGGATGTCTATAGGCAAAGTCTAGTTGACCCAGTCCAAAATTCGGATCACCGGGAACAAAAGAAAAAGCAAAAAAGAAGATAGAAAAAATGTTTGCAGACCACCATGATTCATTCATTAACGCGTCTCGAGAAAATTCTGTAATACGTCTCGTCTCTTCTTCCGAAAAAACGCAGAGCCCCAAAGGATCCGTGTAACTCACTGGGTTATTTTTACTATATGAATAAAGATTCATACCATCGATATATCCAATCGGATCCCGCTGCAAAAACCTCCCAATTCGCGGATCATAATGCCTGGCGCGGTAGTAAAAGAGACCAGTCTCCTCGTCCAGTCTCCGACCGGTGAACATGTAGGGATTGCCGATTGCGCTCTCGCTCAGCGGAGCGCCGTTGCCGTCGTAGATCGAAACATTTCCAAAGGGATCGTACTCGTAGCTCTCCACAAACGCACCCTGGTCATCGGTCACGGCAACCACGCTGCCCAGTCCATCAGCGAGGTAGTAGTAGGTGGCGCCGTCGCGGGTCATACTGACGACTTCGTCGAGGCCGGGGCCGTAGACGTATTCTGCGATCACGTCCCAGTTCGCGTCTCGTTCCTCGATAACGCGATCGAAGCTGATGATGAAGTTCGTGATGACACCGTCGACGGTGCGCTGGATTCGTTTTCCTTCACCATCATAGGAGTAGGCGACGGTTGTGGCCGAGGACGTGGCACCGATCATCCGGTCGTCGAGGTCGTAAGTGTAAGTATAAACTCCATCCGAAATCAGGCTTCCGTTGTTGTCGTAGGCGTAGGCCTGCCCCCCTACGAGCTCGTATTGATTGACAACATTGGGAGTGTAGCTGATCCCGTCGGCGTTGAGACGATTTCCGGTCGCATCATAGGCGTAGGAATGGATCTGGTCGCCCGAAACGGTATTGAGCTGATAGATGTCGTCATAAACGTATTGAATCGATTGAGTCAACGTACGAAGAGACGTTCTGTTTCCCGCGCCATCGTAGGAGTACTTGAACTGCAAAAGCGGCTTGAGAGGCTCCACCTCCTGAGCGGGTCCTGTGACCATGGCAACGTAATTAAAAGCCAGGGCTCCATCGGCGACGTAGGCCTGGCAATTTCCGACGCCGAGGTCATAAACCCCGACGGTGCCTTCCGAATCGATTTTGTCGATCGACGAGATGGGCAACTCGGCCAACGAGGCTGTGGTGAGCGTGTCGCCGACGCGAAGATCCCGCGCCAAAATCCACTCGCCTCCACTATAGAACCGGTGATTCTCCGTGACGCGAATCGTCCCGTTGATCACGAAATACTTGGCCGACGCTTTCCTGTGATGGGCGACCGAGACGACCCTGGCCGGCCCCACAGTGCGTGTCCGTTCCACAAAACCGAGGACCTCATCCCCCTGCGTAATCTCCTCGATCGGCTTGAGAGTGCCGTCGGCCAGGGTAATCATCGTGCCCGGCAAAAAGGACGCCGCCCGCGAGGTGGTCAACAACTTGAGCTGTCCCGCATCATCATAGTTGTACTTCGTCGTCAGCACTCGCGTCGTGTTGAGGGTCAAGAAGGTTCTTCGGCCCAATCGGTCATATTCGTAATTAGCAATGATCCGGCCGTCTTCTTTCACCTCGATCATCTCGTTGTTTTCGTTGTAGCCATACTCGACAACCTTTCCCGACGGATAGTCGATACGGGCGAGATTTCCGGCGGCGTCGTAGGAATAGTTCATTGCGCCCACGTTTGGAGCGTCGACTTCGATGAGTCGGTTCAGTTCATCATAATCGAGTTCCGTTCGTCCCCGGATATCGTCGATCGCTTCGACATTCTCTTCCTCGTCGCGCGTGAACTGGGCGTCGTTTCCCTGCGAGTAGTCTATGACTTTAAGCCGATTCAGCTCGTCATAATCGTAATCCGTCTGTTCGCCATTGGCATCGACACGAATATCGAGGAGACCGACGTTGTTATATTCGTAGTCGTAGGAATGTCCCAGCGCGTCGGTCTTCGTGTCGAGCCGATCGAGGGCGTCATAAATCATCACCGTCGGCGGATGCCAATTTTGATCCCTTACGGTCACCAGATTGGCTTTTGCCAGATGAAGCATATTGTCCGTATCGTAACTGTTGCTTTGAACGCCGCCCTCGGCGTCGGCGGCGCTGAGAAGATTGCCGAAGGGATCGTAGAGATAGGTCGTCGAATTATCCTCCGGATCGGTGACACTCTCAACGTGTCCGTTGGGGAAATAGGTATAAGTCGTCGTGCGGCTCAGCGGATCGGTGACGGTTTCTAGATTCCCGTTCTTATCGTAGGTGTAGACGGTCTCGTTCAACAGAGGATCGATGGTTTTTGTCAACCGACCGTTCCCGTCGTATTCAAAAATTGTCACGCGTCCATTGGGTTCTGTCCTCTGCGTGAGATCGCCGTTGGAATTGTAGAGAAAAGATGTGGTGTTTCCGCGCCCATCGGTCAGCGATTCCAAAAGACCGTTCCCGTAGTAGGTCATGTCGGTTTCGTAGTTCAGGGGGGACGGAGACCTGACCTTCGTGAGGTTTCCCTTGTTATCGTACTCATAGGTGGTCGTGTTACCGCGCCGATCGTTTTTCGTCAACGGCAGGTTGTACGTCGACTCGTAGGTATAGGATGTGTGATTGTTTAATGCGTCTCTGATATCGGTGACATTCCCGCTGCCGTCGTATTCGTAGTGCGTATTTCTATTGTTCTTATCGTAGTGATCGATGATATTTCCGTTTTCATCGTTCTCGGTGCGCTCAATATGGGTGTGGGGATCTTCAACGGTCTGAAGAAAAATGGCGGTATCGAAATTGTACTTGTACATTTCTCCCTTGTCATTGACGACGTGGGTCGTGTCCCAGTTGTAGTCGATATGGGTATAGTTATCGAGGGGATCGCACTGGCTCAAAACGCGGTCATTGTAGGAATAGGTGTATCTATACGAATTGTTTTCCTTGTCTTTGAGTTCAACGAGGTTGTGATTTACAGGGTGGTAAACGTACTCCGTGCCATGACCCTCGCGATCTTCCACCTTGACGAGATGATTGCCGTCGTAGAAATATTTTACCTCGTACCCGAGAGGATCGGTGGCCGACTCGACCATGTTATTCGGTCCGTAATGCAAGGCGACAGATCTGCCGCCGCTCGAGGTGATCGACACAAGCCGCTCTTTTCCGCCGATCATGGAATAGGACAGGGTAAGCCTGTTGCCGTTGCGATCCTCGACATAGGCCAATCTTCCGCCGAGATCAAACCGGAAGAGGCGGCCGTGCTTGGTTCTCAATGTAAAACCGGAGGCGTCCTTGGTCAATTCGTCATAAGTCGAAAATGGAACCGGCGCGTAAGCTCCCCCACTCAGAGGCTCGAAGACCTGGCGGGAATTATTTTCTCTGATCAACGTGACATGGTCGGAAAATTCTCTGACGGCAAGACTGTATTGGTGCGACCACCCCCAGCCGAAGATGAATTCGTTGTCCTCTTCTGAAAAGGCATAGGACTGACTGACGCAGTCCCCCGAAATGGCAATATTGTCGAAATGGGAGTGGCAAAAGTACGACTCGAGTGCAACGTAACTCTGTCCGATGAGCGGATCGTTGTCATAGAGGTCGATCCTCGTTTGTCCGTTGACGGCAACAACGATGTGGTTGTAGGTGACATCGATGTGAATGTGATTGAAGTCGAGCGGACTCACACCCACGTTCACGGAAGCCAAAATGGCTGGCGGATCGTGGGAGGCGAGATTTTTTCGGCGAGCGAGTTCGAGCCATCCGTCGGTCTTGATCAGCAAGTAGTAACGATTGTCGGCATCAAAAAATCGAAAATTGATCCACGCCACCTCCCAGGCGTAGGACAATCCGGGCGTCATGGTCTTCATGTCGACGTCGAGAGAAAAATCATTGCACAGTGTTTTGAGATACGCTCGGTCGCCTTCGCCGGAGTATTCGCCCTTTTCGACCACCCAGCTTCCCGAACCGGAATCGGGGATCCACCCTTCCAACTCACTGATCGTCTGGGAATTGTAATATCGGGTCAGACTGATCGGCATCCCCACCGCCGGTATCTTCATGTCCTCCACCTGCATAAAGAGGTTACCGTTTTGCAGGTTAATCGGATCGCTCGAACTCGCCGCTCCTTGATTTCCCGAATAGGAATTTCCCCAGGAATTCGGAGGGGCGCCATTGCCCTGACTCCATGAAGAACCCGGTCCGCCGGTGCCGTTGACGTTGGAACAGGGATTCGCCCCTTTGGACTCACGCAGCATCTCTTCGGTCAAAATCTTCAGTCCGGGGAACAAAACACGATTATCGATTTTGTCTAAAAGCGGGGTCTTCCCCATTGAGACAAAGAGCCCTTTCCTATCCCAGTGCGATTCAAAGAGAAACCGTCCCATGACGTAATTTTCGAATCCGAAGCCCGGATCATAAATGTGGACGATGCCATCCTCTATCTTCTCGATGAGGGAGAAATGTCCTCGATTGTTGAAGATCACCAATCCATGACGCAGGGATTCCTCGAGGAATTCCATTGTCCCTTCTTCGAACCCGAAGGAGATCAATCCATGTCTCCCCGCGTCCTCGGCCAGATCGGAGAGGCTCGTCAACCCATGATGGGCTGCGGCCTCTTCTTCGATTTTTGTGATGGAAAAATCGATGTCCCATTTTTGGTAGACCCTGGAGAGGATCTGAGGGCCGCAAAAAGAGGAGTCTCGACAATCGAGAGGCGCCCCGCACAGCAAAAGGAAAAGGATCGACACGATTGTGGTGGTTAAAGTTCTCCCGTTCATTGGAGGGTCCTTTTCTCTGAGGCCGTTGAAAAAGATCCGCCTTCGGGCCTTTTGCCGCCATGAAACGGAAAGCGGTCACTTACCCCAAGGCACGCGAAATCCTGGTGAAAAGCTGTCGAGAAGCATTCCCTAACTCACTCAGTCCGTAAGAGTACCAAATCGAGAGGCTGAGAACAACTCCCTCGATGCCGGTCGGGCAGGCCAACAGCGCTTGAAGCGCCCCGCCACGCACCGTACACTCACCCAGCATGAAAACCGAACTACTCGCCCCGGCCAGAGACCTCGCCTGCGGCATCGCCGCCGTGGGCGCCGGCGCCGACGCGGTCTACATCGGCGCCGACCGTTTCAGCGCCCGTGCGGCAGCGGGAAACAGCGTCGACCATATCGCCCGTCTCGTCGACCACGCCCACACCTACTGGGCGCGGGTCTACGCGGCGATCAACACCCTCCTGCACGACGACGAGCTCAAGGCGGCCGAGAGGCTGATCCGAGAGCTCCACGCCCGAGGCGTGGACGCGCTCATCATTCAGGACATGGCGATCCTCGAGCTCGACATCCCCCCCATGCGGCTCATCGCCAGCACCCAGACGGCGGCGGTCACCCTTCGCGAGATCCGCTTTCTCGAGGAGTGCGGCTTTTCGAGGGTGATCCTGCCCCGCGAGCTCTCGCTCGATGAGATCCGACGCATCCGGGAGGGGACAACGATCGAGCTCGAGTCCTTCGTTCACGGCGCCCTCTGCTTTTCGGTCAGCGGGCGGTGCTCTCTGAGCTACGCCCTCGGCGGACGGAGCGGCAACAGGGGGGAGTGCGCCCAGCCTTGTCGCCAGCGCTACACGATCCACGACGCGAAGGGGCAGCGTCTGCCCGCCGGCAAGCACCCCATGTCGCTCAAGGATCTCGATCTGTCGGACCATCTCGGGGACCTGATCGCCGCCGGAATCAGCTCATTCAAGATCGAGGGAAGGCTCAAGGACGAGGTTTATGTGAAGAACGCCACGGCTTATTTCCGGCGCAAGCTCGATGAGCTCGGTGTGGAGCGGACCTCGAGCGGTACGGCAGAGGTCCCCTTCGAGCCCGATCTGCGCAAGACCTTCAACCGGGGCTACACGACCTACTTTTTCTCCGGCGATCAGCGGGATGTCTTCTCGTGGGACACGCCCAAGTCGGTGGGCGAACGCCTCGGCATCGTGGACGCCGTGGGCGACCGGTTCGTCGACATCGACACGCACAAGGCGATCCACAACGGCGACGGGATCTGCTTCTTCACCAAGGAGGGGGAACTGGTGGGCATGTCGGTGGTCCGTGCTGAAGCGAACCGCATCCACGTGCAGAGCACCGCCCATCTGCTCCCCGGCATGGAGATCTTCAGGAACCGGGACAGGGAGTTCGAGAAGGGTCTCAAAAAATGGACCCCCCACCGGACGATAGCCGTCGATTTCGTCCTCGACGAAACAGAGGCAGGATTCCGGCTGAGCGCCACCGACGAGGACGGCGCGGTCGCCGGTGCCGAAATCGAGCTCGAGAAGCAGCCGGCGCGAAAGCCGATGGGCGCGACGCTGCGCGCGCAGCTCGCGCGCCTCGGGGAGACCTCCTTCACCTGCCGCACGGTGACGAACCGCTCATCGCGGGAGTGGTTCCTGCCGGTCAGCGCCATGAACGAGCTGCGCCGCGCCGCGGTGGCGGCCCTCACCGCGGCGCGAAACGACGCCCGCCCGCGCCCGGCGGCCGCAGTGCGCACCCCCGACGCGCGACACCCCGACCGGATCCTCACCTACCTCGGCAACGTCCTCAACCGCAAGGCGCGGGAGTTCTACATGAAACACGGCGTCGAGACGATCGAGCCCGCCGCCGAGACGGGGCTCGACCTGCGCGGGCGGAAGGTCATGACGGCGAGAGCGTGCCTTCGCAGGGAGATGGCGCTCTGCGAGGGACGGGGCGCGCAGCCGCAAAGTCTCTTCGCGCGCGATGAGAGGGGACGCCTTCTCGAACTGCGCTTCGACTGCGCGGCGTGTGTGATGGAGTTATACGGAGCCAGGCTCAATTCGTCGGTCTAAACGCTACACTCGGTGCCAGGCACCGAGTGTAGCGTTTAGACCGACGAATTGAGCCTGGCTCCGTATAACCTCTGCAAAGCCACGACCTCGTCGAGCCCCTCGCGCAGCGCGCGAATCCCGTCAACGGCGGCGCGCGCGCCGGAGAGGGTGGTGATGCAGGCGATGTCGGCCTGCGTGGCCGACCGGCGGATCGCCGTCTCGTCATAGCGGCTCGCCTTGCCGAGGGGTGTGTTGATCACGAGCTGGACTTCCCCCTCGAGGATGCGGTCGGCCACGTTGGGCGATCCCTCCCCCACCTTGGAGACGGTGGCGCAGGCCACGTTCTGCTTCTCCAGAAAATCGGCCGTACCCTCCGTGGCGAGCAGGCTGAAACCGAGGCCGACCAGATCGCGCGCGATGGGCAGAACGCTCGACTTGTCCCTGTCATTCACGCTGAGAAAGGCCGCGCCCTGCTCGGGCAGCCCCTGCCCCGAGGCGAGCTGCGCCTTGGCGAAGGACATGCCAAAAGTGCTGCCCACGCCCATGACCTCGCCCGTGCTCTTCATCTCCGGCCCGAGGAGCCGATCGCTTTTTGGAAACCGGCGGAATGGGAAAACGGGCCCCTTGGTAAAGACGCGGTTCAAAACGCCCGGCCCGTCGACGCCCTGCATGGCGAAATCCTTGCCGAGCATGGCGCGCACGGCGGTGGCGGTCATGGCGAATCCCGTCGCCTTCTCGATGAAGGGCACCGTGCGCGACGCGCGCGGATTGACCTCGATCACGTGCACCTCGCCCTCGAAGCTGGCAAACTGCACGTTGATCAGACCGATCACGCCGAGCTCGAGCGCCAGGCGTCGCGTGTACTCGGCGAGCACCTCGAGCTCGATCGGAGTGACCCGGTAGGCGGGCAGCACGGCGAAGCTGTCGCCCGAGTGCACACCCGCCTCCTCGATGTGCTGGAGGATGCCGCCGATGATCACCTTCTTGCCGTCGCACACGGCGTCGACATCGAACTCGACTGCGTCCTCGAGAAAGCGGTCGATGAGCACGGGGTGCTCGGGCGTGACGCGCGCCGCCTCGTCAAAGTACTGGCGCAGGCCCTTCTCGTCGTAGACGATGCGCATGGCGCGTCCGCCGAGAACGTAGCTCGGGCGCACCATCACGGGGTAGCCGATCTGATCGGCCACCTTGTACGCCTCGTCCTTGCTAAACGCGCTCCCGTAGCGCGGAATCGGAATGCCCAGTCCGTCGACGAGCTCTCCGAACCGGTCCCTGTCCTCGGCGCGGTCGATGGCGTCGACCGACGTTCCCAGAATCGGCACGCCGGCGTCGGCGAGCTGGCGCGAGAGGTTGAGCGGTGTCTGGCCGCCGAGCATGACGATCACGCCGTCGGGATCCTCGCGCTCCATGATGTGCATCACCTCTTCGAACCGGAGCGGCTCGAAGTAGAGGCGGTCGGAGATATCGTAGTCGGTGCTCACCGTCTCGGGGTTGCAGTTGACGAGGATCGCCTCGATCCCCTCGTTGCGGAGCGTTTTCACCGCCTGGCAGCAGCAGGTGTCGAACTCGATCCCCTGGCCGATCCGGTTCGGTCCGCTGCCGAGGACGATCACTTTCGGCCCCGCGTTCGGCTCGGATTCGCAGGGGCCGTCCTCCCACGTCGAGTAGAGATAGGGCGTGCTCGAGGCAAACTCGGCCGCGCACGTGTCGACGCGGCGAAAGACCGGATTGATGCCATACTCCTGCCGCAGGGCCTTGACCTCCGCTGCCGTGGGACGGACGCCCGCGGCCGGTTCGACAGCCCGCTGGAGGAGCCGCGCAATGCGCGCATCGCTGAATCCTTCTCGCTTGGCCGTGCGCAGAACCTCCTCGGGCAATTCGCTCAGGGTGAAGCTCCGCAGCCGGCCCTCCACCTCGACGAGGTAGGAGAGATTGTCGAGGAACCAGGGATCGATCCCGGTGATCGCGTGAAGCTCTTCCGACGACAGTCCGCGGCGCATCGCCTCGTGCAGGTCGTGGAGGCGGTCGGGATTGGGACGTTCGAGCGCGGTGCGCAGCGCGGGCAGGTCGCGCTTCCGGAAAATCGATTCCCAGCCGTCGTCGCCGAGCTCGAGGGAACGGAGCGCCTTCTGCAGCGCCTCGCGGAAGGTGCGGCCGATCGCCATGACCTCGCCCACAGACTGCATGGTGGTGCCGAGCCTGTCTTCCGTGCCGGGAAACTTCTCGAACGACCAGCGCGGCACCTTGACCACGGTGTAGTCGATCGACGGCTCGAAGCACGCCGACGAGGTGCCGGTGATCTCGTTGGGTAGCTCGTCAAGAGTGTAGCCCACGGCCAGAAGGGAGGCGATCTTGGCGATCGGGTAGCCCGTCGCCTTGCTCGCCAGCGCGCTCGAACGGCTGACCCTGGGATTCATCTCGATGACGACGCGCTCGCTCGTCACCGGATCGACGGCGAACTGCACGTTCGATCCGCCGCAGACCACGCCCACGGCGTCGAGCACGACGAGCGCCTCGTCGCGCAGGTGCTGGTACTCGCGGTCGGTGAGGGTCTGGGCGGGCGCCACGGTAATGCTGTCCCCGGTGTGAACGCCCATGGCGTCGAAGTTCTCGATCGAGCAGACGATGATCCCGTTGCCGGCCCTGTCGCGGATCACCTCGAGCTCGTACTCCTTCCACCCGAGAACGCTCTCCTCGATGAGCACGCTGTGCACGGGCGAGAGGCGCAGGCCGTCGGCGGCCGACTCGAGGAACTCTTCCTCGTCGTGGGCGATACCCGACCCCGATCCTCCGAGAGTGAAGCTCGGCCGCAAGATCGCCGGGAAGCCGACGGCATCGGTCGCCTCTTCGGCCTGATCGATCGACGTGAGGAGGAAACTCTTGGGCACGCGAAGGCCCACCTTCCCCATCACCTCCTTGAAGAGCTCGCGGTCCTCGGCGAGCTTGATGCTGCGCACTCCGGCGCCGATCAGCTCGACCCCCCACCGTTCGAGGGCGTGGCTCTCCTCGAGTTCCACGGCGAGGTTGAGCGCCGTCTGTCCGCCCACGGTGGCGAGGAGCGCGTCGGGCTGCTCGGCGCGGATCACCTTCTCCACCATGGCGGCGGTGAGCGGCTCGATGTAGGTGGCGTCGGCCAGATCGGGATCGGTCATGATCGTGGCCGGGTTCGAGTTGACGAGGATGACGCGAAAGCCCTCCTTCTTGAGAGCCTTGATCGCCTGGGTGCCCGAATAGTCGAACTCGCACGCCTGGCCGATCACGATCGGGCCCGATCCGAGAACAAGAATCGACTTGATGTCGGTACGGCGCGGCATCTCAGCCCTCCCCCGCGGCAGCGCGCGTCGTGTGTTGATCCTCCCCGCTCGCGGTCCCTGCACGTCGGGCATCTTCCGACGGGCCAGCGGTACGTCGGGCGTCTTCCGACGGGTGTGCTGCACGTCGGGCGTCTTCCGACGGGTGTGCTGCACGTCGGGCGTCTTCCGACGGGCATTCCGCCCGTCGGGCGGCCATATCGAGGCGGAAGCGGCGGAACAGATAGTGGCTGTCGCGCGGTCCGGGCGCCGCCTCGGGGTGGAATTGCACCGAGTAGACCGGCCGGCCCTTGACCTCGAGCCCCTCGACGGTGTCGTCGTTGAGACTCACGTGGGTGATCGCCGCGAGCTTTTCGTCGAGCGAATCGACGGGCACGGCGTAGTTGTGGTTCTGGCTCGTGATCTCCACGCGGTTGTCGCTCAGGCGCCGCACGGGGTGGTTGGCGCCGTGGTGGCCGAAGGGGAGCTTGACCGTGGTGGCGCCGAGGGCGCGGGCGAGAAGCTGATGGCCGAGACAGATCCCGAAGAGGGGGATCTCGGCGCGAAGCAGACGGCCGATGACCTCCACGAGGTCGGACAAGGTCGCCGGATCGCCCGGGCCGTTGCTCAGAAAGACGCCCTCCGCGCCGGACGCGAGGATCTCGTCGACCGCCGTGCGCGCGGGGTAGACGCGGCCGCAGCAGCCCTCGGCCGCCATGCGCGTGAGAATGCTGCGCTTGATACCGAAATCGAGGACCGCCACTCTGAAGGGCGCCCCGCCCTCGGGAGGTGCGGCCGAAGCCTCGAAATCGTAGGGTCTGTCGGTGGTGACCCGCTCGACCCAGTCGACAGCGCTGATCGGCGGGAACGACCGGGCCCGCTCGAGAAGTTCCCACGCCTCGCCCGGTCCGAGCGCGCCGCGGCACGTGCCCCGATCGCGCAGCTCGATGGTGAGCGCCCGCGTGTCGACATCGGAGAGCCCCGTCACATGGGCGCTGCGCAGAAACTCGTCGAGGGAGCGGTCGGCGTGGTGGTGAAAGGTGCGGCGGCAGTGGTCGCGCACGATCACCGCGGCGGGATGAATTTTACCCGACTCGAAGTCTCCCCTGTGAATGCCGTAATTGCCGATATGGGGCGCCGTGAAGACAACGATCTGCCCGGCGTAACTGGGATCGGTGAGGATTTCCTGATAGCCGGTCATTCCCGTGTGGAAGACGATCTCGCCCGCGGCAAAACCGGGAGCGCCAAAAAGTCTGCCTGCGAAGGTCGAGCCGGTTTCGAGCGCAAGGGTAGCGAGCAATTGTCTTTTCCAACCTTACCCGGGAGCGTGCGGAACTGATTTTGGGAAGAGTACGCGATCGGCGGCCCCATGGCAAGGGGATTGTTCTTCCTTGATCTCCGAATCTGCCTGTTTTAGTCTGTCTCATCACGGTATTGCGGCCCGCCAATTACAGGAGACGACAGGATGAAACGCCCCATCACGGCATCGATGCTCTACAATCTCGTCCAGTGCCCCCACCGCCTGGCGCTCGACGTCCACGGCGACCCCGCCAGAAAGGACAAGGTCTCGGCCTTTGTCGAACTGCTCTGGGAGATGGGCAATATCTTCGAGAAGGAGACGATCGAGGCGCTCGAGATCCCATTCACCGACCTGGGCGGCGCGGAACGCGACGATCGCGTGGAAAACGACGATCTCGAGGCGCTCACCGAGGAGGCGGTCGCCCGGGGCGATGAGCTCATTTACGCCGGCCAGATCAGCGCCGGCGACCTTCTGGGCATCCCCGACCTCCTGCGGCGCGAGGGGGACGGCTACGTGGCCGGGGACATCAAGAGCGGCGCGGGCACCGAGGGGGGAAGCGATTCCGATGACTTCAAACCCAAGGACCACTATGCGGTCCAGCTCGCCCTCTACACCGATATTCTCGAGAAGAAAGGGCTCGCCGCGGGCCGGACGCCCTTCATCTGGGACGTTCACGGCGAAGATGTTGTCTACGATCTCGATGGGCCGCGGCGGAAACGGGACAAGACCACGCTCTGGGAGTTCTACGAAAAACGCTTGGCCGAGGCACGCGCCATCGTCTCCGAGAACGCCGCCACCCGGCCGGCGCTGAGCGCCAAGTGCAAGCTCTGCCACTGGCACTCGGTCTGCGTGCCCGATCTCGAAAAAAGGAACGATCTCACCCTGATCCCCTACCTCGGTCGGTCGGCGCGCGATGCCCTGGCCGAGCGCTTCGAGAAGGTGGCCGATCTGGCGCGCGCCGACCTCGCTCCGATCAAGAAGGCGGGAAAGACGGGCATCCGCGGGGTGGGTGTAAACACACTCGAAAAGTACCAGACGCGAGCGATCCTCCTCACCATGCCCGGACAGAAACCCTTCATCCGGCGCCAGGTTGACTTTCCCGACGTGGAGACGGAGCTCTTCTTCGACATCGAGGCGGACCCCATGCGCGATCTCTGCTACCTCCACGGATTCGTGGAACGCAAGGGGCGCGACAGGGCGACCGAGAAGTACCGCTATTTTCTGGCCGACGCTCCCACGGCCGAAGAGGAGGAGCGCGCCTTTGGCGCGGCGGTCGACTACATCCGCCAATCACGGCCCTGCGCGATCTATTACTATTCGAAATATGAGCGCACCTTCTGGCGGAAGCTCCGGGAGCGCTATCCCACGGCGGCGACGGAGGACGAGATCGAGGAGATCTTCGATCCGGCCGTGGCTATCGATCTCTACAGCGACGTGGTCAAGCCCCACACCGAGTGGCCCACGCGCGACCACTCGATCAAAACACTGGCCAAGTTTCTCGGATTCAAATGGCGCGACAAGAGCCCCTCGGGCGCCGAGTCGATCGAGTGGTACCACCGCTGGGTCAACGAAGGCAAAGACTCGGTCAGGCAGCGCATCCT
>Ga0180430_10003547_pt1 | contig 13419 bp, 6 predicted proteins | sample SS_ome_9_FD_132999 | JGI IMG/M metagenome (GOLD analysis project Ga0180430, IMG submission 132999) | Hypersaline lake sediment archaeal communities from the Salton Sea, California, USA - SS_1_S_2 metaG | ecosystem: Environmental > Aquatic > Non-marine Saline and Alkaline > Hypersaline > Sediment... | reverse complement strand
ATGGAATCGCTGGCCACCATGTTGGCGCAAATAAAATCAAAGTCTGCTTTGCGGGTCAGCTTGCTGAATCCCTGCGGACCCGTATCGAATTCATGGTTCCCCACTGCACTCAGATCAAAGCCAACAGCATTCATCAGTTCAATCATGGGCCATCCCTTTTCGGGATACTGATCGTTCACCGGATTCCCGGTTTGATTGTCTCCCGCAGCAATAAGAAGCATATCGGGATAGATGGCCTGCAGACTATCAACGATGTAAGCCAGCTTTGGAAAATTATCAATTTCAGCATGCATATCGTTTACCGCAAAAAGGATGGCTTCCTTATCCGTGTTACAGCCCAAAAGAAATACAATGGCAAGTACAGCAAGCACAAGTTTCGGGAAGGATGATTTGTTAAGGTGCCTGGTCTTTATAAAAAGGACATTGCCTTCGCTCAGCTCTCCATCCGGGGCGACGTTGTTCCCATACCCATCTTCAACCTGAGGCATCTGCGCAGGGCTGTGCATGTCCAGTTCCGAATAAAACTTCCGAATGGCATCTTTGACTCTGGCTCCGTGATGGATATCAAGCGGAATATTGTTTACGGTGATTTTCATCTATTCTTTTTTTCAGTGTGGTCTTATCCTGTAAATTGAAGTGCTTGTAGTTACAAACAGCTCATTTTTATCTTTACCTCCCCAGCACATGGATTGTATGCGTTCATCCAGGGCAATTCGTTTTATTTCCATCCCTTCATTCGTATATACAAGAATTTCTCCTTCGGCCAGATACAAGTTGCCCTGACTGTCGGTCACATTACTGTACTCCCCACGTCTTACAAACTCCTGCATATCTGAAAGCTTTCCTCTGTCATCTACCTGAAAACGGTAGGTGATTTTGGGGTCTTCATGGCTTACATATACGGGCTCGTTTTGATTAGGCTCAACTGCCATAAGCTGCACGGAACGACCCAGATCGAAGGTATATGGTATGATGGTCACCCCATCGGGGGCTACAAAGCTGCGATCTGCCAGTCCGCTTGCAACTTCCGCAAAATTGTCTCTCCACCGGTGGGTGGGGTGGATAACACGCCGGACAGGCTCAATCTCATCGGTCTTCCTTAGCTCAAGCACCTGCATATCATCCACATTGTTGGGATCTATGGCATAGGCCAGGCAGGCCCAGCCTCCGTTCCCCCAACCGCTGTAGTAAGGATTATTATCAGGCAGCATTTCGATGGTTTTGACTTGTTCATCATCTTCAAAGCCCGGCTGGGGATCGTAGCGGCAGATAACGATCAGATTGTCCTGGGTGTCAACGGCCAGTGAGAAAGGTTTATAAGGATAATCGGCAAAGATGGATATGCTGTTGGATTCGGCCGACCAGCGGTAGATGCGCTTCTGCTGGTTTTCGCAGAAGTAAACATTTCCCTTGCTGTCAGAAACGGCCCCGGTGGCAAACTCATAACCATAGCCCAGCCTTTCAACCATGGAAGCGCTGTGCTCTGTTCTGCCCGGTTTTTCTTCCCCGCTGATAAGCACCCGGGCAAAATCGCCGGGATAGACCACCAGGTTTTTATCCATATCGAAAATGGTGCGTTCCGGCAAGTGCAGGACCTGTGTCCAGCTGCGCATATTCCGGAAATCGATTTGCCTACTGTTGGATACTTTTATTCCCCAGGGTCGTGGTGTGTTCACTCGAATCGTTCGGTACATCCAGAAATTGGCAAACATCAGATCACTGCAATTGCTTAAATCGAGCGTCTGTGCCCGCTTTCCCTCCTGGCCTTCTTCCTCAAACTGAAATGCGTAAAAATCCCAGTTGGCTACCTGGTGAAAACGGGCTTCCTGGCGCACATGGTGCTCCAGCGACATGGCATAGATTTTCCCGGGTGTGGAGGTGTTGCTGATATACAGGCCTGCACTGGCATAGGTATTTGCCGTCCAGATATCCTTGAGTATCCCGCCGCCATTATTGGTCACCCAAAGGCTCCAGTACTGATTGTCCCAGGCTTGATCCATTCCCCGGTCATACACAGGCTCGGACGGACTGCTGATATTCCGGTCCCGGTTCCTTCTGTGTGAAGGCTCTCCCGGCCTGGCTATGTTTCCATGTCCCCCCACAAACTTCACATCATTGACCAGGGAGTTTTCACCGGCCATCCACTTCAGTCCGACCGCCCGCATGTTATAAGCCCCGGTGCTAATCCCGATTCCATTCACAATATCAGCTCCCCCCACCGAGGACTCCAGCATGGGAACGGGTGACCCGAAACCGCTGAATGCGGCCTCGCTTTCATCAAGCACAAATTGTGTGGCATAGGGGTGCAGTCCCACCAGTACCGATCCCTTGTTCAGTTTAATGGTCTCTGTGATCCGGTACCACCCCGAAGGAAAATACACCGTACTGTGACTGGCAATAGCTTCCTGAATGGCCTTTGTATCATCTGTCCTGCCATCGCCCATGGCACCCAGATCCCTGACATTTACCCAGGTATCCATGGAGGGAAGCCCAGGGATGACTTTGTCCAGCTTTTCAGGCACCAGGTCAAGCGCTTCGAACTCGGCGACTGTTTTATATTCGGAATCATCCGCCATATCATCCATGACCAGGCCATAAACAAAGTTCTTGATCAGGTAGCTATCCCCTTTCCCCTCAATACTTCTGCCACCGGGTGAGAAGTGCACAGCCACATCGACCTGATTGCAGGTAACATTCAACAGATTCACCTGCAAGCCGGCTTCCTCTTCCACCCCCACCACGACGCCTTTCTTCACGTTCTCAAACAGACAGTCTTCCATAAACAACCGGTCCGCAATGCCTTCCTGAAGCTCAACAGCCACCGGTGCATTCTTCACATGCATGGAAACAATGGCCATCCCGGTATTCCGGCTGAGGATGGCCGCATTTCGCTGACCCTCGAAATACAGATCGATCAACATCATGGGCCAGCCCGGGGAGGTCCTGCCCGTAGAAATCCCATAGGTGCCTCCATAGAATTTAAGATCTTCGATTTCATTCCCCAGGTCATAGATCCCGGCATACCCTTCTCCGATGTGAAAATTGCAATGGCTTACAAAACTGTGCTGCGCAAAATGCGTACGCAGTGCAATGGCTCTGGGATTGCCTTTTTCAATCCGGAAATCGATATTTGAAATGGCGCTGTAGAAGGTCCCCGCACCGGCATCCCTGGGCTCCTGGCCTTCTTCCACCAGTCTGCCGGTAAACCAGAACATGTAATTGTATTCCTCCTGAAATCCCGCTGTATTTTTTCCTAAAATGAATTCCGGGCGCTTCTTCCCGTATCCGATGAGGCGTATTGCTTTTGGAACATAGATGGTTTTACTGATGCGATACTTCCCCTCGGGGATGAATAAAACGCCGAAGTTCTTCTCCTCTTTCAGTTTGTTTATGGCAAGCTGAAGGGCATCAGATACATCCTGCTTTCCATCGGCCTGTATGCCGAAAGCTTCTGAAGTGAAGTAAAAGGCTTCCGGGTCTTCAGGCTTCTGATCATAAACGGATTGCCCTAGGGTAATCATCAGGCCGGAGAATAGAACTGCAAGGGATAGTATGAACTGTTTCACATGAGTAAGTTTATAGATATTTCAAAGATTATATGGTATAAAAGTACACAGAAAGGCTGACTCAGAAAGCAACTAATTCAATGATTGAAAACCAAGTCCGGGTTTATCTGTCAAATTGAAAACTCAATGGCATACAGGGGGATATTTGTCATCCATGATTCTTCACTGTAATCCTTCAATGAAAGTCGCAGTGCCGTTTTTGGTTGATACTTCTCGCAAAAGAATCTGAAGCTTTTAGACTTCACATTTGATTCTGCCTTCACCTCGATGGGGATGACTTTTCCTGCTTTCTGCACAATAAAATCCACTTCATTTGTACTACGTTCATTGGTCCAATAGGCAATCTTTCCGGGATCAAGTGTTAGCAATTGCTGATGTACAAATTGCTCTGTCAAAGCTCCTTTAAACTGGAGGAACAGCTCATTGCCAATTATCATACTATCGGGAGGCAGCGCACACATTGCAGAGAGAAGCCCAAGGTCAACCAAAAAAAGCTTGAATACATTTAGCTCCTCGAATGCTGCCAGAGGTAGTTCCGGCTTTGTAACCCGACACACTTTCATGATTAGCCCTGCATCAACAAGCCACTGGATGGCCATCTCAAAATCTTTGGCCCTACCCCCTGTTTTGAGTGAACCATAAAGAAACTTCTTATTTTCCTTTGCCAGTTGAGCCGAAATGCTCTGCCAGACCATTCTGATGCGAGGAAGGATATTGCCCGGAGCATGTTTGGAAAAGTCGGCTTCATAGGCCCTGAGTATGTTCTTCTGTATCTCCCTAACTCTTGCCCAATCCTTGTACTGTATATAAGAGGAGACTGCTTCAGGCATTCCCCCGATGTAATAATAGCTTTTCAAGTATTCGATCAGCTTTGTTCTGAACAGAGCCGTACTCTTCCAATCTTTGCTCCTGAGTAAGTCAACAAGTTTTTGTTCACCGAAAGCAATGAGGAATTCAGTGAAAGAAAGTGGATATAAATCCAGGAAATCCACCTTACCAACAGGAAAAGAGTCCTTCTGGGTACTGACGCCCAGCAATGAGCCAGCCGCAACTACATGGAGACCTGGTGCTTTCTCCTGAAAGTACTTTAGCGAGGTAAGGGCTCTTTCTGCAGCTTGTATCTCATCCAGGATAAGAAGTGTTTCCCCTGATTGAACTACTTCTCCAGTGTATATTTCAAGTACATTCAGGATTCGGTCAATATCAAAATCTTCAACAAATAAAGAATGCAATTGTGGAGCATCCTCAAAATTCACATAGACTGAATTTCGATAGTTAGTACTTGCGAACTCTTTCATCAACCAGGTTTTCCCCACCTGCCTTGCTCCTCGCAGGATGAGAGGTTTTCGGTCTGGCTTGATCTTCCAGTTTTGCAGTTGTTCTTGTGCGGATCTATACATTTTTATCGTGATATATTTGTGCAAATATACATTTTTATCGTGATATAAATGCACTTTATCCACACTTTTCTCAACATAAATTGAGCACCTCAAAGCTAGTGATAAGCCTTCTTGGCATGAAATAAATTCTAGAGAGTAATTCTATATTACAAGCGTTGTTTGGGTTTTATATATAAAAATCAGGGAAAGTAATGGACCGTCACATTGAACTATACCTGAAAGAGTGGAAAAATAGGACCACCTGATCACTTCGGGCCAATTCCTCTTACTCCTCATACTGCACCTTAACACTTCCTCCTGAAGCACGCATATAAACAGGAATTCCCCGTCATTCATAGATCCTTTCACACGATCCTTTTCAGATCGGCCGGAGAAATTTTGCAACTCAATGTAGACACTGCTGGAACTCAGGTCCGGATCAAGTCCAGGTTCATCACCATTTTGGATAATTGCATCAACTTCTCCCCCACTGGATTGCAAGTGTAATTCCCGGCTTAAGTTGCTGATGTTAACACGGACCGATCCGCCTTACAATGGCTGATAAATACTTACACTTCCCGAATCCGGCCCTTTAGAACATTAAAAGGATTTGATTGTTGTTGATGTAATGTAGATCAATCTACGGAAGACCTTCTATGAAAGTAACTGCGATTGCCATTTTCACGCCCCTTATTCTTGCATTTAGTGTGCTTATTCATGCTGCCTCTCCCTCAAATATAAACAGCAAGGAGGATAGTATTCTCAATGTAATCCATTCCTCAGACAACGACAGCATCAGGGTTCAGAATTTCATTCTACTGTGCGATCTCTACACCTATAACGATGCGGGCAGATCCATTGAATATGCCCAACAGGCGATCTCTCTGGCACAGGAGGCCGATTATCATGAAGGCATTGCCAGGGGATATGAACGAATGGCAACTGCGTACTTTCAGCTCGGGGAAAACAGAAGTGCTGAAAGCAATTACCTGAAAGCCAGGGAGGCCAATAAAAAGGCATACTATTACGAGATTGAGGCCTCGATTCTGTACAACCTGGGGAATATTCAATACGAGTTAGGCAATTACAACCGGTCCACTGAATATGCCCTGGAAGCAGGAGAGCTATTTCTGTCACATGACGATTCCATTGGTTATGGAGTTACACGCTATATGATATCCGGAAATCACGGGGCCACCGGTAATTACGAAAAGGCGATCGAAACGGCTCTTGAGGCACTGGGTATTTTTCAACGCAAGCAGGTCAGATCCTGGGAGATCTATGCTTTCGATAAGCTGGTACAACTGTACAACGTTCAGGAGAAGTACGATGAAAGCCTTCTTATCCTGGAGACGAATCTTGCCTACCATCGAAAATCTGATAATGCAAAGTTTACAGCCATAACCTACCGGATGATCGGGGATGTTTACCTGGCATTGGAAGACTATGAAAAAGCCAGGTCAGCGCTGGATTCATCATATGCCATAACGGATTCATACGGATTCAAACAGGAAGAAATTAAAACCCTGTACTCGCTGGGATTACTGGAATACGAAACGGGCCATATCGAAAGGGCTCAATTGCTTTTCGACCGGGGATTAAAACTGAGTATGGATCTTGATGATGCCTTGTTCAAATGTTCGAATTACCTGGGATTGGGAAAATGCCTGTATGAGCAGGAAAACCATACCGCGGCAATTGAAAACCTGGAAGAATCCATAAGGCTGGCCCTTAGGATCGGGAATATGGAGAATCTCAGGGATGGCTACCTGTTTCTCTCCAAAAGTTACCAGGCATTGGATCAACCGGCCCTGGCGCTGACCAATCACAAAAGCTATAAACAATTCAGCGACAGCATAGTTGCCCAGGAAAACAAGCGGCAGTTTGCGGAGTTAACTTCCAAGTATGAAGCTGAAAAAAAGGAGCAGCAAATTTCCCGTCTACAGGAAGAAAAAGATGCCGTACAGGTGAATAACAGGCGCGTGGTTGCGCTGTGGATCTTAACGATTATTGTTTTTGCTTTGATCCTTGCCATCCTCATCCTGGCCTGGCAGAAAAACAAACAACTGCTGGCCAATGAGAAAGAGCTCGATAAAATCAAATCCCGCTTTTTCACCAACATCTCTCATGAGTTCCGTACCCCGCTTACCCTGATCCTGGGACCCTTGCACGATCTCTTAAAAAATAAAGGCTCCAAACCTTTCCATTCCGAATTGACTTTGATCGAAAAGAATGCGAAGCGCTTATTGACACTTATCAACCAGATCCTGGACCTCTCAAAACTCGATGCCGGAAAATACCGGCTGCATGTGGTCCGGGCCGATCTAATTGCCATGATGAAACGAGCGGTCTGGTCCTTTCATTCTCTTGCAGAAATGAAAAAGATCGAATTGTCCTTTGAAGCAGATGTGGAGGCCCTGGATGCTAAATTCGATCCGGAGATGGTGGAAATCATGGTGAATAATTTGATTTCAAATGCACTCAAATTTGAACCAGAGGGCGGACATATTAAGGTGGAGGTGCTTTCAAAAGAGATCGGGACGAAAGAGCAAATCACATGGAGTGTTACCAACCGCGGATCCTATATTTCCCCGGAGGATCAGGATCAGATCTTCAATCGCTTCTTTCAGTCGGAAACCACGCAGGGCCTTGGAAAAGGAAGCGGGATTGGCCTGGCGCTGGTTCGTGAATTGGTGGAACTGCATGGCGGAGGCATCCGCCTGGAGAGCTCTGAGGAGCAGGGCACCAGTTTCATAATACGCCTTATGACCAATCTGCGGCTTTCAACGCTACCGGAATCGGAAGAGGCATCATCCGGAAACAGAAGCAGTGAAACTTCCATATTTGTTCCATCAGCTGCCGGAGACAATGAGCCGGGGAGCGCCAGTTCGCCCGGTGAAGAAGCACCTGGTGGAAATCTGCCCGTGGTCCTGGTTGTTGAGGATCACAGCGAGGTGATGAATTACATTCATTCGGTACTGGCAAAGGACTACCAGGTCAGAAAAGCAAGGAATGGCCAGGAAGGGATAGAGCAGGCAAAAGCACTGATCCCCGATGTCATCCTCAGCGATGTAATGATGCCGGTAAAGGATGGAAACCAGATGGCCAATGAGCTGAAAAACCACGAGCTCACCAGTCATATTCCCATTATCCTGCTGACAGCAAAAGCATCCATGGAAAGTCGCCTGGAAGGGCTGGAATCGAAAGCCGATGCTTATCTGACCAAACCCTTTCACGGGGATGAATTAAAGCTCCGGATCCGGAACATCCTGGATGCAAGTAAAAAACTCAGGGATAAATATTCAAAGGAATTGATCCTGAAGCCGCAAAACATGGTGGTGAAATCCATGGATGAAGCATTTGTGGAGAAACTATGCCAGAATGTGGAAGACAATATCGGCAATGAAGATTTTTCCGTGGAGGAGCTGGCTGGTAATATCGGACTCAGCCGAAGCCAGCTGCACCGCAAGCTGGAAGCCATCAGCGCCAAATCAGCCAGCCAGTTCATCCGGGAGTACCGCCTGGAAAGAGCCAGGGAACTCATTGAAAAAAAGGTGGGAACCATGGCCGAAATTTCCTTCCAGGTTGGCTTCAGTAGTCCGGGATACTTCAACAAATGTTTCAAAGAATACTTCAAAACCACCCCGGGAGAGCTGCATAAAACCCCTGACAATCAATAGCTTCCACCCTACGCAACATAAGTGCTATTCAATGCAACACAGGTATAACGGATTACCGGATCTGTTTCTCTTTATTTGTATGAAAGTTTTTTAATTAAAACCATCATTATGAAAAAGACCAGATTACCAATCCGCGTAAATTCCTTCATCGCGCAATCTCTCATGATTGCCCTGTTTGGAATTCTGGCTGTTGGCTGCCAGAAAGAAGATCTCTTCACCAGCGACGATATCAATGCCTACATCCTCAACCTGCCTCCGGTTGCATTTCCGGCTGAAATGGCAGAACAACTGGATAGTACTGCAACGGATCAAGACCTGGAGTACAATTACACCATTGATTATTATACAGCTGCTGCCGGTTACGATGAGCAAATTGTACTGAATCCGCAAACGGACGTAATCTACCCCGGGGCCCTTATTAATGGTGAAAGCATCCTGGATGGAAGCTATGTTCCCATCTCGGCCAACCGTAAACCCATTACCATTTCCACTTCGCTGCAGGGTGCTCAAGTAGTATCCGTTAAAGTGGACGATCCAAAGTTGAGTAATGTCCGGGAAGCGGTCAACGGCCTGATGAACCAGGAATATGACGTTCCCCCGGCCAATCTGGGTTTTACCGTGGAAAACATTTACAGCCGCGAGCAGATGGACCTGGCCCTGAATATCAGTTATTCTTCCGGGATTAATAGTGTTTCCAGCAGTTTCGATTTTTCCAATACGGAAATCAGATCCCGCGTGGTGGCCAAATTTATCCAGAACTACTATACCCTTGACCTTGATTTGCCTTCCCAACCTTCCGATTTAATCGAAGGGGATCCAGATGCCTCTAACTTTGGCTCCCTGATGCCCATGTATGTATCAACTGTTACCTTCGGACGGATGGCTTTGTTCACGGTAGAATCCGAATTATCCGAAAGCGAAGTCCGTACCTATCTTGAGGGATCTTACGGTGCAGTGGACGGTGATGCTTCTGCTGACTTTGAAAAACTGAGTGCAAAATCTACAATGAAGGTATATGTGCTGGGTGGTTCCGGCGAGGATGCCAGTGCCACGATCAATGGTTTTCAGGATTTCAAGAACTATGTCACCCAGGGAGGGAATTTTTCCAGTACATCGCCAGGTGCTCCCATTTCCTATAAGCTGCGTTTTATACACGACAATTCCATCGCCAGAGTGGTATCGATGGCCTCCTACCCTGTACGCACAGCTATTCCCAGAACCGACAACCTGCGATATGATGTTTCAGTTCAACTGTACCAGATGATGCCAAAGTTCTCAGATCAGAGCGGGGCCAACGATCTTTGGGGTTCCATAAAATCCTATTTGAGCAGCAATCCTGGCGCCTCTCAATTCAATTGGAACATCGGATCGGGTGGCACTAAACTGCAAATAGATAAAAACCAGACCCATACATTTTCTAATAACACCACGACAAACAGGACTTTCAAAGGGATCAAATACGACGATACGATGATTATCCGGATTGATGTTAATGAAGATGACGGAATCTGGGGAGACGAAGACCTGGGAGTCGAATACTTCAGAGTTCCCATTGCCGATATTGTGAGCGTTGCTCCCAATACCCTCACCCGAACCATCGAGAACTACGGTTCAGGGGATAATTTTATGAGGATCACCTTCAGGTTAAAGGTGCTGGCCTCGTACCGAATTTAGCCCCATATTTTAACCAGGCCATCTGATCCGCCGGATCTGATGGCCTGGTTCATTTGAACAAAACCTTTGTGGACAGTTACAAACTGCTAAGCTAGAAAGCTATTCCTCATACCGCACCTTAACACTTCCTCCTGAAGCACGCATATACACAGGAATTCCGCCGTCATTCATACTTCCTTTCACACGATCCTTTTCAGATCGACCGGAGAAATTGTGCAACTCAATGTGGACTCTGCTTGAACTCAGGTCCAGATCAAGTCCAAGCTCATCCCCATTCTGAATAACAGCATCAACTCCACCCCCACTGGATTTCAGGTATAATTCCTTGCTTAGCTTGCTGATGTCAACACGGACCGATCCGCCGCTTGATGTGGCTTTCACATAAGCGCATTCTCCCGAAACACTAACTCCGCCACCACTACTGCTGGCTTCCGCTTCCCCATGAATATTTTTCAGGTGTACAGATCCACCTGAACTTTGTGCATAAACACTGCCACGAGCTTCATCTAAAGTAACGCCGCCACCACTGGATGTCAGGTGAATATCTCCATTGTGATTCGTGGCTTTAACCTTGCCACCGGATGATGAGGCCCTGGTTTTCCCTGCTGTGTTTTCCAGAATAACAGAGCCCCCGCTGCTACTAAAATCATGTGTGCCTTCCACGCCTGAAATTCTTAATCCACCACCACTTGATGATACATCGCACGACATTTCACGAGGGACAATAATTGTAAAATAAATGCCCACATTCTTAATTCGACTGAAATTCGATTTACGCTTGGCAATCGCAGTAACAGCGGAACCATTTTTCTCAATCTCCAGATCAAAGTAATCCAGAACATCATCTACCTTCGGATCTGAAGGAGATAGTACCTTTCCGTTTTTTCGAACGAATACCTGGACTTCGACTTTACTCTCATTGTGGCTTAATACCGTAATTCCGCCACCAGATGATCTGGAGTTCAATGTACCAGGCTCGCTAAGTTCAAAGGTTTTTATTATGGTAGGAGTTTTGCCATCCTGTGAATAGCCCTGGCAAGAAAGCATTGCCAAAAGCATGGCAATCATTGTAAACGCTTTTACATTCATTTGAGTTTTCATGGGAAAATTGATTAGGGTTCTATAAAGTCAGTTTATCGATTATCATCCAAAAGACGATCAATTCCCAGGTAAGTTACAAAACTAGCTTTTGTAAGCTGGATTCGGGGTCGAATCCCGGCCCAAACGAGAAACCCAAATATTTTCTACATGTATAGCATATCTTTGGGAGTAAGTCACTGCTGAAATCTAGAGAATATTCTTTAATTTTCGCTGACCCGATTTAAAGGGAAGCTGATAAAAGGATGGTACCGTTAACATACTAGAAATAAAGGACTTTTTTGAATACGAGGACAGAATAAGAATAAAGAAAAACTTTGAAAAATGGAAAACACATTGATCGTCGGATTTGTAATTTTAACCATTGCATTATGGATTTGGGCAATTATTGACATATCAAAGTCACGATTTAAAAACCGAAATATGAATACAATTTGGCTATTAGCTGTTTTGTTTTTTCCTGTTATAGGCTCAATCTTGTATTTTCAATTGAAAAAGGAATTTGTAACAAAAGAACCAAGAAGATTCAACCCAAATTTTAACGGAACATAATTAAAAACAAAATATGATAATGCGGCTTTATGTAAATCCGAAATTTTATGCCTGCTTATGCTGATTACTGGGACAATATATTCCTTGTTCTTTGAGAAGGAAAAATGATAACTACTCCAGCAGCTATTAGAAGTAGTGCTATTAAAATAGTATTTCGTTTGCTCATCATTGGTTTTTTTGGGCCAGGCCTTTCTATTTTGTCTCTTTCAGTTTCCTTATAAGGTATCTTAAATTCAAAATCAGGGATAAAACAAAGATTAGAATAATTACAAAAACTAATACAGGATTATTATTCAGAAAAAAATAATTGATTATAAATGTTGAAAATCCAATCAGCATTAAACTCTGTCCGATAATAAGTAATAGACTGTCCTTTTTCATACCAATAGTTCTTTTTAGGTCAAAAAATACAATAATAGTAGCAGGGTTACAACTCCAATCGCTGTTGTAGGCAAGCCCATTTTTCTTGATTTTGTCCAACCTGCTAAGGAAATCATTGTAATCAAGGAAATAATTCAGAATAAATCTCGTACCAGGAAGAATGTTGTTTCGCATGCTCCACTTTTTCAAGAATTCTCGCTGATTTCCCTGCTAAATCAAGATCTGCTTTTCTTCAGACCGATTACTTTGCCATAGGTAAGCTGTCGCCAGATCCACTCCACGGGTCCAAAACGGAAGTACCGTAACCAGAGCGTACTAAAGAGAATCTGCAGGGCAAACACGATCAGGACAAAAAGGACAGAAAACGAGAACCCATAGGAAAAGGCAAATCCCAATCCTATCCCGTAGAAAAAGATTATACTGATGATGGTCTGAAACAGGTAATTGGAAAGAGCAGTTCGTCCAATCGCGGCAAACCAATTTAACCAGATTTTGCGCCGGGTAACAATAAGTGCAAGGATGGCACAATAGGCCAGTGCCATGGGGGTTAATGCCATAAAATTGAGCAAATACTCCAGAAAATCGGACATGGCACCCCCACTCTCAGAACCAAACTCCAACCAGGTACGCAAAAGATTCATGGGCACTCCGATGACCAGGCCCCACAGCATTATTTTTTTTATCAGCCCAGTATTGGACAGGAGATCGTTTTCCAGAATTTGCCGCCCGGCATAAATGCCAATCAGAAACAAGCCAAGCACTTTGAAAGCACGCCCTTCCATAAGAATGCGCGACAAGCGCATAAGTGGCATATGCAGGTTCACCTCCATCCATGTCCTGAAATTCGTGATTGTAAAGTAGACTGGAAGACTGAAATCTGAACCTGAGCCTTCTGTGCTTTCTTTCGATAGAATCCCGCCTGCCAGTTCAAAGAATCTTCCAGCCATATTAGCCGGGTAAAAGGTGTTGGTGAGATACATAATAAGCCAGTGTATAACCGGCATAAACAAAAGAATGACTCCCCAGATCAGTAATTTTTTGTTTGTAAAGTGACGGAAGAATATTAAAAGAAACCCTAAGAGGGCATAT
>Ga0180430_10003546_pt1 | contig 13420 bp, 9 predicted proteins | sample SS_ome_9_FD_132999 | JGI IMG/M metagenome (GOLD analysis project Ga0180430, IMG submission 132999) | Hypersaline lake sediment archaeal communities from the Salton Sea, California, USA - SS_1_S_2 metaG | ecosystem: Environmental > Aquatic > Non-marine Saline and Alkaline > Hypersaline > Sediment... | reverse complement strand
CGACAATCGACTTCGATCTGATTCCACTCGCCGGCCGGTCGCAGGCGCTGACCTTTGGAGCGTGGCGCCGTCGACGACGAGTCGGGCAAAATCATCGGTTCGTGCTTCATGCATCCGCGTGAAACTCACGTCTCGCTGGGCATCATGAACGTCCACCCTGATCATTTCGGGCGAGGCATCGCCGTTGCGATACTCGGCGAGATTACTGATTACGCGGACAAACATGGATTGCCGATCAGGCTGGTCAGCAGCGCAATGAATCTCGATTCGTTTTCGCTCTACAATCGTTCCGATTTTGTACCGCGGGCCGTCTATCAAGACATGATCATGACGGTACCCGACGAGGGTTTCGACCCGCCGATCCCCGCCGGACATCGGCTGCGCGACGCCGAAATCAGCGACGTGCCGCGAATGGCGGAACTCGAAATGTCGATCAGCGGAATTCGCCGGGAAAAGGATTACCAGTTCTTCATCACCAATAGCCAGGGGATATGGCACGTCTCGGTTCTGGAAGACGCCCAGGGGGAGCTTGCCGGTTTCCTCGTCTCGGTCGGTCACCCGGGCAGCACGATGCTCGGCCCCGGAATCATGCGAAACGAAGCCGTCGCGACCGCGCTGATCATGGCCGAGCTGAACCAGCATCGCGGCAAAACGCCGGTCTGGCTGATTCCTAGTGAATGTCCCGAACTTGTCAAAGCGATGTACGCGATTGGTGCCAAGAATTGCGAACTTCATTTCGCCCAGTGTCGTGGCAATTGGACGCCTACCTCCGGAATCGTCATGCCAACCTTCATGCCCGAAACGGGTTGAGGAAGGCAAAACAGCGTCGTACGGAAGTGTCCCAATAAATAAACGGCAACGAAACCACGTTATCGTGATCTCGTTGCCGTGTTTTCTTTTTCACACCGTGATTGAATCAATCAACCTTCCAGGTACTCGACCGGGAATTTCCACGGATCGCGATACTCGGGCACAGCGAGCTTCGCTGCTTCGTCGTCGCCCACAATCTTCAACGTGTCGGGATCGAGCGTGATCGACCGCTTTAACTGCATTGACAAATTGCCCAACACCAGCGGAATGTCGATCTTCGTATGATAATCGGGATTGCAGCTTGGCAGCTCGCGGCTTCGAATGCAATTGAGCCATTCTCGCTCGTGGCCGGGCGACGACTCGATCCGCTCCTCGGGCTGGACCGATGCGTCGAAGTAATTCCCCTCGGGCACGACCTTGTGCATGCCGTAGTTACAGAAGAGAGTTCCCCGATCACCGTGAAGATAAATCCCCAAACGACGCGCGGGCGAGCCACTGCCGAAATCGAACGCGAAACTGTTGATCGTCGACATCGACCAATGGAGCGTCAGATCGGGATACTCGAACAGCATCTCCTGTGTGTCTGGAGCGTCGCCGTCGTCATCGACCAGATATCGACCACCGGTACAGCTAACCTGCGTCGGGTAACCTGGGTTGAGCGCCCAGATCGGCAGGTCGACGATATGCGGTGCCATGCCGGGCGTCCAACCGCCGCTATAATCCATGAACGAGCAGTGATTGTACGAATTGGCGGCCAGCAGCGCATTGAACGGACGATCCGGTCCCGGGCCGAGCCACATGTTCCAGTCCAAACCGTCCGGAACCGTCGTGTCGCTGACCTTGCCCAGACCGTTGACTCCCTGGTTCATGACGTTAAACGTCCTTGCGACACTCACCTTACCGATATGCCCGCACTGGACGAGCTCGACGACGCGCCGATAATTTTCGCCAGCGTGAATTTGCGTACCGATTTGGCAGATCCGCTTGTGACGTCGGACGGCGTTGCGAACAGCGACGCTCTCACCTAGGTGAAGCGTCATCGGCTTTTGCAGGTAGATATCTTTGCCCGCCTTGCACGCGTCGATCGCCATCAATGCGTGCCAATGCGGTGGCGTGGCGATAATGACCGCATCGACGTTATCGTCGGCTAGCAGGTCGCGATAATCGTTGTACCCTTTCGCATTGGGATGCTTTGCAAGCACGCCCTCCCGTCGCGCCTTCCATACTTCGCAGACGGCGGTGACGACAACATCGCTTTGAGAGCTGCAGGCTCTGAGATTCGCTTGCCCCATACCATTGCAGCCGATAATTCCAAGGCGAATCTTTTCACTTGGAGCTTCGGCATCTTGAGCAAGTGCGGCCGACGAAACAATCTGAGGAATAGCCACCGCTGCACCGATGGCACTGGCACGTTTAGTAAATAACCGGCGAGAAATTGATTTCTTGTCCACAGGCATGCTCCTTCGTCATATTTTTAGGAGGGAAGATAAAGGCAAGCATCTTTTTGTTTGATCGTACGTTTCCATATTAACTGATCCAATACCACTACCTCAATAGCTGAGGGGTGAGGTTTTTGCAGAAAACGGATATTTCTAGTAAACCAACATAATTAAGTAAGCCGTTCAATTAGTCACGTTTTTGCGCTTTAATGCTGGCAATATTCCAAAAAAACGAAGGCAAACAATCAGGCGCATATCAGCCAAAGTCGCACCTTATACATGAAATTATTATAGAGACCGTAAAGCATCCAGGAGAAGCGACGTTGCGGAACTCGTACGCAACGCAAGTAGATATAATTGGTTGCAACACTTCTCGGCCGACAGTCGGGCGATTCCATTCTACTTCTATATAAGGAGCAAAGAGATGCCACTAGTTGAAATCAAACTCGTCGAAGGTGTTTTCTCCGAGGCACAAAAACATGAGATGATCGAGCGAATCACCGAAGTGATGGTCGACATTGAAGGAGAAAACCTGCGCAACTACACGACCGTCATTGTCGAAGAGGTGAAAAGCGGCGACTGGGGAATGGGCGGTTGCCCGATGTCGACCGAAGCGATCACATCAATGTCAGGTCATCACATCGAAATGCCATAAAGACGCCTCGAACCGAGGCAGTTTAAATCAATCGAGTCGGCGGCGGATCTTTCGCGCCAGCCGTGGAAGCGATTCCATCAGCTCGGCCAGCGTCGGAGGATCAGAGCGACGGGGAATGACGATCATATCGAGATCGTCGGGAAGCTGCTCGCGCGTCAGGCGAAAAGCCTCGCGCAAAAGCCGCTTCCAACGATTCCGAACAACCGCGCCGCCGACTTTTCGCGAGACCGACAGTCCGATCCGCGAATGTCCAAGCTCGTTTCTCAGGCCGAATACTAAGATCAACGCGTCTGATGCCCTGGCACGCCGCTCATAAACCCGCTGAAACTCAGCCGGCCGGCGAAGATGGTGGCATTTGAGAAATCGTTGGTCGGGCATTGCTTTTAGTGAGTAAGGGAGTTAGCGAGTAAGGGATTTGGAGCGACCAGTAAGCGTTTTGTCAATAATCTCTGTTGCTTACTCCCTCACTCCCCTTCTCTTCCTACACGTGTACATCAGCTTCCATATCGAGCGAGTCGGGATAACGATCGCGGATCGGTTGAACGATACCCGCAATAAACTCGTCAACCTGTTCGGGAGATCGGCCGACGAAATCGCTAGGAATGAGCATCGAATCGAGATCAATTCCCTCGAACATCTTATCTGCGGCGATTCGTTCCATCAGGTCGTTGGGCAATCCTTCATTTTTGACAACCGCACCGGCCTCGATACTGAGTTGGCGAATCCGCTCATGAAGATCTTGCCGATCGCCACCAAGCGCAACGGCTGCCATCATAATGTTTTCGGTGGCCATGAACGGCAATTCGGCTGCAAGATTTCCTTCGATCACCTTCGGATATACAACGAGCCCCGAGGTGACGTTTTGGCAAAGAATCAGCACGGCATCGATTGCAAGAAACGCTTGAGGCAGGACAAGCCGCCGATTGGCCGAGTCATCGAGTGTCCGTTCCATCCATTGAGTCGCAAGCGTTGCCGGGGGACTTGTCTGCAGTGACATTACGAAGCGTGCGAGCGAACATATTCGCTCACTTCGCATCGGATTTCGTTTATATGCCATCGCCGACGATCCGATCTGATTCTTCTCAAACGGTTCCTCGATTTCCTTACGATGCGCCAGAATTCGCAAGTCGCTTGCAATCTTGTGGGCCGTCTGTGCGATCCCTGACAAAACATCGAGAATCTGGGAGTCGATTTTTCGCGGATATGTTTGACCGGTAACGGCATAAGAGTCGTCGAAACCAATCTTGTCGCAAACCAACTGCTCAAGCTTTTTCACTTTTTCGTGATCGCCATCGAATAGTTTGAGGAAACTCGCCTGAGTGCCAGTCGTCCCTTTCGTACTACGCGCCAGCAGCGTGTCGATCCGATGCTCCAATTCTTCGAGATCGAGCACGAAATCGTACGCCCAGAGACATGCTCGTCGCCCGACGGTCGTTGGTTGAGCCGGCTGAAGGTGGGTAAACCCGAGGCAAGGCAAATCACGATATTCGGCCGCAAATCGACCAAGCTGATCGATTACGGATACCAGTCGCGACTTCACCATGTTGAGCGCGTCACGAAGAATAATCAGATCGGCGTTGTCCGTTACAAAACAACTCGTCGCACCAAGGTGAATGATCGGCATCGCATCGGGGCAGACCGCACCATACGTGTGGACATGCGCCATCACATCGTGCCGTCGTTCCTTCTCTTCCTTCTTTGCGAGTTCGAAATCAATATTATCGACCTGATCCTGCATCTGCTGAATCTGCTGCTCGGTGACGGGGAGCCCCAACTCGGCCTCGGCTTCGGCCAGGGCGATCCAGAGGCGGCGCCACGTGCCGATACGGCGGCTCTGTCCGAATAGCTCGCTCATTTCGCGCGATGCGTATCGGGTGTTCAGCGGATTCACGTAACCGTCGAAGGTGCATTGCTGATCGCTCATTGTGATTTTCCCAATTATTCAGCCTGAAATGGTTCGTTCGGTTAAACAGCCTGAGTAGAATAAAGAAGCAAAGAAATAAATTCAGCCCACTTCCGGGCGGTTTGAGGCAGAATTCCTTACAATGCAAAGGTCAGGATGTCCGACAAAAGTTGTAAGATACACGAAAACCGGCTGATTGTAAAGTTGCCCGGACGGTCCGTTCCCACCTGAATGGCTTCGATTCCGCTCGATTATCCCCCATCTATACGATTCCTCTCGGACTGGCTTGTTTTATGAGTCTGAGAAAATTGTAAGGGAACCGATTTGATTATCGACGCTAATGTCTGTTATAATAGATGATTCATCGGGCCGACGCATACCCTGCCTGCAGGAGCATACCTCGAGCGCCGGCCGCCGAACATACCTCACCACCATCCGACTATAAATACTTCTTCGTTTGACATATGAAATCTGGTCACTGGGTATCCATCATATCGATCGCCGCCGGACTAGTGCTTACGCTAGTCGGGTGGATGCTATTGCCCGACGCTGTTGAGGCCGCTGCCGACGGCGCGTCGCTTCTGCTCGATCCGATCATCACCAAAGACGCACCGATGGTACCGAGCTGGTTCGTCACCGCGGGCGTACTATTCCTGTCGGTCGGCCTCTGGATCGGTACGATGCTGATCTTCATCGGCAAACGCCGAGGTGTCGGTCCGGGATTCTTCATCGGCTTCGTGCCAACCCTACTATTCTCGACCTTCGCCGTCACACCGCTGTCGCTAGTTCTTTCGCTGCTGACATTTCCGCTGGCGCTCTACCTGTCGTCCGATTCGACGAAACATTTTGGCCCTACATTTCGGAAGTATGCGGCTTACCTTTCGCTCCGCCGACTATTTCGCGGAACTTCGGTAGACGACTACACCGGAACAAAGAAAGCGGACACGCACAGGCGTCCTTCGACGGCTTGGTTCGATACGCTGATCTGGCTGCCGGCCGCACTATTTACGTGTGGCATGATCGCGATTCTCGCGTCCGACCTTACGTATACCGATGTTGGATCGATCGAAGACGTGATCAATAGTGCCCGAATGCGTCAAGCGCTGTGGCTGTCGGTCTGGACAACGCTGACAACGACCGTCATCGGATTGGCGATATCGATTCCGATGGGATATTCGCTTAGTCGCTACCGCTTCGTGGGGCATTCGCTGATCGACGCCCTGGTCGATCTACCGATCCTTCTGCCGCCGCTGATCGTCGGTCTGTCGCTGCTCGTATTCTTCCAAACGCCGACCGGGCGATGGATCGAATCGATCGGACTGTCGATGATTTATCAAAAACGAGGAATCGTGCTCTGCCAACTCTTTGTCTCGATTTCGTTCGGTATTCGTGCAATGAAACTGACATTCGACGGAATCGACATACGTCTAGAGCATGTCGCGATGACGCTCGGCCGATCTCGGGTCGGGGCGTTTTTCTCCGTCGCACTACCGATGGCTCGACGTGGCGTTGTGACTGCGGGTATTCTGATCTGGACGCGAGCACTTGGCATTTTCGGGCCCCTAATGCTCTTCGTCGGTGCCGTCGAAGGTCGCACCGAAGTGTTGCCCACAACGATCTTCCTTGAGCAATCGGTCGGCCGAATCGAAATGGCACTTGCCGTCGCCGTTCTCATGGTGATCGTCTCGGCTGTCGCCCTGGTTACTATTCGTATCGTGGGGTTGACAGAACGATGATCCGAATCGAAAACCTAAAATTACAACTTGGCCAGTTCGCGCTCGACGACGTTTCGATGCATGTCCGTCAAGGCGAATACTTCGTACTGCTCGGCCCGAGCGGCGCGGGCAAAACAATGCTGGTCGAGTCCCTTTGTGGCTTGATCCGCCCTGATGGTGGACGAATCTTGATCGACGGCGACGACATGACCGCGGCGCCGCCCTCGCACCGGCGGATCGGTTACGTTCCGCAAGATTACGCACTTTTCCCTACGCGATCCGTCGATGGAAATATCCACTTCGGTCGTAATGTCATTTATCAACGCGAACGCGCCATCGCCGCAGCAAAACGAAAAGCAGCGAAACGGAACGGAGTCGACACGGTCGCTACCACCGATGACGAGCCGATCAATTACAAAGTCAATGTCGAACGTCTGACCGAATCGCTTGGCATTCGTCCGCTTTTGAACCGAAAAATCGACGGACTCTCGGGCGGCGAACGACAGCGCGTCGCACTTGCACGTGCACTGGCAGCAGAACCGAAAATCTTGATCCTCGACGAGCCGGTCAGCGCGCTGGATGAAAAGACTCGCGACGAAACGTGCCAGCTCCTCAGACGTCTTCACCGAGAAGCTGGCATGACGACGATTCACATCTGCCACAACTTGGCCGAGATGTTGACCGTCGCCGATCGCGTGGGCGTGATTATCGACGGCCGCATCGATCAGGTCGACTCGCCACGCGGCGTACTCGATCGTCCCGCAACGCTTGCTGCCGCTCGATTGCTTCAGTCGGAAAACGTGCTGCCAGTCAGCCGTATCGAAGATATCCCCGGACCGGTCGAGGCGAATCGCGACACGTTCCGCCTGCGCATCGGACGAACGACCGAACTACGCACCTCGACCTGCGGCGACGATTCCGAATATCGGGGGCATCAGTGGTACGCCGTCATTCGTCCCGAGAATATCCGTGTTGTTACACCGGGCACGACTGTCGACCCTAACGATGGCACGGTTGAAATTACGGGACGCATCGACTCTCTTCGCGATGCGGGAAGCGTTGTTTCGCTAACCGTGCATATCGAAGACGATATCGACCTGATCGTCACGGTTGACCTGGCGACTCTTGCCCAAAATCCGCTTACGCCTGGCAGCGTTATCCACATGCTCGTCGATCCCGACTGCGTTCATCTCGTCAAATAATCGGGCGCGTCTTCTTATCCTCTTTCGCCGATTATCTGTCACGCAAAATTTCTAATCTAGTGCTTGACTAGAATTCCGCGCCGTGCAACAATGGACATTGTGCCACCGGCACGTCTGGGGCAGCCCAACCAATTCCTTTTGTGCGGGCCCAGTCAAGATTCATTACACGTTAGCGATCGGAAAGTTAGGTTCGACATGGTCAGGAACTTGCAGCGCATGCGCGCGATCGGTACATTGTTTCTTGTGAGTATCTTTTTCACTTCGAGCATGCCCGTGATGGGACAGTTCGGTCCGAGCATGCCCTCGATGCCAAGTCCCGGAGGTGGCGGTGGTGGATTCCGCTCGCCCTCGCCCTCGCCCTCCTATCGACCGAGCCCTAGTCGCTACACTCCGTCCACTCCCCGTTATCCATCGACTCCCCATCCATCAAACCGCTACACATCGCCTTCAAGAGGCGGAATGCCTGGACACTCGGGTTACAATCATTCAGGTAATCCTGGAATCTCGCCTCGCCCTCAATACCACAATCCCTATGGTTACACGCCGCCGGGCGGTTCGCATTCTCCCAGCACGGGTTTTTCCATCACTCCGCCACGGGTCAATGTTCCCACACCCGGGCATAGCAACGCACCAAGAATCTACGGTACACGGAGCATAAGCACGCAACAGCAATGGAAGAATATAAATACGGAAATTCGTAATAAAACCACGAGCCAAATCAAAAGTATTGTTGACAGACGCCTGGAGTCGTCAAAATCGCTAGGCGGCCTAATGTCCGCCGTAACAGCGCTCGAACGTGCCAACGCGCCGACGGATGCGATCAACAAATATCGTACCCAAGCGATGAGCATGGCACGCACGCAGGTGAGTCAAAACGTCAACACGCCCGATCCATATATCGCGGTCGCGAAGTTCTCGCTCGAAGGTCAAAACGAGGCCGAATTTCGTCGCGTTACACAAACCATGGAGCAACGTTTTCCCGATCATCAACACACGCATTACTTCAAGGGAATGCGTGCGATCAAAGACCAGGATTGGAAGACGGCCGAAATCGAGCTAAAAAAGGCGAAGGCAAAGGGTCTGCCCGACGAAGCACTCTCGGACTGGCTCAAGATGGTAATCGATCGCCAGAAAATCATCTGGGATTTCGCCTACTACACCGTTTACGCGATCCTCGGCTGGCTTCTCGGTTTGCTCGTGCTCTATTTGGTCGGTAAAGCCTTTTCGAAGTCGACACTCAAATCACTTCGGATGCGTCATCCGACCGACATCTCGGGCGGGCAACGAATGCTTCGTCGCATGTACGGAGTCGTTGTCGCACTAGCGGGACTCTATTATTATATATCAATGCCCATGCTGCTGATCACATCGATCGCTCTGCCTTTGTCTCTCGCTTACGCGCTGCTAATGCTTCCGGTGATGAATTTCTTCCTAATTTTCATCGTCCTAACCCTGGGCGTCGGAGGCATTGTTACGGCACTTACGGCGATCATTACTTGTTTCATGTCCACGAAACGAAAGCTGGAAGGAAAGTCGCTAACTCGCCACGAACATCCCGATCTCTGGGCCTTCGTCGACGATATCGCACGAGAGGTGGGCACGCGAACGGTCGACGAAATCCTGCTCATGCCCACCGACGAACTCTTCGTCTTCGAAAAAGGAAGTACGCTGAGAAAAATGCTCGGACGCGGCCGTCGCGTTCTTGTCATTGGTACCGCAGTACTTGAAGATTTGACCCAGCAGTGCCTCCGAAGTATCCTCGCACACGAGCTGGGACACTTCTCGCACGGCGATACTGCGGGAGGAAACATCGCAGTCGACGTATTCGATGCCATGTCGAACTTTGCCGAAGCGCTTTCCAATCGCAAGAAGATTCGCAAGTGGGATTTAGCGATCCATTTCCTACGGCTCTACCATTTCTTACTGAGGCGACTAATGGCTGGTGCCCGGCGATTGCAAGAAATCCATGCAGACATCGTCGCCGCACGTTGCTACGGGGTGAAAGCTTTCCAGCAAGGGCTCGTTCACGCGATCCGGCGATCGCTCGAATTCCATCGGCGCGTAGGAAACACGATCGAGGCGAACGTCGCAGGTCGCCCCACCGCGGTAACAAAACAGTTTTATCGCGCATCGAGCGGCCTGAAGGTCGACGACCGTGAAGATATCGAGGTTATCTCCGCCCTACAGATCCATCTCCCGTCGGACGAAGAAAGTACGCACCCGAGCCCGCTCGAGCGTTTTCGACTAATCGAACGGCTTGACCTCCCTCAGTCGATCAACCGTGCAAGCACCGACCGATTGCCGGCCTGGAATCTATTCAGCAATTCGGAACGGCTGGAAGAAGAGATGTCCGACGTCCTTTCGGAACTGATGAAGCTGGAAACGCAGAACACGAAAATGTTTTCGGAGCAGCTTCTGAACTTCATGAACGAAGTCTTGGCAACCCAGAACATTCCGGAAGCCTACGAGGAACGCGCCAGAAATTACTTCACGTTGGGCAAATACAACGAGGCGATTGAAGACCTCAACCGTGCGATCAAACTTGCACGCATGGCACCTCATCTTTATTATTATCGCGCGATCGTATACCGAGACATGGGCGAGCTGGACAAAGCGATTGAAGATCTCGAGCGACTTGTTTCTCGGATCTCGGGTGGCCAAGTTCCCGATTCGTACCACCTGCTTGGCACTTGCTACCTTCGTCAGAAGCGATACAAAGAAGCGGCCGACGCGTTTTCGAAAACGATCGACCTCGATGAGAGATCGCTCGGCGCGTGGATCGGCATGGCCCGCTCGCTGGTCCACTTGAAGAATTACAAAGACGCGGAGGACGCGTTCAGATTACTGACCGAGAGCTTCCCCTTAAGTGTCGAGATTCATACCGAGCGGGGGATGTTGCACAGCCGCCAAAAACGCTACGCACACGCTGCTGCCGATTTCGACCGCGCGATCGAGATTGAACCTTCCTACGCCCAAGCGAGAATCCGCCGTGCGTGGCTCCTAAGCACTTGTCCCGACGATGCATACCGCAATGGCGAGCGCGCGATTGCCGACCTAGAACACATCCGCAAGAAGTATGGATCTAGTGCATTGTTCCATAACCTGATGGCGGCCGCACAAGCCGAGGCGGGCAATTTCGATGAAGCCGTCGCTTGCGCACAAATGGCGATCGACATGTCGGGCGAAGCCGAGAAGAAAATATTTCAGGCTCGACAAGATCTTTATAGAAAGCGACGAGCACTGCGAATCGAGGCCGCTTAGAGATAACCTTACGCTTCGTCACGAATCCGGACGCGGCGTCCGATGATTTCGACGCGACCCTCGGCGATAAGCTGGAGCGCCGTCGGATATGCTTCGCATTCGGCCTCGAAAACTCTTGCGGCTAGCACATCGGCCGTGTCGTTGTCCAAAACCGGTACGACTCGCTGCAAGATCACCGGACCATGATCGTACTCGTTGTCCGCATAGTGAACCGTGCAGCCGCTCACTTTCGCGCCATACTCGACCACGGCCCGGTGAACTCGCTTGCCGTAATATCCCTTGCCACAAAACGCGGGAATGAGCGACGGGTGAATGTTCGTTACGCGACCAACGTAATCCTCGGGGACGGCGATTCGCTTGAGGAAACCCGCCATCACAACCAGATCGACGCCAATCTCGTTGCAGCGATCGAAAATCTCTCGACTAAACGCGTCGGTCGACGGATAATCTTCTCGACGAATCACAACGCCTGGACAGCCGGCTCGATCGGCGTATTGAAGTCCCGCAACCCCTTCTTTGCTCGAAACGACGAGCCCGACTTCAACGTCGAGCCGACCGGCATCGATCCAATCGAGAACATTTCGAAGCGTCGTCCCGCCCCCGGAAAGGAGCACGGCAATACGAAGAGGTTTGATCGATTCTCGGTCGGCACTCATGATTACATCCTGGTGATATTTCTTGAGCGGCCGCCTAACGACGGTTCGATCGTCGGCCGCATCGATTGCATCCTTGTTTGAAAAGAAACTACGCGTCGTCGCCCGAATCGACAACCTTCACGTAGACGGTTAACGTCTCGCCCGCGGGCGAAACTTCGACCGCTTCGGCACCTTCGACCGCTTCGATCGACAGATCGACGGTAAGTGTTTCGCTCTTGATATAATCGCCGAATCCATTGACGGCTGCGAGAATCGGTTCCGACTTGGTCACGATTCCGACAGCGATCCGGTCCGTATACTCACAGTCGAGTTGCTTTCGGCGATCTTGAATCACACGCACTAACTCGCGAGCGTATCCTTCCGAGACCAGCTCGTCTGTCAGCTCGGTCGAGAGCACGACAACGCATTGTTTGCCCTGCGCGGCCGCCCAACCTTCGTTCGCTTGCAGACGCACTTCGATATCGTCCGAATCGAGTTCAACCTCAGTGGCATCGGGAAGCGTCAACACGATCTTGCCGGTCGACTCCATTTCGGCGAGCAGCTTGCCGCCGTCCGCTTCACCCAGCAGTTCCTTCACCGCGGGCATATTCCCCCGCAGGCGTTGACCTAGGCGTTTGAAGTCCGGCACGACGTTATAAGTGATATACTCCTGAGCGTCGGTTGTCAGTTCAACTCGCTTCACGTTCAGCTCCGCACAGACAATCGCGCTATGGCTCTCCAACCACTCGCGATGCGTGTCGTCAGCCATTACAACCTCGAGCAGCGACAAGGGCTGGCGAACTTTTAGCTTCGCACCCATTCGAGCACTAAGCGATAGCGATACGATTTCGCGAGCTAATGACATCCGTTCGCAAAGCGTCGAATCAAGCAATCCCGAATTTGGCTCCGGATAATCGCAAAGGTGAACGGACTCGACGGCGCGATCACCTAGCGGTGCACAAACCAGATTCTGCCAGATCGCTTCAGTTAAGAACGGCACGAACGGTGCAAGGAGTTTGACGGACGTAAGCAGGCACTCGTAGAGCGTCCAGTACGCATCCATCTTGTCCTGATCCATCTCGCTGCTCCAGAATCGGTCGCGACAACGACGGACGTACCAGTTGCTCAGCCCGTCGACAAAATCACGCAACCGACCGGTCGCACCGTAATTGTCATACGCATCCATAAGCTGCGTAACATCGGCGATCGTCTGATTCAACTCGGCATAGAGCCAACGATCGATCTCACGTCGCTGTGAAACTTCGCGATATCCTTCCGCACCTGCCAGCGTCTTGGGATCGACCTGTCCGGACTCACCCTGCAACAGCTTGCCTGGATCGAACCCGTCGATATTTCCGTAGATCACGAGGAACGTGTAGCAGTTCCAAAGCGTCAATAGCATCTCGGGGATACTCTCTTTGATCGCTCGTTCATCGTAACGGATCGCCGTCCACGGTGGTTGATTCGCGTAGAAATACCAACGGAGTGCATCCGCACCGTACTTGTCGAAAATCTCGGTCGGCTCGCGATAGTTTCGCAACGACTTCGACATTTTACGAGCATCTTCACCGAGCATCAATCCAAGCACGATACAATTGCGGAACGGATGCGGATAGGGTTCCCCCGATTCGGTAAGCGCGGTCGCATTCGTTGCCGCGTCTTCACCCGTTGTCTTCGAGTCTTCGCTAAAGAGCATCGTACTTATCGCCGTCAGACTATAGAACCAACCACGGGTCTGATCGAGCGCTTCGCTGATGAAGTCGGCCGGAAACTGCTGACGGAATTCGACATCCGAACCTG
>Ga0180430_10003544_pt1 | contig 13421 bp, 10 predicted proteins | sample SS_ome_9_FD_132999 | JGI IMG/M metagenome (GOLD analysis project Ga0180430, IMG submission 132999) | Hypersaline lake sediment archaeal communities from the Salton Sea, California, USA - SS_1_S_2 metaG | ecosystem: Environmental > Aquatic > Non-marine Saline and Alkaline > Hypersaline >... | reverse complement strand
GCCGTCGCGCATGACCATGACGCGGTCGGCGATTTCGAAGATTTCTTCGAGTCGGTGGCTGATGTAGATGACGCCGATGCCGTGGCGTTTGAGGTCGCGTATGACCGCGAAGAGGCGTTTGACTTCCTGGCTGGTGAGGGTGGCAGAGGGTTCGTCCATGACGATGATGCGGGCATCGACAGACAGGGCTTTTGCGATTTCGACCACCTGTTGTTGGGCGACGGAGAGTTCGTTGCAGCGTTTTTCGGGGTCGATGCTGATGCCGATCCGTTGGAACAGGGCAAGGGCGCGGCGGTGTTCGTCGGCGTGTTTGACGAAGCCGGCGCGGTGGTTTTCGCGGCCGAGGAAGATGTTCTCGCGGACGCTCAGCGCAGGGATGAGGTTGAATTCCTGGTAGATAATGGCGATGCCGGCGTGCTGGGCGTCGCTGGGGCTGTTGATGGCGAGCCGCTGGCCATGGATGTTGATGTGGCCTGTTTGGGCACGGTAGACGCCGCCGAGGACTTTGATGAGGGTGCTTTTGCCGGCACCGTTTTCGCCGAGCAGGGCGAGGACCTCGCCGCCCTTGAGGGAGAGGTTGAGGTCGTTGAGGGCGCGGACTCCGGGGAATGACTTGGAGATGCCGGTCATCTCAAGAAGATGCCCGCCTTCTTCGACGTTGGGCTGCAAAGATGGTCTGTCATGTGTCATAGTGTTTGCACGTCCTGTCGCGGCGTGGCAACGGATTGTTTGGTTGAGGCGAGGCCATCAGTCCTCCAGCCGCCATGGAGCCTAGTATAGGGGGGTCGGCGGTTCGTTGAAAGGGCTTACTGGAAACGCGCCCGGCGGCGGCGGCGGCGCGCCGTCCATCACGCGTGGCGACCGCGTAACGACCCCGGGCCTGAGCTTTGGGGGACAGAGTCTATGCAGAACGTGGGCGGCTACTTGGCACCATTTGATTTTTGCTTGTTTGGGATTTCACTATTGGCGTTTCCGGTTTGAGTTCGTAGACTGGAGGTCGCAGCGACCTTTGTGTCGTGGCGAGCTCGCTGGCGTCTTGTGACTATGGATTATGCAGGGCGGGCCTTCAGAGGCACGCCTCTTCTAGGAAAGCTTGTTATGCAACCACCCCGGCTCTGTAAGGAGAATATGATGGCTGGCTTACCCCAACCCCTCGTTACGATTGTCCTGACTGCTTCCATGTTCCTGGCTGTCACCGGCTGCGCCAAGGACGACTCGCCCGTACCCGGCCCCGCTGCCACCGCCACGTCCACCACCAAGGGTGTTATTGGCCTGTCTGTCCTGACTCTGACCAATCCCTTCTTCAAAGTCATCGCCGATACCGTGAAAGCCGAAGCCGCCAAGCAAGGCTACGACGTCCTTATCACCAGCGGCGAGTTCGACCCCGCCAAACAGCAGGACCAGGTTCAGGAATTCATCGTCAAGAAAGTCAGTGCCATCGTTCTGACGCCCTGCGACTCCAAGTCCATCAGCACTGCCATTAAACAGGCCAACCAGGCGGGCATTCCCGTCTTCACCGCCGACATCGCCTGCCTCGACCCCGACGTCAAGGTCGTCTCCCATATCGCCACCGACAACTACAACGGCGGCTGTCTTGTCGCCCAAGCCATGATGGAAGCTCTCGGCAATCAGGGCAAAGTTGCTATCATCGACCTGCCCGAAATCGAATCGGTCATCCTGCGCACCCGAGGCTTCCGCGACGAACTCAAACAAGCGAACTCGCCTATTGAAGTGGTCGGCGCGTGGCCCGGCAAAGGCTCCAAGGACGAAAGCTTCAAGGTCGCACAGGAAATCCTCCAGGCCCACCCTGATCTCAACGGCATTTTCGCCATCAACGACCCCACCGCCCTGGGCGCCTATGCCGCTGTCGAAATTGCCGGTAAAACGAAACAGATTGTCATCGTCGGCTTCGATGGCCAGCCCGAGGGCAAAAAGGCCATTCTTGAAGGCAAGATCTACGCCGACCCCGTCCAGTTTCCTGAACGCATCGGCCAAACCACCGTCCAGGCCATCCTGCAATATTTCAACGGTGAAAAAGTCGCTCCCGAAATCCTCATCCCCACCGCACTCTACTACCAGAAAGACGCCGAGAAGGACCCCCTCTTCACGGATGTCGCTCAGCCATGAAAAAACGTTTCTGTAGTGGCCAGAAGCGCCCCGGGACCACAGGTATTCTCGATATATTAAGTCGTACAACTATCGGATAAGACTGCATGAGCTGGAAAAACTCTTACTTCCGTCGCTTCTTCGCCGACTACGGTATCGTTTTTGTTCTGTTGCTGCTCTGTGCCTTCTTCAGCATGGCCACGCTCAAAGAACAACACCCTGCGGGCGCCCAGGGAGCCAGTGCCCTCTGGGGCACCCTGCGTCAGCAACACCGCGAGGCCCAGGACATTCTCATCATTGCCAACGTCGGCCGCGACGGCCAGGCCTTTGCCGATACTCTGTCCCGGGCGGCCCGGAACCACGCCGGCATTACCTCGCAGACTCTCACCGGCGAACCCTTCTTCGTCCGCGACGCGTTGGAAGACCTTGCCCAATCCGGCCGGTCACCGCAGGCGATTCTCGCCACCCGAGAGGCCGCCCAATGGCCGTTCCTTAAGAACCTTGCTGCCGAGCTGCCCTCGTTGGATAAGGTCACCCTGCTCAGTCCTCAAAGCTACCTCTGGCCGGACTTCCTCAAACGCTCCAACCTGATGGCCATCGCCGATCGCATCGTTGTCATTGCTCTCATCGCCATCGGCATGACCATGGTCATCATTACCGGCGGCATCGACCTTAGCGTCGGCAGCCTCATCGCCTTTTCCGCAGTGCTCGCCACCGTCTTCATCCGCGATTTCGCCGGAGCCGAAGACGCCTCAGGCCTCGGCATGACTGTCGCCTGCCTCGCCGCCATCGCCCTGGCTGGCTGTGTCGGCGTGTTCTCCGGCGTCATGGTCACCTACTTTCTCATACCCCCCTTCATCGTCACCCTTGCCATGATGCTCGTTGCGAACGGGCTCGCCTTCATTGTTGCCGCCGGCCAGTCCGTCTACCAGGTCCCCGACTCCCTCATCTGGCTCGGCCGCGGCGCCTCACTACTTGGCATACCGAACACCGTCGTTCTCATGGCCCTTCTCTACACCATCGCCCACATCATCATGACCCGGACCACGCTGGGGCGATACATCTACGCCGTCGGCGGCAACCAGGAAGCGGCCCGACTCTCCGGCGTACCCGTCAAGCGTATCCTCATCTTTGTCTACGCTGCTTGTGCTGCCCTGGCAGGCCTTGGGGGCGTCGTCCAGGCCTCGCAACTCAAAAGCGGTGCGCCTACCTACGGCGTCATGTACGAACTCTACGTCATCGCCGCGGTCGTCGTTGGCGGCACCAGCCTTACCGGCGGCCAGGGCAAAATCCTTGCTACCCTTGTCGGCGCTTTCATCATCGCTGTCATCCAGAACGGGATGAACCTCATTGGCGTGGAAAGCTACACCCAGAAAGTCGTTCTCGGGCTCGTGATTCTTGCTGCTGTTCTGCTGGACATGCTCAAGAAACGTGGCCTGCCCCTGTCCCGTTTCGCCCGGCGGACCCGCGCTCGACAAGACACCGCCCCGGACCAATAGGCTGCGAGTCCGCGGCGTCCTCGGGCTTGGCCTTGGTGTCGCAAACGTTTTGCCCGCGTGCAGCCCCTTTCCCCGTGTCGCGATACCCGTCCTTGTTCCTGCCCCTCTCAGGTCTCTTTTTAGAGTTTACCCACCCGGCCTACCACAGACAAAAGCACTGTAAACTCATCCTCTCCGTCCACGTCGATAAGGCGATCCACTGCCTCCTGATCGTACGCTGCTATTGCACACGCCCCGGCTCCCACCGACTCCGCCGCCAGGTAGAGGTTCTCGCTCACGTGTCCCGCGTCAATCGCAATCACCTTGTGCGAGACGGTGGCGTAACGCCACTCCATGCGGTAAGGCACCGCCGTCCAAGCGAACACCACGGCGGCCTCTGCCACGAAATGTTGTCCGTAACAGGCCTGTGCCAACGCCTTGGGCAAACCCTCCTCGTGCTTGAGGAAGCACAACTTGTGCTCCAGCGCTAAATACCGATAAAGCCCCTCTTTCACCCCCTCGACCCGGCGTATGCTCAAGTACGTTTCAAAGGCGTGTCGCGACCCGGCCGAGGGCACCGTGCGAAATGTCGTTGCGCCTTTACCGGTCACACGCCTTACCCCCTGCGTCGCCCATAACAGAAACGACAACTGCTCGTGGGTCAGCGCTGCCGGGCCAAACTCCCGCCAACTTCGTCGCTGCTCCATCACCTGGCGCAAAGGTGCTCCCCCCACCGACATCGCCGAAGGAGGCACCAGGTCGATCAACCTGGCTCCTTCAGGGCAAGGTTTCTGGGCCAGTGGCGGCGACAAACCGCGCATCTGATCGGTCACCGGCGTCTCGGCGAAATGCGCCTTGAGAAAGTCTCGGCCCTGACGTATGGCCTTGAAAGTCATCTCCTGCTCCCGGGCGATTCTGCCCACACCTCGCTGCAAACTCTAGCCTTTGTGCCGCCACGGACGATACATACACATGGTAATTCTGGAAAAACCCAAAAAGGACTGTGCGTGTTCTTCTTGCGTTTCTTGCCGGCCGTCAGGTCCCCTTTTTTTTATTCGTAGAAGGTTTTTGGTCACTTGGGCTCAAAGGGGCTTTGCCTTGGGAGCCTGCGGCGGGCACGACAAACACCTGCAATGGAAGCGGGCTTATTCTAACCTTTAAGTCTATGGTACCGTCTCGGCGCACACACTACTCAAGGACGTTTGGCTTATTCGTGGTATTCAAAAAGCAATTGATATTCGCTATTATAGCAGTTCTGGCACCGGATACAAGGCAAAATTTTTCCAGGGAGCCCCCATGCCCGTCCCCGCTTCGGGTTTTCTGTGATCCCCGTAATTTCCGCAAGGCTGGCCTAGAGGGGCTCGAACTCGTCTTTGCCGGCGCCGCACTCCGGGCACTCCCAGTTTCCCGGTAAATCCTCAAAGGCTGTCCCCGGCGTCACGCCATTGTCCGGATCCCCCTCTGCTGGATCGTATATATAGCCGCAAAGTAGACAACGATACTTCTTCATCGTAACACTCCTTGTTTGTCCGGACATACTCGACTATGCGATACGTGTTTCTTGTCACCTGTGTCGCTCCGGTGAAGCCTGTGGCTTCAGGTTGTGGAGCGTGATCGTCTGTTCTCTTGCGACGTGCAGTGAATCGGGAAGCGGTTTTTCGGTAGCGGCGGCAGCGTGCGTTGAGGCGGTGGTGGTAGAGCCTCTTAGTCTGTATCGAGCCCCTCCAGGGCCTCTGTCAGTTGCTTGATGTGACCCAGTTCCTCGCGGATCAACAAGTCCAGCTTGTCTCGGTGGGTTGGGCCTACCTGTTCTTTGAGGGCCGCAAAATACGCCAGCGTGTCGCGCTCAAAACCGATCGCCAGGGCAAGAATCTTTCCGGGCGAATCCACCTCCGCGGCTGCCGCCGAGATGTCGGGGCCCTTGCCGAACACGTGACAGTCGGCAATCGCCTGCAAATACGCCTCCGCCTCTCCCGAGGGGTCCACCCAGTGCGCGTCCGCACGACCGCACAGCTCCTGCCGCCACGACGCAAACAACGCCTCGTGCTCCTGCTCCTGCTGCGACAACGCCACAAACAACACCTTGACCGGCCCCTCCTTGGCTGCCTCGGCCGCTCGTCGGTAAAATGCGCCACCGTTGCGTTCGATGTCCTCGGCGATCCGAAACACCTCTGACAGACTGAATCCCGTACCCACAGCCAACTCCTTCTACATGGCGCGTTCTTGTGCTTCGTCTCGGAAACCCCCGGCGATACCCGGGGGCTTCCGTCCTGCTACCTCTGGCGTGGTCTGGGGCACAATCAATAAAGACCTACGATCTCATCGCAGGGGTAGCCCCTCAATACCATTGTGTTGGGCCATCTTGCCAATGGCGCCGGGGCGTGTCTGTGCCCTTCACCGATGGCTGTCCTAGTAATTCGTCGCCTCTAATTCGAAATGAGCCTGTGCGTGCAAACACGCCGGGCAGGCCTTCGGCGCCGTCTCTCCCTCGTGAATGTAACCACAATTGCGACAGGCCCAACGCACCTTCGTCCCACGTGAAAACACCTCGCCCTTCTCCAGGTTCGCCAGCAGCTTGCGATAGCGTGCCTCGTGACGACGCTCCGCCACCGAAACACTTCGAAACAATGCCGCCACCTCGGCGAAGCCCTCTTCTTCAGCCACCTTGGCGAACCCCGGATAAAGGCTGGTGTGCTCCTCGTGCTCTCCCTCGGCCGCGTGCAGCAGGTTCCCCGCCGTATCCTTGCCCAGGCCCGCGGGGTACGTCGCAGTAATCTCCACGGCGTCGCCTTCGAGGTAACTGAAAAACCGCTTGGCGTGTTCCTTCTCCTGATCGGCCGTCTCGGCAAACAGCGCCGAGATCTGCACGTACCCTTCCTTGCGTGCGACCGAGGACGAATAGGTGTAGCGATTGCGTGCCTGCGATTCCCCGGCAAACGCCTTGAGCAGATTTTGTTCCGTTCGTGTTCCTTTGATCGACTTGCCCGACATGAATGCTCCTTCCTCTAACATGTTTCCATGAGTAACAAACCAAAAAAACCGCGGCTAGGACCGCTCACCCCGCCCACGGTCCTTAACCTTATTGTTGAGCCGCAAGAGAACGAAGTCAAGTGCCTAGGGCCTACCTTTACGTCCAAATGTCCGCTCCTTGCCCCCCTTGACGCCCATGGCCGCGGGTGCCCCCTCAATAATGACTCGACGTCACCGGCCGCCGCCCCGATGATCCCATGGCCGGAAACAACGTCTGCGACGCGTGAAAATCGTTCCCCTTTACAATCGCCGCCACGCTGTACTTGTCCATCACCTGCGTCACCCGCACCCGCCCGAGCGGATCGCCGGCCAGATGCCCCAGTACCTGCCCGCTATCGGGATCGATCACCACCTCCGGCGCTGGACGCACCACATACTCGCCTCCCACGCGAATGTCGCGGTCGCGTCCGCCATTGATCACTACCCTGTCCTGCATTACCGACGCAATCTTGGGCTGGTATGGCTGGTCCGTAATACCCTTGACCACCAAACGCACCGCCTCGTCCAACGCCTTCGACGTGGCCCGCCCCAAAGGCGTACGGTAGAAGGTGAAGCTGCCAAAGGCCATCGAACGGTAAGGCACCTCCGCCTCGTCGGATGATATCTTGGCCTTGACGGTATCGGTCGCTATGACCTGGCCGCTCTGCAAATCCACAACGTAGACCGTCGCTGCTACGACCGCGTGACTGCCCCGATTGAACAAGGCCCGGTCGAACAACTTGCCCACTGGCGTGCCCGCCTCCACATGCGCAAAATCCGTCACCGTGCCCTTGATGAGGTAGCGGACTTCCTGGTAAAGCTGCCCCTGGTCCGCGCCGCGCCGCTCCCTTGCCTTGAGCATCCTCGCAAACTGCCCACGCTCCACCACCTCGAAACGCCGCGCACGCAAAAGGCGATCCGTCAACTGTTGCGAAAATCCCCCACCGACGTCCCAGCGTAGCGAAATAGGCGCCCGATTCTCAAACGTCGCCACCGCTACGCTTGGCCGAACGTACCTCTTGCCGTCGTAGTGTCCGTAATGTCCCGGCCTGTGACAGCCGGCACAACATGCCAGCATCGCCAGTCCAAAGGCTGCTGTCAACCATAAATGCCTGCAAATAAACGTGTTGCGTACCAGCTTCGTTGTCATCCCTTCACCTCGCCCGCATTTGCCGTCTCGCCTTTACCTTGCCCGCGTTTGCTGTTTCGCGTTCATCTTGCCCGCGGTCCTCTTCTTCCCAGCCCCCAAAAAGAGCATTTCACACCCCACCTGTATCGTTATCGGCCGTCCCCGCCCACTACCTCCACCCTTTGCAGGAAACGGCACGGTGGATCTAGAAGGCCCCGCCTTTCCTGTCGCCTATTATTCAATCAACCCCCGCGATCTCGTCGCAACGCCAGATTTTCGCCTGCCCTGTTCGGTCCCCTCACCGTCACCTTGCCTCCCCACCACCAATTTTCTACATTCGCTTGTCCAGGCACTGTTCCGGCCGATATACTCAAGAGCAGTTATCATTAAGATTCGAGACTATATGGGCCTGCCGGAGCACCCAAAAAAATGGCCAAAACCACCAAAACACCCTGCATCGCGGCCCCGCGTCTCTCTAATCTCTCTAAAGGCTCTTGCCTTGCCCTCGAACACCTCGAAACGCGCCTGTTCCTCTCTGGCTCACCCCAGATCCTCTACATCGACTTCGACGGCCAGCGCGTCTTCAACCGGCCCGGCGACTTCGACCTCGAACTTCCCTTCGTCGATATCCCCGCCTACGACCTGGCCTCCTTCGGCTGGGCCGGCCGAGAGCAGGAATCCATCGACCATGTCCTCGGCTTCGTCCGCGAAGACTTCGCCGCCTACGACGTCCTCGTCACCGACCAGTTCCCCGCCGGCCCGCAGCACACCACCGTCTACGTCGGCGGAAACAGCGATTGGCAAGACGACGGCGACGACCTGCTCGGCATCGCCACCTACGACGTCGGCAACACCGACCCGAGCAACTACGCGTTTGTCTTTCCGCTCGAAATGGCCACCTACGCCAACGTCACCAACTCTCTCCTGAACTTCAGCGAATATCTTGCCAATCTTATCACCCACGAAGCCGCCCACACCTTCGGCGCCGACCATATTGACGACGCTTCCGCCCTGATGAACCCCTACCTGCCCACCAACCCCCGCCGACTCATGTTCGGCAGCGGCTACATCACCGGCGAATCTCGCATCCAGGACACCCAAACCCTTCTCGGGAAGAACCTCGGCTACGACCACGGCCGCGACGACTACGGCGACACCCGACCCACCGCCAGAACCATCACCACCAACACCACCCTCACCGGCTACCTCGAACGACGCGATGACGTCGACACCTTCACCTTCACCCCCGCCGTCAACGGTTCCCTCACCGTTTCTGTTACCACCACCGCCTATACCAATCTCGACGCCCACCTCCAGATCACCGACGATGCCGACCTCTTTCTCCAAAACGGCAACCCCGGCGGCTCCTCGGACGCGTCCCTCACCTTGAACGTTGTCGCGGGCCAAAAATATACCATCTACGTCGCCTCCGCGGCCGACAACTCCTCCGGCACCTACACCCTTACCGTACCCTCACTCGACACTGTCCCGCCGACCGCCGCCGGCTCACCCGTCATGGCCCCCGCCACCGACTCCGGCGTCTCCTCCACCGACGCCATTACCAACAACAACCAGCCCCGATTCACCTGGACCGCCGCACAGGATTCCGCACCCGGCGACACCGGTATCGCCGGCTACCTCTACCGCGTCGACGGCGGCCCCTGGAGCGACCTGCTCACCACCCGTCTCGTCCGCCTCGATCCCCTCGACGACGGCACACACCTCTTCGAAATCTACGCCATCGACAACGCCGGCAACGCCGGCCCCATCGCCTCTGCCCCATTCACTGTCGACACCACCATCGGCGCCCCCACCCTCGCCGGCATCGACCCCGCTACCAGCCTCCAATCCAACAACATCTTTACCAATCAGAGAGCCGTTACCCTCACCGGTTTGGCCGAACCCGACAGTCTCGTCTACCTCTACGACAACAACCAACTTACGGCTCTGGCCCCCTTCACCTCCACCGGCAGCTTCTCCTTCACCCTCACCGACCTGGCCCCCACCGACCACGCCTTCACCGTCCTTGCCCGTGATCCCGCCGGCAACCAGGCTGCCTCGGCCGACACCGTCGCCCTCAGTATCGACACCACTGCTCCTCAAATCACCCGCGTCGCCCTGCGCGACCGCATACCCAACGCTACCACCTCCCAGATCGTCCTGACTTTCTCCGAGCCCCTCACCGCTGACCCCCTCGACAACCCCGCGCTCTACTCCGTCATCGCTGCCGGTGGCGACGCCAACTTCGAGAACGGCGTTAACGCCATCTCTATCCAGTCTGTCGATTACCTTCCCGTCGCTGCCACCCTTACCCTCTCCGTCGCCTCGGCCGGCCAACTCGACAACGACCTTTACCGCTTCGCTATTGCCAATCCCGACCCCTTCACCGACCTCGCCGGCAACCCCCTCGACGGCGGCCCCTACCTCCACGAATTCACCGTTGCCCCCCTCACTCTCGACCTTACCAACACCACCCTCCAGCTCATCGACACTGCTACCGCCGCCCGTGCTACCGTCCGCCTCATCGCCGCTCCCGGCAGCCTTACCCTGAACGGCCAAAACCTCCAGCTCACCCAGCAACGCAGCCGTACGATTGTCACCGGCGCCAACCTCCAGATCTTCAACATTGACTTCACCGGCGACGACCCTGCCCGCCTACGCCTCTCCGCCAACGGCTCTGACCAACCCATCCTGTGGAACGGCCTCACAGGTCACTCCCTCGCCCAGCTCTCCGCCGTCGGCTTCGAACTCCTCGGCGACATCACCCTCACAGGCCACCTCGCCTCCGCCCGCCTCGACACCATCGCCCCCAATGCCACCATCACCGCCGGCTCCCCCGCCCCCAAAGGCTCATCCCTCCGCGCCGCCGACATAGGCCACAACGTCGCCTTCGACCTCGCCGGCTCCCTCCGCCGCTTCGATGCCCAACAATTCCCCTCTGGTGCCCTCGCTGCCGACGACATTGGCCGCCTCCGCGTCCGCACCGGTGACGTCGACCTCGACATCACCGCCCGCCAGGGTGACATTCTTGCCCTGAGCACCCAAGGCGACATTGCCGGGCGACTTTCCGCCGCCGCCGCCGTCGGCTCCGTCACCACCCGCCGGGGCGCCATCCACGCCGCCATCCGCGCCGCCACCGACATCCACTCCGTCGCCGCCGTCAACCTCGACAACGCCCTGCTCAGCGCAGGCCAATCGATCACCCGCGTCACCGTGCGCCGCGACATCACCGACTCCTACATCCTCGCCGGTTACGACGTCGGGGCCGATGCCGCCTTTGGCCCCCAAACCCCCGATGGCCGCGACCTGCCCGGCAGCGGCAACGTCGGCCGCGTCAGCGCAAAAGGCCAATTCGCCCGCAGCTACATCGCCGCCGGCGTCCTGCCCCACGCACCCCTGCCCGACGCCGCCCTGCCCCCGGATCGATTGCCCTACATAGGCCAGTCCGGCTCCATAGGCCCCACCCGCTTTGCCAGCCTGGATGCCAATGCCCTCCGCGACTTCGGCCTCTACGCTGCCTCTGCCATCACCCCCCCACGCATCACCACCAACGCCCCCCTCCCCGCCACTTTCCAAACCCTCATCATGTAAAAATGGGGACAGCCTTCTTGCCATTCCCGTGAGGGGTGGCAGCGTCTGTTGACGCTCGACGCACCGCCGCCGGGTGCAACAGGCGATGGCGAATACGGTTCCCTCCCTTCTTTCAAGCTCGACACACATACCCCTAAAGCCCCGCAAGCTCATCCTGGGGCAGACGCCCTCCATCCGTAAGCGACCGATACCCTGTGTCCTGAAGCCCCCTACGTAAGTAGGGGGTCCCCCTGTCCACCCTGCCCCCCCAGCAGGCGTAGCGCGGGCATGCCCGCCATTCATTTTGCGCAGCGAATCCATGGCCCGTCTTGAATCTGGAGCTTCTGAATTCGAAATATGTTTCGAATTGCAAATGTACGCCTTCGCTTACCCCTCGTCCCCCCACCTACTCCGGCGGTTCCGAATCGTTCTCTGTCGCCCGCTGCACCGGCACGGTGCCTATCGCCTCGGGTGGTTCCGGGTTGTCCTCTGCCACTGTCTGGACCGCCTCGCTCCCTATCGCCTCGGGCGGTTCCGTATCCCCGTCCCAATCCGCCTGTGCGGGCCCCACCAGAACCAACACACCCATTACCACCACCAACGCCGTTATGGTTTTGCGCATCAAACGTACTCCCGGCCTCCCAAATAGCACTTTGTCCCTGACACCCAAAATGTAAAATACGCACCCCACAACGGCAAGCACGCTGGCCCATTTTACCGAATGTCTCCCGCTCACCTCCCTTGCCCGCCCCCTCCAATCCCTACAATCTGCACCGCCGCCCCTTCCTCCGGCACCTTCTCCTTGCTGGCTTCTCTTGATTCATAACTCTTAACTCATAACTCATCACTCACAACTTTCTACAACGCCCCTATCGACGCCCCGCCGTCAAGTCGCTAAAATACCCCTGTGGTTTCGGGCCGGCACTCAGGCTGAAACAGCGCTAAAAGAAAGCAAACACACGACTTATGAATACTGATCGACCTGCTTCCATCGACCTTGAGGAGGCTCGCGAGCTCATCCGCCGCGAGGCCCAGGCCGTCGCCTCTCTGGCCGACCACCTCGATGACGGTTTTTCCGAGGCTATCTCGCTTATCTACCGTTGCACAGGCAACGTCGTTCTCAGCGGCATCGGCAAGGCGGGCATCATTGCCCAGAAGATTTCTTCTACCCTCGCCTCCACGGGCACCCCCAGCCACTTCCTTCATGCCGCCGAAGCTGTTCATGGCGACCTGGGCCGATTACGCTCCGATCAGGACATCGCCATCGTCCTGAGCCACAGCGGCGCCAGCCCCGAAATCGTACGCTTAATCGCTCTGTTCAAACAACTTAGCATCACCATGATCGCCGTTACCGGCAACCCCCGCTCCCCTCTGGCCAAGCACAGCGACGTCCTGCTCTCGCTGGGCCGTATCGACGAAATCTGCCCTCTGGGCCTGGCCCCCACCGCCAGTACCACCTGTATGCTTGCCCTCGGTGACGCCTTGGCCATGACCGTCATGAAGCTGCGTGACTTCCAGGCAGAAGACTACGCCCGCTTCCACCCCGGCGGCGACCTGGGCCGCAGACTCATCACTGTCGAACAGGCCGCCATGTTCACCCGCGGCAAACCCCTGCCCCAGGCTCCCGAGTCCTGTACCGTTCAGCAAGCCCTGGCCCAAGCCGAGGCCCAAACTGAAATGAGGCACGGCTGTATTCTCCTGGTCGATACGGCCGGACGACTGACCGGCCTGCTCACCGACGGCGACCTGCGACGTGCCTTCCAGAACCAGGGCGTCAACTTCCATCAACTGCCCGTGGCCCAGCTGATGACCCAGGGGCCCAAGGTCGTTTGCCCCGACACCCTCGCCAGCGAAGCCATGGCCATCTTCCACAAGAACCGTATCGACGAAATACCCGTCGTGGACGACGACGGCAAACCCGTAGGCCTTATCGACGTGCAGGATGTTGTCACCCTGCGCGTCCTCCAGTGAGCCGAGCGAAAAACCATGAATGACATTGTCAGCAACCTCAAGATGCTCGTGATGGATGTCGATGGCGTCCTCACCGACGGCGGCATCATCCTCGATCAGAACGGCGACGAACTCAAGAAGTTCCACGTCCACGATGGCGGCTGGATACGCATCTGGGG
>Ga0180430_10003543_pt1 | contig 13424 bp, 7 predicted proteins | sample SS_ome_9_FD_132999 | JGI IMG/M metagenome (GOLD analysis project Ga0180430, IMG submission 132999) | Hypersaline lake sediment archaeal communities from the Salton Sea, California, USA - SS_1_S_2 metaG | ecosystem: Environmental > Aquatic > Non-marine Saline and Alkaline > Hypersaline > Sediment... | reverse complement strand
CCGTGAGGTGGGCAGCAATCCCGATCTGGTCTTCCTGGATATGCTGGAGCCCAATATTCTACGCAATAACCGCTGGCGCTGCGATCATGGATGGGCGGTCGACCTGGATGATGGTTCCTCCAACTACATAATCTTCAACAACCTTTTACTGGCCGGCGGACTCAAGCTCAGGGAAGGTTATCACCGGACTGTATATAACAACATTGTGGTTAACGACGGCTTGCACCCCCATGTGTGGCCGAGGAACAACGGGGATGTGATTCGTGCCAATATTTTCTTCAGCTCCCACCAGGCCATAGCCATGAATAGGGGCATGGAAAAAGACGAAAAGTGGGGAAAAGAAATCGATCATAACTTGTTCACCAGCAGTCATCGCGACCGCCTGTTATATGCAAAGAATGATTGTGATCTGAATTCCCTGGTGGGCGATCCCGGATTCAAAGATCCCTCCTCGGGCGATTATACTGTGCTGCAAGATGGTCCGGCCAAGCAGATAGGCTTTAAGAATTTTGAGATGTCACGCTTCGGAGTGCTATCTCCCCGCTTACGAGCTCTGGCAGCTGAGCCGGAGTTCCCGGAAGTGCACATAAATCCGGATACTGCGTTGGAAGACACTGAAAGCACGTCACTGATCCTGTGGAAGGATGCCCAGCTGAGCGAACCCCGGGGAGAGTCCCTTTCGGCCTATGGTGTCAGCCTGAATTCCACCGGTGTGGCCCTGGTACATGTACCTGAATTCTCAGCTGCCTGGGAACTGGGATTTCGAAGCGGTGATTTTATCCGGGAGGTAAACGGTAAGGGTATAGCCCGGACGGAGGATTTTCGCATACATATGGAGAAGGGATTGCAGAAAAAAAAATGTAAGGTCGTCCTTGTCAGGAATCAAAAAGAAAAGACCCTTCTTTTGGCGTTTTAGTACGGCATAATTCATAACTTATCACGATGTTCAGAAATAAACCAGCTTGGATCCTTGCAAGTGTTTTTATCTTACTCACCACGGCGTTTAGCTTTGGTATAGAGAACAAAAAAAAGGTCCTGATTATCGGAATAGATGGTTGTCGGCCTGATGCATTGCTGGCCGCTAAAACTCCCAAGCTGGATGAGCTGTGGCAAAACGGAGCATACTCCTTTATGGCAAAATCCGACATAATCAGTAGCAGCGGTCCCTGCTGGACTTCCATGCTTACCGGAGTCTGGCATCTGAAACACAAGGTGCTTTCCAACGATTACCTGAATCCCGACCTGGAGCACTACCCACATTTTTTTCATCGCATCAAGGAAGAAAAACCAGCCTTACAATGTTATTCTGTGGCCAACTGGGGCCCCATTCATAAGATTCTTCAGGAAGGTGATGCAGACCACATTTCCAGTGCCACAAACGACGTTAAGGTGACCAAAAAGGTGGTGGAAGTGCTTACAGAAGAAGAAGTGGATGTAATCTTTGTGCAGCTCGACGAAGTGGATGGTGCCGGTCACCGGCACGATTATTCGGTCAACAGTCCCAAATACCTGAAAGCCATTGAACGGAGTGATAAACAGGTGGGCCAAATGCTTCGTGCTCTTGAACAACGTCCTGATTACCTCCAGGAAGACTGGTTGATCCTTATCTCCACCGATCATGGGGGTAGCGATTTTGGCCATGGGAAAAATATCCCGGAGCATACCACTGTCTTCTATATCGCGCAGGGAAAAAATGTGGCCAGGGGTGAAATCGAAAAGGAAGTAGCAGTGGTGGATGTGGCTGTGACGGCACTGAAACATCTGAACATAGAGCTCAGGGATTCCTGGTACCTGGACGGCCAGGTGGCAGGCCTTATTGAGTAAAACCTAAAACCTTAGCATAGCATGGAACAAAAGCAATGGAACAGGCGCGAGATCCTTAAATCGCTGGGGATTGCCACAGCAGCATTACCCCTCACAGGCTCTATGCCTGCTGACCCCAGTACTTTCCGGGAGATTGCCCCTGGCTTTGAAAGCTTAGGAAAAAAGCCCGGAAAGCCCCTGACGGCCATAGTGATTGGAGCCGGAAGCAGGGGATGGGGAGCTTATTCTTCCTACGGATTGAAGTATCCCGACGAGCTTCAGGTGGTGGGGGTGGCTGAGCCCATACCCTATCGAAGGGAACGTATGGCTAAAGCTTTTGGGATTCCTGAAGACAAACAGTTTGTGACCTGGGAGCATGTGTTTGACCAAGCCAAATTCGCCGATGCCCTGATTGTGACCACACCCGACGAGCTGCATTATGGTCCGGCCATGGCAGGTTTGGAGCAGGGCTACGATATGATCCTGGAAAAGGTGATTGCACAAACCTGGGAGGAATGCAACGACATTCTGAAACTGGCCGTGAAGAAAGATGCCATTGTAGCCGTTTGTCATGTACTTCGCTACAATGCCTATTTCAAAAAGCTCAGGGAAGTGGTTAAGTCCGGATCCATTGGCGATGTGGTAAGCGTGCAACACCTGGAACCGGTGGAACGCATTCATATGTCACACTCCTTTGTACGTGGTAACTGGGGAAACTCGGAGAAATCCAATCCCATGATCCTTTCCAAGTCCTGTCACGATACAGATATTTTACGCTGGATTATCGATAAACCCTGTACGAAAGTGAGTTCTTTTGGATCGCTTACCCTGTTCAGGGAGGAGATGGCTCCCGAAGGATCGACCGATCGATGCACCGGCGGATGTGCAGTGGAAAGGGAGTGTCCCTATTCGGCTAAAAAACTTTACCTGGAACAGAGGGGATGGCTCGGACACCTGGTCCTGGAAGAGGTAAATGATCAAACCATTCTTCGCGAACTGAATAATGGACCCTATGGCCGATGCGTATATCGCTGCGATAACGATGTGGTAGATCATCAGGTCACCAACTTCGAGTTTGAAGAGGGTATCACTGCAGCTTTCTCCATGGAGGCCCTGACTCATTACGGAGGCAGACGGACCCGGATATTTGGAACCGAAGGAGATATTTTCGGTGACGAGCATACCCTGACCGCTACAAATGCAGTAAGCGGAAAGCAGGAAGTCTGGGATGCCCGGAAAGCCATAAACTCCGGATCTGGACACGGGGGCGGTGACCACGGATTGGTCCATGATTTTGTCAGGGCTGTGCAGGCCAAGGATCCCGGCTTGCTTACTTCCACCATCCAGGTATCCATGGAAAGTCACCTGATGGGCTTCCAGGCGGAAGCTTCGCGCCTGGACGGAGGCAGTGTCAGAGAGATTTCCCTATAAGCAGGGTGCTTTGTCCCTGGAAGGAATTCTCCAGGGGGATTCTTTTCATGTAGTTACCCCAGAGCAGGCTGTTATAGTCCCACTGATCGTTTACTATGAGGGTGTTTTTCCCCTGTATACGATCAAAGCGGCATGCCTGACTGCCATCCGATTGCACACTGATCTCCGATTCTGAGGCTGTGCTCAGGACGTATTCAAATATATGCTCCTTCAGGGAACGCACCACGTTGGTATAGGGCAGTTCTTCGTTCAATCCGAAGTAATAAAAACCTTTGCTATCCTCTTCCCATCGGTGCATGGGTTTTTCTCTGTAGACCATCTTGGGTTGATGCTCAAGTTTAACCTGTCCCGTGGCACGACCCATATGTGTATCGGGATAGGCGGTAAAATAGGGCTCACGCTTCCAGCTCAGTTCTTCAAAGGAGTCTCCCGTAAGGAATTTAATTCCGGCTTCCTGAATGTTCTTCTCTATTACATTTTGAGTGCTTTCATAAGAGATTTCCATAAGCCCCCGGTCGTCGATGCGGATTGTAAACGAAAAATCAATCTTCTGGTATATGCCCTGGGATTGAATTGTGGCAATTCCCTGATCCACGGAGTAGGAAAACTCCCTGCATTCCCATTTTTTTGCCAGATCATCCATTTCAATGGTGGAATACTGTTTGGCTTTTCCGGGTATCCTCAGGTTCAGATAGGGCCCTGATTTGATAAGCGTATCTCCCTGCACAAGCACATCCTCCAGCAAACCTGTGGCCTTATTGACGGTAAGACTAAAAACATCGGATTTCAGGATAATCTTTTCACTGTCTTCTTCGGAAAGCAGCTCTCCGGGCTGACATGCCGGAAGGTTAATATCCCTCTTTCCCAAAAGGAGCTGATACCGATCCACCAGCAAAGTATCGTGCTGATAGAAGGAAATATGAAGCTCTTCGCCGCTTTTCCAGGTATTTGCCGGGATGCTCAATGACCCTTTGTCATGGGGGGCCAGATCCACCTTATCCAGGATTCCCGATTGTTCTCCGTAGGACCAGGTGATCCTTAATTCATTGAAATTGGTATGATCAAAACGGTTATGGATGGGAACAGAAAGCTCCTCATCAGCCACAAATGAGTCGATTTGTTTCACCAGGATTCGGGTGGGGGAGTAGGCTTTTTTGGTTCCCCAGAATTCAGGCTTCTTCCTTCTCCATGTATCCACTATGCCCCATTCTCCATAGCCCACACAGGGCCCCATGTAGGTGGCGGGAATCACATTCTTATCCAGGATGCCCCACCACTGATTAAATCCGGGCAGGTTTTCCGGAAGGGCAAAGGTTTCATCCAGCATGCACCAGATGGCTCCACCCAGTGCACCTTCAGCTTCAAAGGTATAGCTCCACATGCTGTCCAGGCTCTGTCCCCAGAAGTTCCTCACGTTGGGATCCTCCTTCAGCTCATAATTGTTGTAACAGGCCACGTGGGCCCATTCATCAAACAGTGCAGGCATATGTGGGTAGTCAAAGCCGGTGGTGGTGATATCGTACTGAGTAAGGTTCCCCTGCCAGTTTGGATAGTGCATGCTCAGGATCTCATAGTTGACAAGAGTATCCGGAACCTGGCCGGGGTAGCTGTATATGACCGGACGAGTGGGATCCTTCTCCTTTACCCATCGGAATGAATGAATGAAGTTGTCTCCGAATACATTTTCATTACCGATGGACCAGAGGATGATGGAGGGATGATTGCGGTGGTGATTCACCATTTCTTCCAGTTGAGACAGGTAGCGTTCCCTGAATTCGGGATCACTCTGAGAGGCTCCGGTGGCCCTGTAGTTCTCGGTCCGGTGCGATCCCACAAAACATACTGCCGTTTCATCCTCCACGTAAATACCATACTGGTCGCAGTAATCCAGAAAAGTCTCCGACGGAGGATAATGGGAGGTGCGGATAAAGTTCATATTACATTCTTTGGCCAGTAGAACGTCCTTCAGATCGTATTCAGGAGTGGTTATCCTGCCCAGGGTGGGGTGGATGTCGTGCCGGTTGGCTCCCCGTAGCTTTACGGGCATGCCGTTTACCAGCAGGCAGTTCCCTTCCACTTCTACTTCCCTGAACCCGATTTTTTCACTGGCGCTCATAGTCACTGTTCCATTTTCAAGCAAGCTGTATTCCAGGGTATAGAGATGCGGATGCTCAGCATCCCACTTTCGTGGGTTTTTTACCGGGATACGGAAAAGGCCTCGCTGGGATTGGATTTCCTTTTCCAGACTATGAATGCTTGTGCCCAGCTCGTCCTTTAGCTCCAACTGTAAAACAAGCGGACTACTGTTATTTAGTTCGTAATGGATTTTTAGTTCGGCATCCCTGTAAGCTTCATCCAGCTCTGTTTCCATGTGGAAATGCGTAAAATGTTGTTTGGGCAGGGCACTTAGCTCCACGTCCCTCAGAATTCCCCCGATCTGGTGTTTGGCATAACCACTTGCATAGGAGATATCATCGGCCCTGTCTACCACTTCCACGGTCAGAATGGCCGGTGATCCAGGATCTGCCAGGTCGGTGATTTTGCATTTCCAGCGGGTAAAACCTCCATAATGTTCCCTTACAAAGCTACCGTTCACCCATACCCTGGCGTGGTTGTACACCCCGTAAAAATCCAGGTATATTTCCTTGCCCGCAAAATCTTCAGGAACCTCAAATTGCTTTTTATACACAAAGGGCTCATCGTGCTTTATGGCAAAGCCCTGCATCTGGCACTCACCCGGGACCTGAATGTCATCCCATGTTCCGAATTCAAGCCCATTATCCCAATGCTGTGCTGGCGGAGTAAGGGAAATTTTCCACTTTCCGTTCAGGGAAATTACCGGCTGATCGATGCCGTTTACACTCTGTTTTTCTTTTGTTTCCTTGCTACAGTCCTGTGCAAGGGTCATGCAGGCCAGCACGAGGATGGGGAGAAGATGCTTCATAAGATAAATATAAACCCTTAGCCCAAATGGGCCATGGAATTTGCTAAATTTCGGACTGAACTTATACTCCCTAAGGATGAAATTAAAACTGTTGTGCTGCGTACTCCTGTTGAGCAGTTTATTCTGCTGCGGACTTCAGGCTCAAAGCATAAAAAGAGAACGACCCGAAGCATGGGATGAGCTGACTTTTGGTGGACGATTTATGGGTCGTTTCCTGGCTATTCCTGTGATGGGTGAGCTTAGTTCAGATACCTGGGGTGCAGAAAATGTGCTACCCCGCTACGTGGAAAACGGGCTTGAGGACGGGGAATGGTCTTATTGGGGTGGCAATGCCTTGCCGGGGCCTGATGGTCTGTATCATTTATATGTATGCCGCTGGCGTGAGGATTCCCGGAAAGGGCATATGGAATGGCCCAGTTCCCTGGTGGTACATGCTGTTTCAAAAAAACCATTGGGACCCTATGAGGTGAAGGAGACCATTGGAAAGGGGCACAACCCGGAAGTCTTTCAGTTGCATGACGGGCGCTATGTGATCTATGTATACAAGGGCTACTATCTGAGTTCTGGCCTGGAAGGTCCCTGGGAATATCACAAGTTTAAGTTTGATCCCGCAGGAAAGCCCATCATTGAAGGTCTTTCCAATTTAAGCTTTGCCCGCAGACACGATGGTTCCATGTTGATGGTATGCCGGGGAGGGGGCATATGGATCAGCGATACGGGACTTTCCCCGTACAGGCAGGTCAGCGAAGAAAGTGTCTATCCCAAGGTGGAGGGAAGGTTTGAAGATCCGGTAATCTGGCGCACAAACATACAGTACCACCTGGTGGTCAACGACTGGTATGGCCGCATTGCTTATTACCTCAGGTCCAAAGACGGTTTGGAATGGACGGTGGATCCCGGCGAAGCCTACCTTCCGGGCATTGCCAGGTATGAGGACGGGACCTCGGTGGACTGGTTTAAGTACGAACGTATGAAGGTTTTGCAGGATGAGCTGGGCAGGGCGACCCAGGCACATTTTGCGGTGATAGATACTTTAAAACACGAGGATAAAGCCAGGGACAGCCATAGTTCCAAGCATATTTGCATTCCCTTGACCGTGGGCCGGCAGATAAAGATCCTGAATGACGAAATCATCGATTGCTGCATCGATAGCATCCATCTCCTGGTAAAAGCAGAGAAAGGCTTTGACCCCCACAGGGATATGGACCTTACCACTTTGCGCTTCGGGGCCCCGGAAGAAGTGGATTTCGGTTTTGGAAGTCAGCTGATCGGAACCCGTAGGGCCGGGAAGGATATGGAACTTATTTTTGAAGGAAAAGGAAATGGCCTGGCCGAAAATAATTTTACAGCCAAGCTGTTGGGCCGGGATTCGGAAGGGAAAATGCTTTTTGGCTATGCACGCCTGCCATGGGTAGATTACCCCGATCAGGCTGCCACCGTATTTTCATCAGGAAAGATTCCCTTTGATACGATCAGGGTCTCTGAATACGGCGCAAAAGCAGATTCCCGTCAAAACACCACTCTGGCGGTGAAGCTGGCCCTGAAGGAGGCCAGATCGAAAGTAAGGCCCTTGCTCCTATTTGAAAAGGGCAGATACGATTTCTGGCCCCAGCACAGTGAAGAACGGGTCTACTATGAATCCAATACCACCGACATCAATCCAAAACGCCTGGGCATCCTGGTGGAAGGAATGGATAAGCTCACCATCGATGGAGGAGGATCGGACTTTGTCTTTCACGACCGGATGCAGCCAGTCACCGTAGATCACAGCCAGGGGGTTGTGATAAGGAATTTTACAGTGGATTGGGACATTCCCCTTACCGCCCAGGCAGAGGTGCTGGAGATCGACAGCATCTCCATTCTTCTGAAGATCAACAAGCTGGAATCACCCTATGTAATCGAGGAAGGCAGATTGATTTTTGTGGGAGAAGGCTGGAAAAGTCCCATCCGGAGCATTATGGAAATCGAAAGAGATAGCCGGTTCATTGCCCCTCAGACCGGCGATCCCGGTTGTTGTGGCCGTGGATGGGACTGGGCGCATTTTGTGGAGGAGGCCCCGGGTATGGTACGGGTGCATAAACCTTTTGGAGCTCAGCGGCCTGAAGTGGGAAATTACCTGATTCTCAGGCATAGCAGTCGCGACCATGCGGGTATGTTTCTCTTCCATAGCAAGGATGTGGAGGTCGAGGATGTGGAAATCTATCATACCGCCGGCCTGGGAATCCTGTCGCAGTACACCGAGAACATCAAGCTCAAGCGGGTTAAGCTCGTGCCCAATCCCCATAAGAACCGTTACCTGAGTGGTCACGACGACGGCTTTCATTTTTCCAATTGCAGGGGGCAGATCCATGTAAGCAACTGCGAATTTGCTGCTCTCATGGATGATCCCATCAACATCCACGGAACCAGTGTTCGGGTGGAAGAGGTTCTGGATTTACACAGGCTCCGGTGCAAATTCATGCACCACCAGAGTGTGGGATTAAAGTGGGCCAGACCGGGGGAGCTTGTGGGATTTCTGGAGAGCGAATCCATGGCAACACTGGACATGGGAGTGGTAAAGGATATAAGCTACCTGTCGATGGAAGAATTTGAGATCACTTTTACCGAAGCAATCCCTGATGCCATTTCGGACGGGGATGCCCTGGAGAACCTGAGCTGGACCCCGGACGCCCACATAAGGGATAATCTCTTCATGAGCAGCCGGGCCCGGGGACTTCTCCTGTCCACCCCGGGGAAGGTGCTAATTGAAGGAAACCATTTTGAATCCAGTGGTTCGGCCATCCTGATAGCCGGGGATGCCAACAACTGGTATGAGACAGGAGCAGTGAAAGACGTGACTATTCGCAACAACGTGTTTGCCGATCCCTGCCTAACTTCCCTTTACCAGTTCTCTGAAGCCATCATCAGCGTCTACCCTGAAATACCCGATCCGGAGGCCAGTGAACACAAGTTCCATCGGAACATTCGCATCCTGGATAATGAATTCCATCTTTACGATTACCCGGTCCTTTATGCTAAATCGGTGGATGGCCTGGAATTTAAAGGGAACCAACTAAAGAGGAGTTTTCGTTTTACTCCCTTCCATCCACGGAAGTTTGGTTTTACTCTCCAGTCCTGCAAGAATATAAGCATTGCTGACAATACCTTTTCTTCAGAATTGTTGGGCAAAACCATCCTGATGGAGAGCACCCCCGACTCCGAGTTGCTACTGGGAGAAAACCAACCATTAGAACTGGTATTCGGGGATCTGTAAGCTCATTAGTTTGGCAGCACCAGAGATTCGCCCTCTCCCAGTGAAAAGGTGAGAATTTCCTCTGTCTCTCCACCTGAAAAGGGATCGACCATTTCTATCCTTCCTCCCTTTTCTGCGGTGATCTCCACCCGGCTTACTTCGCCATCCTCCATGGAGGCAGAAACCAGGAAGGCACCCACAGTCCGCAATTTCTCAAAACTCACATCCTTCCAGCTTTCGGGCAGGGCCGGGAAGAGACGGACCACTCCGGTGTGACTTTGGATAAGCATTTCATGTATACCCGAGGCAAAGGCAAAATTACCCTCCAGGGTAAAGGGACGGTAGGTAAACCTGGATTTACCGGTGCCGCTCTGGTCCCCGTTCACATGAAAAGAACTGGGCAGGGTAAAGCTGGTGGCAAAGTCCCTTAAGGCGTCAGCCGCATTATCTCCTTCGAAAGCCCTGGCATAGAGGTTCCCCATCCAGCTATAGCTGTAACCTGTCCACCAGTCGGGTCCCCACTTTTCCATATTACGCAGGGTATTTTTAATGATCTCAGTCTGCGTGGCTCCCTGGGAAACATCCATCAGGCCCAGGGGATGGAAGGCCATCAAATGTGAAAAATGGCGGTGGGATTCATGGTAGGGAAATCCGGGTGCAAAGGTGAGTCCGGTTTCGGGATCCACATCCACCTCAGGCCATTGGTCGAGAAGTGATTCCCATGTAAGTGCCTCATCCTCCAGTCCCAGCTCCAGGGCCAATTCTGCTGCGGCTGTGTAGGTAAAGCGGATCAGGCCCAGGTCGTAGTTGGTGTTTTTTTCAAACCAGGCTTCCCGTCGGTTGTCAAAGATCTCAGGGCTGGAACTCAAAGGCAGTTTCCTTTTACCCTCAGCATCCAACTCCGAAACCTCGTCCAGAAAGATAGCCACATCCTTGATCCAGGGATACGCACGTTCTTTCAGAAAATCCTCATCCTGACCGTATTTCCAGTGCAGGTAAAAATGATGCCCCAGCCAGGCAGAGACAGTGGGACTGTAGGAATACTGGCTCCATCCCCCCATCTGGGTTCCGGTAAGCGTGCTGACACCGGGAATGTTCAGCCCCTCGCACTCAAAGAACCACTGGGTATATTTCTTTCCTTCCTCCCTGACTCCCCAAAGCCAGTCAAGAAAACCCTCTTCCAGTTCCAGCTGATTACCTGCATAAGCGGGCCAGTAGCTAAGTTGGGTATTCAGATCGTGGTGGAAATCGCCTTTCCAGGGAGGGAGCAATCCGTTATCGGCAGTCCAGACTGCCTGCAGGCTAATGGGAGGAGCACCTTTGCGTGCTGCTGCCCCGAACTTGTACATCTCAAGGTACCACTGCTTCTCCAGCACCGGATCGGGAAGTGATACAGCTGAACGGGACCAGTATGTCTCCCACCATTCAAACAATTCTTCCCTGCTTTCCTCATAGCTTAGCGTGTTTTGCTCCAGGTAGGCCGAAGCTGAAGGACCTGCTTCCTGCTCCGGGAAATGTGAGGAAATACTCCAGCTGCCGGTGATACTTCCTTCCTTTCGGTCCAGATCGCAATGTACCTGGTAAGAAAAACCACCCCATCCTTCCTGTATGTAGTCCAGGCGGGTGTTTTCATTCTGAAGCTTTCCCTCAGGATAACCCAGTCGTTCCACATCCTGGCCACCTGTCACCTTGTTGCGATCCGAGCTAAGACTTTTGCTGGTATAGGGCGGGGCGACCAGTTTAATCTCATGTCCCATCTCTACGCCTTCCAGGCGGAACCATCCCACAGGCCTTTCCGGATCCATAAAGATCTCCATGGAGGCTCCGTTTTGCCATTGAATACGGCAGAGCCCCTGGTGGGTAAAGAGCCGGACCGATTCTACGGGTCCCAGTTCTTCCATACCCAATTCCATGGCAGCCACCGGAATCTTGGAGGGTCCTGCAGCCTTATCGTAATATTCATCCAAGGCCTTATGCACCTTCTCGTAGGTGTGCTCTTCCCACATCTTCCGCACCCAGCGGTAGTTTATCCCCTCCTTATATACGTTCTCTGTGGGGCGCAGGTCCCAGAGATCGGCACGATCGAGCCCCAATCTCAGTTTGCCTTCCTTTTCCCAGACCAGGGCACCCATCATACCGTTACCAAGGGGGATTCCCTCGTCCCAGGACGGTGCCAGGGATTCAAAAACCAGGTCGTGAGGACCTGCTTGTGGAAGGTAAAGTTTGGTGGACTGCTGACAGGAGTTCAGAACAAATAGGGCAAGCAGGCAATAGACAAGTCTTTTCATGGGAAAAAGGATTATTTAGTTCATAGATTTATCAAAATGTTCCGGGCACTGAAGCAAATCCGGGGAACCTGGAAAGGAGCTTTCGAGGTATTGCATTTTAAAGGTAATAATATCTGTAAAATTTTTGTTTTTTTGTGAGCATGTGCAGAGTGAGTAAGTTTTTGATGTTGGTAATGTTTTTCCTGTCTGCCTGTGGAGAAGGATCCGATAAACAAAAAGCCGGCAAAGCTAAAGCTCAGGCCTCCCAGCAAGGGGAAACGGATCCGCTAAGGGACGGGCCCTATCTGTTTACCAGGTATGCATGTTTTACTTGTCACTCCATCGATGGAGGAGTTTTGTATGGTCCGGCTTTGAATGGTCTCCATATGAAGGAGGTAAAGGTGATTCGCCAGAGCAGGGAAATAACAATTATTGCCGACCGGAAGTATTTAAAAAAAGCCATTCTGGATCCGGATTATGAGAAGGTGTCCGGATACGAAAATAGGATCATGCCTGTACCTCAGATTCCCAAGGAAGATTTAAGAATTATCCTGGATTACCTGATTGAGCTGGGAGAGGAAAAGTAAGCCCTCCTCTTATGTGGGATTAGGACTTTCTTTCAGTATTTCTTCGCATATACGCCAGCCCATGTAATACATACGTGGCACATGGAAAGGGCCTTTCCAGAGATTGCCTTTCAGGGGAACCGAGAGTCTACCGTCGCGGTGCAGGTAGCCATACCATTCTCCGAATTCGGGATCGGGGAAGTGCTTAAAGGTCCAGTTGTGCACCAGTTGGTGCCATTCGGCATATTGCTGTTTCCCGGTAAGCTGATAGGCCAGCAGGGTGGCAATGATGGTTTCGTTATGAGGCCACCAGAACTTCATGTCGTGCCAGTATTCCTGCACGGGAAGTCCTTTCACATCACGGAAATAATAGATGCCTCCGTATTCCTTGTCCCAGCCAATCTCCCACATCCAGTCCAGCATAGTGCACCCAAGAGCGATCAAATCCGGGTCCATGTTACGGTATTCAGCTTCTTTGAGTATGAACCAGGCCCCTTCTAAAGCATGACCCGGGTTCAGGGTCCGGCCTTCGAAATGATCAATAAATTCTCCCTTCGGCCCAACGGTTTCCATCACTGCCTTATATTCGTGGTTGAGGAAATACTTACGGATCTCGTCGATCCACTGGTCTATGTAAGGGGTGTAGGATTCATCGCCCAGGTTCTTCCTTAGTTCCTGGGCTGTTACCAGGCCAATCATCGGTGCGCCCATACCCCGCATTTCTCTGTACTCTGTGTATTTGGGAGGGATCAGGCCCGGGGTGTTGTTATATTTCAGAAAGAAGTCAAAGGCCTCCCTGGCCTTATCCTTGTAATGGCTGTTACCCGTGGCTTTGTAGCAGGCGGCATAGGCAATGGCGGCAAATGATTCAGAATAGACATACCTTCGCATTCGTACCGGATTCCCTTTATCGTCCAGCTGAAAGTACATTTTTCCATGTTTGTCGTAGCCGTATTTCTCCAGGAAATCCAGACCATGTTTTCCGATTTTCAGCCAATCTTCCCTCTGTTCCACTTCGTTATAAAGGGTAAGGATCATCCAGGCAAAGCGCCCGGTTTGCCAGATTCCCTTGTCGCTGTCGATCAGACTTCCATCCCTGTCCAGGCAAAAGTGGTAGCCACCGTTCTTCCAGTCCACGCCGTGCTTTATCCAGAAAGGTAGAATGTTCTCCAGAAGCCCGG
>Ga0180430_10003542_pt1 | contig 13428 bp, 12 predicted proteins | sample SS_ome_9_FD_132999 | JGI IMG/M metagenome (GOLD analysis project Ga0180430, IMG submission 132999) | Hypersaline lake sediment archaeal communities from the Salton Sea, California, USA - SS_1_S_2 metaG | ecosystem: Environmental > Aquatic > Non-marine Saline and Alkaline > Hypersaline >... | reverse complement strand
GACGCTGAATACCTCAACAAACGGCTGGAAAAACAAGGCAAACCACTCATAGAGCCGCTCTACACAAAAGAGGATGCCGCCCGGGTGGCGCCTTTATTCCACGGCCTGGATTACGAAGAGGTCTTTGAGCCCATTCCTGGAGTAAAAGCCCACCTGGTAGATGCCGGACATATTCTTGGATCAGCAGCTGTCGTCCTTGATGTGTTTGACGGTGGCAAAACTACCAGACTGTGGTTCTCAGGAGACATTGGCCGCCCTGGATTGCTGCTCATTAAGGACCCTGTCCTGCCCCGGAACGCTAATTATCTGATCATGGAATCCACTTACGGGGACACAAAGAAAAGAAGTTCAGAAGCCGCATTCAGTGAATTAAAAGAAGTGGTTCAAAGGACCATTAAGCGCAAGGGGCGGGTGATCATTCCCGCCTTTGCAGTCGGCAGGACCCAGGAGCTGGTTTTTGGACTGCACAAAATGATGGAAAGTGGGGATATCCCAGAGATACCCGTCTTTGTGGACAGTCCTCTGGCTATTCGCGCTTCCCAGGTTTTCAGGGAGCACCCAGAGTGCTTTGATGAGGAAACTCGCCAATTCATCGCAGAGGATAGACATCAAGAGGCATTGGGTTTTGACAGATTGAAATATACACTCTCGGTTGAAGAGTCCAAGGCCATTAACTTTACCGAACCCCCATATGTGGTCATATCTGCATCGGGAATGGCTGAAACCGGTCGCATACTTCACCACTTGAAGAACCATATCGAAGATTCACGAAATACTATTTTGATCGTCTCCTGGCAGGCACCCCATACACTGGGTCGCCGCTTGGCTGACCGGGATAAAGAGGTTAAGATCTTTGGAAAGAAATACTTCAGGCGCGCAGAAGTGGTAACCATCAACGGCTTCTCTGCTCATGCCGGCCAGGATGGGCTGCTGGAATACGCCAAAGCGACCAGAGACACTCTGAAAAAAGTGTTCTTAGTCCACGGTGAACCACGCGGCGCAGAACCTCTGATGGAAAAACTTAAGGAAGCAGGAATCTCTGAAGTGGTCTATCCAGAAAGAAATAAAGTGTTTGATCTCTGAGGATCTCCCAGCCTGACGGTCTTGCTGTAATACACAGCCACAACATCCCGGGGAAGATTGAACGGGAATTATCTGGGATTTACTTCTGGGACTTCTTGTTGGATATACTCTCTAATCTCTTGATCCGATTTGAGCTGGATCGCAGTCTCCGCAACTTTTTTTGCATGCTCGTAGGATATCGAACTGATCAATTTCTTCGCAAAAGGTATCGCTGGAGGATTCATGCTGAATTCATCTAATCCCAAGCCGAGCAGGATTGGTATCGCTAATAATTCACCAGCCATTTCTCCACATAGCCCAACCCATTTGCCTTTGGAATGGGCGGCATCGATCACCATCTTGATCAACCGGAAGACCGCTGGCTGAAAACCTGATGCGAGAGTGGCCACTTTTGCGTTGGTCCGGTCTGCTGCCATTGTATATTGGCTGAGATCATTAGTGCCGATCGAGAAGAAATCAACAACATCAGCGAGCTGGTCTGCCAGGATCGCGGCAGAGGGAATCTCGATCATGATTCCAATCTCCATCTCTTCTGCTACAGCCTGGACTTCATTTCTCAATTCATCTTTACATTCTTCCAGGACTGCTCGGATTTTATCAACATCCTCAACAGAAGACACCATCGGGAACATCAACTTTAGATTATTGCCATAACCAGCTCTCAAAGCTGCTCTCAGTTGGGGTTTAAAAATATCTGGTCTGGATAAGCACAAACGGATAGCCCTTTCTCCCAGGAAAGGATTGGTTTCTGGCGGCATATCAATATAGGGAATATCTTTGTCACCGCCCACATCAAGAGACCTTAATATAACCGGTCGGTCGCTAAAAGCATCCGCGATTGTCTTATAGCTTTGGTATTGCTCATCTTCCGTGGGCATGCTGGAGCGCTCAAGATAAAGGAACTCTGATCGCAATAAACCTACTCCCTCAGCCCCGGAGAGTAATGCTGGCTGTACATCATCCACGCTGCCAATATTGGCAACTACCTCAACCTGATGGCCATCTGTTGTAATCGCTGGTTGATGACTGATCGCTTCTGCATCCGCTTGGGCCTTTAGAAATCTTTCCTGGCGGATCTTGAATTCCTCAAGAGATTTTTTATCTGCATCAATGATAATCTCACCAGCGTCACCATCAATTACAATGCTATCCCCTGTTTTGATCTTTCTTAGTAATTCACCTGCGCCGACCACTGCCGGAATCCCTAATCCCCTAGCCAATATAGCCGTATGGGAAGTTGATCCGCCCACCTCTGTACAAAATCCCAGTACCAGATCCTTATTCAACAAAACAGTATCTGATGGGGTCAGGTCCTGGGCTATGATGATCGAAGGCACATTTAATCCTTCAGCTGGAGAATCCTTCAATCCCAGCAGGTTCCTCAGACAGCGGGAAGACACATCCCGGATATCCAGGGCTCGAGCGCTGAGATACTCATCATCAATAGCCTCCAGCTGGGAGGCGAAAACTTCTGCTGTTTCATGCAGGGCGGTTTCGACATTGACGAGTTCTGACTCGATCCTGGATTTAATTGTGTTGATCAATTCTGGGTCTTGCAGCATTAATTTCTGAGCCCCGAATATTCCTGCTTCCTCTTCCCCTAATTCTTCCTGAGCTTTTGCATATGCTTTATCAAGCTGCTGGAAAGTTGCTTCGCGGGCTTGAATAAAACGCTCCCATTCCTCTTCAGGATCTTCTATCTTGCATGGTTCGATTACGATCTCGTCCCGGGAAAAGACAAAACCAGGGCCAATCGCTATACCATATGATGCGGGAATTCCAACAAGTGATTTCATCATTCCTCACCAAAGTTGTCGGCTACCAGATTTTCCAGTGCTTGAAGAGCCTGCTCTGCGTCAGTTCCTTCAGCTCTGATCACAAGCTCAGCCCCCTGATGAGCGCCCAGAGTGAGAATCGCCAAAATGCTTTTGGCATTAACCGTGGTTTCGCCATGGGTAACCTCGATATCGCTTAGAAATTTTGCGGCAGTTTGAACAAAGATGGATGCCGGGCGGGCATGAAGTCCAACTTCGTGATTGATGGTCAATTTGATTTCTGGCATATATACTCCACTCGCATAACGATAAATCGTCTCCTTATAATATCGTCCTTCCCTGTATAAAGTTAATTTTACTACCCACTAATAAATCCTAATAATTCGGTTAATCTCGGACCAAGAAGATAAGTCCAAGGATGATCCGCCAATCACTTTCACTCGTTCCAGCAATGCTCTTACCTTAGGACCGACCGCGAGCTGTTCCTTATTTCCAGCCATTGTGTTCTACTGCTATGCTGGCTGCTGGATCATTTTTCTGATTCCATTTCTTTACTAAATGCTTCCGTCAAGATTTTATACCCCGTTTCATTATCCTCCGCCTGGCTTAGGCTCAGTAAAAATCCGGGCGTTTGAAATAGATTTACCAACCTGGCAAGCCACACCACCTGCTGGTCCGGCTCAGTGATCGCCAGCATGAAAATGATTTTTACATCAACAAATTTATCCGTTGTTGCCATTTCGGTGAATTTAACAGGAGAAGACAATACACCGACTGCGATTCCTGGATTAATGCAGTACCCAACATCGCAGTGAGGAATGGCCACGTGTACATCAAGCGTTCGCAACCCGGTTGGAAAAGAAGTTTCCCTGGTTAAGACTGCATCAATGAATGTGTCTTTGACATAGTTTTTTTCAAGCAATACCTCAGCAAGTGAACGAATTGCCGATTCTTTATTTTCAGCTTCTACTCCCACCTCTACAAACTCTGGCAGAATTAGAGAGCTTAGTTGACTCGTAGCAGATTCCATAACACCTCTTCCAATAAAGATTCTATGACTTGTCCCTAGCCACAGAAATATCAGGGATATTCAGTGCCCTATTATAAACTGTTATTCAATTTTCTCAACGGATAATGTAGTCAATGCATATACAGGTATAAACCTGAATTTCTAATAAATCTACCAGAAGGGGATAAAACTTGGAGTTATTTCCAGTCAAGGAAAAGTGCCAAATTTTAGATTTTCAAGCACTCTTTGCATCAAAACAATCATCACCCTCTAATAAACCGGCTTTGCCAGCATGTTACCCGCCAACCCCAGGTAACATGCCTTGTCCCAACCAGCCCGGGGCCGGGCGGAAATATTACTCATGATAGAATATGCATAGTTTAATATCCAATTTTTTTTACTTAAGAACCCAATGAAGATTAAGAAATATAAAGCTATTCTCCTTGATGGTGATGGAGTACTCTGGAAATCTGATCAACCCCTAGATGGGATTAATTCTCTATTCGAATATTTGGAAGAAGAAAATGTGCGCTGGGCTCTATTGACCAACAATAATTCTCATACCGTTGAGCATTATGTCGATAAGTTCAGCAGCATGGGAATCCAAGCCCAGCCGAATTCAATTTTTTCCAGCTCTACCGTGACAGCTTCCTATTTACTGGAACGATATGGGGCTGGAGCATCCTTCCACGTTATTGGTAATCCAGGATTGATCAGAACGCTGCAAGATTTTGGTTTTCGCCTCTCATATGGAGAGAACGAACCTGCTGGCGAAGTAGCTGCTGTTGTAGCAGGCATGGACATTGAGATTAACTATCAAAAAATTACGCTTGCCATGCGTTTAATTATGGGTGGAGCATCATTTATAGCCACCAATACAGATGGATCGTATCCATCAAGCGAAGGAATCTACCCGGCAACAGGAATGGTGATCGGAGCAATTCAGGCGTCCACAGGAGTAGCACCCTACGTTGTTGGAAAACCACACCCCGCTATCTTTAAAGCCGCCCTGGATGAGCTAAAGTCAAAGCCAGAAGACACTTTGATGGTTGGTGATAACCTTAACACTGATATCCTCGGTGCAAACCAATTTGGAATTGACAGCGCGGCTGTATTAACGGGCAGCACATCCCAGAAAATGCTCAAGGAAAGCACGATCAAGCCTACCTTCATCTATAAAAACATCATCGCCCTACAAATGGCCCTCACTGAGGTAAACAAATGATCAAACCCTTAATTCTATTAACCAATGATGACGGAATCAAATCCCCGGGGTTGGCTGCTGCTGCCAGTGCACTGGATCCACTGGGAGAATTATTAATCATCGCTCCTCTTGATCAGCAAACCAGCATGGGGCGCAGCAGGGTTTCCTATGGTTCAGGTGAGTGCATTTTCAAAGAGATCCAGGTCAACTATCAAGACCAGAACTGGCTTGGCTATGGCGTCGAAACCTCACCAGCTCAGGTAGTTGAACACGCAGTCATAGAAATTGCGAGCCGTCCCATTTCCCTGGTCGTCTCCGGGATAAATTACGGAGCAAATATCAGCACCAATGTCACCGCGTCCGGCACAGTGGGCGCTGCGATAGAAGGTGCAGATTGGGGAATACCTGCCCTCGCGGTAGCTCAGGAAATCGCAGGAACCGATTATCACAGTTACAGCACTTCCGTTGATTTCTCTTCTGCAGTCCATTTCACACGAATAATCGCACAGGACATCATTAACAAGAAGCTTCCCTTTGATGCAGATGTGATCAAACTTGAAGTTCCATTATCTGCGACGCCAGAAACAAAATGCGTTTTAACTCGCTTGGATAGGAAACAATATTACGGGACTAAGATCGAGGAACGCGAGTCTTTTCTTACCACGCCAACCAAAGTAAAACGGGTCGCCCAGAAAGGAATCTATTCAGGAACAGACACTGATGCCTATGCTCTCGCACAGGGATGGGTATCGATCACCCCCTTAAGTATCGATCTAACAGCACATGCTGCAATGGAAGAAATTGCTGATTTGTTCAAAGTAGAAAAACTCCAAGATGAAAAATCGGACTGAGATAATTGTCCTTTCAAAACCGAGGTAAATATGAATAAAACAGATCTGATAGTAATTGGTGCCGGTCCTGCCGGGTATGTGGCAGCCATCCGGGCAGCCCAGCTGGGACAGCAAGTCGCCATTATTGAGAAAGAATACCTGGGCGGGGTATGCCTGAATGTCGGCTGTATCCCTTCCAAGAGCTTACTCAAAAATGCCGATTTGGCCTACACCTTAACGAAAAAAGCAAAAAGCTTCGGAATTTCTTTTGATAACCTGGAACTCGATTATGCCGCTGCGGTAAAGCGCAGCCGGCAGGTTTCCAAGCGCCTGACCAAAGGTGTCGGCTTTTTGCTTAAGAAAAATGGGATCACCCACTATGATGGGACAGCAAAATTTACATCCCCCTCTTCTGTCAAAGTGACGGGGCCTGAGGAAGAGATAGAATTAGAGGCAGACAACATCATCATCGCAACCGGGGCTCGTCCTTTCATCATTCCCGGTATTGAGGTAGATGGAAAAAAGGTTGTGACCTACAAAGAAGCCATTCTCCAGGAAAACCTTCCTAAATCAGCAGTGATCGTAGGTGCCGGCGCAATTGGAGTGGAGTTTGCCACCATCTGGAACAGCTACAGTGTTCCTGTCACCATCGTGGAGATGATGGACAGAGTAGCGCCTAACGAAGATCCACAAGTGAGTGCCGAACTTGAGAAAGCCATCAACAAACTCGGGGTCAAGACATTGACCAGCAGCAAAGTCTCCAATGTGGAGGCTTTGCCAGATACGGTGAATGTGACTATCGAAGGACCAAATGGAGAGGAAGAACTTGTTACCGATCAGGTCCTCTTAGCAGCCAGTTTCATCCCAAATTCTGACAATCTGGGAATTGAAAAAATAGGTGTTTCTCTTGACAGGCGGGGTTTTGTTGAAGTGGATGAGCGGATGGCTACCAATGTTCCCGGTGTTTGGGCCATTGGAGACGTTACAGGTAAATTGATGCTGGCTCATGCCGGGATGGCCATGGGCACCGTATGCGCTGAAGCAATCGCTGGAAAATCCCCCGAGAAATTGAACTACCAGAATATGCCCAAGGCAACTTACTGTCACCCTCAAGTGGCTTCTTTCGGAATGAACGAAGAAGAAGCGCAAGACGCAGGATATGATGTAGCCAGCGGAAAATTCAATTTTCAGGCCAATGGAAAAGCCCTTGGTATGAATGATTACGCCGGCTGGGTCAAGATCATTGTTGATGCGAAAACCGAACAGATCCTGGGTGCTCATATGATCGGGCCAGAAGTGACCGAGCTGCTGCCAGAACTGACACTGGCCCAGGCCAATGGACTCACCTCACAAGAAATCGGTCATAACATCCATGCGCATCCAACCCTGAGCGAAGTGCTTCACGAAGCCGCTAAAGCAGTAACCGGCGAAGCCATTCATTCCTGAGGTAGCGTAGACCTCCGAGGTCTGCCCGACCTCGGAGGTCGGGTCAACCTCGGGGGTTTGACCAGGCCAGGCTGATCCTCCCTCGTTCTAAATCTACCTGCTGAATACTCACGGTGAGGATATCTCCCAGGTTTAGATCTATGCCGGCCGGTATCTTCGACTTGTGCAATAGCCCAGCATTCTTTACTCCCAGATCAATGAAAGCTCCGAATTCAACCACATTCTGGACCGTGCCCTGAAGTACCATCCCTTCAACCAGCTGTTCCATGGTCAACACATCTTTACGCAGGAATGGCTTTGGTAGATCTTCGCGCGGATCGCGCCCAGGGCGGACCAGCTGTTTAAATATATCCACCAGGGTTGGAACGCCAATTCTTAATGAAGCCGCAAGGTCCTCAGCTGTTCTCTTCTCACTGAGCCTGACCAGGGCATTCTGCTTAAGCTGAGTTCCTTCTTTCAAGTCTATGCCTGCTTGTTGAATGACCTGCTCTGCCGCGGAATAACTTTCCGGATGAATAGCGGTTGTGTCCAGCGGATTATCGCCACCCCTGACACGCAGGAATCCGGCCGCCTGTTGATAGGTCTTTTCTCCCATCCCGGGAACATCCTGCAAATTCTCGCGATTGACAAAATGACCGGATTCGTCCCTGTAGGACACTATCCGGTCCGCCAGTCCGGGGCCGATACCCGAAATAAAAGACAGCAATGCCGGAGAGGCTGTATTGATCTCTACGCCCACCTGATTTACTACACTTTCAACGACCTGCTTCAATCTCTCTTTCAATTTTTTCTGATTGACATCATGCTGATACATTCCAACCCCAAGTGACTGGGGGTCGATCTTAACCAACTCAGCCAATGGATCCTGTACCCGCCTGGCAATTGACACTGCCCCCCGGATGCTGACATCCAGATCAGGAAGTTCTCTGCCTGCCAATTTGCTGGCGCTGTATACACTGGCTCCAGCTTCACTAGTGATCAGATAATTTACCCCATCCAGATCCTTGATGACATCCGCGACAAATAACTCGGTTTCTCTGGATGCTGTGCCGTTTCCGATCACGATCAAAGATATATTCAAATGATGGATGCTATTCAGTAAATAATCCCGGGCTTTCTGAATCTTGTTAATTGGGGGGACAGGATAAATCGTGCCTGTTTGCATGACCTTGCCAGTTGGGTCAACGACGGCCAATTTACAGCCAGTCCTGAACCCTGGATCCAATCCCATTACGGTATGACCTGCCAGGGGAGGCTGCAGCAGCAGCGCCCGCAGATTCTTAGAAAAGATCTGCAGTGCCCTGTCTTCAGCCTTTTCTGACAGTGCGCGCCGAACATCTCGAAATATGGATGGGAGTAACAGGCGAGAAGCAGCGTCAGAAATACTGGTCCGGAGCTCACTGGAAAAAGGAGATTCCGGCAGGACAGGAAACTCATCAAGGATCAATTGCTCCCAATGTCTGGCTGGAAGTGTCAATTTTACGGTCAGGATATCCTGGTCTTCTGCCCTGTTTATTGCCAGGGTTTGATGAGGGCGAATGCGATTAGACTGGATCTCAAATTCGTAATAGTCCCTGTAGACCTGCCTTTTATCTTCTCCTCCCCTCTTTTTTGCAGTTGATAGGACACTGTATTGGAGGGCTTTTTTCCGGAGCAGTTTTCTGATTCTGGGATTATCACTGATCACCTCGGCAGCAATATCCCTGGCACCCTGCCAGGCATCCGCTGTCGTCAGAAGCCGGTCATTTAAATACGCCTTGCCAATTTCATCCAAAGATTGGGTTGTTTTACTCTGTTCCAGGATCAACATCGCCAGCGGTTCTAATCCGTTTTCCCGAGCCTGGCTTGCCCTCGTTTTTCTTTTGGGTTTATAGGGTTGGTATAGGTCTTCCAGATCCGCTTTGGTTTTGGCTGATCGAATACCCTTTTCTAAATGCGGGGTTAGTTTCCCCTGGTTTTGAATACTTTTCAGAATAGTACCCCGGCGCTCATCCAACACCTGCAGCCGAATGTTCTCCTCTGAAATTTTCCGGAGCTGGTCCTCATCCAGTCCGCCAGTGGCTTCTTTTCTGTAGCGGGCGATAAAAGGGATAGTATTACCATCGTCCAATAAGGAGATTACTGCATCCACACCAGATAGCGGAACGCGCAAAGAGCTAGCTATATATTTTGAGTTAGACATATTTATTTGAGTCAAACAGGGCGGTTTTTCTTGTAGTAATCAATCATTCTGAATAACCGCAAATTGCCACGGCGCGCGGACCGGTATGGACACCCAGCACCGGGGACACAATACTGATGATGATTTCCGACGGATCGATTTCTTCTTTAATTTTCTCTGCCAACGTCTGCGCTTCTTCCAGCGCTGCATTGTGAAGCACCGCGATCCTGAGAGGTTTTTCCTGATCTATTTGCCCAAAGAAATCTTTATATAAATCTGCAAGGGCTTTCTTCCTTGTTCGGGATCTTCGCCCCCCAGCAACTTCGCCGCTGACATGGTCAACCGAGATCTGCGGTTTCAAATTCAACAGATTGCCAATGAAGTGGCTTGCGCCGCCAATTCGGCCTCCTTTATGAAGATAATCCAAGGTGTCCAGGGTAATGATATAGACCATCGTGCTGCGAGCTCTGTCTGCCGCCTCGACCATGGCCTGTAAATCACCGCCGTTTTCCCTGGCCCTGGCCGCAGCAATCACCTGCCATCCCAAACTCATTGAGTTTGACTTTGAATCCAGCACCTTGACAGGGATATCCACCAATTTCGCGGCAGCGCTGGCTGACTCATACGTTCCACTCATGGCGCTGCTGATGGTGATGATCAGGATCTCTTCAGCACCCTTTCTTTTAGCTTCATCATATGCCTTCACCATTTGTTGCGGTGTGGGTTGGGAAGTAGTTGGAATGAGGGAATCACTTTCCAGTCGGTGGTAGAATTCTTCAGCGCTCAGATCAACTCCGTCTTTAAACTGCTCTCCTCCCCAGATAATTGCCAGCGGGATTACCTGGATATCATATTTTTCTACAAATTCCTGGGGAATATCACACGTGCTGTCAGTTAACAGGGCAATCTTGTGAGTCATTTTCTCTCCTCGGCATTGGCTCTATTTTATCTTTCTAATGGTAGAAATACAACCTGATACCTTATCCCACCAAGAATGATCAAAAATACCAAACCAGATACAGAAACCTGCCGTTCACCTAAAATCACTCGTACATTTTTTTATCTAGCGGAGCACAATCCACGTTCCCAAGAACAGCAGGGCTATGCCTAGCAGCCGGGGCAAATCTATAGGCCTGACAGCTGCAAGCCATCCAAAATTGTCAAAGACGACCCCGATGATCAGCTGGCTGACCACGATCAGGGTCAAGGTTGAGGCCAATCCGATGCGGGGGATAGCAAATCCTATAGAAGTAATGATCACAATACCCAGTGGACCAGCCAGGTATACATACCATGGGAGGGCGCTCCATTCCCGGATCCTGCCGCCCTGATTGATGATAAGCAAGATCAAGGAAGTTAAAAACCCTCCCCCAAAAACGATAAATGCGTTATCGATCACACCTAATTTATCGGTAATAATACCAGCCAACGCTGCCTGAACTGCGACCGCTATTCCCCCTACAAACCCAACTACGATTACAAAAGATTGTGCTGCAGTCATCCATCCTCCTCTAAATGGTCTCCCGAAGTATACTTCAAAACCTCAAATATTAGCCGTTGAAGGCCAGATCCACGGCAGCATCAGCCAGGGAATGGGCTATGCCCTTTCAGAAAAATACGAGGTCAAGGAAGGAATCAACACCACCACAACCTTGAACCAGCTAAAAATGCCCTTGGCCGATCAAACTCCGGAGATCTTTCCTGTCCTGGTAGAAGTCCCCCATCCCGACGGGCCCCAGGGCGCGAAAGGTTTTGCGGAATCCCCCAGCCTGCCCACTGCTCCGGCGATCCTCAACGCGGTCTTTGACGCTGTTGGGGTGCGGATGCGGGATTTGCCTGCCGACAACAAAAAAATCCTGGCCGCTCTCAAGGAGAGAGAAAACCAGGATTGATCTCTATCTATTCCAGGAACTTCAGGTCAATTTCATGACCACCATACCCAGGATGTCCGCGGCGTGGTCTGCCTGGTCTGCCATATTAGACATATGGCGATAGACTTCTCTCCTTCGGAGCATGGTCATCAGCGGTTTGAAATCCTTGGCCTTGGTGAACAAGTCTCCAATCGCCACCCGGTAAAGGTGTTCAACTTCGTTTTCTATCTTCTTGCAGCGTCGGCCATGATCACCTGCCACACGAGGATTGGAGAATAGGATACTGAACGCCATCTCTAATTCCTGGGTGGCTTCCCGGGTCAGCCTGACCATATCAACCATATAATCATCAGCTTCTATTCCCAGCAACTGCATCTCTTCCACCGTTGTATAGCAGTAATCCAGGATGTCATCGATGTATAGAGAGAGCATGAAGATATCCTCTCTGTCGAGGGGAGTAATGAAAGTGTTGTGAAGCTCATCGATCAAGATCCTTCTCACTTCATCGGCTTCCACTTCCTTGACCCTGATCTGGTCAACTGCTTTTTCCTTTAACTCGTCTTTACCAAACCATTTTTCGAGCAGCATCAGCCCTTCTACTGTGATCTGCGTCTGCTCGATCAACATGCCGACAAATTTATCTTCTCTTTTTCCTCTTTTGAAAACGCCTGCTACTCCCATTTTGAACCTCCTGTCCTGCCCGCAAATTTATCCTTTGTTTATCCGATAAGGTATTCAATCAAAAAATACAGCCCTGCCGCAAGGCCTGCCGAAGCAGGAACAGTCAAGACCCAGGCCAGCAAAATATCGCCCATTACTCCCCATCGCACCTGGGATCTGCGCTGTGCAGCTCCAACACCCAGGATAGAAGAACTGACCACGTGAGTAGTGCTGACCGGACCGCCGAATAATGAGGCTGTTAGGATAACCACCATAGATGTAAGTTGAGATGCAAAGCTATGGATGGGCCGGATCCTATAGAATTTCCCTCCCAGAGTATGGATGATTCTCCACCCGCCAGCGGCTGTGCCAACGCCAATAGCCGTAGCGCTAGCCAGGATCACCCACCAGGGCACAACAAATGAATTCTGATAACCGAGGACCACCAAGCCCATAGTTATGATTCCCATCGTTTTCTGGGCATCGTTGGTCCCATGGCTCAAAGCAAGCGTGAATGCTGTTGGTATCTGGCCGTACTTAAAGAACAGGTTGGCTTTAGGGGTTGCGTTGCGAACCGCCCACATACTGACCCTCATCACGATTTGTCCAAGGGCATATCCCAATACAGGAGACAAGAACAGAGCGACGGCTACCAGGCCCAAACCTTCCAATTTCAGGGCTTGAATTCCTGTTCCGACTGCCACAGCTCCAACAATTCCACCAATCAAGGCGTGAGAAGAACTGGATGGAATACCAAAAAACCAGGTGACTATGTTCCAGATACTTGCGCTTAACAACGCAGCCAACACCACTGCGATTGTTATTGAATCGGGAGATGCCACATCCTGACCAATAGTTTTTGCTACCGCAACACCAAAAACAAATGGGCCAATGAAATTTGCCACAGTAGCGATTATCAGGGCAGCAGTCGGGGTCATGGCCCGTGAAGAGATCATCGTCGCAACAACGTTCGCGCTATCATGAAATCCATTCAGGAAATCAAATATCAGGGCCAATCCGATAAGGATTATTATCAGCAAATCATTCATAATCAGTTCCCGTTCAAGGGTCAAATACTTTTCCTCTGGGGAAACCCCTCAATAACCAGTCAGTACTTTCCTTAATATGTCACCGGTTTTCAGGGGAAATCATTATAACCAAAAACCCCTAAACCTGCCAACAGTTTAGGGGTCATATGACTTCAAAGAACGATATCAGGAACCGTATGGCAAAGAGATTATGAATTCGCTTCCCCGTCCTTCTCCCTCACTGGAAACCGATATCTCTCCCCTATGTGCTTGTACCAGGGCTTTAGTGATTGCCAATCCCAAACCCGATCCACCCGTACGTCGATTTCGATCAGAATCAACTCGATAGAAGCGGTCGAAT
>Ga0180430_10003537_pt1 | contig 13435 bp, 8 predicted proteins | sample SS_ome_9_FD_132999 | JGI IMG/M metagenome (GOLD analysis project Ga0180430, IMG submission 132999) | Hypersaline lake sediment archaeal communities from the Salton Sea, California, USA - SS_1_S_2 metaG | ecosystem: Environmental > Aquatic > Non-marine Saline and Alkaline > Hypersaline > Sediment... | reverse complement strand
TACTCCAGGTCTTACTAACTTGCCGCTCCAGGTCTCTCCTGGACGACAAGGTGTTCACGAAAGGGGGCGAATGCTAACCGCAAGCACCTGTCTTGGCAAGCATTTAATGCAAAATCGCAAAAAAAAAGCGTGGCGGGGAACGCCACGCTTAAATGTAACCACCAAAGGAGGATGGAGGAGTACTGATTCGCGATGAATCAGTATGTGAGTAGTTTCTAATATACCTGCACCCCTGTCAACACTTTTTTTGTGATTGCCCGCTCAGTTCTGCAACCGCAGGCGCTCCACCACCTTCCCGTTCTGCAAGTGGCTCTCGATGATCTCGTCCAGGTCTTCCCGGTCGACGTACGTGTACCATGTCTCCTGGGGATAGACGACAATCACAGGCCCCTGTTCACAACGATCCAGGCATCCAGCGGTATTGATACGAACCTTGCCTGCACCAGCAAGACCCAACTCCTTACAACGTTTCTTTACGTAGTCACGCGCAGCCTGGGCATCACATTGCTGGCAGGACTGGCGCTCCCCCTCGCGCAGGTTGGTGCAGAAGAAAACATGGTGCTCGTAGTAACTCATGGCGATTCCAACACTTCAATCAGACGGGCATTATATATAGATGAATGAACGTTCCGTCGAACAGGCGCTCCGCGAGGCCGACCGCTGCGTAAAGTGTGGACTGTGCCTGCCGACCTGCCCGACCTACCGCCTTTACGCTGACGAGAACGAATCACCTCGAGGGCGCATCGCGCTCGCGGAAGGGCTTCTGCGAGGCCAGTTGGAAGCGGACGAGCACCTGGCTGACCATCTTTACCGCTGCCTGCTCTGCCGGCGCTGCGAGACAGCATGCCCTTCCGGGGTGAACTACGTAAGTCTGATCGATGCGGCACGGTCCAAAGTCCCACGCCAGCATTGGACAAACCGGCTGGTAGGCGACAACCGCGCAACCCGCCTGCTGCATCGCGTGGCCCAGGCGGTACCGCTACCCGGGAGTACCCTGTCCGCCCTCGCGCGCGCGCTCCCATCCACACCGCCACCTTCACCTGGCCGATATCCCGCCCGCGGAACGGTACGCGGGAAGGTGGGGCTTTTTCTGGGCTGTGTCACCAGCAGCCACCAGGGCAGCGCGCTCAGTGCCACGCTCGACCTGCTGAGCGGGCTGGGTTACGCGGTGATCGTCCCTGCGAAACAAGGATGTTGTGGTGCATTGGCGCAACATCAAGGTGACGTCGACACGGCAAAGGCCCAGATCGCGGCCAATCGTGCGGCGTTCGAAGCGGTCGATACCATCGTCAGCACTGCCAGCGGTTGCAGCGTTCAACTTGGCGAAACCCTGCTTCCGGATCTACAGCCTGTCGACATTGTGACATTCCTGCAGCGCGAGTTTTCGCAAAACCCGGTCACCCCACGTGCCCTGGAGGCACGGGCGGCCGTGCATCTACCCTGCAGCGCGGTCAATGGCCTGCACAACGGCAACGACAGTCTGAAACTCCTGGGACTTATCCCGGGTCTGAAGCTTTATCCGCTGGGGATGGCCGGTGACTGCTGTGGCGCGGCTGGTGATCATCTGTTGACCCAGCGTTGGCAGGCCGAAACCCTCCGCCAGCCGCTGCTGGACCAACTGATCGAGTTGAAGCCGCGGTACCTGCTGACCAGCAACATTGGCTGCGCCTTGCACCTCGCCGAGGGAGCCCGAACAGCGGGCTTGCAGATCGAGGTGCTGCACCCTGTAGAACTGCTGGCCCGACAGCTGACCATCGACGCAGGCTCGGTAGGTTAAACTGAGTTCGCAAAACCAAGACGGATTGAAAATGGACCGACGAGATTACGCCCCCGCCGACAAATTGTTGCTCAACCTGGATCAGGCCCTTCGCACCCTGTTCGGGAAACCGCACATCACCGAACGAGCCAACCCCGCCCACGACATCAACGATGTCGAATTGAGCGAGGAAGAACGCGATCACGTCGCCCGCCTGATGCGTATCAACCACACCGGCGAGGTGTGTGCCCAGGCGCTCTACCAGGGACAGGCCCTCACCGCGCGGGATGCAACGACGCGCGAAAGCATGGAACGTTCAGCTGCGGAGGAAAACGACCACCTGGACTGGTGTGAACAACGCGTTGAAGAACTCGGCGGACGCCTCAGCCTGCTGAACCCCCTGTGGTATGCAGGATCGTTTGCCATCGGCGCTGTTGCCGGCGCGATTGGCGACAAATGGAGTCTGGGCTTCGTGGCGGAAACCGAGAAACAGGTGGAAGATCATCTGGAGGAACATCTTGACCAGGTACCCGAAAACGATCTGCGCACCCGGGCGATACTCGAACAGATGAAAGTGGACGAGATCGAACACGGTGAGAAAGCGCTCGATCACGGCGGTGTGGAACTGCCCCCGCCTATTAAGGCCGCCATGCAGCTGACCTCCAAGCTGATGACCCGCTCTGTGTACCACCTTTAAGTCTCCAGTTCATGGCGAAGAAGAAAACAGTCCGTCAGTGCCAGCCGTGCACAGCCTGTTGTGACGGCTGGGTACAGATGACCATTGGTGATGCCCACGTCTACCCGGGGCATCCCTGCCCCCACAGCACCGACAATGGCTGCGACGACTATGAAAACCGCCCGGTGGACCCCTGTCGCAATTTCATCTGTGGCTGGGTGGTAGAGGGAAGCCCACTGCCGGACTGGTTGAAACCGGACAATGGCAAGGTCATCGTCATCTTCAACAAGATTCAGTGGCAGGGCGTGCCCGTGGACGTTGCCGTCCCTGTTGGCAAACGCATCCCACCACGCTCACTGAAATGGCTGCAGGAGTTCGCGCAGAAGCATCGCAGGCCCTTGCTTTACGCGGAACAGATCATTATCGACGGGGTGATGCAACCCGAGCAGGATTTCATTGGCTATGGACCACCCGCATTCCAGGCGTATGTACAGGAGCGCAAAGCCAAAAACCTGAAACTCTGGTAAGCCGCCCGTCAGAGGGCATATTCCTCCAACGCGGAAAACAGCGGCCGCAACTGCTTTTCATAGGGCTTCCAGCGTTCGACTGAGGTCGCATAGAGTTTTTGGCGTACCTGCCACTTGCTCGCGGTATTGACCTCACGCTCCTGCTCGTGGAAACGTGCCATCGACGCCTCCACCTCAATACCGAGAAAATCAGCCAATTTTTTAATCCTCCCGGGCAGGTCTGCCACCAGTTCCTCGTATTTCAGGCTCAATATCGGGTTGGGACAGACCGCTTTCCAATGCCGCATCAGACGCTCCTGCTCCCAGTACTGAAACGCCAGATTTTTCAGGTCATAGGCATAGGGGTGATAACCCGTGAAATTCTGGAGAAAAACCGACAGCAGGTTGTCACGGGGATCACGTTGTACATGGATAACCGGGGCATGCGGAAACAACAGCGCAAACAATCCCACCTGCTGAAAGTTATGCGGCAGCTTGTTTGTCACAAAACGCTCACCGTGCCGAGCCTGGCCGCGTAGGCGTGAGAGATAATTGTCCGCCATCTGACGCACCTGAGCCGCATCCGCCTTTAGCACAGAGCCAGCGTCTTCCGTTACGGCCAAGGCTTTCACCCCGTTTCCGGCAGACAAACCGGCGACGGTCCCGAACTCACCGGCACCATGAACCTGGGAATGTGCGGAGAGAATCTGCTCCAGCAAGGTGGTGCCAGAGCGTGGCATACCCACGATAAGGATTGGCATACGCGCGTCGGAACCCCAGCCTGCGCGTGCGGCGAAAAATTCTTTCGTGTAAATCTCACACGTCTGGTTCACCCATTGCCGATACTGTGCCCGGTCCCAACGGTAGCCTTTGAGCGTGTTGCCTTTTCGGTAATATTCGAAGGCCTTGTTGTAATCCTTGATGTTGCGATAGTGATTGCCCAGCGCAAAACCTATTCTGCAGCGGGTGTTCCTATCCAGTTCAATGTCGTTGATGCGCTTCTCCATACGGCTGACATCCTCATTGGCGAGCTTGCGCTTGGGTACGAACGCCAGCGCGCTTTGCGCGGCCATATTCTCTGGTTCCAACTCCAACACACGTAACAGGAGCTTTTCCTGAATATTGAAATCGCCAACCAAGGAGAATGCCTGCGCTGCACGCAGCAGAATATCCTTGTCCTGCCAGGCAGGCTGCATCAGCGCATCAAGCTCGGCACGTCCCTTGTCCACTTGCCCTGATGTTATGTACACGTTGGCAAGATCAACGCGCGCATCGATACGTTGCGAGTCGATTTCAAGGGCTGCTTTCAACTCGGCTTCGGCATCCGTGTAATTATCCCGCTCGCCCAGCACCCTACCCAATTCAAGATGAACCTGTGCCGCCTGTGGCGCCAGCTCCAATGCCCGTGCAAATGCGCCTTCCGCCCGATCCAACAAGCCTATGGCCTTGTAGATGAGGCCAACCTCGAACCAAAAATCTGCGTTGCCTGCCTGGCCCAGCTCCGCAGCTTTTTTGATGGCGCTCTCGACCAGGTCCGGTTTGCCCAACTCCACTCGAACCTTCGCAAGGTTGAGATGGGCCTTTGGATCTTTGGGCGCCAGAGCCACCGAACGCTCGAACAACGTCTCTGCTTCGCGCAGCTTTTTCATCTCCGCTGAAACAATCGCCAGATTGTCGATAGCATCCTTGAATTTTGGATCGAAACGAACCGCCTTTTGAAAACACCCAAGGGCCCGCTTCTTATCCTGCTGGGCAAATAAGGCATTGCCGAGGTTGTAGTGAAACAAAGCGACCTTCGGGGCCAACTTGATCGCTTCCTCGATCAACGCTATCCCTTCTTGCAGCTGTCCGGATCCAACGCGCAAATAGCCGAACAAATGCAAAAGATCAGGGTGCTTGGGGTCGCGAGCCAGGGCCTGCTGCAGGATCTGTTCCGCTGCTTGCACATTGCCTTGGTTGATCGCCTGCACGGCCATCTGCGCGGCTTGGGCAGATTCGCGCGCCATGCCCTGCGTTTGTTGCAATCTTGGTGGCTTCGAGGACGGCTTACCGGGCATGCGCTTTGGTGGTTTATTGGCTGTCATGATTTTAAACCATGGATAACCTGGCCTCGACTCTGCAAGTGGTCAAGGTCTGCGGCCTGCCACCGGGTTGGGCTAACTATGATAAGGCTTGCTCAACTCGTGCACGGCCTCGACAAAAGCACCGGCATGCTCAGGTGGGATCTCAGGATGAATGCCGTGGCCAAGATTGAACACGTGGCCGGATCCCTTGCCGTAACTCTCGAGTATTTCCGCCACCGAACGGCGGATGGTCTCGGGCGAGGCATACAGGGTGCTCGGATCGAGGTTGCCCTGCAGGGCCACCCGGTTACCAACCCGCGCCCGCGCCTCGCCGATGTCGATGGTCCAGTCGAGGCCGAGCGCATCGGCACCGGTATCCGCCATCATTTCGAGCCATTGGCCACCGCCCTTGGTGAACAGGATGACCGGCACCTTGCGGCCATCGGCCTCGCGGGTCAGTCCTTCGACAATGCGCTGCATGTAGTCGAGCGAGAAGGCCTTGTAATCGCGCGGCGTGAGCATGCCGCCCCAGGTGTCGAAGATCTGCACCGCCTGCGCACCGGCAGCGATCTGCGCGTTCAGGTAGCTGGTGACCGACTCGGCCAACTTGTCGAGTAATGCATGCATCACTTCCGGCTGGTCGAACATCATGCCCTTGGACAGTGCAAAGTTCTTGGTGCTGCCACCCTCGATCATGTAGGTTGCCAGCGTCCAGGGGGATCCGGAGAATCCGATTAGCGGGACGCGGCCATCCAGTTCACCACGAATGGTACGCACCGCATCCATAACGTAGCGCAACTCGCCTTCCGGTTCGGGGATCGGTAGCGCTTCAACGGCCGCCTTGTCACGCACAGGCCGTTCGAACTTGGGACCTTCACCCTCACCGAAATACAGACCCAGGCCCATCGCATCGGGAATGGTCAGGATGTCGGAAAAGAGAATCGCGGCATCCAGCGGGAAGCGCTCCAGCGGCTGGATGGTGACCTCGCAGGCCAATTCCGGGTTCTTGCACAGGTCAAGGAAGCTGCCGGCCTTGGCGCGCGTGGCACGGTATTCCGGCAGGTAACGACCAGCCTGGCGCATCATCCACACGGGGGTCATATCGACAGGCTCGCGCAGCAAGGCACGAAGGAAACGATCGTTCTTCAGTTCGGACATCAAAAACGCCAAGGCACCGAAGGCGCCAAGCTCCTCTTAGTGGTTTTCGCCAGGCGGACAATACCGACCCCCTCCCCGGATGGGGAGGCACAGCGATTTCGTTATTTTCTAGCGGGGCAGATCAGAGCTGCCCATCAGGTATTCGTCGACGGCCTTCGCAGCCTGGCGGCCTTCACGGATCGCCCAGACCACCAGTGACTGGCCTCGGCGCATATCACCCGCAGCGAATACGCCGTCGATGGAGGTCTTGTAGGCATCCACACCTTCGGTGCCGCCCTGGATGTTGCCGCGGCCATCCAGCTCAACGCCAAGCTCCTCGATCATGCCCTCATGCACCGGGTGTACGAAGCCCATCGCCAGGGTCACAAGGTCGGCCTTGATTTCGAATTCGGAACCCTCGACCTCTGACATCTTCCATTGCCCCTTGTCGTCCTTGTCCCATTTCACCAGCACGCACTGGCATGCCTTGAGATTACCGTTGCCGTCATCGATGAAGGCCTTGGTGGCCACGTTCCACATGCGTTCACAGCCCTCTTCCTGCGAAGTGGATGTGCGTAGCTTATTCGGCCAGTCGGGCCAGGTGGTGCCCTTGTCTTCCTTCTCCGGCGGCTTGTCCAGGATCTCGATCTGGGTCACCGACTTGGCACCGTGACGGTTGGATGTGCCGATACAGTCCGAACCGGTGTCACCACCGCCGATAACCACCACGTGCTTGCCGGAGGCAGAGATCAGGTTGTCCTCTGCACCCGGCAAACCCTGCACCGCCTTGGAATTGGCACGCAGGAAATCCATGGCAAACTCGACACCGTTCAGCTCACGCCCGGGGACCGGCAGGTCGCGCGGCTTCTCCGAGCCTCCGGTCAACACGACCGCGTCGAAATCATCGATCAGCTGTTTGGCGGGGATATCCACACCGATGTACGAGTTGGTGTGGAACTCGACGCCTTCGGCACGCATCTGCGCGACGCGACGATCGAGCAGCTTCTTGTCCAGCTTGAAGTCCGGAATGCCATAGCGCAGCAGACCACCAATACGGTCCTGACGCTCGTAAACAACCACGCTATGGCCGACGCGCGCCAGTTGCTGCGCTGCCGCCAGGCCAGCCGGGCCGGAACCGACCACCGCGACACGCTTACCGGTCTTGTGCGGCGCGACCTGAGGCTTCACCCAGCCCTCTTGCCAGGCCTTGTCGATGATGGCGCACTCGATGGTCTTGATGGTCACCGGCTCGTCGGTGATGTTCAGGGTGCACGATTCCTGGCACGGTGCCGGACAGATACGTCCAGTCACTTCCGGGAAGTTGTTGGTGGTATGCAACACCTTGACGGCCTCTTCCCAGTCACCGCGGTAAACCAGGTCATTCCAGTCCGGGATGATGTTGTCGACCGGGCAACCCTGATGACAGAAAGGAATGCCACAGTCCATGCATCGCGCACCCTGGGCAGACAATTGCTCGTCGCTGAGCTCGATCACGAACTCGTTATAGTGGGTGACACGGTCGGCAACCGGCGCGTAGGTGCGCTCTTGACGTTCGATCTCTTTGAAACCTGTTGGCTTGCCCATTGTTGTTACCTGAATCTTCTTGCTAGAACACAGCAGCAGGCAAAAACGCCTGCTGCATGGCCATCCATTAAGCCGCTGACTTGGCCTTGGCTTCCTGCATCTCGCGCAGGGCACGGCGGTATTCGACCGGCATGACCTTGGTGAACTTCGGCAGATACTCGGCCCAGTTGTCGAGGATATTCTTCGCCACCGCGGAGCCGGTGTACGCGTGATGGTTCTCAATCAACTGCCTGAGACGAATTGCATCGAAGCGGGTCATGTCATGCGACACATCGACCTTGCCATGCGCTTCCAGGTCACCGCCCTGGTGGGCCAGCGTCTCCAGCGCGTCATCTTCTTCCGCGATCGGCTCGAGCTCAACCTGCGCCAGGTTGCAGCGCTGCTCGAAGTCTCCCTTCTCGTCGAGCACATAGGCGATACCCCCGGACATGCCTGCCGCGAAGTTACGGCCGGTATCGCCCAATACCAAGACAATGCCGCCGGTCATGTATTCGCAGCAATGATCTCCCACGCCTTCCACGACGGCGGTTGCACCGGAATTACGCACCGCGAAACGTTCACCGCCGACACCCCGGAAATAGCACTCACCGGCGATGGCACCGAACAACACGGTGTTACCGACAATGACGTTCTCTTCGGCTTTGTCGATCTTCGATTCGGCCGGCGGGGCGATGATAATCTTGCCGCCGGACAGGCCCTTGCCAACATAGTCGTTGCCTTCCCCGGAGAGCTTGATGGTCACGCCCCTGGCGACCCAGGCACCGAAAGACTGACCAGCGGTTCCCCTGGCATTGATGGTGATGGTGTCATCCGGCAGGCCGGCATGCCCATACTTCTCCGCCACCCGACCGGACAACAAGGTACCGAAGGTACGGTTGGTGTTCTCGATATCGATGTCGATAGTGACCTTCTCACCGCTCTGCAAGGCTGGCTGCGCCTGTTCGATCAGTTGATTGTCCAGGGCCTTGGCGATGCCGTGATCCTGGGTTTCGGACCAGTAGACGGTATCGCCCTCTGCCGGCTGGGGCTTGGTCAACAGGCGGCTGTAATCCAGCCCCCTGGCTTTCCAGTGATCGATGGCTTTGCGCATGTTCAGCTTGTCCATCTGGCCCACCATCTCCTTGAAGGTGCGGAAGCCGAGCCTGGCCATGAGCTGGCGCACCTCTTCAGCAACGAAGAAGAAGTAGTTGATCACATGCTCCGGTTTACCGGTGAAGCGCTTGCGCAATTCCGCATCCTGGGTGGCCACGCCAACCGGGCAGGTGTTGAGATGGCACTTACGCATCATGATGCAGCCTTCGGCAATCAGCGGCGCGGTGGCAAAGCCGATCTCATCCGCACCAAGCAGGGCCGCGACCACCACGTCGCGCCCAGTTCGCATGCCGCCATCGGCCTGCACCGCGATGCGCGAGCGCAGGCGGTTCAACACCAGGGTCTGGTGGGTCTCGGCCAGGCCGATCTCCCAGGGGCTACCCGCGTGCTTCACGGACGTCAGCGGTGAGGCACCGGTACCCCCGTCGTAACCGGCGATGGTCACGTGATCGGCATGTGCCTTGGACACACCGGCGGCAACCGTACCGACACCGACCTCGGACACCAGCTTGACGCTGATACGCGATTTCGGCTGCACGTTCTTCAGATCGTGGATCAGCTGCGCCAGATCCTCGATGGAGTAGATGTCGTGGTGTGGCGGCGGTGAAATCAGGCCCACCCCCGGGGTGGAGTGACGCACGCGCGCAATCTGCTGGTTGACCTTGTGGCCAGGCAGCTGACCGCCTTCGCCCGGCTTGGCACCCTGGGCCATCTTAATCTGGATGTCGTCGGAGTTGACCAGGTACTCGGTGGTCACACCGAAACGGCCGGAGGCAACCTGCTTGATCGCCGAACGCTCCGGGTTGATCGAGCCGTCTGCCAATGGATTGAAGCGCTCCGGTTCCTCGCCACCTTCACCGGTATTCGACTTGCCGCCAATGGCGTTCATTGCACGCGCCAGGGTCGAGTGTGCCTCGTAGGAGATCGAGCCGAAAGACATCGCACCGGTGGCAAAGCGCTTGACGATTTCCTTGGCCGGCTCGACCTCGTCCAGCGGCAAGGGCTGCTCGGCGAAGTTGAAATCCATCAGGCCGCGCAGGGTCAGCAGTTTCTCGTTCTGCTCATTGACCAGCGCCGAGTATTCCTCGTAGGTGCGCGCATCATTACCACGCACTGCATGTTGCAGCTTGGCGATGGTCTCGGGCGTCCACACGTGGTTTTCGCCACGGATCCGGTAGGCATAGTCACCACCCACATCCAGGTGACGCTTGTAGATCTCGGCATTGCCGTAGGCGTCCCGGTGCCAACGTACGGCTTCGGCCGCCACTTCGTCCAGGCCGATGCCTTCGATGGTGGTCGCGGTGCCGACAAAATACTTTTCCACGAACGGGGTGGACAGACCCACCGCGTCGAAGATCTGCGCACCGCAGTAAGACTGGTAGGTGGAGATGCCCATCTTGGACATGACCTTGTAAAGGCCCTTGCCCACTGCCTTGACGTAACGCGCGCAGGCTTCCTTGTACTCGGGCGCACCGTCTATGGTCGGCAGGATATCCTGAATGGTTTCGAAAACCAGGTAGGGATTGATCGCCTCGGCACCGTAGCCGGCCAGGGTGGCGTAGTGATGAACTTCCAACGCCGCCCCGGTTTCGACCACCAACCCCGACTCGGTACGCAGGCCCTTATCGATCAGGTAGTGGTGCACCGCCGAGGTCGCCAGCAGCGCCGGAATGGCGATGTTGTCGGCATCTACTTTGCGGTCGGACAGGATCAGGATGTTGTAACCATGGAGCACTGCCTCTTCGGCCGCTTCGCACAACACGTCGATGGCCGGCTTCATGCCCGCCTCGCCATCGCTGGCCGCGTAAGTCATGTCGAGCGTCTTGGTCCGGAAGGCCCCGTTACTGGTGTCTTCCAGGTTGCGGATGCGCTCCAGGTCGACATTGCGCAACACCGGCTGCTTGCATTCCAGGCGCATATTGGCGCCATTGCCGCCCATGCCCAGGAGATTCGGGCGCGGCCCGACCAGCGACACCAGCGACATCACGATCTCTTCGCGGATCGGGTCGATCGGCGGGTTGGTCACCTGTGCAAACAGCTGCTTGAAATAGTTTGAGAGATGCTTCGGCTTGCTCGAGAGCACCGCGGGCGGATTGTCAGCCCCCATGGAGCCCACCGCCTCCATGCCGGTCATCAGCATGGGGGTCAGCAGGAACTTGATGTCTTCCTGCGTGTAACCGAAGGCCTGTTGACGATCCAGCAGGGTCTGCGCATCCGGCGCCATGACGCCGATGCCCTTGGGCAGGTCTTCCAGGTGGATCTGAGTCTTGTCGAGCAGTTCCCGGTACGGCTTGGCAGCCGCCAGCTCTGCCTTGATCTCGGCATCGTCGATGATGCGTCCCTGCTGCATGTCGATCAGGAACATCTTGCCAGGCTGCAGGCGCCACTTCTTGACGATCTTCTCTTCCGGAATCTGCAGCACACCCATCTCTGACCCCATCACAACCAGGTCGTCATCGGTGATCAGGTAGCGCGCTGGACGCAGGCCGTTACGGTCGAGTGTCGCACCGATCTGGCGGCCGTCGGTGAAAGCCACGGCGGCAGGTCCGTCCCAGGGCTCCATCAGCGCGGCGTGGTACTCGTAGAAGGCACGGCGGTCCTTGTCCATCTGCGGGTTGCCGGCCCAGGCCTCCGGGATGAGCATCATCATGGCGTGTGCCATGGAGTAGCCGCCCATCACGAGCAGTTCGAGGGCGTTGTCAAAGCAGGCCGTGTCCGACTGGCCTTCCGGGATCAGGGGCCAGATCTTGTCCAGGTCTTCCCCGAGAATCTCAGAGGCCATCCCTGATTTGCGCGCAGCCATCCAGTTGACGTTGCCGCGTACCGTGTTGATCTCGCCATTGTGGGCGATCATGCGGAACGGGTGCGCCAGGTCCCAGGTCGGGAAGGTATTGGTCGAGAAACGCTGATGCACCAGGGCGAGCGCGGAGACCACGCGCTCGTCACGCAGGTCCTGGTAATACTCGCCGACCTGGCCGGCCAGGAGCATGCCTTTGTAGACGATGGTGCGCGAAGAGAAGGAGGTGAAGTAGAAGGCGTCACCGCCCTCCAGCTTGGCATCGCGGATCTTGTTGTCGATCTGCTTGCGGATTACAAACAGCTTGCGTTGGAAGGCGTCCTGGTCTGCGCAGTTTTCGCCACGCCCCACGAAAACCTGGCGAATGACCGGCTCGGTCGGCAGCACCGAGTAGCCGAGACCCCTGTTTTCGACCGGCACATCACGCCACCCAAGCAGCTTTTGGCCTTCCTGCGCGATCAGCATTTCGACCGTGTCTTCGCCCTCTGCACGGGTACCGGCATTCTGCGGCAGGAATAGCATGCCGACGGCATACTCACCCTCCGGTGGCAGGTCGAAATCGACGACTTCGCGGAAGAAAGCATCCGGGATCTGCATCAACAGGCCGGCGCCGTCACCGGCACGCGGGTCAGCGCCCACCGCCCCGCGGTGATGCAAACGCTCCAGGATGGTCAGACCCTGGCGGATAATCTCGTGGCTCTTTTTGCCTTTGATGTGCGCAACAAAGCCGACGCCGCAGGCATCGTGCTCGTTCGCGGGGTCGTACAACCCCTGTTTCGGCGGCAGGGCACCGTAACTCATCTCGCCAACCTCATGTTTGTGCTTTGGCAGGCCGACAGAGGCGGCCGCGCGGAAAACGGATCCGGTCACCCGGACGGTTTTTTGCGCCGCACAATACTGCGGGCGCCAGACGCGGGCATTCAAACCCGCAGGACCAGCTAGGATAATGGAATCCTTATATTTGAACCAGTCCTTTTGACCTGGAGTCCGTGCGGAAAAGCCTGTTATGGCTTGTTTTGCAGCTGTTCCAGGATGGAGGCGAAAGTGCGCGGCCAGACACCCGATCCGTTCAGTGGGGGGGCCAGACGGGAGCGGGCTGCAACCGCGGCATCTCGGTCAGGGTATACCCCGGCAACCAGCGAATACCAGGGCTCGCCGTTGAGATCACGCTGGAAAACAGCGTATGGCGATTTGACGTTATGCCGGGCAATGAACTTTTGAATGGCGTCGGTATCACGGGCCCCAACCAACTGCAGCGTGTAGTCGCCGGGAGCCTGTGCCATCAACCAGGCCTCGTAACCGTCCGGCGCCGCGCTCTCTGGAGCCACCGTCCTGGACGGCACTCGTTGCGGCGGCTTCACCTCTTGCGGTTGCGGCGCGGCGGTTGTGGCAGCCTCAGGTGCCTGCACCTCGGGGACTGGCGTGGGTTGCTTCTCCTCTGCCTGCCCAACCTCGGCCTGCGGAGGCGGCTCCAGCTCCGGCTCTGGGGGCTGAGCGGCTGCGGCGATCGCAGCTTCAATCACTGCATCGAGGACCGGATCCGGCTCCTCCACCGGCTCCGGAGAATCTTTACCCTGAGCCGAGTCCCCTGACGACGGTGGCTCACTCGCGATGGCAGCTTCCGGTGGCGCCGCGTCCGCGCCCTCAGGGAGATCCGTCTCGGGCGGCGACTCCACCACTTTCGCCTGGACCTCGCGGTCAATCTTTTCCACCAAGCCCACCGGCTCGGCTGGTTGCTCCGGAAACTCAGCTGTCGTTGGTTTCACCGGTTCAACAGGTTGCTCCATCACTACCCCCGCGGTGGGCTCTGGAGAATCCGCAGGT
>Ga0180430_10003536_pt1 | contig 13436 bp, 13 predicted proteins | sample SS_ome_9_FD_132999 | JGI IMG/M metagenome (GOLD analysis project Ga0180430, IMG submission 132999) | Hypersaline lake sediment archaeal communities from the Salton Sea, California, USA - SS_1_S_2 metaG | ecosystem: Environmental > Aquatic > Non-marine Saline and Alkaline > Hypersaline >... | reverse complement strand
CACATTGTCCGCAGCGTTGCTGACAATATTAAACCTTTATAACATTTAATTCTAGGAGGAATTACAAAATGAGAAGCTTTGCAGGCCGTGACATTCTGTCACTCAAAGATTTTGAACGCCAGGAATTTTTCCGGGTCTTCGACGTATGTGATGAACTGAAACCCATCGCCGACAATCGCCAGAACTCCGATTTGTGCGCCGACAAAACCCTAGTCACCGCGTTTTACCAACCCAGCACCCGCACCCGGCTGGCCCACGAAGCCGCCATGCACCGCCTGGGCGGTCACGTGACCGGTTTCTCCGACGCCAAAATGACCCGCGCCGGCGACTTTTACCAGGAAAGCATCAAAGACACCATCAAAATGCTTGAATTTTATGGCGACGTTGTGGTAATGCGCCACTTCCAGCAAGGCGCCCCCCACGAAGCCGCCAAATGGGCCTCCATTCCGATTATCAATGGCGGCGACGGCTGGGGCGAACACCCCACCCAGATTTTGACCGACATGTACACCGTACTCAAAGAAAAAGGCCGCATCGACGGGTTAAAATGGCTGGCCGTGGGCGATATGCGCATGCGCACCATGCACTCCCTGGCCCACGCCCTGACCCAGTTCGACTGCCCCATCACCTTTGTCGCTCCGCCCGAAATTGGCATGACCGATGAATTCAAAGCCGAACTTGACCAGTACAGCCTGAACTACCGCGAAGCCGAACACGTGGAACAAGCCATTGCCGATGCCGACGTGATCCTGGTTGAACCGGTTGTGCAACCCGACTACACCAAAGCCCGCGACGAGCGCTCCGGCGACGTTGGTTTGACCCCGGCCAACTACAAAATTACCCGCGAACTGCTCAGCACCAAAGCCAAATCCGACGCCATTCTGCTCCACTCCCTGCCCCGCATGGATGAGATCCCGGCTGATGTGGACATCACCCGCTGGTCTCGCTACTGGCAAGAAGCCTACAACGGCGTAGTGATGCGCATGGCCCTCATCGCCCTGGTTTTGGGTAAAATGGAATAAGCAAAGTTGCAAAGTTGCAGGGTGGCAGCGCAGCGTGACAAAATTTTTGCGACCCTGCAACCTTGCCACCCTGCGCCCACATCACAAAGTAAAAAGCAAGTGGGAGCAGTTGGCAAGGTTACTTTTATTAATTAGATTAAGTAAATTCAGGAGCTAAAGATCATGCAAACTTATTTACGCGGACGCGATATGATCACCACCCAAGAGTGGACCCGCGAAGAACTCGACACTGTAATGGATGTCGCGATGGACCTCAAACGCAAGCGAGCGCTGGGCCTGCCCCACGCCTACCTGCGCGACAAAGTGTTGGCCATGCTCTTCTTCTTCTCCAGCACCCGCACCCGGGCCTCGTTTGAGGCCGGCATGGCCCAACTTGGCGGCCACGCCCAATTTATTGACAGCAAAACCACCCAGGTTTCCCACGGCGACACCGCCAGAGAAATCGGCGAAATTCTGGGCCGCTACAACGACGGTATCTCGATTCGCCAGGTAGATTGGGACCGTGGCAGTCAGTACATCCGCTGGGTGGCCGAAGCCAGCCGCACCCCCGTCCTCAATATGCAATGCGAAAACTACCACCCGCACCAGGCACTGGCCGACCTGCAAACCATTATGGAAAAATTCGGCAACCCGCGCGGCAAAACCATCACCGTGAGCTGGGCCTACGCCTCCAGCTACTCCAAACCGCAAAGCGTGCCCAACAGCCTGATCCTGCTGATGACCCGCTACGGCATGAACGTCCGCCTGGTCCATCCGCCGGAGTTCAAACTGAAACAGGAATTCATTGATCAGGCCCAGGAAAATGCCAAAAAGCATCACGGCAGCTTTGAAATGATGGATGACTTTGACGCCGGTGTCACCGGCACCGACGTCTTCTACGCCAAAAGCTGGGGTCCCATGCTGACCACCCTGGACCCGGCCGAAGACAAACGCATCACCGACCAATACAAAGACTGGATCGCCGACGAACGCCGCATGGCGATGGCCAACGAAGACGCTGTCTACATGCACCCCCTGCCCGCCGACCGCAACATTGAAGTAACCGACGGCGTCATTGACGGCCCGCATTCCGTAGTGTTTGACCAGGCTGAAAATCGCCTGCACGCCCAAAAAGCCGTGATGGCTTTGACCATGAGCTAAGCTCAAAGTTGTTGGGGCGCGGGGGTGTAGCTCTACACCCCCGCGCCCCTGTTTTCCTCAGGAGATTAGAGATTGGGGATTGGGAGATTCAAACAGATAATCTCCAATCTCCAGTCTCCAATCTCCGAAAACTGATTAATTACATTGCACCCAAATTTAATAAACAAGGAGCATCTAAACAATGTCAGAAAAAGTAGCAGTGATTGCCATCGGCGGCAACTCACTCATCAAAGATAAAGCCCATCAAAGCGTGCAAGATCAGTACGATGCCGCGAATGCAACTGCCGGCCACATCGCCCAGATGATTAAAGACGGCTGGAACGTGGCCATTGGGCACGGTAACGGCCCCCAGGTTGGCTTTGTGCTGCGCCGCTCAGAAATCGCCGCTCAGACCGAAGGAATGCACGAAGTACCGCTGGATGTTTGCGGCGCCGATACCCAGGGCGCCATTGGCTACGCTCTGCAACAAAGCCTTTACAACCATTTCAAAAGAATGGGCATCAAGAAAAGCGCTACTACCGTTATCACCCAGGTTGAAGTGAGCACCGAAGACCCGGCCTTTAAGAACCCCTCCAAACCCATCGGCTCTTTTATGGACGAAGCTGAAGCCAAACGCCGCCAGGAAAGCGACGGCTGGGACGTGGTGGAAGATGCCGGCCGCGGCTGGCGCCGGGTGGTTCCCTCTCCCCTGCCTATGCGGATTGTGGAAGAAGAATCCGTGCAGCAGTTGATTGACGCCGGTGTGGTGGTTATCACCGTGGGCGGCGGCGGTATCCCCGTGGTAGACAAAGATGGCGAACTACTTGGCACCGCGGCGGTCATTGACAAAGACTTTGCCTCCTCCCTGCTGGCCAGCAACATTGGCGCCGACCTGTTCATCATCAGCACCGCGGTAGAAAAAGTAGCCCTCAACTTTGGCAAACCGGATGAAAAATGGCTCGACACCATGACCCTGGCCGAAGCCAAGGGTTACCTGGCCGAAGGCAAGCATTTTGCCAAAGGCAGTATGGCCCCCAAAATCCAGGCCGTCATCAACTACCTGGAAAAAGGCGGCAAAAAAGCCATCATCACCAACCCGGAAAACATCGCCCGTGCCCTGGCCGGCGAAACCGGAACCCATATTACGGCATAGTTTAGTTTAAAAATTGGTTAGTTGGTTCGCGAACCAACTAACCATCCCCCCCAAAGGAGTTCTCCGTGGAACACGTTACTGGTTTAAAATGCGTTATCTGTGGCAAAACTTATGGGGTTGACGAAATTGATTACGTCTGCCCCGACCACGGCGACGAAGGTATTGTTGACGTTCAATACGATTACGATTATATTCGCCAGAATTTCAGCAAAGAAGATTTGCGCCAATTCACCGATTTTACCATCTGGCGCTACAAACCCCTGCTGCCGATTGAGCCGGACAGCCCGGTACCGCCCCTGACTGTGGGCTGGACCCCGCTATACGAAGCCCCCCGTCTGGCCGCGGACCTGGGCCTGAAACAGGTTTGGGTTAAAGACGATGGCCGCCTGCCGACCGCCTCCTTCAAAGACCGGGCCAGCGCCATCGCCGTGGTTAAGGCCCAGGAAAAGGGCGCCGAAATTATCACCACGGCCAGCACCGGCAACGCCGCAGCCGCCCTGAGCGGTCTGTGCGCCAGTGTGCAGCAGCCCAATGTAATTTTTGTGCCGGAAAGCGCCCCCCAGGCCAAGATTGCTCAATTATTAGTGTTCGGCTCCAAAGTGGCCCTGGTCAAAGGTACGTATGACGATGCCTTTGAACTGTGTCTGCAAGCTGCCAAAGAATACGGCTGGTTTAACCGCAACACCGGTTACAACCCCTATATGAGCGAAGGCAAAAAGACCGCCAGCTTTGAAATTTGCGAACAGCTTAACTGGGAAGCCCCCGACCGCATCTTTGTCAGTGTGGGCGATGGCTGTATCATCGGCGGTATTCACAAAGGCTTGAAAGATTTGTACGCCCTGGGCTGGATTGACAAAATGCCCAAAATTATGGGCGTTCAGGCCGAAGGCAGCAACTACATGTACGAAGCCTGGAAAAATGACGAAGATGTACTGACTAAAGCCCCCATCAGCGCCAGCACCGCCGCCGATAGCATCAGCGCCGGTCTGCCCCGCGACCGTATTAAAGCCATGGCCGCGGTCAAAGAAACTGATGGCGCCTACATTTGCGTCACCGATAAAGAAATTTTGGCCGCCATTCCGGCCCAGGCTCGCGGCAGCGGCGTGTTCGGCGAACCGGCCGGCGCCGCCGCTTACGCCGGGCTGGTCAAAGCCGTGGAAGAGGGCCTGGTTTCTGCCGATGAGCGGGTTGTGGTGCTGAACACCGGCAACGGCCTGAAAGACGTAGCCGGCGCCATGAAATCCGTGGAACTGGTCGGTACTCAACCTTACACCATCGAACCCAATATGGATGCGCTCAAAGAAGTGACCGCCAATTGGTAAGAGACCCATTTTCGATTTACGATTGACGATTTACGAGGTTACTTAATCGCAAATCTGAAATCAAAAATCGCAAATCATTAAAATTAGGAGAAACTAACTGTGGCAAGCAAAATTGATTTAACTATCTATCCCGAACCGCTGGAACGGGCGGTCAAACGGGCCCGCGAACGAAACATCATCATCCCCACCTTCAAACAGCAGCGGGACCCCAGCCTGATTCCGGGCAAAATTGTCGAAAAACTGCAAAATGTTGGCCTGTGGGATTTGAACCCCCTCAACCTGTTTCGCATCACCTGGCACAACGAGCCGGTTCCGCACGGCGGCGGCTTTGGCGGTGTCAACTTCATCGAGTTCCCCAAAGAACTGACCGGCGTGGATGCCCGCATTGTGGCCCCTGTTGGCAAGTGGTTCCCCACCGGCGCCCACAAAGTCGGCGCGGCCTTTGGCTGTCTGGTCCCCCGGCTGGTGACCGGTCAGTTCGACCCCTCTACCCAAAAAGCAGTCTGGCCCAGCACCGGCAACTACTGCCGCGGCGGCGCTTACGACTCCAACCTGCTGGCCTGTGAATCCATCGCCATTTTGCCGGAAGGAATGAGCAAAGAACGGTTCGAATGGTTAGCCAATGTAGCCGGTGAAACCATCAAAACCCCCGGCAGCGAAAGCAATGTTAAAGAAATCTTTGACAAATGTTGGGAACTGCGCCGCTCCGGCGAAGATTTGGTCATCTTCAACCAGTTTGACGAATTTGGCAACCACCTGTGGCACTACGAAATCACCGGTCCGGCCATTATGGAAGTGCTGGAAAAAATTATGGGGCCGAATGACCGCTACGCCGGTTACATTTCTGCCACCGGCTCGGCCGGGACCATCGCGGCCGGCGATTACCTGAAAGAACAGTTCCCCACCAGCAAGATTGTAGCCAGCGAGGCTCTGCAATGCCCCACCCTGCTACAAAACGGCTTTGGCGCTCACCGCATCGAAGGCATTGGCGACAAACACATCCCCTGGATTCACAATGCCAAAAACACCGATATGGTCGCCGCCATTGACGACGAAACCCCGATGAGCCTGATCCGTCTGTTCAACGAGCCGGAAGGCAAAAAATATCTGGTACAGCAGGGCCTCTCTCCGGAATATGTTGATAGCCTGGAACTGCTGGGTATCTCCAGTGTCAGCAACCTGGTTACCGCCATCAAGTTTGCCAAATATTACGAACTGGGCGAAAACGATGTGGTCGTGACTGTACTGACCGACTCGATGGAAATGTACGACAGCCGCCTGCGGGAACTGACCGAAGAACGAGGCGAGTTCAGCGACAAAGACGCGGCCGCGGCTTATGCCCAGCACCTGCAGGGCCTGACCATCGACAATCTGGAAGAGTTGACTTACTACGGTCGCAAGCGGGTTCACAACCTGAAATATTACACCTGGGTGGAACAACAAGGTAAAACCTACGAAGAAATCCAGGAACAATGGTACGACCCCAACTACTGGACCGACATTCACAATCATACCGAAGAGATGGATGCACTGATTGAAGAGTTTAACGCCAAAACCGGCCTGCTGAAAAGCCTGTAAACAGCGTTAAACCGCCAAGAAAAAAGCGTCGGCTTATAGATAGCCGGCGCTTTTTTGTGTTGTCGGATACCATTTTTGCTGCGACTGAGCGATCTATTTTTAGCGAATCATTACCATACTCATTTTGACATCCTGGAATGAATGGCTATAATCCACGCTTATTATTTCACTCCACTGAAATATTCATAACGATAACCTTTCAAAGAAAGATGAAGCATGCAGCCGCAGTCAGAAGAAAAAATTCAGGCAGCCTTAATTCGACTGGATGAAGCCTGGAGCCACCTCTCCCGGCAAATTTCAGCCGATATTAAAGAATACCCGCTGGCAATTCCCCGCAGCCAGGTCTACCTGCTGCGCCTGATCGACCGGCGCGGCGCTCTGAGTATGTCGGACCTGGCCAACTCACTGGGCATTACGATGAGCGGTTGCACGGCGCAGGTAGACCGTGTGGTAGCAGCCGGTTGGGTGGAACGGCGGCGAAGCCCCACCGACCGGCGCGTGGTGCTGGTGGATGTCAGCCCGGCCGGCAAACAGATGTTAGCCCAAATCAGGGAAACGCGCGCTCGCATCCTGGCCCGTTATCTAGCCCGCCTGAACACCGAAGAAATTGTAACGCTCACCAATCTACTGGAACGAACCGCTCAAGCCATCGCCCCGGGATCTGTTATTACGTCATAAACCAATTGCTCAGTCTTCATTCCTGTCGATCACGCGATGCCTTGTCAAGGAATATATCATTATGCCAAACGCTGTTTCCAATTTAATGAAACGAATCAGAACCGGCCATCACCCTGAAAAAAAACCACCAGCGGCCCAAACCAGTAATCAGATTGTCGGCACCCGGCGCTGGTGGGCTTTGAGCGCGGTACTGCTGACCATGTTTTTCTCTGCGTTGGATCAAACCATCATTTCAACCGCGATGCCGGTAATCATTGGCGAGTTACAAGGCTTTTCGCTGTACGCCTGGACCTTTACCGCTTATATGATGGCCTCCGCTATCACCGTTCCCATTTACGGTAAACTATCTGATGTTTACGGCCGCAAGCCATTTTATATACTGGGGTTGACCCTGTTTATGCTAGGCTCGATGTTTTCCGGAATGGTGGTCAATATGCCCCAACTGATTTTGGCCCGAACCCTGCAAGGATTGGGCGCCGGGGCGATGTTGAGCATGCCCCGCGCCACTATCGGCGATATTTTCAATCCTCGCGAACGGGGTCGCTGGATGGGGGTCATCGCCTCGGTTTTTGGGCTGGCCAGTATTGTCGGCCCGGTGATGGGCGGCTGGATTACCGATAACTGGGGCTGGCGCTGGGTCTTTTACATCAACCTGCCGGTCGCCGGGGCAGCTTTACTGGCGGTTCTGTATGCGCTGCCCACGGTCAAAACCGACCATCAGGTAAAGCTCGACTGGCAGGGCAGTTTGGCGCTGGTGGCCGGGCTGGTGCCGGTGCTGTTGGCCTTCACCTGGGCCGGTCACCAATATGCCTGGTTATCCGCGCCTATTGTGAGCCTATTTGCCGCGGCAATTTTCTTTTTGGGGCTATTTGTCTGGCTGGAACGACGGGCAGCGGAACCGATCATCGCCCCGGACTTGTTCAGAAATCAGATTTTTGCTTCGACGGCGCTGGTGGCGCTCTTTGTGTCGATGGCAATGTTTGGGACCATCATCTTTCTGCCGCTGTTTGTGCAGGGTGTGTTGGGCAAAACCGCCCAGCAGTCGGGCCAAATTCTGATGCCGATGATGCTCAGCTTTATCGTTGGCAGCGTAATTGGTGGTCAATTGATTTCACGCACGGGTAAATACAAAATTCAGGCGATGGTTGGCACGCTATTAATGGTGGCCGGTACATATTTGCTCAGCCGAATGGGGCCGGAGACGGCTGTTTTGACGGTTGTGTTCAATATTATGGCGCTTGGTTTGGGGATTGGCGTGGTGATGCCGCTGCTCAACGTGGCTGTGCAAAATGCATTCCCCTACCGGATGATGGGCATGGTCAGCGCCACCCAGCAGTTTGTGCGCTCGCTGGGCGGCATTGTGGTCGCTCCCATTTTGGGTACCATGCTGGTCACAATTTTTTCAGCCCAATTGGCCCCACTGATGCCGGCTCAACTCCAGGCGGCCATCCAAACCTTGCCGCCGGCCCAGCAAGAGGCGCTGCTCAACCCGCAAGGGCTGATCAACGCCGAAACCCAGGCTGCCATTGAATCCAGTTTTCTCAACCTGGGTGAAAACGGCAGCCAGCTTTATCACGAGTTCATTACGGCAGTGCATCAGGCGCTAACCGCCGGCACGGCCCGGCTTTTTGCTGTTGGCACCGTGTTCGCTATGCTGGCATTTTTGGCCACATTGGGCCTGAAAGAGCTGGAACTTCAGCAAGATGAGTTCTTTCAGGAGCAAAAAGAGTCGGCAAATATTCTGGAATAAACAAACAGATTGGAGGTACAGAAGATGCGCGATCGGACGACGCTATTTCTGATCGGTGTGGCCCTGGCCTTGGCCGGTCTGGCCTGGTGGCAAGGTGGGCCGGCGTTAGTTGTGGCCGGGCTGGTGGATGGCGGTAAAACACTGCTTGGCGTTGTGCCGCTGCTGGTGGCGGCCTTTGCCATTGCCGGCCTGATCCAAACCCTGGTAACCCGCGACCTGGTGACACGCTGGCTGGGCGCCGGCACCGGCTGGCGAGGCATTGCGCTGGCCTGCCTGGGCGGCGCCCTGATTCCGGGCGGACCGTATGTCTATTATCCTATTACCGCCGCCCTGCTGCAAGCAGGGGCCGGGCTGGGCGTACTGGTGGCGTTTGTCACGGCCAAAAATCTGTGGTCGCTCAGCCGTCTACCGCTGGAGATGGCCATACTGGGGCCCCGGTTAACCTTGATCCGCTTTGGGGCAACCTTGTTACTGCCACCGCTGTTGGGACTTTTGGCTGAACTTCTCTTTGGTCGTTTTTCGGAACGGATCCGCGAGGCTATGCCGATATGATCGTTGCTACCATAACTTTGATCGCGCTGGCCGCCGCTTTATGGCTCTATGCCTGGCGGCGCAACGACGGCAGCCATCGTCGTGGCCTGCAGCAAGGCTGGCAGACCCTGCGCCGGACGATGCCGTTACTGCTGGTGGCCTTTGCCATTGTTGGCTATATTAATGTGCTATCGCCGCAGGAGTTGGTGCAAGCCTGGCTTGGCCCTAAATCTGGCTGGACCGGCATTTTGCTGGCCGAGGGCGTCGGATTGCTGCTGCCCGGCGGTCCCTATGTGGTCTTTCCGTTGATTGCAGTCCTTTACCAGAGTGGGGCCGGTCTGGGTCCAACGGTGACGCTGGTTACCAGTTGGGCAACATTGGCGCTCATCAGCGTCAGTTTTGAATTGTCATTTATGGGTTGGCGTTTTTCCGCCGTGCGGTGGGGGCTGGGCGTGCTGGCGCCGTTAACAGCCGGCGGGGTGGTGCATCTGTTGTTTGGCGGATGAATCGGCATCCGTGACATTATTACTTTTTCTTTAACTGCCCTTTTTTCAGGGCAGTCGTTCTTTATTTTGAAAAAACAAAAGGGCATCGGTCAGATGGCCCTTTTGTTTTTGATAATGGCAAAGTTAGACTGATGACAGAACCACTGCCATTTATGTTATCCTACATGAGCGGCCAGGATTTCCTGAATTTGCCTGATTCGTTCCCGCTCGTGTTCCAGCATACGGCGAATAATTTTGCGCGGGGTCCATTCTTCGCCGTCGTAGGTGGTTACACCGGCCCGCTTGTCTTCGCTCATATCTCGTAACCGTTCCAGGGCCACCCCCCGAGCCGCAGCCAGACGGAACAGGGGAGCTTGCGGCCATTTTTTGAGCCGGTCGGTGTACCACAAGTCGGCCTCAGCCAACTGGCACAAAATGTCCCGCACCGATACAGAACCATCCTCCGGCTTCCAGTCGAGGCTTTCCTCCGGCAAATCCTTGACCAGGTCTACCAGCTCCTGTCGCGAAATCGCCATCCAGCGAAACAATGTTTCCATTTCGTTGGGCCGAATCGCATCGTAATCAGTCAAAAAAGTGGTGCCGTCTGCTTCTTCAAATTCCAGGTCGATACCTTCGCGCACGCGCGGCACCGCCTCCCCCACATTACGCAACAAGCGGACGTATTCATAAATGGCTTCTTTAACGTTCTCTCTGGCCTCTTCGATGGTTTTGCCGCGGGCCGCGGCCCCCGGCAAACCCGGTACGTGGGCCGCCGGCCCCGGCCCGGTCACAGCATCGCCTTTTGACTCGAGATAGACCACATATTTTTTGGCCATAAATGCCTCCTCTCTTGAGATAAGCTACTTGCCGGGGCGGGTCAGACCCGCCCCGGCGTCGTTATGATTACTCTTTTGGCTCCTGCTTCTGTTTAAGCAGGTTTACTACTTCGGCGGCCGTATCGGTTACAGATGAATCGACGGGCGGTTCCCAATCCTGATACAGTTCGCCCATACTCAGCCCCAGCAACACCCGGCGCAGATTAACCACTTCGCCTTGCAGGGTGTCCAGATTTTCATCACCCAGATAGGGCCGTAGTTCTTCGCCGTGGGTTTTGAGGGCCTGTACCATCTCTTGCGCGGCCCGGTCCAGGCGGCGGATTGCTTTTTCGTGCATTATTATCTCCCTTGAAAATGGAATTGAAAGGCGGGGGAAGGTGGGGGTGTCCCCCCAAATCCCCCCCTATTTTCATTCCTGACGCTGCCAAAGCACAGGAATGTCAATCTCCCTTTATTTTACCCAAATTTATAAGCTACGCCATATCCACCGCGCGGCAATTGCCAGTCGATATTGTGGAAGGGGCAGCCAATCCGGCAACTACCACACTCCACACACCCCTGATAGCTCACCAGCACTTTGCCTTTGAGGTCAACGCTAAACACGCCCGCCGGACAAAAATCCAGACAGGGCTGGGTTTCACATTGACCGCAGGTGTGATGGTCTTTGATTTTGATATGGGCAAAATCTTCGTCCACATAATATTTTAGCGATACCAGCAAATCATCCACATTGACCACCGGCAAACCGGCTCGCATTTCTTCCGATAACGGTTCGTGTGTTTTCTGGCTCATAATTAACCTCTCATCCCCCGTAGTAATTTTAGCATATCCTGGGCGATTCCAAAGAATGAACGCCGTCCTCGGAGCAGACCAACGATTTCTTTTTCCATATCACGCTTTGGCATACCGTGGGCCGTAAAATATCGCAGGGCGGCATCATTCAGGAAATTGACGTAAGTCCCCATAAAGTGCGGCGTACTATCGAGAAAATCGGTCATGCGGCGATACTGTTTCAAATCTTTCAGCACAAAACTCTGCTCCAGTTCTTTGCGGTATTGCCGCAGGAAACCGGCAGAAAAGTCACCGACCCGGTGCGCTTCGAGCGCGGTTTCGGCGGCCATCCGCCCGGCGGTCATCGCCAGGTTGGTGCCTTCCCGGTGCAGGGCGTCCACCATTCCGGCAGAGTCGCCGGCCAGCATTACCCCATCGGCAAAAAGCTGGGGCATCCGGTCGTATCCCATTTCCGGAATGAGGTGAGCGCCGTACTCCAGCGGCTCCCCATCGGCCAGATAGGGTTTGACCACCGGGTGATTTTTGAACCGTTCCAGCACCTGATACGGCTTGAGGTTGTGCGAGACAAACTCTTCCAGCAGCAGCCCCACACCGATAGAGATACCGGCCTTGTCGGTGTAGATGAAGGCGGTACCGGGCAGGCCCATGGTCGCATCGCCAAAAATGTCGATGGCGACGCCTTCTTTTTTGCCGCTCAGGCCAAAACGGGCCTCAACCTCTTTGGCCGGCAGGCCGATGTACTGCTTGACCGATAACGCCACAAAGCGGGGCGGCAGGTCGGTTTCAATCAAACCCAGTTTTTGGGTGAGCAAATTATTCACCCCTTCGGCAATGATGACCACCGGAGCGTAAATATCGCCGTCGGGCCGGTCGGTTGACACGCCGATGACGCGGCCTTTGTCATCTTTGATGCAATCCAGCACCGCGGTTTTGGTGATAACCAACGCCCCGACATCAACCGCTTGTTTGGCATACCAGGCATCGAACGTGGCTCGCAGGGCGGTATAGGCTTCAGCCGGCTCCTGTTTGTAATGCTCGCTCTTGTGCATCATCCGCATCACGCTATCGGGCGAAAGCATCCAGTAACCCTGCTCGGTGACAGGCCGTTCAAACGGCGGTTTGCGGTCCCAGTAATCGGGCAGAACATCGCTCAGGGCGTGGGTGTAGAGCACCCCGCCAAAAAAGTTTTTGGCCCCGGCAAAACGACCCCGCTCCACCAGAATCACTTTCAGGCCCTGCCGCGCCATCGTAATGGCGGCGGAGGTTCCGGCCGGTCCGGCTCCTACAACAATGGCATCGAATGTAAATTTACCGGACATCATTCACCTCCTTTGGCTGGGTCCGACATTTCAGGAGGACGGGGGGTGTGGGGGGAATCCCCCCCATTCCCCCCTGTGCTTTCCGAAAATTCCGGACGCACTTCACCTCCTTTGGCAGCTTTAACTTGTTTGGTCAATTCCGGGATTACCTGGTACAGGTCGCCCACAATGCCCAAATCGGCCAATTGGAAGATAGGCGCGTTGGGGTCGGTGTTGATGGCCAGGATAAAGTCTGAGCCGGACATCCCTACGTGATGTTGCACCGCGCCGGAAATTCCGGCGGCGATGTACAGCTTGGGGCGCACGGTTTTGCCCGTTTGGCCCACCTGATGGCCGTAGGGAATCCAGCCAGCATCCACTACCGGCCGCGAGGCGCCGACCACGCCGCCCAGGGCGTCGGCCAACTCTTCCAGCAGCTTGAAACCGTCGGGGCCGCCCATCCCGCGGCCACCGGCCACAATGACGTCGGCGTATTCAATGTTGAGTTGTTCTTCGCCGGGAATGAAGCGGTTCAGTTTGACCGGTACTTCATCCTCGCTGACATCCAGCGGCTCGCGCACCAGTTCGCCGGCGGCGTCGGCCAGCGGTTCCGGCATCGTCAGCACTCGGGGGCGGACGGTGGCCATTTGCGGCCGCATTTTTTTACAGAGGATGGTCGCCATCAGGTTGCCGCCAAAGGTGGGGCGGGTGGCCGCCAGAATCTTCTGTTTGGGGTCAATCGCCAGTTGGGTGCAGTCGGCGGTGAGGCCGGTGCCCACTCGGGTGGCGATGGTGCTGCCCAGGTCTCGGCCCAGATGGGTAGCGCCAATCAAAAAGATTTCCGGGCTGTACTTTTGCACCAGTTTGCTAAT
>Ga0180430_10003535_pt1 | contig 13439 bp, 9 predicted proteins | sample SS_ome_9_FD_132999 | JGI IMG/M metagenome (GOLD analysis project Ga0180430, IMG submission 132999) | Hypersaline lake sediment archaeal communities from the Salton Sea, California, USA - SS_1_S_2 metaG | ecosystem: Environmental > Aquatic > Non-marine Saline and Alkaline > Hypersaline > Sediment... | reverse complement strand
GTCCAGCGCTTTTTCAAACACCTTCAAAGGCGGTTCGTTCGATTTGGCCTTAATGATATCAAACGCATCGTAAAGCAATTGCTCCGCTGTACTCTTTTTGCCATCGCGCATGACAGACCGAATAAATTTGGCCACCCAAACACTATTGTATTTGGGGTCCGGCAAAACGGTTCGTACAGGGACTTCTCTTCTTCTCGGCATACGTCACACCATTTCCATTAATCGTTACGAAAATTGAAACTTTGCAATAGGGCGCTTATTTGGGCCGTTTGGCACCGTATTTACTGCGACCCTGCCGTCGATCCTCAACCCCCAGGGTATCCAGCGTGCCCCGGACGATATGATAGCGTACACCCGGCAAATCCTTTACACGGCCGCCTCTTACGAGCACAACCGAGTGCTCTTGCAAGTTATGCCCGATACCGGGAATATAAGCGGTAACTTCGACGCCTGTGGTCAGCCGCACACGAGCGACTTTACGCAAAGCGGAGTTCGGTTTCTTCGGCGTCGAGGTATATACGCGTGTACAAACCCCCCGCTTTTGCGGTGCCCCTTTTAGCGCCGGGGTATTCGTCTTTTTTTGGATTCTTTTTCTGCCTTTACGAACAAGCTGGTTAATGGTCGGCATTTTTCCCTCGTTTTTGATAAAAATTAGACGTTTTTTTTCGCACAGCAAAGCTGAGGTATGTATACATACCTAAAAAATTTGTCAAGCACTTTCACGCCTGAAAAATACAGCCGCCCCAAAAGGCCGATGCACACCCGCCGACTCGATCGGTCTGATGTTCAAATTGTTTTAACGAAACGTGAAATGAGTACCTATGCTCTTAGAACGACTGAACGCCGAAGCGGATCGTTCCAGTAAACATGCGGCATGAAACAGAAAAATCGCCTGCCGCTCACGGCAGGCGGTTGGTGTCAGCCCTGATCCATGTGAACGTCGTTATACATAGGATATCCCGTTCCAGCTGGGATCAAACGACCCATTATGACATTTTCTTTCAAACCATGCAAGTAATCTTTTGTGCCGCCGATGGCCGCATCCGTCAGCACCTTGGTGGTTTCCTGGAAAGAGGCCGCCGATATGAAGCTGTCCGTGCTGAGAGACGCCTTAGTGATACCGAGAATAAGCGGTTCGGCCACGGCCGGTTGGCCGCCTTTTTCAATCACCGCACGATTGGCCTCTTCAAACGTCATGCGATCGACCTGTTCCTCCGTTATAAAATCGGTGTCACCCACCTCATGGACTTTAACACGACGCATCATCTGGCGCACGATCACTTCAATATGTTTGTCATTAATCCGCACGCCCTGCAGTCGATAAACCTCCTGCACTTCATCCACAAGATAGCGGGCGAGGGCAATTTCCCCCTTGATATTCAGCAGATCCTGGGGAATCGCCGCACCACCGATCAATGGCTCTCCAGCCCGGACATAGTCCCCCTCGTAAACATTGATGTGCTTACCGCGTGGAATGAGATATTCCCTCTTTTCGCCCACATCAACCGGGGTAATCGTGATTTTCTGTTTACCCTTCTTGGTCCCCTTCGCAATGGTGACATAGCCATCGATCTCGCTGAGTACGGCAATATCCTTGGGTTTGCGCACTTCAAACAATTCGGCGACCCGCGGCAGACCACCGGTAATGTCCTTGGTCTTGGTCGTTGCCCGAGGCAATTTGGCGATAATATCACCGGCCTGGGCGGCGTCGCCTTCTTCCACCAGCAAGATGGCATCCGTCGGCAGAATATAACGGGCCAGGCCCGATTTACTGGGTAGCTTGGCCGTTTTACCCGAGGCATCCTTAATCGAAATACGCGGCCGGGCATCCGCCAGTTTGGATTCGATAATGGTGTGGCTGGATTTACCGGTCACCGGGTCGACCTTTTCCTGAACCGTCTTGCCCGGCAGAATATCACCGAATTTAACCGTACCGCTCACCTCGGTAATAATGGGTGTGGTGAAGGGGTCCCACTGGGCCAAGAGATCGCCGGCGTTTACCGCAGCGCCGTCCTTGACCATCAAATGCGCACCGAATATAACAGGAAATCTTTCCCGCTCGCGGTCATTATCACCAATGATCGCAAACTCCCCTCCGCGCCGGTTCATCACGATGAGGTCGCCGATGGAATTTTCCACCACATTGAGATCCAGCAATTTAACGGTACCCTCAACGCGGGCCCGAATGTCGGCCTGCTCAACGCGTCGGCTAGCGGTGCCGCCGATGTGGAATGTCCGCATGGTCAACTGGGTGCCGGGTTCTCCGATGGATTGCGCGGCCAGGATTCCGATGGCCTGCCCCATCTCCACAAGACGTCCATGGGCCAGGTCTCGACCGTAGCATGATGCACAAACGCCGTGCTTGGCGCGACAGGTCAGTGCCGACCGGATCTTGACACCGGTCACTCCGGAATTCTCAATCCGCTGAACCGCCGCTTCATCGACCTCTTTGCCGGCTTTAACCAAAACTTCATCCGTAAAGGGATCAACAATCTCATCGATGGTGTACCGTCCTAAGATCCGCTCGCCCAAACGCTGGATAACTTCCCCGCCCTCCATCAGCGGCTCGACTTCGACACCCATCATCGTACCGCAATCGTTTTCCGTAACCACGCAATCTTGGGCCACATCGGCCAGACGGCGTGTCAGGTAACCGGAGTTGGCGGTCTTGAGCGCGGTATCGGCGAGACCTTTCCGCGCACCGTGCGTCGATATAAAGTACTGCAGAACGGAAAGGCCTTCCCGGAAATTGGCCTGGATCGGGGTTTCAATAATTTCACCCGAGGGCTTCGCCATAAGCCCGCGCATGCCGGCCAGCTGGCGCATTTGGTCTTTGCTGCCGCGGGCGCCGGAATCCGCCATCATAAAAATGGGGTTGAAACCGGGCGCCTCATGCCCACTTGGAGACGGCGCATTTTTCATGGCCTCCATCATTTCGTTGGCCACATCATCCGTTGCTTTGGCCCAAATATCGACAACCTTATTATATTTTTCACCTTGGGTAATCAGCCCTTCGGTGTACTGACGGCCGATTTCAGTGACCTGATTTTCCGACTGCTTTAAAATGTCCCATTTTTTGTCTGGTATGATCATGGCATCGATCGAAATGGACAACCCACCCTCGGTGGAGTATCGGTAGCCGATATCTTTCAGTCGATCCGACAGAATGACAGTCGCTTTGGCCCCCAAGCGTCGATAAACCAAGTCCACCAGTTCACGGAGCGATTTTTTATCCATAACCTGGTTAACGGCCTTGAACGGAACGCCGGCGCCGCGACGAACAGGCGCAAAAAAATGAAACTGTTCACCCGTTTCGATTTTGCCGGAGCACTGGCCGACGTCCATTGCAAAAAGCATTTGGGCATCTTTGGCGCTAAGGTCATAGATGCTTGTCAACTCATCTTTTTTCAGCAACCCGGTGAAGCCTTCATCGGTCATCTCCACAGCTTCTCCGAATTGCTCTAAAAGGGCTTCAAAAGGTTCCCCGGCCTCAAGCGCCTTAGCGACAGATGCCGCATCCGCCTCCGAATCAACCACGATGTGATTGAAGGCCATCACCACGTCGTTGGGCATGATCTCATAGAGCAATACGCGACCAACCGTGGTTTCCACCCGATCTCCTTCGACCCGCACGATGATCTGGGTGTGCAGTGAGACGGCATTGGCATCATAGGCGATACGCACTTCCTCAGGACTGCTGAAAATCCGGCCGTGCCCCTTGAGTTCCTTGATACCGCGCGTCATGTAATAGATTCCCAGAACGATATCCTGGCTGGGAACGATAATCGGGCTGCCATTGGCGGGTGAGAGGATGTTATTGCTGGACAGCATCAATACACGCGCTTCAATCTGCGCTTCGACCGACAAAGGCACGTGCACCGCCATCTGGTCACCGTCGAAGTCGGCATTGAATGCGGTACAAACCAGCGGATGCAGTTGAATGGCCTTGCCTTCGATGAGAATCGGTTCGAAGGCCTGAATGCCAAGGCGGTGAAAGGTTGGCGCCCGGTTCAGCATGACCGGGTACTCCTTGACGACCTCATCAAGCGTGTCCCAGACCTCGGGAATTTCCCGCTCAACCATTTTTTTGGCGCTTTTGACGGTCGAAACCAGGCCTTTTTGTTCAAGCCGATAGTAAATAAACGGTTTGAATAACTCCAATGCCATTTTTTTCGGCAATCCGCACTGATGCAACCGCAGGTCCGGACCGACGGTGATAACGGTTCGTCCCGAATAGTCGACGCGTTTACCAAGCAAGTTCTGACGAAAACGGCCCTGTTTGCCTTTCAGGGTGTCACTCAGGGACTTCAAGGGGCGCTTGTTGGTGCCGGTAATCACCCGTCCGTGGCGTCCATTGTCGAAAAGGACATCAACGGCTTCCTGCAGCATGCGTTTTTCATTCCGAACAATGATATCGGGAGCCTTAAGGTCGATCAGGCGCTTCAAGCGATTGTTGCGATTGATAACGCGGCGGTATAGGTCGTTGAGATCCGAGGTGGCAAAGCGCCCCCCTTCCAGGGGCACTAGGGGTCGCAGATCCGGCGGCAGCACCGGAATGGCGTCCATGATCATCCAGGAGGGATCCACTCCCGATTTCCGGAAAGCATCGACAATCTTCAACCGCTTGGCCAGCTTCTGTCGCTTGGCGATGGAACCGGTTTCCCGCACATCCGTGCGGAGTTCGTTGTATAGCGCATCCAGGTCGATATCTTCCAGCATGACCTTGACGGCTTCAGCGCCGATGCCGGCATCGAACTTATTGCCGTAAAGTTCAAGCGCTTCTTGATATTTCTCGTCCGATAACAGCTGTCCCTTGGTCAAAGGCGTATCTTTGGGATCGATAACGATATAGTTATCGAAATAGAGCACCTTCTCCATATTCTTAAGGGTAAGATCCAGCAAATTGCCGATCTTGCTCGGCAGGCTTTTCAGGAACCAGATGTGGGATACCGGCGTCGCCAGTTCGATATGTGCCATCCGCTCGCGCCGAACCTTGGACTGAATCACCTCGACACCGCACTTCTCACAGATGACCCCCCGGTGCTTCATCCGTTTGTATTTGCCGCAGTTACACTCATAATCCTTGGTCGGACCAAAAATTTTGGCGCAGAACAACCCATCGCGCTCGGGCTTGAAGGTGCGGTAGTTAATGGTCTCGGGCTTTTTGATCTCCCCGAAGGACCACTTCCGGACCTGTTCCGAAGAGGCCAGCGCCAAACGGATTCCGTCGTATCGTCTTGGGTCGGTGGGCTTTGCGAAGAAATCGTATAACGTTTCCAAGGTACTCTCCTTATTTATTCGCCTTCCAGTAACTGGATATCCAGCCCTAAGGCCTGAAGCTCTTTTGTCATCACCCGGAATGATTCAGGCAGACCCGGCTCTAAAACATTCTGCCCTTTGACAATTTTTTCATACATGCGGGTGCGACCGGCCATGTCATCTGATTTAACGGTCAAGAATTCCTGCAAAGCATAGGCTGCACCGTAGGCTTCCATAGCCCAAACCTCCATTTCACCAAGCCGCTGCCCACCAAATTGGGCCTTACCACCCAGCGGCTGCTGGGTAACGAGCGAATAGGGTCCGATGGAACGTGCATGAATCTTGTCATCTACCAGATGGTGCAGTTTCAACATGTACATTGTGCCGACGGTAATCTTCTCATCAAACGGCTTGCCGGTACGCCCATCGAAAAGCTTTGCCTGAGCAAGTCGGTCGTAGCCGGCTTCCTCCAGAAGCGATTTGATTTCGTCTTCCTTGGCGCCATCGAAAACCGGGGTCGCCATGTGAACACCGGTCTTATAATTTTCGGCAAATACTTTCAGATCCTTGTCGCTCATTTTTTTGATGGGCGGCGCGTCTTTTTGGCCGGAGAAAATCCGATCCAGTTTATCGCGCAAGGCTTTGGTTTTGTTTTCTTCCATAAGTGTACTGATCTGGTCGCCAAGCCCCTTGGCCGCTAAACCTAAATGAATTTCCAGGATCTGACCGACATTCATACGGGATGGCACACCCAACGGATTTAAAACCATATCGACCGGATTACCGTTTTCAAAATAGGGCAAATCCTCAACCGGTAGAATCCGAGAGACGACGCCCTTGTTGCCGTGGCGTCCCGCCATTTTATCGCCAACCGAAAGTTTGCGTTTCATGGCAACATAGACCTTGACCATTTTGATCACGCCGGGAGGAAGGTCATCGCCTTTTTCAAACCGGGAAACCCGTTGTTCAAAACGGTCCCGAACCACATCACACATGCGTTGATAGGTTTCAATGATCTCGTGAATTTCTTCAGTTTGCTGCGGATCTTTGAGTACGACGCCTTCAATCTGGGCTAACGGAATATCGCGCAAGGCCTCTTCTGTAATCGTGGCATTTTTAGCCACCACCACTTTTTTGCCTTTTTGAATGGACGAATAGCTTTTTTGTCCAGCCAGCAATTTGATCAGTCCATCGCGGGCGGCTGCTTCGATAATCGCGATCTCATCATCGCGGTCCTTTTCCCGTCGGAGAATTTCCTCATCCTCGATCAGACGGGTGCGGTCATCCTTGCTTGCGCCCCGCCGCGAGAAAACCTTGGCATCGATGACAATACCTTGGACTCCTGGTGGCACACGCAATGAGGTATCTTTGACATCACCTGCTTTTTCGCCAAAAATGGCGCGCAGCAGTTTTTCTTCCGGTGACAGTTGGGTCTCACCCTTGGGGGTGATTTTACCAACCAATACATCGCCAGGCTCGACCTCGGCGCCCAGCCGGATAATACCGCTTTCATCCAGATCTTTAAGCGCCTCATCACCGACATTGGGGATATCACGCGTGATGTCCTCTTTTCCAAGTTTGGTGTCACGTGCCACCACTTCAAATTCTTCGATATGAATCGAGGTGTAAACCCCGTCACGAACCAGGCGCTCGCTGACAAGAATCGAGTCCTCAAAGTTGTATCCGCCCCACGGCATAAAAGCGACCGTCACGTTTTTACCCAGTGCCAGTTCGCCCTGGTCGGTAGCCGGACCGTCGGCGATGATTTGTCCCTTGGTGACCAGCTCTCCCTTGGTGATGATCGGGCGGTGGTTGAAGCAGGTGTTTTGGTTGCTGCGTACAAATTTTGACAAATTGTAGATGGTAACCGGATGACCGTTGCTGCCGCCATTCTCGACGAGATCATGCCGAATCACGATGCGGGCGGCATCGACATCCACAACAACACCATCTCTTTTGGATACGATCGCAACGCCTGAATCCCTGGCCACGACACCTTCGATGCCGGTGCCCACGAGCGGCGCTTCGCTCATCAACAAGGGAACAGCCTGTCGCTGCATATTGGATCCCATCAGCGCGCGGTTGGCATCGTCATTTTCAAGAAACGGGATCAAGGACGCCGAGACACTCACCAGCTGATTGGGCGAGATATCCATAAGTTCAATCCGCTCCCGTTCGACCATCATAAATTCACCAGCGATACGGGAGGTAACAAGCGGATTCACATAGTGTTTCGTTTCGTCCATCGGGGCGTTGGCTTGGGCGATCGGATGATCCTTCTCTTCGAACGCACTCAGAAACCGGACTTCTTCGGTCAACCCCGAGTCCTTGACAACACTGTAGGGTGTCTCGATGAAGCCGTATTGGTTCACCCGCGCATAGGTTCCAAGTGAAACAATGAGTCCGATATTCGGCCCTTCAGGTGTCTCGATAGGACAAATACGTCCATAATGCGACGGATGGACATCGCGTACTTCGAAACCGGCTCTTTCGCGTGTCAAACCGCCAGGGCCCAAGGCGCTGAGACGGCGCTTATGCGTGGTTTCGGAAAGGGGATTGGTCTGGTCCATGAACTGCGACAACTGACTGGTGCCGAAAAATTCTTTAACGACCGCCGAAACCGGCTTGGGATTAACGAGGTCGTGCGGCATCAAAGCATCGACTTCCTGAAGACTCATCCGCTCCTTGATGGCCCGTTCCATGCGCACTAAACCGATTCGGTACTGGTTTTCCAGCAGTTCACCCACGGCGCGGACACGCCGGTTGCCAAGGTGGTCGATATCGTCCACCACGCCTTGTGTGTCACGCAGTTCAATCAGGGTTTTAGCGGTCAGCAGGATATCTTCTTTGCGAAGAATTCTCAGACTGATTTCACTGTTGATTCCCAGGCGCTGATTGATTTTCATGCGTCCGACACCGGACAAATCATAATACGTGGACTTGAAAAACAAGTTGTCGATAAAATCTTGCGCGACCTCAGGTGTCGCAGGATTGCCGGGACGAAGCCGCCGGTAGATCTCGATCAGGGCCTCTTCCTTGGATTCAACCTTGTCAAGCAACAAGGTTTTCCGGATGGCATCGCTACTGGTCATCCCATCGATAAAGAGAACATCAAAGCTCTTTACCTTATTTTCGGTGAGCTTTTCCTGGACGTCTTCGTCGATGATCTCATTGGCTTTAAAGAGTAGATCTCCCGTCTTGGGATCCGAGACCGGCTGCGCAAAGACCTTCCCGATAATTTCTTCCGAGTTCACTGGAATTTCTGTGGTGTCAATGGCTTTCAACCGTCGTATAGCCCGCTGTGTAAATACGCGGCCTTTTTTCACCACCACATCACCTGTCTCGGAATCTTTGACATCATGGCTGGCGCGCTGCCCCTTGAGCAGATCGGCATTGAACACTTTAAAATAGCGCTTGCCTTTGATCAGATAGGTGTCGGTGTTGTAAAAATACGTCAGCAGGTCTTCCGCACTGAATCCAAAAGCCTTGAAAAGGATCGTGACAGGGAATTTACGCCGCCGGTCTATACGGATGTGGACGATGTCCTTGGGATCGATCTCCAAATCGATCCACGACCCTCTGACCGGAATAATGCGGGAACTGTAGATGATTTTCCCTGAAGAGTGCGACTTGCCTTTATCGTGATCGAAAAAAACGCCGGAGGAGCGGTGAAGCTGACTGACAACGACACGTTCCGTACCGTTGATGATAAAGGTTCCCTTTTCCGTCATCAGCGGAATGGTGCCAAAGTATATTTCTTGCTCTTTGATATCGCGAATGTTTGAAATTCCCGTTTCGGAATCGACATCATAGACGACAAGACGTGCCGTAATACGCAAAGGAATTTCGTAAGTCATTCCACGGTGAATGCATTCCTCGACACTATGTTTTACTTCTGCGAATCTGTATGAAACAAATTCCAGAGAAGCACTCCCGGTAAAATCCTTGATCGGGAATACCGACTTGTATACAGACTGCAGCCCAATTTCTTCCCGTTCTTCAGGTGGGACATCCATCTGCAAAAAACGGCTATAGGAATCCCTCTGAACACCAATGAGATCCGGTATCTCAACGATCTTGGGAATTTTGCCGAAGTTTTTTCTAACCCGTTGTTTGACCAAAGACTTTTCCGACATGGCTTCTCCACACAGTGACGGGGGTTGCCGATATTGCTCTCAGGAGGGAGTTTCCTCCCTCCTGAACAGTGACGTCCTTATTCAAAAAACGTCACTTAATTTCGACTTGTGCACCAGCTTCTTCAAGCTGAGCCTGAATTTTCTCTGCTTCGTCCTTTGCAACAGCTTCTTTAACCGCCTTGGGCACGCTCTCTACGAGCTCTTTGGCTTCTTTGAGGCCAAGACCGGTAATGGCGCGCACCTCTTTGATGACCTGAATCTTCTTGTCACCGAACGCGGTCATGACAACATCGAATTCGGTCTTTTCTTCGGCGGCACCGGCATCGCCAGCCGCGGGCATACCGGCCATCATGGCGACCGGCGCTGCGGCCGACACTCCAAATTTTTCTTCGAGTTCCTTAACGAGTTCCGAAAGATCCAGAACCGACATATTCGCTATAAATTCAATCACATCGTCTTTCGTAATATCAGCCATCTTGATTTATACCTCCGATATAGTTTTTTCGATTTAGCAAAGGGTTAAACCCAACAAACTGCTGTGTTGATTATGCTGCCTCTTTCTGATCCTTGATCGCATTGAGCACGTTGACCATCCGCCTGGGAACATCCGCTAAAGCACGGACAAGGCCGGTCGGTACCGCGTTCATAGCAGACAGCACCTGCGCCAGAAGCTCTTCTCTGGACGGCAACTTGGACAACGCCGTTATCGCATCCAAATCCATCAGTTTGCCATTCATGACGCCCGCTTTGATTTCCAGTTTCTGATTGTCTTTGGCAAACTGGGTCAAAACCTTAGCCGGTGCTACCGGATCATCGAATGACAGCGCAATGCCGCTGGGCCCCCTGAATACGTCATTGAGCAACGCAGCGTCTGTATCTTTGGCGGCACGGGTAAGCAGCGTGTTCTTAACGACCTTATATTCCACATCGGCATCGCTCAACTTACGGCGAAGCTCGGTCATCTGAGCGACATTCAGTCCCTTGTAATCCGTCACGATGACCACTTTGGTCGTTGCGAATTTTTCCTTTAAGTCTTCAACAATTTTTTTCTTGCTTTCAATTTTCACGAGTAACAAACACCCCCTTTCCAAAATCCATAAAAACCGGAGGTAACGAAACCACAAAACCAAGCTGCCTCTGTAGGCCGGCTATACCGATTAAACACACCGATCGTGAACCTACGGTCTTTGACAGGATTATATTTAGTTACAGGAATTATGCTTTTCTTGACGATTTACGGACACCCCCTCTGCACACGCCGGCAGGTGCACTTTACCTGCCGGGAGCAACGAAAGCAGAAGATCATACCCGCTGTGTGTCAATTATTTCAACAGCTCTTTCACAAGCGCTGTATCGACTTTAATACCGGGCCCCATCGTGGTGGATATTGCCATCCCTTTGAGATAGGTTCCTTTGCTGGAAGAGGGTTTGAGACGCATCACGGTTTCAAGAAAGGCGGTAATATTCTGAACAATTTTTTCTGCCCCAAAGGAAACCTTGCCCATGGGGACATGAAGGATACCCGTCTTTTCCACACGAAAATCGATTTTACCGGCTTTCAGTTCGGTGACCGCTCTGGCCACATCGAATGTCACGGTGCCGGTTTTGGCATTGGGCATCAAACCGCGAGGGCCTAAAAGCTTTCCAATCTTTCCGACCGTTCCCATCATGTCCGGAGTTGCAATCGCCTTGTCGAACCCGAACCAGCCCTCTTTGATTTTCTCAATCAGGTCGTCATTGCCGACAAATTCGGCGCCCGCCTCCTGAGCTTCCTTCTCTTTCTCGCCCTTCGCAAACACCAAGACTTTGACTTCTTTGCCCAACCCGTTCGGTAGAACAACGGTGCCACGAATCATCTGATCGGCGTGGCGTGGATCAACACCGAGCCTCACCGCAACGTCGACGGTCTCGTCAAACTTGGCGTACGAAGATTCAAGTGATATCTTTACAGCATCTTCGAAACTTGAGGTCTGCACATCCAAAGTTTTAGCCTTGGATTCAGAATATTTTTTTCCCCGCTTCGGCATTTTGTTTTCCTCACTCCCTTTATCTAAACAACCTCAATTCCCATACTTCGGGCGGTTCCTGCGATAATGCGACAGGCCGCATCCAGATCGTTCGCATTCAGATCAGGCATTTTCAGCTTGGCAATCTCTTCCACCTGCGTGCGGGTTACTTTGCCAACGCGATCACGCTTCGGGTCACCGGCCCCTTTAGCGACCTTGGCTGCTTTTTTGAGCAATACCGCAGCCGGTGGCGTTTTCGTTATGAAAGTGAAAGAACGGTCCTGGAATACCGTGATGACAACCGGAATAATCATTCCCGCATCATTGACCGTTCGTGCGTTGAAGGCTTTACAGAAATCCATGATGTTCACGCCGTGCTGACCCAATGCCGGTCCAATCGGCGGCGAGGGATTGGCTTTGCCCGCTTCCACCTGCAACTTGATCATCGTCATTACTTTTTTGGCCATCGTTATTCCTAATCTTTTGCTGTTATGTCGTTCCAGCCATTGTTCAAATTTTGCTCACCTGAACAAAGTCAAGCTCTACCGGCGTAGATCGCCCAAAAATGCTAACCAAGACCCTGATTTTTCCCTTTTCGGGATTGACGTCATCGACAATACCATTGAAATTGGTAAACGGTCCGTCAATAACCCGGATTTCATCGCCTGCGTCAAAATAATACTTCGGTTGCGGTTTTTCTTTACCGGCTTCCATACGGTTCAAAATCTGAGCGGCCTCATCATCCGAAATAGGGGCCGGTTTTTCACGTCCGCCCAAAAATCCTGTCACTTTAGCGGTATTGTTCACAATATGCCAAGTCTCATCATCCAGTTCGAGCTGAACAAGAATGTAGCCTGGGTAAAACTTGCGTGCCGACGTTTTCCGCTTGCCCTTGACAAGCTCAACTACTTCTTCCGTCGGCACCACAATTTCACCGAATTTGTCAGGATGCGGCGATGTGGCAATCCGGTCTTCCAAAGCCTTTTTGACTTTGTTTTCAAAACCGGAATAAACGTGAACAACATACCATTTTTGTTGGGCCACTTTGGGTGCCTCTCGTTATTGCAAGACCAACCGCACGAGACTCGATAATCCCATATCGACGACGCCAAGAAACGCCGAGATAATAAAAACCAGGATCAAAACCACCGCGGTAGAGCCGAGGGTCTGCTTTCTCGACGGCCAAGTCACTTTTTTCAGTTCGACTTTGACTTCACGCAAAAACTGAACCGATTGATCGACAATACCTTTTACTTTGCCGACCGGCTCACTTTTGGGTGATCCGCTCCCGCGCCTGGCAGGCATTGCCGCTTTTTTCTTCACCGGGGAAACCGCAGGCTTGCTGGTGGACGCCACCGGCATCGTCGTCGCCTCTGGTGCCGCTGCGTCACCGTCCTGCTTTTTCTTTTTAGCACTTACGGGTTTCTTGCGCTGTAACCGAGCCATGAATCACCTAACTTTTCCATCACGCGAAGGAAACGGAGGATACCGCCGCCCCCATAATTATCGGTCAATTACCGGCTCAGCGAAAAATGGCAGGCCAGGAGGGATTCGAACCCCCAACACCCGGATTTGGAGTCCGATGCTCTACCGTTAGAGCTACTGGCCTGCATATCATTTCCGCCGCTGTCTGAACAAATACTGTCAACACTGTCGACCATTGCCCATCTATTTCGTTTCGCGATGATTCGTATGTTTTCCACAAAAACGACAGTATTTGCTAAATTCCAGTTTGTCCGGCGTTGTGCGCTTATTCTTCGTCGTCGTATAATTCCGTTGCTTGCACTCTTGGCAGGCAAGGGTCACAATAATTCGCACCTGAAAACTCCTTAATAGAAATTATTCCACGATTTCACTGACAACCCCGGCGCCTACCGTTCGGCCACCCTCGCGAATCGCAAACCGCAACTCCTTTTCCATCGCGATCGGGGTGATCAATGCGGCATCGATCGCCACATTATCTCCGGGCATGACCATCTCGACGTTCTCGGGCAGCGTCAAAACACCCGTCACATCCGTTGTCCGAAAATAAAACTGC
>Ga0180430_10003533_pt1 | contig 13440 bp, 9 predicted proteins | sample SS_ome_9_FD_132999 | JGI IMG/M metagenome (GOLD analysis project Ga0180430, IMG submission 132999) | Hypersaline lake sediment archaeal communities from the Salton Sea, California, USA - SS_1_S_2 metaG | ecosystem: Environmental > Aquatic > Non-marine Saline and Alkaline > Hypersaline > Sediment... | reverse complement strand
CAGGATGGAGCAGGTGGAAGTGGGAAAAAAGGCCCCGGATTTCACTATGGTCGACGTGGAAGGGAATGCCCACAGACTTTCAGATCACCACAAAGCATCTGAATATCTATTCCTGGATTTCTGGGCCTCCCACTGCGGACCCTGCCGCCTGGAGAACAAAAATATCAGAAAGGCCTATTCCCTTTATCACGAAAAGGGTTTTGATGTACTGGGTGTTTCCACGGATACTCGCCGGGAACATTGGTTAGGGGCCATTGATATGGACAGCCTTAGCTGGACCAATCTGTGTTCCCTGATGGAATGGAAGGAGAACGAAGTGGTTCAGCTTTATGCCCTCAGGCAAACTTCCCAGAATTTCCTGCTGGATCGAAGCGGTAATATCATTGCTACGGAACTCAGGGGTAAAGATCTGCTGTCCACTCTTGACAGCTTGCTACACTAGAAGTTTTCAGCTTACCTTGGCCCAGACTGCCTTTTTTGCAAGGATCTGCATGCTCACTCCGCGGGCGATCATAAACAGTATGAAGGCCAGCCAGAGTCCGTGGTTGCCCAGGAAGTGCCCGGCCAGGAAATAGGCAGGGAAAAAGATCAGAAGGGTAGAGGCCAGCATGGCATTGCGCATTTCGGGTCCCGCAGTGGCACCGATAAAAATCCCGTCCCAAAGGAAGGCCGTGTAAGAGACCAAGGGGACCATCACCACCCAGAAAAAATAGGGTTTGGCATTGGCTATCACCTCCTGGTTGTTGGTCAGGGCCCGGAAAATCAGATCTCCCCCCACCAGGTAGACCAGGGTAAAAACCAGGCTGATTATTGTTCCCCATACAAAGAGCAGACGGACCGAGCGCCTGAGAGAGGCCTGATCCCCTGCCCCGATAAACTTACCTGTCAGAGCCTCCGAAGCATGGGCAAAGCCATCGATCAGGAAAGAGAAGAACATAAAGAACTGCATCAGCAGGGAATTCACCGCCAGGATGGTTTCCTCACCTTCGTTCAGGACATCCGTACTGGCCGATCGTGCGGTGAAAATGGTAAAGACAGCCACCAGGCACATGGTCCGGATAAATATATCCTTATTGATCATCAGGAAGTGTTTCAGCTTCTTCCACTGAATAGTACCCTGAATGGACCAGTAGCGGAACAGGCGATGAAAATATTTCCTGAAAAAGAATAGGGCAATCAGTAGACCGGCATACTGAGCGATCACCGTTCCCAGGGCCACCCCGTTGGATTCCATGCCCAGCTTCATCACAAATATATAGGAACAGACAATGTTGATCACATTGGTGGAGACCAGCACCACCATGGGAAGCCTGGCATTCTGCATGCCCAGGAAAAATCCCAGCAGGGCGAATTGTCCCAGGGCAGCGGGTGCCGCCCAGATACGGATCCTGAAATAGGCCATGGCCAGTTCTTCCACCTGCGACTCTCCTTTGAGCAGCAGAAAGCTGAGCAGCTCGATGGGTTTCTGAATCAGGAGCAGGAGAAAGCCCATAACAAGAGCTATAAAAACGGCCCTGGAAAGGACCAGTATGGTTTCAGGCAGATCCCTTCTTCCCCAGGCCTGGGCTGTAAAACCGCTGGTCCCCATTCGCAGGAAGCCCAGTCCCCAGTAAATAAAATTAAAGATGAGTGAACCCAGTGCAATGGCACCAATGTAGGCGTCCGATTCGAGATGCCCCATCAGTGCCATATCCACAATGCCCAGCAAGGGAATGGATATGTTGCTGATAATGTTGGGGATGGCCAGATCCAGGATCTTCTTGTTCACTTTCCGGAAATTTCCGTCGAAGATAAGTCAATTTCTTCTTTTAAGGCTTACATTTATCCTGAGCAACACTAAAGCTAAAAGCATGTCAGTAAAACGAATTTGGCACGGATGGACCACACCGGAAAATGCCGACACCTATCAGGAATTATTGCACCGGGAAATATTTCCGGGCATCGAATCCAAGGAAATAGAAGGTTACCGCAGTGTGGAGCTCCTTCGCCGGGATGATAAAGAGGAAGTGGAGTTTGTGACCATCATGACTTTTGATTCGCTGGAAAACGTCATTAGCTTCCAGGGGAAGGACTATGAGAAGAGCTATGTTCCGGCTGTGGCCCAAAAGGTATTAAAGCGCTGGGACAAGAAGGCTTCTCATTTCGAAGCCATCGAAAAAAGGACCATCCGGATATGAGGACGGGGATAATAGCCTTCCTGGCTGTTATTTGTTTGGGAGCTTTGTTCACTGCCTGCGCCCCTCAGGCAGAAGAGCCACCCAACATTCTGCTGATTTTGGTGGATGATCTGGGCTTTTCGGATTTTGGATGCTACGGCAGTGAAATTCGCACCCCTAACATAGATGAGTTGGCTGAAAACGGACTGCGCTTCAGCCAGTTTTACAATACCGCCAAGTGCCATTCTTCCAGGGTGAGCCTACTTAGCGGACTCTATTGCACCCAGGCGGGCGATGAAAGCCTGAGCAGGGCCACCACGCTGGCAGAAGTGCTGGGAAAGGCTGGCTATTTTACTTCGATGGCTGGAAAATGGCACCTCGACAGGGAGCCTACCGATTTTGGGTTTCAGCGCTACTGGGGACATCTGTCCGGAGCCACGGACTTTTTTCACGGCGACAGCACCTTTCGTTACAATGGGAAAGTCTGGTCTGAATTTGACGAAGACTTTTATACCACCGATGCCAACGTGGATTTTTCCCTGGAGTTCCTTGACGAAGCCCTGGCCAGCGGCAAACCTTTCTTCCACTATGTGGCATTTAATGCACCGCATTATCCATTGCAGGCGCCCCGGGAGGACGTGGAAAAATACCTGGGAGTTTACGATAAGGGATGGGATCAGATCCGAAGACAAAGGTATGAACAACAGCAGGCCCTGGGTATATTTGAAAGCTCCCTCGACCTGCCACCCCTGCCGGAACATATGACTTCCTGGGATTCCCTCTCGCCCGGACAGCAAGAATTTGAAAGTTTCCGCATGAGTGTCTATGCGGCCATGGTCGATCGCATTGATCAGAACATGGGACGCCTGATTGCTTACCTGGAGCAGAAGGGGGAGATGCAGAACACACTGATTATGATCTGTTCCGATAACGGAGCCTGTCCCTTTGAGCGCAGCCGGAACCTGGAGATACCTCCCTGGGAGGGAGGGTCCTTTTTGCTCTATGATGCCAGCTGGGCTACCGTAGGTAACACTCCTCTCCGGCACTACAAGCAAACGCAGCATGAGGGGGGGATCTCCTCTCCGCTGGTGGTACACTGGCCGGGACATATTCAAAATACCGGGCAATGGGAAGGCAGTCCGGGGCACCTGATCGATGTGATGGCAACCTTGCTGGAAATCTCGGGTGCAAGCTACCCGGAACGGGAAGGTCTGCAGCCTTTGCAGGGCCGCTCACTGGTCCCCCTTTTCCGTGGCGAGGGACGGGAAGCGCATGAGGAACTCTATTTCCGCTTTGGATCGTGCCGGGCATTAAGAAAGGGTGACTGGAAAGTGGTTAGTTTTTATGGCAGCCGCTGGGAACTCTATGACCTGAGCAAGGACCGCTTTGAGCAGCACGATCTGGCCGAAAAGCATCCCGAAAAAGTGGAAGAACTCTCGGCACGCTGGCATGATCTGGCTGAACATACCGATCTCTTGGAAGCAAAAAACAGGCAGCCGGTGGCTGAAAAAGCCCCCGTTTATACCCACCGGGAATGGCACCGGCCTGAACGTACGGAAGGCTGGGAAGCTTATTAACGGATGCTTGGTATTCTTTTAAAGGTACTTGGTGACCTTCTGGAACAGTGCGCGAACTTTCTCTTTGGGGTCACCTTCCCCCAGGGTCTCCAGGGGCAGAAAGCCCTGATAGCCTCCCTTGTGAATGAGAGACATCAGCCTGGGGATGTCCACCGCTATGCTTTCTTCCCCCATCCTGATCTTCTCTTTCAATTGCCAGGAAACCGCAAAGGGCATTAGCTTTTCAATTTCCCGATAGGGATCCTCTCCGACCACGCTGCCCGTGTCGAGCATCAGGCCAAACCAATCTGCATCGACCCGCTTGAGCATGTCAATGATGTCGCGGGTTTCGACCAGGTAATCGAGATGGTTCTGAAAGGCCACATTTACCCCATACCTGGATCCGAATAGGGCACATTCCCGGAAAGCGTCCATTACCTGTTTGCGTATGGGATCGGCCACTTTCCCTCCATTCTTGGCTTTACCGTCAAAGACCCTGATGTTGGGTGCACCAAGTTTGGAGGCAGCGATTATCCAGGTCTTCACAAGTTCGATTTCGGCGGCCAGCTTTTCGGGGTCCTTCAGGGTAAAATCGTTCCTTACCCCGGTACCCGAAAAGGATATTCCCTTTCTGAAGGCCTTTCGTTTGATTTCGTACAGCAATTCATCGGAGGGAGCAGCCGGATAACCTGGTATGTAGTAGGCAGTAAGATCCACTGCGGCAAAACCTGTTTCCGCCGCAAAGAGAAACAACTGTTCCAGGCTCATGCTTCCGTCCAATAGGGCATCGTTGAAGCTGTAAGCATTCAAGGATAAAGTAGGGCAATAGGTGTTGAGGATTCGTATTTCTTCCTTGGGACGCCCCAGGCTTCCGGCTCCCACCAGGGCTGCTGAAGAAGTTTTTATAAATGATCTGCGCTTCATGTTCTTTCCTTAGTTAATATTACTACAAATTAGGACTGGACTGCAGGCATTTTATTCACAGCCTGTTGGGGAGCTATAAAAGGGATATTGCAGCTCTTATTCCTGAAAGCTTGTATCTTTAAGGTAAATATGGAATCCCTCGGACTTAATTAATAAAACCAAGAATATGAATATCAAGAATTTAACAGCAGCATTTTTGATGCTATTGCTGGGAACAGTCTCTTTCCCATCGCTGGCTCAGGAGGAGTCTCCGGAACCTTTCCTGGGTATGTGGGCCCTGACCCTCGACTATGAAAACAACAAGGCCGGCTGGCTGGAGGTCACCCAGGAAAAGGGCTTCCTGGATGCTCACATGCTATGGCGCTGGGCCAGTGTGGAGCCCGTGGAATATGCCATGATAGCCGGAGACCAGCTTCTGCTGGTGCGTGGCAGGGATATCACGCGAAAGAAGAAGGATGGTCAGAAACGGAAACTGCATCCGGTGTACTGGTTTCAAATATCCAAGACCGGTCCGGATCAAATCGAGGGAGTAGCCACTTTCCCCAGGAGCAATGGTCTGGGAGCGAATACGGTGAACTTCACCGGAAAAAGGATCCCGCCTGAGGGAGAAGCCCCCAAGCTCAAAAAATCCATGTTCGGTGAGCCCATTGAATTATTCAATGGTAAGGACCTGGACAAGTGGGAGCTGGTAGAAAAAGATGCCACTAACGGCTGGAAGGCCGTTGAGGGTGTGCTGGTGAACGATCCAGTGCAGAAAGAAGGGGAAGATCATATCCAGTATGGGAACCTCAGAACCAGTGACAGCTACGAAGATTTTAACCTGAAACTGGAAGTTAATGTACCTGAAGGAAGCAACAGCGGTGTCTACCTTCGAGGCATATACGAAGTGCAGGTGGTGGACAGTTACGGCAAGGACCTGGACCCCCACAACATGGGTGGACTTTACAGCAGGATCACTCCCCTGGTAGCTGCAGAAAAGCCTGCTGGGGAATGGCAGAGCATGGACATCACCCTGTACAAAAGATTTCTGACGGTCAAGCTGAACGGAAAATTGATTATCGACAAGCAGCCCGTTAAGGGAGTTACCGGGGGAGCACTTAGCTCCGATCAGTTCTCACCGGGTCCCATACTATTGCAGGGGGATCATGGAAAGGTGAGCTACCGAAACCTGGTTTTGACTCCCATCCAGGATAAATAAACCCAGCCCTCTATGAGCATCCAGAAGCTAATCAGCCTGCCCGCAGGAATGCCCGGGCACTTCCATGAATTGGAGCAGCGCGACCGGGAATCCTGGTTTTGTGACTCCGATCCTGCCGGCCACAAGGTGGGCTCGGGGGGAGGGACGGCTCACATGCTCTGGTCTGCTTATAAAAAATCGGGATTTAAGGGCAGTATGCAATCCTGGCTGGAATCGGGAAAACGCCTGGTAATTCATTCGGGCGGAGAAAGCCGTCGACTACCGGCCTATGCACCCTATGGCAAATCCTTGCTTCCCATGCCTGTATTTCGATGGTCCAAGGGTCAGCACCTGGATCAGAAGCTGCTGGATTTTCAGAGCTCCTATTATGCTTATATCCTGGAGAAGGCACCTGACCCCTATTCCCTTTTGATTGGCAGTGGCGATGTGATGTTTCTTTCGTCTGACCGCTTCCAGAAGCTTCCCGAGGCCGACGTGCTTCTGTTTGGGATCTGGGTGGAGGATGAAGTGGCCTCGCGACATGGAGTATTTTTTTCCAGGAAGGAAGAGCAGGATCAGCTGGCTAAGGTCAGGCAAAAGCCTTCGCTGGAGGAGCTCAGAGAACATAAGCAGGATTACTTTTACCTGATGGATTCTGGGATAGTACTGATGAATGCAGCAAGTACCCGGAAATTAATGAAGCTCTCGGGATGGGACGAAAAGCGTCAGTCGTTTACGGGGGGTAAGCCCAGGTTTTATGATCTGTACAGCGACCTGCTCACTTCTTTCGGAACCGAGGCCGATTCCGGCGATCCGGAACTTCAGGGCCTGAGCGTTAAGCTGGTGCCCTTGCATGAAGGAGAGTTTTACCACTTTGGTAGCAATCAGGACCTGATTACATCCACACTCAGGCTTCAAAACCGCATCACCGATCAGCGTCTGCAGTTTGCCAGAGAGTCGGACCATCATCCTTCCATCTTTCAACAAAATGCAGATGTTCAGGTAAAATTCACCGAAGAACACCACGATGTGTGGATCGAAAACTCATGCATACCGGAAAGCTGGACCCTACGCCATCATCATATCCTCACAGGAATCCCGGAGAACCAATGGGAGGTTGATCTTCCGGCCCGGCTGTGTCTCGACCTGGTAGCCCTGGGTGTTGACAGCTTTTGTATCAGGTCTTACGGATTTGAGGATCAATTCAGGGGCTCTCTGGATGAGGGGGAACTTTGGATGAACCGGCCCCTTAGCCAGTGGCTCAAAGACCGAAAGATTGGATCGGACCAGGCAGGTTTTAACCCGGATACCTCCCTCTATGAATTGCCTCTTTTCCCGGTAGTCAGCAGGGAAGAGATTCCGGGAATGCTGGCTTTACTCATGAACCCGGACTCTGATCCGGCCGACTGGTTGAAGGCAGAGAGGCTTTCAGCAAAAACCCTGTCCGAGAAGGCCGATCCGGAACTCCTGTATCAGCAACGGCAGGAATTAAGAAAACTGTCCTTACCCAAGCTGGCTGCCAACCATGGCAAGAGCATTTTTTACCATCTGGACCTGGAGAAAACAGCCTATGATTTCAGATTCGGAGGTCTGGATCTGCCTGCTGAACTTTCCGACCAGGAAGACCTGACCAAAAGGATCAACGATGCCATGTTTCGCGCCAGGGTTTGCGGCAATCCGGTCCAGGCAAAAAGCTATGAGCAGGAAGCATTTGGGATACTGAGGCAATCCTTGGTGGAGACACTGCAGGACAAAGCGGTGATACCAAAAAGGAACCTGCTGGACGATCAGATCCTCTGGGGCCGAAGTCCCGTGCGTCTGGATCTGGCCGGGGGATGGACAGATACTCCACCCTTCTGCATCATGGAAGGTGGAAAGGTGGTCAATCTCTCGGTAGAACTGAATGGACAACTGCCCTTGCAGGTGTATGCCAAGCCCATCGATGAGCCAAAGATTGTACTTCGATCCATCGACCTGGGGGATAAGCTTGAGGTAAATAGCTTTGAGGAGCTGCACTCTTACGATCAGGTGGGCGGAGGTTTCTCCATCCCCAAAGCCGCCCTGGTGCTGGCTGGATTTGGCCCTCGTTTTTCGGAGAAAAAATACAAGAGTCTGTCTGCCCAGTTGAAGGAATTTGGCTGCGGCATTGAACTATCCCTTCTTGCGGCCATTCCCAAGGGCTCGGGGCTTGGCACCAGTTCCAATCTGGCTGCAACTGTACTGGGCACTTTGAATGAATTTTGCGGCCTTCAGTGGGATAAGCAGGAGCTTGGATACCGCACACTCATCCTGGAACAGATGCTTACCACCGGAGGTGGGTGGCAGGATCAGTTTGGGGGGATTTTCAACGGTCTGAAGTTGCTGGAGACCGAGGCAGGTCTCAGGCAGAATCCAACGATCAAGTGGTTGCCCGAGCAACTCTTCACCCAGCCTGAAACCCGGGAAATGATGCTGCTTTACTATACAGGAGTAACCCGGGTAGCGCGGGATATTCTGGGAGAAATTGTCAAGGCCATGTTTTTGAATTCTTCTTCCCACCTGGATATTTTCCGGGAGATGAAGGTACATGCCGGTGAAACTTTTGACACCATACTGGCCAATGATTACAGTGGCCTGGCGGAAAAGGTGGCCATCAGCTGGATCCTGAATCAGCAACTGGACCAGGGAACCAATCCACCCGTCATCCAGGCCATTACCCGGAAAGTGGAGGATTACCTGCTGGGCTACAAACTCCTGGGTGCCGGAGGAGGAGGTTATCTGATGATGTTTGCCAAATCGGCCGATGCCGCAACTCAGGCAAAGAAGATCCTTGAATCGTCCCCACCCAACTCCCTGGCCAGGTTTGTGGATTTTACACTAAGCAGTACAGGATTTCAGGTTTCCCGTTCCTGAGTCGGGACTGTATCTACCACTTCCACCTTATCGGAGTAATGTAACAGGGAGCGTGTGGCTCTTCTGCTACCCCAGGTACCTAACAGAGTCAGCACCACCAGCACAAGCATTACGATTTTCGCGCTGGATTCCTTTCCTTTCAGGGCGCTGATTATTGCTTCGTAAATCAGGTAAATGGTGTAGAAGGTTATTGCCAGCGAAACCAAAAGTCCCAGGACCGGGTGGATGCTGTAGAGAAAAATGAACAGGGATCTGATGGGATAGACGACCATAACCGCAGCTGCCACCCTCAGATTGGCTTCAAAATCCCTGTTGCCATCACAAATGGACGAAATCAGGAGCATGATGGCTCCGCCAATCAAAACTCCAATAACAGCACCAATCACAGCTCCGAACAGGGCCATGATGCCCCCTGCACCCAGGAATGCTGCACCGCCGACTATATTCATTCCCACAAGGCTCCATAGAAAGGAAAATACACCAGCAATCAAGCCATAGATGACCGCTTTAATCAGAGGTTCTACCATGCCTCCGCTCAGGCTCATGGAAGGGAAGTAACTTTTGGGATTTAGGAGGGTTTCCCGGGATTCCTCTAAAAATTTTTTGAAATCGAATTTGTACTCGCTCATAAAGAAGGTATTTGAAAATGCACATAGAATTTACGAAGATAAAGCGGCAAGTGCAAATGTTAGTCAGATACCGGAAGGAATACCTTAAAGGTAGTGCCCTTACCCTCAATCGATTCCACGCCAATCTGACCTCCATGATTGCTGACGATCTGTCGGGAAAGGCTCAAACCAATGCCTGAGCCCTCGGCTTTGGTGGAGTAAAAGGGGACAAAGATCTTTTCCAGGATATCGTGAGGAATGGCCGGACCATTGTTGTGGACTTCTATGGAAACCTGGTGTAAGATGCGTTTCACCGAGATCTCAATTGTGGGACGATCTACTTCTTCAAGGGCTTCCATGGCATTTTTCACCAGGTTGATCAGCACCTGCTTGAGCTGGGCCTCATCGGCATCAATGTGTAAGTTCTCAGGTCCTGTGGACACAGAACAGCTGATGCCCCTGGCTTTGCAGGGATGTTCGTAGAGCTCACTCAGTCCCAAAAGCAAGGTGGATACGGCCAGGTTTTCCTTCTCGGGCAGCGGCAGTCTGGACAATTGCCTGTAAGAGCCAATAAATTCGGTGAGTGCCCGGTTCCTTCCGGAGATGGTCTTCAGAGCTGTATGAAGGTTTTCAATGGTCTTCTGGCTCAATTCCGAGACGTCCCTGGCCTTTCCCTCCTTCTCAAGAAGCATAATCCCGGTTTCGGTGAGGGAAGATAAGGGAGTGAGGCTGTTCATAATTTCGTGGGCCATGATCCGGCTGATGGTTTGCCAGGATTCCATTTCTTTCTGTTCGATCTCCGGCTCGATGTCCTGAAAAGTAACTATTCGGATAGGCTCTCCACCTATTTTTACCGTATTAAGCAGCACCAGCAGTTGCTTTCCGCTGGGAGTCTGGTTCAGCTGGATCATTTCCCTGCCCGAATCGCCCATGGACTCAACGGCACTGGTAAAACCCGGGGCCGCTTTTTTCAGGTCGGCCCATGAGGGCTTGCGTGAATTATACAAGCCCAGAGTGTTAAGCGCCAGAGGGTTGATTAGTTGTGGTTCCTGACTTTCATCGAGGGTCAGAACGGCTGTATGAATATGTTCCAGAATGGTCTGAAGGTACTGATACTGGGTTTCTTTTTCGATCCTGGCAGAAGCAATGGCACGGATAATCTCCTGGGCCGAATCGGCCAGCCCTTCAAAACCCAGTCCAGCAGCCCTGTTTTGCAGGGTTTTGTTGAAATCTCCATAGCGGATAGAATCCAGCAGCGATTCCACAATCTGGTTGGTACGGGCGATGGTCCGGTAAAGTTCAATCACCAGGAAAAGGAGTATCAGAGTCACGCCCACCACTGTGAATATGCGGGCCTCTTTCCCAATGACCAGGGCCAGAGCCAGCATGGCCATAAAGATCAGGAGGAGCCGGAAACTAATCCGGAGCATGTACTTGTTAAAGCCCATATTTCTTCATTCTTCGGTAAAGAGCATTCCGGTCAATACCCAGATCCGTGGCGGCCCGGGTAACATTTCCCTGGTTGGTGAGCAGGGCTTTCTGAATCAGGGATTTTTCATTTTCCTCTATGTTGAGGCTGAAGGTGCCGGACCCGACTGCCAGTGAAGAGCCCAGCTGATCGAAACGTACCTGTTTATCCTCACTCATGATGACCGCCCTGGCCAGAGTGTTCTGCAGTTCCCTCACATTTCCGGGCCAATGGTATTGCTGCAATTGCTTCATACTCCGTTTTCCTATCTCCAGTCCCTGTTTCCCGTATTTTCGACAGGCCTCGGCCAGAAAATGCCCGGCCAGCATAGGAATGTCATCCACCCGGTCCCGAAGAGGAGGGATCAGCAGCTCGATGGTATTCAGACGGTAGAGCAAATCGCGCCGGAAGCTGCCATCCTCTACCATCCGGTGTATGGACTGATTGGTGGCCGAAACCAGCCGGATATCAATGGAGAGCTCCTCATTGGATCCAATTCGGGAGATGGTCCTTTGTTCCAGGACAGTCAGCAACTTGGTCTGCATGGTCAGAGGCAGGTTTCCAATTTCGTCCAGGAAAAGGGTTCCGCCCTCGGCGAGTTCGAAGCGGCCGGGTTTATCCTGGATGGCACCCGTAAAGGAACCTTTCTGGTGACCGAATAGCTCCGATTCAAACAAAGTCTCCGGAATGGCGCCCATATCCACGCTGATAAACACACCCTTTTCACGCAGCGAAAGCCTGTGTATGCTTCTGGCCACCATTTCCTTTCCCGTTCCGTTTTCACCCAGGATCAGGACAGAGGCATCGGTAGGAGCAATGATGCGGATGTTCTCTTTCAGTTTCTCCATCACATCCGAAGTACCCAGGATCTGCATAAAGGGTAGGTCCCCATCCTCGCCCAGGGTCCTGGCCACATTCATAAATTTCTCCTTCTCCTGATGGGTCTTTTTTAGTCTCAGGGCCGAAAGTATGGAAGCATGGAGTTTGGCATTTTGCCAGGGTTTCAGGATAAAATCAAAGGCACCGGTCCGGATTCCCTTTACGGCAAGTTCCACATCCCCGAAGGCGGTCATCAGAATCACAACAGCCCGGGGATCCTGTTTTTTGATGGACTCCAGCCAGTGGATCCCTTCGCTGCCTTCGGTCTTCCCCCGCTGGAAATTCATATCCAGGAGGATCACATCGAAATGCTCCTTTGTGATTCGATCCAGAGTACCTTTCGGGTCGGACAGGACCGTGACCTCAAAGTCAAGCTGCTCCAGGAACATCCGGGCTGTAAGCAGCACATCGTGATCGTCGTCGATAATAAGAATTTTGGCCATGGGCAGGATTGCAGGATCCGGGGTAAATGTAAGAGTTTCTTTTCTTCACGGCAAATTGCCATATTATCGAACATCCATATGCATTAAAAACGAGCACTTTTCAAAAATCGCAGCAAACGAAAAATTCTGTAAAAATCATATAATGAGAGATGTAGAAACTATGGCATATCTCTTGCGTAAAACCAGGTAAATGCTTCAATTATGGTTAAACACTACTTCAAAGTTACCTTTCGACATATTCGGAAGCACCTGCTGATCTCCCTGCTGAATATTGCAGGACTGGCCATTGGAATTGCCTCCTTTGTATTGATCATGCTCTATGTGAACCATGAACTGAATTACGACAAATACAACGAGCATTACGAGGATATTTACCGGGTGGCTGTGGATGCCAAGGTCGGCAATACGGTCATTCGACAAACCTATACTCCTGCACCCATGCCGGCTGCCATGTATGATGAGTATCCCGAAATCAGGGCCATAACCCGGATTGCTCTCAGAGCACAAGCAGTTACCATTGGTGACAGGCTTTACAATGAGGTGGCAGCAGCGGCAGTGGATTCTACTTTCACAGATATTTTTACCCTGAACTTCGTGGAAGGATCCTCAAAGAATGCATTAAATCAACCTGGTCAGGTCCTCATTGATCAGAGTACGGCCCGGAAGTATTTTGGGGATGAGAAAGCCCTGGGCCAAACCATCACGGTGAGTGACACCATTCCACTGACCATAGCCGGTGTGTTTGAAGACTTTCCTTCCCAATCCCATTTCCACTTGAACATGCTGGTTTCTTTGATCTCCCTGGAGGGATACTATAATAACGACCAATGGTTTGCCAATAATTTCAGAACCTATATGCGTTTGGAACCAGGTTTCCCCGTTGCGGATCTGGAAGCCAAATTACCCGGATTTGTGGATAAGTACCTGTTCAATGGAACCTACGAAGAGAATTCTAACGACGAAACCTATTGGAAGCTCTACCTACAGCATATACGCGACATTCACCTGGGGTCTGATTTGAATGGGGAATTTGAACCCAACGGGAACCTGTCCTACATTCGGATCTTTTCTGTGGTTGCCTTTCTTTTACTGGTGGTAGCATGTATCAATTTTATGAATCTGACCACGGCCAGCTCAAGCATTCGAGCCAGGGAAGTCGGAATCAGAAAAACCAATGGTGCCAGCAGGAAGGTACTGAAGCAGCAGTTTTTCAGCGAGGCCATCATCGTCAGTATTCTGTCCCTGATTCTTGCCATGGGAATGGTGGAATCGATTATGGGTCCCTACCAGAACTTCACAGGACGCGAGATACAGGTGCACTACCTGGATAACTTCCT
>Ga0180430_10003532_pt1 | contig 13441 bp, 14 predicted proteins | sample SS_ome_9_FD_132999 | JGI IMG/M metagenome (GOLD analysis project Ga0180430, IMG submission 132999) | Hypersaline lake sediment archaeal communities from the Salton Sea, California, USA - SS_1_S_2 metaG | ecosystem: Environmental > Aquatic > Non-marine Saline and Alkaline > Hypersaline >... | reverse complement strand
GTCGGCGCAGATCGCCACGAGGAGGGAGGCATCCGTCACCTGCGCCTGGTTCCAGCTGACCTCGCGGATCCGCCCGCGCAGTTCCGTGTCGCGCACGACCACGAAGCGCCAGTTCTGGATGTTGAACGCCGTGGGCGAAAGGAGTGCGTGGGACAGAATGCGCTCGGTCTCCTCTTCGGACATGGTGTGGGCGGGATCGAAGTGCTTCACCGCTCTGCGAGATTCAATAGCGTCAAAAGTATCCATAGACATTTCTCCCTCTCGATTCGATTGTCTCGGGAAATTGGGGACGCGCCCGTTCCACTGATGAAGAACATTTTGCCGGGTATAGCACCGGTCTCGGATGATCGCCATCCAGATATTCAGGGGCTAGTCACCGACCGCCCCACGATCGGCAAAACTGACGGCGCGTCAGATCACCTCCCTAGGAGAGCGCCGCTTTCAGGCGGTCGTTGACAGCGTCCCAATCGATGACGTTCCACCACGCCTCGACATAGTCAGGACGGCGGTTCTGATAGTTGAGGTAGTAGGCGTGTTCCCACACGTCGAGTCCGAGGATCGGAGTCCGCCCGTCCATGAGGGGGCTGTCCTGGTTGGGAGTCGACTCGACGGAAAACTTTCCCGAACCGTCGACAGCGAGCCACGCCCACCCGCTGCCGAATCGCGTGATGCCGGCCTGGGAGAACTGCTTCTTGAAATCGTCGAAGCTGCCGAAATTGCTGATGATCACGTCGGCCACACCGCCCGTCGGATCGCCGCCACCCCCCTTCTTCATGATCGACCAGAAGAGGGTGTGGTTTGCGTGTCCGCCGCCGTTGTTGCGCACGGCGGTGCGGATCGCGTCGGGAACGCTGCCGAGATCGGCAATCAGATCTTCCACCGGCCGGTCGTGCAGAGCCGAATGGCCCTCGAGGGCGTTATTGAGATTGGTCACGTACGCTTGATGATGCTTGCCGTGGTGGATCTCCATGGTTTTCGCATCGATATAGGGCTCCAGGGCATCGAACGCATAGGGGAGCTCGGGGACTTGGTGCACCATTTTATTTAACCTCCATGATTGGATTCATTCGTGATGATTCAAAAAAGGGTCTGCCAGATTCCAGATTTGGGATCGCGCAGACTCCCCTGTTCTTGACGCACGAGAGTGATAGCGCCAAAAATCAGAATCACAACGCTCGCCATCATGGAGATGGACAGGAGAGTTCGTTCACTCCTCGATCATGCAGAAGAGATAACGCCCGTTGACGATTTTTACGGTGCCCGTGGAGAGGTTGCCGTCGTCGATCGCCTCGTCGACGAGCGTCCACGTATCGAGCGGCGTTTGGCTGTCGTAGATCGATACGGCCGCCGTTGCCCCCCAGCCCCCCTGCCAGTCCCATTGCCCTCCCACGGCGACAGGCTTGCTGAACGCGTTCGATCGCAGGAAGGGACGCATCTCGAGGGGCATGATTCCCGCACGCTGATCGGCAGGCCACGCATCGTTGGCGAGGTAGGCGAGCTCGGCCGCCTGCTGGATGGCGCGAATATCGGTGACCGTGACCGAGACCTTGGTCTCCCTTTGATGATTGCCGACCGCCGGGATCGTGATCGCCGCGAGAATTCCCAAGACCGTGACCACGATCAACAGCTCGATCAGTGTGAATCCTCGTACCATGGCGGCCTGCCTCAAAAATCGTCACCGATCCCCAGTAGTTGGATCGAAAACGCCCCCCACCGACTTGAGTGATATTTTCTGGGCTTTTTGGCGCGTGGAGATGAGAATGAATGCTTCACCCACGCGGGACGGCACGACGCCGGGCGGGTTCTCTCGAAAACTCCCGCCCACGGCGTCGGCCGCGCCGGCGCCATATTCCTTTTCGGTGAGGCGAATCATCGCGATGCGAGTCCTCCATATCACAGCAGGAACGGGGAGCTTCTACTGCGGCACGTGCACCCGCGACAATGCGCTGGTCGGCGCCCTGCGCGGCCGGGGATGGGACGCATCGCTTCTCCCCCTCTACTTGCCGCTGAGAGTCGACGAGGAAGAGAGCACCGATTGCCCCCTTTTCTTCGGCGGAGTCAATGTCTTCTTGCAGGAAAAATTCAGCTTCTTCGGCCGCCTGCCGCGCTGGGTGCGAGGAGTACTCGACTCCCGAATGCTGCTGAACTGGACGGCGCGCTTTCAGCACATGACGCGCGCTGAAGATCTCGGTCACCTCACGATCAGCATGCTGCTCGCCGAAAAGGGAAACCAAAACGCTGAGCTGCGCCGGCTGATCGCGTGGATCAAATCGCAGGAGCCCTTCGATGCCGTCTGCCTATCGAATCTTCTTCTCGCCGGCATGGCGCGCACGATCAGGGCCGAACTCGAGATCCCCGTAATCTGCACCATGCAGGGCGAGGACACCTTTCTCGACGGACTCCCCGGCGACTCGTCACGCCGCGCGTGGTCGTTGCTCGCCCAGAACGCCGCGGCGTGCGACGCATTCGTCGCGGTGAGCGCCTATTACAGGAACGAGATGATCGCCCGGCTCGGTCTGCCCGCGCAGAAGGCGCACTGCGTGCCGAACGGAATCGTTCTCGATCGTTTCGAGAAGGCGCAGACACCACCCACTCCGCCCTGCGTCGGTTATCTGGCCCGCCTCTGTCCAGCCAAGGGTGCCCATCTTCTCGTCGACGCTTTTATTGAGCTCAAGAAAAAAGAGGCTCACAAAAACCTGCGCCTGCTCCTCGTCGGAAGCTGCATCAAGGGCGATGAACCCTATCTGAAACAGCAGACGGCGAAGGTTGAAAAGGCGGGTGTGGCCGGAGACGTAAAGATCCGCACCAACGTGAGCCGTGAGGAAAAACTCGCTCTGCTCCGCCAGATGACACTGCTCTCCGTCCCCGCCGTCTACGGCGAGGCGTTCGGGCTCTACATTCTCGAGGCGCTCGCGAGCGGCGTTCCGGTCGTTCAACCCGACCGTGGAGCTTTTGGCGAAATCCTGGAAGAAACGGGGGGCGGATGGCTCTACGATCCGGACACGGAGGAACCCGAATCGATTGTTCTCGCGCGCCGGCTGGATCGCAGCCTGGCCGATGGGGAGGGACTGGCGCAACGCGCCGAGCGCGGGCGGCGCTCCGTAATCGAGAACTTTGACATCAACAGGATGGCACGCGCCATCGGCCGTATTTACGAAGAGACGATCGCCGCTTTTCGCAGACCTTCCTTGTGAATTTTAATGGGGCTCCTATACTGACAGCCGTCTCGTTCTGCGTTAAGTCGTTTCGATATTTCATGTTACTTTTGTTGGTTTTCTTCAGCGGAGATCGGATTCATGAAGATCTGGCACGTACTTCTACTCTCCTTCTTTTTGCTCCTCTTCGCGGGATGCCATGCCGACGTCTGCGTGCGCTGCGTCGACGAGGCCGGTCTGTTCATCCATGTGAGCCACGGCGCGGACGAACCGCACCGGACACTGATGGCCTTTCAGATGGCCAACCTCATGGCCGACGCAGGGACACCCGTTCTCGTCTACTGCGACATCAACGCTGTCAACGTGGTGCTCAAAGATTCGGCGGACATCTCCTTTTCTCATTTTGACTCATCCCGCGCGGCGCTCGAGGCGCTGCTCGCCAAGGGTGTCACCGTCGTCGTCTGCCCCGGCTGCCTCAAGGCGAAGGGAAAGACTCCCGACGATGTGATGGACGGAGTGGCCATCGCCAGCAAGGAGGCGTTCTTCGGTTTCACGAAGGGGCGGATCCTGACGCTCGACTACTGAACCGCCCGGCGGCCGAAAAGGCTGTGTGGCGAAATAACCGAGCTATTTCTAATCCTGCAACGGGCTGACTCTTTGACCCTTTGAGGAGGACTTCCCTCTATTCGACGGAGATCCTGGAGTTTGACGCTTGAGCAGGAGAGAGACAAAGAGACCGCATATCGTGATTCTCGGCGGAGGCTTCGGCGGCGCCTACTGCGCCCAGGGCCTGAGCCGCGCCGTGCGTCAAGGCCGCGTCGACGTGACCGTGATCGACCGCAATAACTATTTCGTCTTCTACCCCCTCTTGATCGAAGCCGGCACGGGCAGCCTTCATCCCCGTCACGCCGTCGTGTCGATCCGCTCCTTTACGCGGGCGTGCGCTTTTTTCATGGGCGAAGTCGATTCGATCGACACCGGAGCGCGGCTCATCGCCTGCCGCCTCGCGGGCACCGACAGAACGCGGACCGTTCCCTACGACCACCTGGTCATCGCTCTGGGGAGCGCCTCGCGCCTTCCGCCCGTGGCGGGGCTGCGCGACCACGGATTCGAGATCAAAAGTCTCGATGACGCCGTGGGACTGCGCGACCACGTGATCCGCCTCCTCGAAATGGCAGACGCAACGACCGATCGGGACGAACGGCGCGCGCTGCTCCACCTCGTCGTGGTGGGCGGAAACTTCACCGGCGTCGAAGTGGGGGGAGAATTTCATGTCTTCATGCGGCAGGCCTGCGCCGACTACCCGAATCTCGATCCCGCCGAGTGCGCCGTGAGCCTGATCGAAATCTCCGATCGGATTCTGCCCGCCCTCGAAAATGACCTGTCCGACTTTGCGGCTCGGAAGATGGCCGACTGGGGCATCGAGATTCTCCTCGACACTTCGGTCCGTTCGGTCGACGCCGGGGGAGTGACTCTCGATTCGGGCCGACGGCTGGAGACGCGCACTACGATCTGGTGCGCGGGGATCGCCCCCAATCGGCTCATCGCCGACCTGCCCACCCCCACCGATGGGCTGGGCTACATCCTGTGCGAAACCGATCTGCGCGTCGTGGGATTCGACAACCTCTGGGCGATCGGCGATTGCGCCGTCAATGTCGATCCCGAGGGCAATTCGTACCCGGCAACGGCGCAGCACGCCGTGCGCCAGGGAAAACATCTGGCCCGCAACCTGCTCCGCGTCACTGCCGGCGATCGCCCCCGGCGCTTCGTCTACAACTCCCTCGGTTCACTCGCCGCTCTGGGGTGCCGCACGGGCGTGGCCAAGATTTTGGGGATCAAACTGTCGGGATTCGGCGCCTGGTTCCTGTGGCGCACGGTCTACCTTCTGAAAATGCCCGGCTTCGGCCGCAAGGTGCGCGTCGCCATCGATTGGGCGCTCGATCTCCTCTTCCGCCGCGATTTTGTCACTTCCGGACGGGCGGCCAAAATAGATAAAAATCCGTAACCCTATCGTTTTGCATTTCAATAAAAGGACTTACGCACGCGTTCTCCATGTGCGTGCCCTCCGGGAATAATTGTTTCTCAAAATGGTCAAGTTTTGTGCTATGGAGACCTTACAGGTCAGGAAACGACTCGGAGTGGAGCGAATTAGAAAACCATTGGCGGACCGATCGAATGAATATCACGACCAAGAGCAAGTACGCGATCAGAGCGGTGATTCAGCTTGCCAAGGCGGAGCAGAAAACGATCCGTCGCGAGGATCTCTCACTCGCCCAGGGCGGCATCTCCACCGAGTACCTCGAAAAGATCCTTCTCCAGCTCAGGCAGAAACAGATCGTCACGGCCAAGACCGGGCCGGGCGGCGGATACCGTCTCGCCAAGCCGGCGTCGGCCCTCACCGCGTGGGACGTGATCAGTGCCGTCGAGGAGTCGCCCGCGCCGGTCTCGTGCCTTCAAGAAAAGAACCACCTTTGCACCGTCGATTGCGAGGCAAAACCCTTCTGGCAGAGAATGTGGGACGCCGCGGTGGGAGAGATGAAAAAAACAACCATCGCGTCTCTCGCCGTCGGATCGAACGTGCTCGACGAAATTAAAAAATCCCCCGAAGTGGAACATCTTATCCACCAGTGCCGCTGAGACTTTCACGAGGACAACACAATGCCCAGAAAAAATAGAACCGAATCTCTCGTCATCGAAAACCTCAAGATCCGCATCGAGGACAAGGAGGTGGTGGGCGGGCTGTCGCTCACCGTCAAACCGGGCGAGGTGCACGCCGTGATGGGTCCCAACGGAACGGGCAAGAGCACCCTGGCCCTCGCACTCATGGGCCACCCCCGCTACGACGATGCCGAGGGATCGGCCCGGATCGGAGAGATCGAACTGCTCGATCTTTTGCCCGAAGAGCGCGCCAGGGCGGGCCTCTTTCTCGCCATGCAGTATCCGGCGGAGATCCCCGGCGTGCCCGTCGCCGACTTCGTTCGTACCGCCCACAAGGCGCTGAGCCTCAAACCGATGTCACGTTATGCGTTCAAAAAATCGCTGGCATCCAAGCTGGACGAGATCGGCATGGATCGCTCCTTCTCCGAACGCTACGTCAATGAAGGTTTCTCGGGCGGGGAGAAGAAACGCTCAGAGATCGTCCAGGCGAGCCTCCTCAAACCGCGCTTCGCCATTCTCGACGAGATTGACTCGGGCCTCGACATCGACGCTCTCAAGAGCGTGGCAAAGGCGATCGGCGCAATGCGCGACGAGGGGACGGGGGTGATCATCATCACCCACTACCGCCGCATCCTCGACCATCTCCCCCCCGACCACGTGCACGTCATGGCGGGAGGAACGATCGTCCGCTCCGCGCCCGGCCTGCGGCTCGCCGAGGAACTGGAGGCGAAGGGCTACGAGGGCATCGCCACAGAGGAGGTCAGCACACGATGAGGGACAGCCACTCTGCCGGAAGGAACAGGCCGCCCGCGCACAACGCAAGAGGCGCGGGAAACGAGCCTTTGACGGTCCGCCGCGACGCCGATCTCGAAAGCGACGACTACCGCTACGGTTTCCACGTTCCCGAAGACTACGTCTACCGCAGCCGAAAAGGCCTCACCGCCGAGAGGGTCGAGGAGATCTCCCGCATGAAGGGCGAGCCGGGCTGGATGCTCGAAAAAAGGCTCGAAGCCTACGCACTCTTCAAGCGCAAGCCGATGCCCACGTGGGGGGCCGATCTCAGCGCGATCGATTTCGACGAGATCTACTACTTTATCAAGCCGAGCGAGAAGCAGGAGCGTTCCTGGGACGACGTGCCCGACAAGATCAAGGAGACCTTCGAGCGTCTCGGCGTTCCCGAGGCGGAACGCAAGTTCCTTGCCGGCTCGGGCGCGCAGTTCGAGTCGGAGTCGGTCTACCACAACCTCAAGGAGGAGTGGGAGGATCTGGGCGTCATCTTCACCGATATGGACACCGCCCTGCGCGAGCATCCCGAGATCGTGAGGCGCCACTTCGGCCGGCTCATCCCGGCGGGAGACAACAAGTTCGCCGCCCTCAACACCGCCGTCTGGAGCGGCGGCAGCTTCGTCTACGTTCCCGAGGGCGTCACCGTCGACATTCCACTCCAAGCCTACTTTCGCATCAACGCCAAAAACATGGGCCAGTTCGAAAGAACGCTCATCGTCTGCGAGCCGGGATCGTACGTCCACTATGTGGAGGGGTGCACCGCCCCCACCTACTCGGCCGACTCCCTCCACGCGGCGGTCGTCGAGGTGGTGGCGCTCGAGGGAGCGCGCGTGCGCTACACCACGATCCAGAACTGGTCGCGCAATGTGTACAACCTCGTCACCAAGCGCGCCGCCGCCTACGAGGGCGCCACCGTCGAGTGGGTCGACGGCAACCTGGGCAGCAAGATCACCATGAAGTACCCCTCGGTCTACCTTCTCGGACAGAACGCCCATGCCGAGATCCTCTCCGTCGCTCTCGCCGGCGACGGGCAGCACATCGACGCGGGCGCCAAGGCAATTCACGCCGCGCCGGGAACGACGTCGTCGATCGTGTCGAAGTCGATCAGCAAGGGCGAAGGGCGCGCCGGCTACCGCGGCCTGGTCCACGTCGAGCCCGGCGCCGAGGGCGCGCGGTCGAACGTGCGCTGCGACGCGCTGATTCTCGGTGAAAAGGCCCGGTCGGACACCTATCCCTACATGGATGTGGGCGAGGAGCAGAGCAACATCGAACATGAGGCGACGGTGAGCAAGGTGGGCGACGAACAGCTCTTCTACCTTCGAAGCCGCGGTATTTCCGAAGACGAGGCCGCACTCATGATCGTCAACGGATTCATCGAGCCGATCGTCAAGGAACTCCCCATGGAATACGCCGTGGAGCTCAATCGGCTCATCGACATGGAAATGGAGGGCTCCATTGGATAAGCGAAAGAGGACACCCGACCGCCCCGCCCCATCGTCCACCGTCCGGTCCGATTGCGCCATGATCACCCCCACTGCGGGCCGATCGCTGCGCGATCTCACGGGGAGCATGCTTCACGACGCCATCTTGCGGTCGGACGAGCCGGGCTGGCTCGGCCAGATGCGGGCACTCATGTTCGATCGCTTTCGCGACAGAGGCCTGCCCGGTGAGTTCGATGAGCAATGGCGCGGCACCGACCTGCGCAGTATGGGACTGCTCGACTTGCCGATCCGCTTTTCCTATGGCGATCAGAACGCGTCACCGATCGTGCTCGACGGAATCGACGCGGCCGGGAGCCGATCGGGGCCGTTGCCATGGGTGGCGACGCTTTCCGATTCCGTCCGGAGCTTCCCCGAGCTCGTGCGGTCCTATCTCTTTGGCGCGTACACCCTCGACGCAACCCCCTCCCTGGTCGCTCTCAACAACGCCTGCTTGACAGACGGCGCCTTTGTCCACCTGCCCGCCGGGCACCGGTCCACGCGCCCACTGGGTGTCTCCTTTCAGCCTGATCGTCTTTCTCAGCTCGCCTGTCCGCACAACGTGGTCGTCGCCGCCGAGGGAAGCCGCGGTGGTGTGATCGAGGAGTTTCGCTCCCACCAGCCGGCCGACGCCGTTGAGGGTGAAAGTCGGATCTTCGCCAACGCCGTCACAGAGGTCTTTGTCGCCCCCGGTGCGCGCCTCGACATGCTGACCCTCATCGATTGGGACGACACGATCCGTTCGTGCCACAGGGCGGTGGCTCACGTGGCCGACGGCGGACGCCTCCGCTGGGCGCTCGGCACGGCGGGCGGCCGCATGGTGCGTGTCGACATGGAGGTTTCGCTCGACGGACCGGGCGCCGAGAGCCACATCGTCGGTCTCGGGCTCGGTACGAAGGGGCGCCATATCGACCACCGAACCGTGCAGCATCACAGCTGCGCCGAAACCACGAGCCGCATCAATTTCGGCACCCTTCTGACGGGCGATTCCAAATCGATCTACCGCGGCATGATCCGAATGGAGCCGGGCGCGTTCAAGGCGGACGCCTATCAGAAGAACGACAACCTCATTCTGGGCGAAGGGCCCAGGGCTCAGGCGATTCCCATGCTCGAGATCCTCGCCGATGACGTGAAATGCAGCCACGGCTCGACGGTGGGACGTCTCCGCGACGAGGACATCTTCTACATGACGAGCCGCGGAATTCCCGAAATTGAAGCCCGCGACCTGATCGCCGAGGGATTCATCCGACGGCTGCTCGCCGCCGGCGGAAAGGAATCGGAACTGACCCAGCGGCTCTTCACGATGCTCACGGAACGATTCCGCCGAGACGCGGCGGCGCGCACCGAATCGGAAGAGCTCGTTGAAACCGAGCCATAAGGCGTTCGACGGCCGGCAGGAAAGGAAAATGGCCCATGACTGATACCAGAACATCGAGGACGAACATTGAGTCCTTCGTCATGGTGGGACGGACCGGCGATTTTGCCGAAGGAAGCGGAAAGAGGGTTATCGTCAACGGCAGGGGAGTGGCGGTCTTTCGAGTCGCTGGCCGCTTCTTCGCTCTCCGCGATCGGTGCACCCACGGCGCGGCGCGTCTGAGCGGCGGCTCGGTCAAGGGGGCGTGTGTGGCCTGCCCGCGCCACGGCGCTCATTTCGACCTCGAAACCGGCGTACCGACCACGCTCCAGGCGGTGGTCAACGTGGAGACCTTTGCCGTGAGAGTCGAGAACGGTTCGGTCTTTGTCAGCACCGAGGGAACCTTTGCCGAGCCGGCCTGGTTTTCGGGCCGGCGCCTCGACCAGTGGTCCTCGCAGGGTGAAGAACACGATGCGCTATCACGAGAATGACCTGCCCCGGGGATTCGGCCCCCGCGCCCCGGCTCGCGCGAAAAACCGCGCCGCCCATCGCCTCGATCCCCTGGCGCCGACAGGGACCTTTCCGGTGATCGATTCACAAAGGGCGGCGTCGCGCGCCTACCTCGACAGTGCGTCGACGAGCCAGAAACCGGCCGCTGTGATCGAGGCGGTGGCAGACTTTTATCGGCGTTACAACGCCAACATCCATCGAGGTCTCCACCAGCTCAGCGAGGAGGCGACAGAGGCCTATGAATCGACGCGCCGCGCGCTGGGCGATTTTATCGGCGCCGAGCGGTCGGCCGAAGAGATCATCTTCTGCCGCGGAGCGACGGAGGCGATCAACCTCGTTGCCCACTCCTGGGGGAACAAATTTCTTTGCCCCGGCGACGAGATCGTGGTGACCACCATGGAACACCACAGCAATCTCGTGCCCTGGCAACTCCTGTGCGGAAGGACCGGCGCCCGTCTTGTCGAACTGAAACCCGACGAACGAGGCCTTTTCACCGCCGAAGGGATGGAGGCCGCCATCGGCGCGCGCACGAAACTCGTGGCCATGACCCATATCTCGAACCTTCTTGGAACGATCAACGATGCGGCCCTCGCGGCGCGGATTACCCACGACGCCGGCGGGCTCCTCCTCGTCGACGGCGCCCAGGCCCTGGGGCATATCCCCGTCGACGTTGGCGCAATCGGGTGCGATCTCTACGTCGGTTCGGGACACAAGATGTTCGCACCCACGGGGACCGGATTCCTCTACGGTCGTGCCGAATTGCTCGACTCCTTTGATCCCTTCATGGCGGGGGGCGAGATGATCGACGAGGTCTTTGTCGACCGGTCGACTTTCGCGCCCCTTCCGGCAAAACTCGAGGCGGGCACTCCCAACATCGCCGGAGTGGTGGGCGTCGGCGCGGCGCTCGACTTTCTAAACGCCATCGGAATGGACCGCGTGCGCGCCCATGATAGGGCTCTCGTCGACGGCGCCATCGATCGGCTCGCCTCTCTGCCGTCGATCGAGGTCTACGGTCCTCTAGAGAGTGCATCCCGAAGCGGGCTGCTCTCGTTCAACGTCAAGGGGATTCACGCTCACGATGTGGGATCGCTCCTCAACGCCGAGGGGGTCGCCGTGCGCGCCGGCCACCTCTGCGCCCAGCCGATGCTGCGCCATCTCGGCAAGACGAGCTGTGTGCGCGCCAGCTTCGCCCTCTACAACGACGGAACCGACATGGAGCGGCTCATCGGGGCATTGAGACGGACGGCCGATCTTTTCGGCGTTTCTTGAAAGAAGGGAACCTCGCGTGAGTGAAGGAACCAAGGAAAGCAGCATCGAAAGCCTCTATCGGGGCGTCATCATGGACCACTACCGCCGGCCGAGCAACCGCCGCGCCGTGGCCGACGCCACGCACCGCGTGCGGTGCCACAACGCACTCTGCGGCGATGACCTCCGGCTCGAACTCAAGATCAAGGATGGATCTGTCGCCGATGCCGGTTTTGACGGGGAAGGATGCGCCATCTCAATGGCGGCGACTTCGATGCTGACCGAGATGCTCGTGGGAAAAAGCGTCGCCCAAGTCGAAGATCTGATTCGAGATTTCACGCGCTTCATCACAGGCGCCAGGGAGGGTCTCGACGAGGAAGCTCTCGAAGACCTGGCCGCACTCGCTGGGGTTTCGCACTTTCCGGTGCGCGTCAAATGCGCACTCCTGCCCTTTTCGGCGATCAAGGAGACTCTCTCCGCACCGAGTTGAACCTCAGTGCGTCGCCGCCCCCCTCTCCAAAAAAACAAAAACACTCACAGGGGCGCTCCGTCATCGGTCCTGCGAGTGGCGAGAGAAAGAGAGGAGAACTTGCCAGGAGAACCCAGGGTATCAGGGAATTAGGAGGTGAGTAGATTGGGTTTTACTCTCTTCGGCAAAGAAACCTTGACAAGTCCCCCTCAATAATTTCTGCAAAGGAGTCGCGCTGATTTGACAAATAGTATTAGTCATAGATACAAGTTGTTCTATTTGCCATTATGCCCCGAATTAATCGGGGGTCAATACTGATTTAATGCGTATTTATTGCGTATACCAAATTTTATTCATACCATTTCAATAGTAAAGCTTCAAGTATGTCCCTAAGTTGATTTCCTTATTCGATATCCCCAATTTCCGCCTAATCTGTTCCCTGTGCTTGTTCACCGTCCCGAGGGAGATGTTCAGGTTCGACGCGATCTGCTTTGAAGATTTTCCCGACCGGATCAGTTCGCAAATATTCAATTCGCGCGGCGTGAGGCGCGAGTAGCGGTCGCGGAAAAGGTCGATGTCCTCGCTGAGGAGAGCCGAGAGTTTCGATTCGAGTAGCGCGAATCGATCGGTCTCTTCCCCTTCGGCGATCGTCGCCCCTTCGGCGATCGTCGCCCCTTCGGCGATCGTCGCCCCTTCGGCGGTCCTCGCCAACTCTTTCAGGAAGGGCTTGACGAGCTGTTCCACCTCGCGACAAATCTGCTGCTTGTAATCGTGGCGTTCCTTTTCGATGTGCGTGAGGACCTGTCTCAAAGCGATGTTCTTTTCTTCCAGCGATTTCCGCTCATGCTCGAGTTGACTCGACGCATCCCTGAGCTGTTTTTCAGACTCCTTGCGCGCCGAGATGTCGGTAACGATTCCCAGAATGGCGCTTTCGCCTTCAAAACGGATCAGCTTGGTCGCATTGATTGCGTCGATCATCCGGCCATCCTTGGCTTTGAGTCTATATTCGTAGGGCGGGACCTCGTGGCCCTTCAGATGCTCGCTGAAAGCATTTTTGACGAGATCGAGGGATTCCGGCGCGATGAGGGAGATAAAGTCAAAATCGGGGGAGTAGAACTCCTCCCGGCTGAATCCGAGGACCTTCTCGCACATGGCGTTGACGTAGACGACGCGGCCCATCTTGTTGATGAAGATCATGTTGGGCGACTGCTCGGCGAGGTTGCGGAACTTTGCCTCCGATTCGATCAGCTCTTCCTCGGCGCGCTTGCGTTCCGTGATGTCGATGTTGACTCCCAATATTCCCCTGATCCGGTCGGCGTCCCTGACCGGCGCAATGACGTTGTGAAAGTACAGATCCTCGCCGGAGATTGTGACCGAAACCTCGCCTTCGACCGTTTCTCCCTCGAAGGCTCTTCGATTATTACTTTTCCAGAGACGGCGTGCCGCCTCATCGGGCGCCACCTCCTCGGGCCGCTTGCCGGCAAGATTCCCCCAGTGCCGCTTGCATGTCGAATTCTGCAGCACATAGCGCCCATCCTCACCGATGATAAAAACATCGAAGGGAAGACTCTCGAGGGCGGTTCTCAGCCGGAGTTCGCTCTCCCTGAGGGCGTCGTCCCTTTTTCTGCTCTCCGTGATATCGAACATCACGCCCTGCAAGCAGACCGGTTCGCCCTTGTCGTTTCTGATCAGCAGCGCCTGATCGCGGATCCAGACGATATTTTTGTCGCGCGACAGCATGCGGTACTCGCTCAAAAAGGGAGAACCGTCCCTGTGGCACAACGCG